>Ga0208991_1000344_pt1 | contig 11204 bp, 13 predicted proteins | sample MedBloCAOM3_M2_FD_187855 | JGI IMG/M metagenome (GOLD analysis project Ga0208991, IMG submission 187855) | Forest soil microbial communities from El Dorado National Forest, California, USA - Mediterranean Blodgett CA OM3_M2 (SPAdes) (version 2) | ecosystem: Environmental > Terrestrial > Soil >...
TGACCGCCGAAGCTAAACCAAACGACGCTCCTAGAGCGCCCGCTACAATCAAAACTGGCGTTCCAGTTCCACCGCACTCGTTAAGAGATGCAAATATTCCGTCCGCGAAATTTCGATCGCGCCGAACTGCGCCAGATGGGGCGTGAGCCATTGCGTGTCGAGCAAACCGAATTTCCTGGCGCGCAAATGCTCGACCAACGCAACGAGCGCGATCTTCGATGCGTCGGTCACCTTGTGAAACATGGACTCGCCGAAAAAAGCGCCGCCTACCGCCACACCGTAAAGCCCACCCGCCAGTTTGCCGCTACTCCACGTTTCGATTGAATGCGCGTAACCGAGCTCGTGCAATTTCTCGTAGCTTTCGATGATTTCGCCATTGATCCATGTGTCTCTGCGTTTGGCGCACGCCCGAATTACTTCGCCGAAGCGATTGTCGATCTTAATTTCAAACGCCTGCTTGCGCCGCACCCGGCGCAAGTCGTGCGGCACATGAAATCGATCCAGCGGAATGATCGCGCGCGGATCGGGCGAGAACCAGGCGATCGAATCGTCTTCCATCGCCATCGGGAAAACGCCCAGCCGATAACCCTGCAGCAAAAGTTCCGGCTCGATCATACTGAAAGACAGGATTTACAGGATTAACTGGATTCTGAAAGCAAAAGCCGAAATCAGATCCAATCCCAGTAAATCCCGTTAATCCTGTCCGTTTGCGTTTCGCAATCCGCAATTGCAATGGATCGTTCGCTTCTTAAAATAAGCGGATGAAGCGCGTTTTGCTGTTCATCGCCGTGGCCGGCGCGCTCTCCGTCTGCGGTTGTGCCGAGGGATGGTTCGAAGGCAACGAGGTCGGCGACCATTTGCAAAAAGGAATCTCCGGGGAAGGCCAGATCGGTCCCATCGATCGACCGGCCGGCGATCAAGCCGACGAGCATGGAGTGCCAACCACTCATCCGTAACGCGTGAAGACGGCTGCTCCACCGGCACATTCAAGAATCCTCATTCTCGACTTCGGCTCGCAGTACACCCAGGTGATCGCGCGCCGCATCCGCGAATTGCAGGTCTACTCCGAGATTGTTCCCTTCAACATTTCCGCACCGGAAGTTGTCGATCTTGCGCCGAACGGAATCATTCTCTCCGGCGGTCCAGCCAGCGTTTACGAGAAAGGCGCGCCGCAAATCGATCCCAAGATTTTCACGCTCGGCATTCCCGTCCTCGGAATTTGCTACGGCCTCATGCAGATGGCGCATCATCTCGGCGGTCAGGTCGTATTCAGCGGACGCCGTGAGTACGGCGCGGGTATGCTGCAAATCACAAACAGTTCGCAACTTTTCGACGGACTCGGCCCGCAGCTCGATGTTTGGAACAGTCACGGCGATGAAGTAACCGCATTGCCGAAAGGTTTTCGCGCCGCCGCGCGCACCGAAGGATGTGATTTTGCCGCGGTCGAAGATCCGCAGCGAAAACTTTACGGTCTGCAATTTCACCCCGAAGTCGCTCATACGCCGCGCGGCAAGGAAATTTTGCAGAATTTCGTCTACCACATTTGCCATTGCACGATGGACTGGACGATGGGCTCGTTCATCGAGGAAGCATGCAATCGCGTGCGCCGGCAGGTGGGTGAAGCCAAAGTCGTGCTCGGCTTGAGCGGCGGTGTCGATTCGTCGGTGACGGCGGCGCTTTTGCACAAGGCCATCGGCGATCAACTCACCTGCATTTTCGTCAACAATGGATTGCTCCGCGCGCGCGAGGAAGAAGTCGTGCAACGCGTCTTCGGCGAAAATTTTCACGTCCGTCTCAAGTATGTTGATGCGTCCGATAGCTTTCTTTCCAAGCTCCGCGGCGTGACCGATCCCGAGCAGAAACGCAAAATCATCGGCAACGAGTTCATCAAAGTCTTTCAACACGCGACTGAGGAACTGCTCGCGGAAGATCGACAAAATCGTGGCGCAGGTCGCCAGCCTGTGAGCAAGAAAAACACGGGCAAGACGCCCGTGGCACAATACAAATTTCTCGCCCAAGGCACGCTTTATCCGGACGTGATCGAAAGCGTTTCCATTGGCGGCAATCCCGCGCAGGTCATCAAGACGCACCACAACGTCGGCGGGTTGCCGGACAAGATGCATTTCGAGCTCGTCGAACCGTTGCGCCAACTTTTCAAAGACGAAGTGCGCCAGGCCGGTTTGCAGCTCGGTTTGCCGAAAGAAATCGTCTATCGCCAGCCGTTCCCCGGGCCCGGTCTCGCCGTGCGCATCATCGGCGAAGTCACGCCCGAGCGATTGTCGATCTTGCGCGCTGCCGACACAATCGTGCAAAGCGAAATGGAATCAGCCGATTGGTATTACAAAGTCTGGCAATCGTTCGCCGTCTTGTTGCCCGTGCAAACCGTTGGCGTCATGGGCGACCAGCGCACCTACGAAAACACCATCGCGCTTCGTATCGTCGAAAGTCAGGACGGCATGACGGCCGATTGGGTGCGCGTGCCGTATGAATTGCTCGCCCGCATCTCCAGCCGCATCAGCAACGAAGTCAAAGGAGTCAACCGCGTGGTTTACGACATCTCGAGCAAGCCCCCGAGCACGATCGAGTGGGAGTAGCGATTGCGGATTTCGGATTGCGGATTGCGGATTTTTGACCGCTAATCAGCGTTCGCCATGAACGCCGAGCAACGACGCCTGGGAGAAAACAAGTCGCACGACGAGCCGTGGCATTTCTGGGGGCCCTATCTGGCCGAGCGCGCGTGGAGCACGGTGCGCGAAGATTACAGCGCGAACGGCGACGCCTGGAATTACTTTCCACACGATCACGCGCGGTCGCGTGCCTATCGCTGGAATGAAGACGGCCTGGCCGGCATTTCCGATTTCAAAAGCCGGCTCTGTTTCGCCTTCGCCTTTTGGAACGAGCGCGATCCCTTTCTAAAGGAACGTCTTTTCGGTGTGACCGGACCGCAGGGGAATCACGGCGAAGATGTGAAGGAAGTTTATTTCTACACCGATTGCAGCCCCTCCCACAGTTACATGTCGATGTTGTACCGCTATCCCCAGGCGCGCTTCCCTTACGAAGAGTTAGTCGCGCGAAACGGCGCGCGTTCCAAAATGGAAGGCGAGTTCGAACTGTGGGACACGGGCGTGCTCGCGGACAATCGCTTTTTCGACATCGAGATCGAATACGCCAAGGCCGACCCGGACGACATTTTGATTCGCGCGACCGCGACCAATCGTGGTCCCGAATCGGCGGCGCTACATCTGCTGCCGACAATCTGGTTTCGCAACACTTGGAGCTGGGGCCGCGACAATCACAAGCCGATGTTGCGCGCCACCCATGAGAAAGATCGACCGGACGTGATCGCAACCAGTCATCACGTGCTTGGCGAGTACAATTTGTTTTGCGAAGCGCCCGACGATCTGCTTTTCACCGAGAACGAAAGCAACCTCGAGCGGCTCTGGGGCGTGACGAATGCGACGCCGTTCGTGAAAGATTCCATTAACGATCGGGTCGTTCACGGCCAGATCGACGTCGTCAATCCGGAGCGCGTCGGGACGAAAGCAGCCGCGCATTACAAGTTCATGATTCCGCCGGGCAAACACGTTTCCATTCGGCTGCGGCTGACGCGCGTTGGCGACCCGCCTTCGAGAGGCTACGGCGCGGTAAGCAAGAAAAGCGGCAACGATCCGTTTGCGAACTTCGACGACGTCTTCAAAAAGCGACGCGACGAAGCCGATGAATTTTATGCGCAGCTCGCACCGCCATCTTTGAGCGAGGAACACCGCGCCATTCAACGTCAGGCGCTCGCCGGCATGTTGTGGAGCAAACAGTTTTATCATTACATCGTCGAGCAATGGTTGGACGGCGACCCGGTGCAACCACCGCCGCCGCCGGAACGAAAGCAAGGTCGCAACCGCGGATGGCGCCATCTTTACAATGACCGCGTCATGTCGATGCCGGACAAATGGGAATATCCCTGGTATGCCTCGTGGGACCTCGCCTTTCATTGCATTCCGCTGGCCCTGGTCGATCCGCACTTCGCCAAGACGCAGCTCGATGTCATTGTGCGCGAATGGTACCAGCATCCAAATGGAAAGATTCCGGCTTACGAATGGAATTTCGACGATGTCAATCCCCCGGTCTTGATGTGGGCGGCGTGGCGCATTTATCAGATCGAGCGCAAGCAAACCGGGAAAGGCGATCGTGCGTTTCTCGAAACGATCTTCCACAAGATGCTCATCTCCTTCACCTGGTGGGTGAATCGCAAAGACTCCGAAGGAAACAATGTCTTCGAAGGCGGCTTCCTCGGCCTGGACAACATCGGCGTGTTCGATCGCAATTACAGATTTCCCGACGGCACCCATCTCGAACAAAGCGACGGCACCAGTTGGATGGGAATGTTTTGCCTCAACATGATGCGCACGGCCATCGAGCTCGCCATGGAAAATCATGTTTATGAGAATATCGCGACCAAGTTCTTCGAACACTTTCTCGCCATCGCCGCGGCCATGAACAATCTCGGCGAAGGCATCGGTCTCTGGAATGAAGAAGACGAGTTTTATTACGACGTGTTGCACACGCCCGGCGGACGATATCTGCCGCTGAAGGTGCGATCGCTTGTCGGTCTAATGCCGCTGCTCGCGGTGGACACGATCCAGTGGCAATTAATCGACGCGCTGCCCGGATTTAAAGCGAGGCTTGAGTGGTATCTGACACATCGGCCTGAGCTCGCCAGTCTGGTGTCGCGCTGGCAGGAACCGGGCATGGGCGAACGCCGGCTCATCGCGCTCACTCGCGGACATCGCATGAAATGTCTGCTGCGACGCATGCTCGATCCGGAGGAATTTCTCAGCGACTATGGCGTGCGCTCGCTCAGTAAGTATCACCAGTCACATCCCTATAGCCTGACCGTGCGCGGCGAAGAAAAAGTGGTGAGCTACGAGCCGGCGGAATCGCAAACAAACTTGTTTGGCGGTAACTCCAACTGGCGCGGCCCGGTTTGGTTTCCGATCAATTATCTACTCATTGAGTCGCTCCAGCAATTTCATCATTATTATGGAGATGATTTCCAAGTCGAGTGTCCCACCGGTTCGGGCCGGTTCATGCATTTAAAGGAGATTGCAAACGAACTATCCAATCGATTGATCAAGCTTTGGCTGCCCGGTGAAAACGGTGAACGCGCCTTTGCCCGTGCGTATCGACCCGCCTTCGCAACGCTACGGCACGCCGAACATCGATATTTGTTTCATGAGTACTTTCACGGCGACACCGGCGCCGGCCTTGGCGCGTCACATCAAACTGGCTGGACCGGGCTTGTCGCGAAACTCATTCAGCAGCAAGGCGAGTTCGGCACGATTGCGAAACCTTGACCGCGGATTTTAGTCCGCAGATTTTCGCAGATTCAGAATAATCTGCGAGGGAATTAGGGTGCTGGAAATCTGCGGATCGAAACAGAGTTTGGAAGAATGTGCTATCGCCGCATGATGTGAATCGTGAGGATGCGGCTTTGATGTCGTGCCAGCAGATAATCGATGAAGTCGCCGATGATCGTGTTCGGTTTGTTGCCGAACTTGGTCACAACCCGGCAAATGAGTGTGCCGCTGCGCGCATGCCACTCCAGGTTGATCGCGCCATGCGCATCCTGGGCGCTGTGGATCTTGGCCCAGCCGTGCGGGCGTCCGGGCTGTTTGGCCCAGACTTTGATGAAGCCAAATTTCTTATCCAGCTGCGGATCGCTCATGATTTTGTTGCGCAGCGATCCGCGTCCGGTCGTGATCACTTGAATCACCGTCTGCATGGTCTGCTTAGGTTCAGCAGCGATGACTCTTTTTGCAACGCTTGTTTGGAGCCGGCGCGCCCTCGCGCCGCCGCACCGTTCGGCCTGAGGGCAGGCTGGCTCCAAGCATCGGGCGCGCGGCTACAGCTCAATCAAGCAGCGAACGGAACATGACGTAAACATCCACATATCCTTTTTTCGAATGCCGAAACGCTCCCGGCAAAGTACCGACGATTTTGAAACCGAGTTCCTGCCATAAATGCACGGCCGATTCATTTGTCGAAACGACAAAGTTAAATTGCATGGCGCGGAAGCCGAGCCGGCGCGCTTCGTTCAGACAATGTTCGCCCATGGCGCGACCGACGCCGAGACCCCGCGCGCTTCTTGCGACGATGAAGCTCGCATTCGAAACATGCGCGGCCAGACCTGGCCGATTCGGTCGCAAAACATAACTGCCGACAACATGTCGATCTTGTAATTGCCCTGTAGGGGAAGCTGTTAGCTTCCCAGGGACGCTAACAGCGTCCCCTACAAAATCTTGCTCGGCCACGTAGGTCTGCGTGTCCTCTCGAAACCAATACGCCAGCGCTTCTTCGCGGGATGTATTCGGATCGAACACATACGTGTCGCCAGTCGCGACGACTTCGTGAAAAATATTCCAGATCGCGTCGCGGTCTGAATCGGTGGCTAGACGGATGTTTAACACAAAGAAAACGTCCAACGCTCAACCCGCCTTCGCAAGGCTGGGGCGCGGCAGGCGCCCAACGTCCAACGCCGAATAGGGCTGACGCCATCGATCCGCGACTGGGCTACTTTCGTTTGAAGAACTGGACGGCTCTTTCGTGCTTCTTGGCGGCGGCAAGTGTTTTGAATGTGCCGAGGTTCCTGCGCTTGCCTGTCTTGGGATTTTTCTTGCGCGAATACAAGCGATAGCCGCTCTTAATTTTTCTGATCATGATTTCTTGCGAAGAGAACGCCGATCTTCCCCTGGCGTATCTCAACTTTGAATGTTTTCAAATCCACTTTGGCCGGACCTTGCGTGACTTTGCCGGTGCGCACGTCGAAACGTGAGTTGTGCCAGGGACATTGCACGTTGAATCCATCGAAGCACCCTTCGGACAACGGGCCGAAGCGATGCGTGCAGAATTCCTGAAAGGCATAAAACTGATTGTCGATCTTAGCGATCGTCATGATCTGTCCGTCGATTTCCACGCGCAGTGTTTCGTGTTCTCCGAGTCGCCCCGCGTCCGGAACCGGAACGAAAACTATTTCGGCACCTTCCGGTAACGCCGAAAACTTGAGCGTGTTCTCGGGAGTTGGGGTGCGTCGTTTATGCCGACCGACCGCAATTCCCTCGTCATAAACGAGCTTGCCGCCGAGGTATCCGGAGACCGAGAGCAATGCGATTCCAAGCAACGACAGAATCAGCGGCACGAGAGAGATTTTTGAATCGGCAATTGTAGAAGAGCGCAGACCCAGATTAATTCCGTAAAGCGCGACCACGATCAGATTTAAAGTCATGTGCGCCGTGGCCGTGCGCTTGCCGGGATGATCGCTGCGAATGTCCGTGTAATCGACAAAGCCCGGCACCGCCGCGATCAGCGAGAAAATGATTCCGGCGAGCATCGCGTAAAATGAATCGCGGAGCAGATGCGGCGCCGACGGAAAAGCAAGACTCGCCAGATCGAGCAAAAGACTAAGGACAAACAATCCGATCGGAAAATGCACGAGCATCGGATGAATCGGATGCCGGAGCGGTTTGCCTTCGAGAAAATCTTTTAACATGTCGATCTAGTCCGGAGGGACGTTTGCGCCGCCGGCTTCGGCGATTTTGCGCCATTTCTTCTTCGACATGCGCGCGACGCTAATGCCGTATTCGTAAACCATCATTCCGCCCAAATAAGTAGAAGCTACAAGTAGAAGCGTGCCGATCGCGGAAAGCAGCAGTGGCGCGCCCTCAACTTTCGTAGCTTCGCGAACTGTGTGCAGTCGCAAGCCGAGATTAATCGCAAACAACAACGCGACGATCAGGTTCAGGCTCATGTGATATAAGCCGATCTTCCACGCCTGTTTTTCTTTCTTGATCCCGGTCCAATCCAGTAACCCCGTCGGCACGGCGAGAAGCGATGCGACCAGTCCGAAAATGATCGCGTAAAAGGACAAGCGCACCATGGCGTTACCGCCGATCTGCCATTGCGAAAGAAGATCAAAGATGAGCGCACCAGGCCACGTGGCCATCGGCACATGCACGATGATGGGATGCAACGGGTGTTTGAGCCATTTGCCTTTCAGGAAATCGAGAAGCCATTTCATGACGCGGACCGTGTCCTCCATTCAATGTTCGCAACACGATTGGAACGCGCGCGTAACTGTCCGATCTTATTAACACTTGTGCTTTAGCCAGGTGTGGTAGCGCTTCCGGGAACAGCCGTTTGGGCGGCCACGATACACCGGGCTGAAGCCCGGTGTTAATGGCAGCTATGAATTTCCAGACGTGGTCTAACCGCGACTATCTGAATAAGACGGATTGCCGCGGCAACACCTCACTAGGCTTGCGTGCGCTGAAAATCGAAACGAGCAGCGCAGCGAGAATTGCCAAGTCGAGCGCGAGATGGCCGGCGAAGCTCAAATATTTGCTGGCGTGACCGAAGCAGCCGCAAGTTATATCGAGGCCGCGCGCTTTCGCGACAACGGTGGCCATGATGAAAATCGAAGTAAGCGCAGCTAAGATCGACAGTCCCCCGAGATAAAGTTTTCTCGTGATGAGGGCGAGTCCGCACAAGATTTCCAGCCATGGCAAATAGAACGCGAGCCGGACGCCGATGAACCACGGCACGGTCTTGTAATTGTCGATATCGACGGCGAAGCGCATCGGATCGAGCGCCTTGAGGATGCCGGCGTAAATGAAGAGACCGCCAATGATAAGATCGACGATGCGCCAGACGAACGGCCGCTCGGTTGATAGTTGATAGTTGATAGTTGATACAGTGTTCACTTGGCGCTCGTCACTGGTCACTCGTCACTTCTTTTTGAGCCATTCTTCCCAGCCGCCTTGCAGAACGAAGACATCTTTAATCTGCGCTTCGTTGCGCAAGCGCCGCGCGACCTCTATGGCGAGGTTGCAGCTTTGCGTGCTGCAATAAACAACGATCTTCTTTTCGGGAGACCATGTCGCGAGGAATGGCCCAAGCAATTCATTCCAGCGATCTTCGTTCAACCGGATCGCGCCCGGGACATGATCGCGCTCGAATTCGTTATCCGGTCGCGCATCCACCCAGATCGCGTTGTCGCCCCAGCTGCGCGCAAGATCGACAGTCACCGTTTCCGATGGGGGAACAGGCGACTGCCAGGAAACCTTGTGGCGATAATAAATGGCCTCCCCGATCGCCGGCAGGAACGCGAGCAGGATCAGCGCGACCGTTTGTTTCAACATCACTGTTGAACTGCGGTCGCCTTTGAGGGCGCCAAGTTCGCAACACGCGCGCCGACTGTAAACTTCTTCGGCGAAGCGTCCGCCTGGAGGGTAAACACCGCCGCGATAGGCCGCGCCGTATCGCGCGGTTGGATGTCGATCTTGAATTCGCCATTGCCCATTTTTGTGATCTTCGTTTCGAAATTCTGATTCACGGGCGTGATGTTAATCTCTTTGACCGGGAAATCCTTTGCGGCCTTTACACTGATGCTTTTTGCTTTCGGTTCCTCACCGGTTTGCCAATAGACGAGGACCGGCTGGATTTCGAGCGGTTGCGCAATCACGGTTTTGAGAACGAGCGCGATGTTGGAATGCACGCGGTCGTCCGTTTCAACGGTCACGCCTTTCACCTGGGTGCCAGTGCGGTCGCCAATTTTGAACGTCGCCGTAACCTCGCCGGTGTCACCGGGCGCGATCGCTTCCTTCTGCGATTGCGCGGCAGTGCAACCGCACGACGTCCGCACGGACTTGATGCGCACCGGTCTGTCGCCGGTGTTTTTGTACTTGAAATGACCGACCGCCTCCTTGTCGCCCACGGCGGGATGCAGCTCGATTTGAGTCTGCTCCCACGTCAATCCGGCGCGCGCCCCAACGCAGAGCAAGATCGACAATGTGAATGCGATAATCGTGGTTTTCACGAGAACAATTGTACAAGAAAGCCCGGCCTTTTCCATTTCTAACCAGCACGTCAATCGTGCTCAGGACCGATCATTGCCGCGCGTGACGCGATAGGGATGAGGCACGTATTCGACGGAAGGTTGCCGGCGCGTGGGCTGGGGATAGAGATTCATCAAACGCAAAATGTTTTCCGGCATATCGGTGCGGACGGGCAGACCCAATTCACGAGCGCGTTCGACAGTGATGGGATAATCGTGCGTCCATGTGCCGGTGGCGAGGAGCTTGGCCAATTCCGCTGCTTTCTCGGCTGGAAACTTATCGGCGAGCAACTCGCTTACCTGATATTGCATTTGCACCAGCGCTTTCTCGGCCTGATCGGCCAGGATCAGCGTCTTGTCGTCCACTTCGGCGATTGGTTTGCGATGAACGGCTTGCAAAATAGATGCGGCCGGATATTCGCCCAATTGGGGATCGACCGGCCCGAGCACTGAATGTTCGCACATGACAATTTCGTCGACGGCTAGCGCAATCAACGTTCCGCCAGACATGGCGTAATGCGGCACAAAGACAGTGACTTTGCCTTTGTGCTTGAAAACAGCGCGCGCGATTTGTGTCGCGGCCAGGACAAGACCGCCCGGCGTGTGCAATATCAGATCGAGCGGTATTTCCGGATCGGTCAAATGAATGGCGCGCAGAACTTCTTCGCTATCGTTGATGTCGATGTAACGGAAGACCGGGAAACCCAAAAAACTCATGGTTTCCTGCCGATGCACGAGAAGGATGACACGCGACTTGCGCTCTCGCTCGATGAGGGTAATCAGCCGTTTGCGCGATGCCTCCAGCAACCGCTGCGTGATCACCGGCTGCAGAGCCGAGAGCATGAAAAACAACCAAAAAATATCCATGACAGTTCCTCTCTTAACGAACCCGCGGTTCCCAAGCCCATTCCTCGCCGTACTCATCTGGTTGCAGCGGTCGCCGCGCCGGTCGGCGCACGAACAACCCGCACAACAGCATCCCGCTCACAAATCCGCCGATGTGCGCCCACCACGCAATTCCGCCGACCTGACCGGAGCCAGTCAGAGCCTGCGTTCCGCTGAACAGTTGAGTGAAAAACCAAACGCCCAGATAGAACACGGCGGGCAACTCAAAGAAGACTGGAAAAAAGAAGATCGGAAACATTACCACGAGCCGTGCCGTCGGGAAAAACAACAAGTAAGCGCCCAGTACCCCGGCGATCGCGCCGGATGCGCCAATTGAGGGCACGGTGGAGTCCGCATTTGTCAGCCAATGCATCAGCCCTGCAGCGGAGCCGCAGGCCAGGTAGAAAATCGCGAAACGCATTGGCCCCATCCG
>Ga0208991_1000345_pt1 | contig 11199 bp, 9 predicted proteins | sample MedBloCAOM3_M2_FD_187855 | JGI IMG/M metagenome (GOLD analysis project Ga0208991, IMG submission 187855) | Forest soil microbial communities from El Dorado National Forest, California, USA - Mediterranean Blodgett CA OM3_M2 (SPAdes) (version 2) | ecosystem: Environmental > Terrestrial > Soil >...
GACGGACTTCCGGCCGCTGGGCTTCAACGGCACGGACGAGGATTTCTGCCGCCACATTACAGTGAAGGCCGGCGTGACGGCGGTCCCGGTCAGCGCCTTCTATGACGATCCGGAACGGGCGCCGCGCCACTTTGCGCGGTTTTGTTTCTGCAAGCACGACGCAACATTGGACAGCGCCATCGACCGGCTGAGCCGACATTTCAGTAGGTAAATCAGGGGCTTAAACGCCAGCCAAAGACTGCCGCCGCCAGGTGTGGCAATCGATACGATTTGTATCACCGACTTCCCCACCGCTATATTTTGATACTCGATGTGCCGAAATGTTGCAGTTGGCAGTGACAAAGCATGCAGATTCATGTCGCCTGTGGCGACTTTGGCCTCAACGATAGTGCCGTGTCCAAACCGCCTGCTTCCACGCCCGCCCGAATTGATGGCCGCCGCCTGCGCAGCGAGCGGACCAAGCAGCTGATCATCGAGGCGTACATCACGTTGCTGCGGGAAAACTTCGCGCTGCCGATGCCGACCGCCGCGCAGATCGCCGAGCGTGCCGGCTATTCTGTGCGATCGATCTTCGAGCGCTTTCCGGATCTCAACAAGCTGCGCGTCGCGGCGGCGGATTACAGCCTCGCCCAGGCGGCGGCACTTGCACCGGCGCGCAATGTCGACGGTGACCGGGCAACGCGCATCGGATCCCAGGTCGAGACCCGCGCCGGGACCTGCGAACGAGGCGTGGCGCTGTGGCGCGTGCTTCTCGCCAGCGTCGCCGACGACGAGGAACTCAAGCTGCGCGTTCGCATCAGCCGCGATCGCACCATCGAGCGCATGGAGGTCATGTACCGGCCCGAGCTCTCGACGCTGGCCGAGCAGGAGCGCAAGTACATGCTGGTCGCGCTCGAGGCCATCACCGACATCGAAAGTTGGGAGCGGATGCGCGAAATGCATGGCTTGAGCTTCGAGGAATCCTGCTCGGTCTGGATCGGCGCCATCGACCGCATTCTGCCGCCGACGCCGGCTGCTTGACGCAGCGGCAGGCAACGTGGGATGGCGATGGTGCAGTGATGGTGAGTCGAACACCCGGGACTGAAACAGCCTTGTCCAAACCCTCTATTTCCACGGCCTCCCGGATCGACGGCCGCCGCCTGCGCAGCGTGCGGACCAAGCAGTTGATCATCGAGGCTTACCTGGCCCTTGCGACCGAGAAGTCGCCGCAGGTGCCGACGGCCGCCCAGATCGCCGAGCGCGCCGGCTATTCCGTGCGTTCGGTATTCGAGCGCTTTCCCGACATCCACAGCCTGCAGGTGGCGGCGGTCGACTACGCGCTGGTCCAGGTCGCGGCACTGGCGCCCTCGCGCGATACTGACGGTGACCGCCAGACCCGCATCCGCACCCAGGTCGAGAAGCGCGGACGCACCTGCGAACGCTGGCTGCCGCTGTGGCGCTCGCTGGTCGTCAACCAGGGTGAGTCGCCGGAGCTTAGGCAACGCATCATCGGCTTGCGCGAACGCCTCGTCGGCCGCCTGGAGTTGATGTACGCGCCCGAGCTCTCGACCCTCTCTGACAGCGAGCGCCGGCACCTGCTGATCGTCCTCGAGGCGCTGGTCGATGTCGAGAGCTGGGCGCGGATGCAGGAGTTCTTCGGCCTGTCGTTCGACGAGGCCTGTGCGGCGTGGACGCAGGCGATCGACCGCCTGCTGCCGCCGACACCGCTTGCCGCATAGCTGGAACGTCTGGCGCCCACCCGGCGCAATCGTTACAATTCAGGCGTCACGCGAAAAGTTCGCAACCGCCCGAAAGTTCATTGCCCGTAGCACCTTCCACACTGGCTCGGATCGATGGTCGCCGCCTGCGGAGCGTGCGAACCAAGCAGCTGATCATCGAAGCCTACCTGGCGCTGCTGCGCGAAGATCCGCAGGTGCCCACGGCTGCACGGATCGCCGAACGGGCGGGTTACTCGGTGCGCTCGGTGTTCGAACGCTTTCCCGACCTGCATGCCTTGCGCGTCGCGGCAACGGACTACGCCTTCGCGCAGGGCAATGCGCAGGCGGCGCCGCGCGACCTCGACGGCGACCGTCAGGTGCGCCTCAAGGCCCATGTCGAAACGCGCGGCTGGATTTGCGAGCAGTGGCTGCCGTTGTGGCGCGCGCTCAATACCAACAAGGGCGATTCGGCGGAACTCAAGGCGCGCATCGATCTGGTGCGCCAGGCCGTCCTCAAGCGCATCGAGCTGATGTACCCGTCCGAGCTTGCAACGCTCGGACAGGTCGAGCGCCGGCAAATCCTGATTGCCATCGAAACCCTGATCGACTTCGAAAGTTGGGCGCGCATGCGGGAATATAACGGCCTCGCCTTCGCCGAAGCCTGCCAGGTATGGATCCACGCCATCGACCGCCTGCTGCCGCCGACGCCGGTTTCTTGACGGTCCGGGCGGGCAAGCGTAGGAAGGCGCGCTTCGTCGGGAGCGACCCACGGTGGCGGCCGTAGCTCAGTTGGTTAGAGCGCCAGATTGTGATTCTGGATGTCGCCGGTTCAATTCCGGTCGGCCGCCCCAATCCCTCTTGCGTCCTGGCCGTTGAGCCCAAAGTGCGCGAACTCGCTCCCCACGAAGACCTCGTCCTTTTGAGCTGCGCGGAGATGGCCAGAGCCGATGCCGCGGCCATCGCCGGCGGCACGTCGGGGACGGCTCTCATGGAAGCGGCGGGAAGGGCCGTCGCCGATTCCGTGCAGGGCCGCCATCGGCTACGGCCGGTCGTCGTCCTGTGCGGCCCCGGCAACAATGGCGGCGACGGCTTCGTGGCGGCGCGTCATCTGCAGGAAGCAGGCTGGCCGGTCCGGGTCGGGCTGCTGGGCGCCCGCGGCGCCTTGAAGGGCGATGCTGCGTGGGCCGCGGAAACCTGGCGAGGCCCAGTCGAGGCGCTCGCTCTCGGTCTTCTCGAAGGGCGACCGCTGGTGGTCGATGCGCTGTTCGGGGCGGGGCTCACGCGTCCCATCGAGGGTGTCGCCGGCGAGGCGATCGACCGGATCAACAGCGAGGCGCTCACCGTTGTCGCCATCGACGTGCCGAGCGGCCTGCATGGCGACAGCGGCGAAGTGATGGGTCGCGCGCCGTTCGCCGAGCGTACGGTGACGTTCTTTCGCGCCAAGGCCGGTCATTATTCGCTCGAAGGCCTGCGGCGCTGCGGCGTGCTGACGGTGGCCGACATCGGCATCCCGAATGCAGTGCTGGAAACGATCGCGCCGCGGACCTGGCTGAACGGCCCGGCGCTGTGGCGGCATCATCTGCTGCGCGACGGCCTGGCCGACCACAAGTACGCGCGCGGCCATCTCACCATCCTGGGCGGCGCGACCGCCACGGGCGCGGCGCGACTGGCCGCCCTGGCAGGCCGCCGGGCAGGGGCGGGCCTGGCGACCATCGCCACGCCGCGATCGGCGAAGGCGATCTACCAGGCGGGCGAGCCCGGCAACCTCGTTATCGAGTGCGAAGATGGTGGCGCCTTTGCGCGCCTGCTGGAGGACGAACGGCGCAATTCGATGCTGATCGGGCCGGGAGCGGGAATCAACGAGCGGACGCGGGTCTCGGTGCTCGCGGCACTCGCCACGCGCCGGCCCGTCGTGCTCGACGCCGATGCCATCACGACATTTGCCCAGACGCCCGCAAGTCTGTTCGACGCCATCAAGGGTCCCGTTTTGCTCACGCCCCATGAAGGCGAGTTCAAGCGGCTGTTTCCCGATCTGGCGAAGGTTCCTGGCAAGATAGAGCGCACGCGGCGGGCAGCGCGGCTGAGCGGCGCGACAGTGCTCTTGAAAGGCCCCGACACGGTGATTGCCGCACCCGACGGCCGGGCCGTCATCAACGTTCACGCGCCGGCCAGCCTCGCCACTGCCGGTTCGGGCGACGTGCTGGCGGGCATCTCAGGTGCCCTCATGGCCCAAGGCCTGGCGCCACTCGCCGCCGCCGCGGCCGCCGCATGGCTGCACGGCGAGAGCGCCTTCCGGTTCGCCCGGCCGGGGCTCATTGCGGAAGACTTGATCGACCGATTACCCGACGCCTTGCAGGCAGTGGCAGTTCTCACGCCCGTCAATTGACCATCCGGCTCTTGGGCCCTCTCCGCCCGCGTCATCGCGGGGGGAGAGGGAGGGGACCCGCGCTTGCGCGGGGAGGGTGAGGTGGGTCTTCGTTCGCCTCATACACCAACTTTGTTGAGGCACCACCTCACCCTCCCATTGCTTCGCAATGGGCCCCGCCCTCTCCCCCGCTGCGCGGCGGAGAGGGACTCTGAGAGGAGTCCAATAGCTTCAATTGACCGCTTGGCGGGCGCGGGCTAAGAGGCGCGCGATTCGGCCCTCGCGGCACGGCCCGAAGGCTCTGGCTCCTGATGGGGCCACCAACTGGAGCTGATCGTCGGGCGGGCGTGGTGGAATTGGTAGACACGCGAGATTTAGGTTCTCGTGCCGCAAGGCGTGGGGGTTCAAGTCCCTCCGCCCGCACCAACCGGAAATGGAAGTGAAGACGATGCAAGTGACGGAACTCCCGGCCGAAGGCCTGAAGCGGCAATTCAAGATCGTCGTGCCCGCCGGCGATTTGTCGGCCAAGGTCGACGAGCGCCTGGCCGAGATGGCGCGGACCGCGCAGATGCCGGGCTTTCGCGCCGGCAAGGTGCCGGTCGGCCTGTTGAAGAAACAGTACGGTCAGGCCCTGTTCGGCGAAGCCGTCGAGCAGGCGGTCAATTCGAGCACGGCCAAGGCCATCGAGGATCGCGGGCTGAAGCCCGCCATGCAGCCGCGCGTCGACCTGAAGCAGCTCGAGGAAGGCAAGGACGTCGAGTTCGAAGTCGCGATCGAGGTCCTGCCGGAGATCGGCAAGCTCGACTTCTCCGACGTCGCGCTCGAGCGCCTGAAGGCCACCGTGCCGGACAAGGACGTCGACGAGGCGATCGATCGCATCGCCAAGGCGAACCGCGAGCAGAAGCCGGTCGATCCGCCGCGCCCGGCGCAGAAGGGTGACGCGATCAAGCTCGACTTCGTGGGCTCGGTCGACGGCAAGGAGTTTCCCGGCGGCGCCGCGCAGGACTACACGCTGGAGATCGGCTCGGGCTCGTTCATCCCGGGCTTCGAGGACCAGCTGATCGGCGCCGAGGTCGGCAAGGAAGTCGACGTCAAGGTGACGTTCCCGGCCGAGTACGGTGCGCCTGAGCTTGCCGGCAAGGACGCCGTGTTCAAGTGCACGATCAAGGAGATCCTCGAGTTCGTCGACAAGCCCGCCGACGACGAGCTGGCGAAGAAGAATAACTTCGAGAACCTCGAGGCGATGCGCAAGGCCGTCGCCGACCGCATCGGCCAGGATTACGCGCGCATCTCGCGCTCGATGATCAAGCGCCAGCTGCTCGACAAGCTGGCCGACGCCCACAAGTTCGCCGTCCCCGAAGGGCTGGTCGAGAGCGAGTTCAATGCCATCTGGCAGCGCATCGAGGAGGCCAAGAAGAACGGCCAGAAGCTCGAGGACGACGAGGAGAAGATGCGCAAGGAGTATCGCGACATCGCCGAACGCCGGGTTCGCCTCGGCCTGCTGCTGGCCGACGTCGGGCGTTCCAACGCGATCGACGTCACGCCCGAGGAGCTCAATCAGGCGGTGATGCGCGAGGCCATGCGCTATCCCGGCCAGGAGCGCCAAGTGCTGGAGTTCTACGGCAAGAACGCCGAGCTGAAGGAACAGCTCCGGGCGCCGATCTTCGAGGAGAAGACCGTCGATTTCATCCTCGAGCTGGCCAAGGTCGCCGAGAAGCCGGTTACGCCGGAGGAACTGCTGGAGGCAGCCCGCAAGGCGGAAGAAGCCGACGAGGAAAAGCCCGCGGAAGCGGCGACGAATTGATCTAGGGATATTGATCGAGGCCCGGTGGTCTTGAACCTGACCACCGGCGCTGCCACTTTCTGGGGACAGTCACAAAGGGGGCCTGCGATGCATCGCGACCGCGATCCGCTGGAAATCTACAACAACTACTACGTGCCGATGGTGGTCGAGCAGTCGGCGCGCGGCGAGCGCGGCTACGACATCTGGTCGAGGCTGCTGAAGGAACGGATCATCTTCCTGAACGGTCCGATCGAGGACAATGTCGCAGGCCTGGTCTGCGCGCAGCTCCTCTATCTGGAAGCCGACAATCCGACCAAGGACATCTCGTTCTACATCAACTCGCCGGGCGGCGTGGTGACGTCGGGCATGGCGATCTACGACACCATGCAATATGTCCGGCCGTTGATCTCGACCCTGGTGTTCGGCCAGGCCGCCTCGGCCGGATCACTGCTGCTGATGGCGGGCGCCAAGGGCAAGCGCTTCGCCCTGCCCAACTCGCGGATCATGATCCACCAGCCGTCGGGCGGCGCCCAGGGGCAGGCGACGGACATCGAGATTCATGCCCGGGAAATTCTGTCGACCAGGGCACGTTTGAACCAGATGTACGTTGTACATACCGGACGGACGATCGAGGAGATCGAACGGGCGATGGAACGGGACAAGTTCTTCTCGCCGCCCGAGGCCAAGGAGTTCGGATTGATCGACGATGTGCTCGAAAAACGCCCGACTCCAACCATGCAGGCGGCTGCCTCCTAAGGGGCAGTTGCGACCAATTGGTCCCGGTTCGCCAGCCGACACACTACATTTTGAGGTTGTGGCGATCCCGGGGTCGCGTTTAACATAGTCTTGTGTGCGGGTCCGCAAGGTGGCGGGCCCCCCAAGCGGAGGTGCGTTACCGACATGCCAGCCGCCAAATCCGGGGGCGACTCCCGCAACACCCTGTATTGTAGCTTCTGCGGGAAGAGCCAGCACGAGGTTCGAAAGCTCATTGCTGGCCCGACCGTGTTCATCTGCGATGAATGCGTCGAACTCTGCATGGACATCATCCGGGAGGAGAGCAAGACCACCCTGGTGAAATCCAAGGACGGGGTGCCGTCGCCCAAAGAGATACGCCAGATTCTTGACGACTATGTGATAGGCCAGGACAAGGCCAAGCGCATCTTGGCTGTTGCAGTGCACAATCACTACAAGCGGCTGAGCCATGGCGGCAAGGCCAACGACGTCGAGATTGCCAAGTCGAACATCATGCTGATCGGCCCGACCGGCTGCGGCAAGACCCTGCTCGCGCAGACCCTGGCGCGCATGCTCGACGTGCCCTTCACCATGGCCGACGCCACGACGCTCACCGAAGCGGGCTATGTCGGCGAGGATGTCGAGAACATCATCCTGAAGCTGCTGCAGTCGGCCGACTACAATGTCGAGCGCGCCCAGCGGGGCATCGTCTATATCGACGAGGTCGACAAGATCAGCCGGAAGTCCGACAACCCCTCGATCACGCGCGACGTGTCGGGCGAGGGCGTGCAACAGGCCCTGCTCAAGATCATGGAAGGCACGGTCGCCTCCGTGCCGCCGCAGGGTGGCCGCAAGCATCCGCAGCAGGAGTTCCTCCAGGTCGATACGACCAACATCCTGTTCATCTGTGGCGGTGCCTTCTCTGGCCTCGACAAGATCATCTCGATGCGCCGCCAGGGCACGTCGATCGGCTTCGGCGCCGAAGTGCGCGGGCCGGAAGATCGTCGCACTGGCGAGGTGCTGCGCGATCTAGAGCCGGAAGACCTGTTGAAGTACGGCCTGATCCCCGAGTTCGTCGGCCGCCTGCCGGTCGTCGCTACGCTCGAGGATCTCGACGAGGGCGCGCTGATCGAAATTCTCACGCGGCCAAAGAACGCACTGCTGAAGCAGTACCAGCGACTCTTCGACATGGAGAGTGTGAAGCTCAAATTCTCCGACGACGCGCTGCGCGCGGTCGCCCAGAAGGCGATCCTGCGCAAGACAGGCGCGCGCGGCCTGCGCTCGATCATGGAGACCGTGCTGCTCGACACGATGTACGACCTGCCGTCGCTCGACGGGGTCGAGGAAGTCGTGATCAACCGCGAAGTCATCGAAGGGCGGGCACAACCCCTCTATGTGCACGGTGAACGCAAAGAGGGCATCGCTGCCGCGCCGGCCTGAGTCTTGCTGCGCCGGTGGCAGCCGCCGCCGGCGGTCCCGCCAAGGACTTGAACAACCCCCTGTTCAAGCCAATCTCTGGAAACGAGTGCGCGCGCCTCTTAGGCCGTGGATTGCCCATCTTGGGGATCGCGGTCGGGGCGCGGGTGGCTCTAACAGCGTATAGCGAGGCATCATGAACGCCCCCACCTTAGGAACCGTCTATCCCGTCCTGCCGTTGCGCGACATCGTCGTGTTTCCCGGCATGATCGTGCCGCTCTTCGTCGGTCGCGAGAAGAGCGTCAAGGCCCTCGAAGAGGTCATGAAGGACGACAAGCAAATCCTGCTGATCGCCCAGAAGAACGCCAGCCAGGACGACCCCGGTCCCGATGACATCTACACCATCGGAACGCTCGGTACCGTGCTGCAGCTCCTGAAGCTGCCCGACGACACCGTGAAGGTGCTGGTCGAGGGCGGCCGTCGCGTCAAGATCGTGGGCTACACCGGCAAGCCCGAATTCTTCGAGGCCAATGCCGTCGACATGGAAGAGACGGCGGCCGATCCCTCCGAGCTGCAGGCCGCCGCGCGGACCGTGGTCTCCGAGTTCGAGAACTATGTGAAGCTGAACAAGAAGGTGCCGCCCGAGGTGGTCGTCTCGATCAACAAGATCGAGGAACCGGCCAAGCTCGCCGACACGATCTCGGCGCACCTGGCGCTCAAGGTCGCCGAGAAGCAGCAGTTGCTCGAGCTCGATTCCGTGTCCAAGCGTCTGGAGCGCATCCTCGGCCTGATGGAAGGCGAGATCGGTGTGTTGCAGGTCGAGAAGAAGATCCGCAACCGCGTCAAGCGCCAGATGGAGAAGACGCAGCGCGAGTACTATCTCAACGAGCAGATGAAGGCGATCCAGAAGGAGCTTGGCGAGACCGAGGATGGTCGCGACGAGATCTCCGAGCTGGAGAAGCGCATCAAGAAGACGCGGCTCAGCAAGGAAGCGCGCGAGAAGGCCAATGGCGAGCTGAAGAAGCTCCGCACCATGAGCCCGATGTCGGCCGAGGCGACGGTGGTGCGCAACTACCTCGACTGGCTGCTGTCGATCCCGTGGCGCAAGCCGACCAAGATCATCAAGGACCTGAAGTACGCCGAGGACATTCTCAACGCCGATCACCACGGCCTCGAGAAGGTCAAGGAACGCATCCTCGAGTACCTCGCGGTCCAGCAGCGCGTCGACAAGATGAAGGGCCCGATCCTGTGCCTGGTCGGCCCGCCGGGCGTCGGCAAGACCTCGCTCGGCAAGTCGATCGCCAAGGCGACCGGCCGCAACTTCGTGCGCATGTCGCTGGGCGGCGTGCGTGACGAGGCCGAGATCCGCGGCCACCGCCGGACCTATATCGGTTCGCTGCCGGGCAAGGTCATCCAGAGCATGAAGAAGGCGAAGTCTTCGAACCCGCTCTTCCTGCTCGACGAGATCGACAAGCTCGGCGCGGACTTCCGCGGCGACCCGTCGTCGGCGCTACTCGAGGTGCTCGACCCCGAGCAGAACTCGACCTTCAACGACCATTACCTCGAGGTCGACTACGACCTGTCGAACGTGATGTTCATCACCACGGCGAACTCGCTCCGCATGGCGCAGCCGCTGATGGATCGCATGGAGATCATCCGGCTGGCCGGCTACACCGAGGACGAGAAGGTGGCGATCGCGCGCAAGCACCTGATCATCAAGCAGGTCGAGGCGAACGGCCTGAAGGAAGGCGAGCTCGACCTTCATGACGACGCCGTGCGCGACCTCGTGCGCTACTACACGCGCGAGGCCGGCGTACGCAATCTCGAGCGCGAGATCGCCAACCTGGCGCGCAAGGCGACCAAGGAAATCCTTATGAAGGGGAGCACCAAGGTCAAGATCCGTGCCAAGAACCTCGACAAGTATGCCGGCGTCCGTCGCTTCCGCTACGGCGAGGCCGAGCTCGAGGATCTGGTCGGCATCACGACGGGCCTGGCCTGGACCGAGGTCGGCGGCGAGCTGCTGCAGATCGAGGCCGTGCTGGTTCCCGGCCGCGGCCGCATGACGGTCACGGGCAAGCTGGGCGACGTGATGCAGGAGTCGGTGCAGGCGGCCAACGCCTATGTCCGCTCCCGCGCCAACTCGTTCGGCATCAAGCACGTGATGTTCGAGAAGCGTGACATCCACATCCACGTGCCCGAGGGTGCCACGCCCAAGGACGGCCCCTCGGCCGGCGTGGGGATGATCACCTCGATCGTCTCGGCGCTGACCGGCGTGGCGGTGCGCAAGGAAGTCGCCATGACCGGCGAGATCAGCCTGCGCGGCCGGGTCATGCCGATCGGCGGCCTCAAGGAGAAGCTGCTGGCGGCGTTGCGCGGCGGTCTCAAGACCGTGCTCATTCCCAAGGAGAACGAGCGCGATCTGCCGGAGATCCCGGACAACGTGAAGAAGGGACTGGAGATCGTCCCGGTCGCCACGGTCGACGAGGTGCTGGCCCGCGCGCTGGTCAAGCCGCTGGTCGCCATCGAATGGCCGAACGACCTGGAGCCCGCGGTGCCGGCCAAGCCCGCCGAGGGCGCGGAAGCCATCCGAGCCCACTGAACGGCCTCAGAACGACACAAGAAGCCCCGGAGCGATCCGGGGCTTCTTTGCGTTCGGGCTCAATGGAGCGCAATTAGCTACTTATGTGGATTTGGGGCTGCTGTTCCTACAAAATATGGTATTCGGCGTTGACGCCGTTTTCCGGCCGCCCTTACACTTGAAGCTGCCGGATCATTGGGGGTTCGCCTGTGAACAAGCACGATTTGATCGCCGCCGTCGCCGCTTCGACCAACCTTTCCAAGACCGACGCCGCCGGCGCCATCGACGCCATGCTCACGGTCATAACCAAGTCATTGAAGAAGAAAGAAAAGGTCCTGCTGGTCGGCTTCGGGACCTTCCAGGTCTCCAAGCGCAAGGCGGGTGAGGGGCGAAACCCGCAGACCGGCGAGAAGATCAAGATCGCCGCCGCCAACGTGCCACGCTTCAAGGCCAGCAAGCAGCTCAAGGAAGCGATCAACTAGCCTCTCGCCGGACTCGGCGCATTCACATGCGCCTGAGGGGCCTCCAGGCCCGCTCATGGCTGGGAGCGCGCCATTCCGTGGCGCTCATGTGTTGCTGGATACAAAGATGCGCAACTGGAGTTGCGCGCTCCCAGCAAAGACAATGT
>Ga0208991_1000346_pt1 | contig 11194 bp, 23 predicted proteins | sample MedBloCAOM3_M2_FD_187855 | JGI IMG/M metagenome (GOLD analysis project Ga0208991, IMG submission 187855) | Forest soil microbial communities from El Dorado National Forest, California, USA - Mediterranean Blodgett CA OM3_M2 (SPAdes) (version 2) | ecosystem: Environmental > Terrestrial > Soil >...
TGGTCGTCCCGGACTTAGAGGTCACCTTCTACGGCATGACCGAGTTCCGGATCGATGACCCGGACGGGAATCGGTTGTGGATTGGGCAAAACGCTTCAACAGGAGCCTAACGCCCGCGGAATCATAGTCGCGAACCTTGTGGGTCTGCTCAGCTCAAACGTTAGGCGCCTGAGGCAAGGCCGATGAAGCTCACAGTCGCTCCTCTCGCAGTTATAGGGGTTGTGACATGCGCTCTAACAATCGCTGGAGCGGGCCCTGATGCGTAAGTGGTTATGCGCCGCGGGCGCTGGAAGACAGTGTGCGCCCGCGGCGCTGATCAGGCGTCGGTGGGCGGCCGCTCAACTTCGCCGGTAGGCATCAGGAGAATGGCATGGAGCCCAGCTCAGTTCTCGACCTGAAGACCTTCGTGCCGGCAAAAGACCACGCCCTTTCCAAGCAGTTCTATGTCGATCTCGGATTCACACTCAACTGGGACAATCCGCAGGTGGCTGAGCTTCAGATCGGCTCGTTTCGATTCCTTCTGCAGAACTACTACGTCCAGTCGTACGCTGAAAACTTCATGATGCACTTAATGGTTGAGGATGCAGACGCGTGGTGGAAGCATATTGAGGCCGTCGCGCTGAAAGGTAAGTATCCAGCCATCACGGCCAAGCCGCCGGCGTTGCAGCCGTGGGGACTCCGCGTTCTGTATTTGACCGACCCGACCGGCGTTCTGTGGCACATCGCTGACCGTCGCACTCAGTGAGCTTGTCCTGATGCCTCACCATCGGTTCGAGCGGGCCATGCTGCGTTGGTGCCGGGGCGCCGCGAGCGCGCTTCGCTATGTTGCGCTCGCGTCGCACTGGCTGCGTGTGCCGCCGGCCGCTCAGGCTCATCGTTAGGGGCCGACCACGTACGTCTGGTATGCGAACGTTCTCGAAGACGACCCCCGCGCTGGTGGCCTCGCTGATCGGGGATCCGTTCTACCAGGCGATTACGGTCGACTGCGGCGTTGATATCGAGCCTCGCTTGTCGGTGCTTTCGCGGTATTTCGAATACTCGCTCCAGGAGGCCGACCGAACCGGTCGATGCACCGTCCCAGAAGATCCGGCGCTAGGTGCTGCCGCGTGGCTTCTGCCCCGCACACCTGAGGTCGAGGTGGCGGAAGCCTCCGCAAAAGCGGCGTACTTGGCTGGGTTGCTCGGGCCGAAGGGTTGGGACAACTATCGCCGAATCATCGAGTTCATGTCACACCGCTCTGAGCTGGTAGTGCCTCTGGATGCTTGGTATCTCACGATTGTCGGCGTTCATCCTGCCGCTCAAGGGAGAGGCATTGGCGCCCAGCTGGTACGGCCAACACTTGCTGAAGCCACCCAGGCCGGGGCGTACGCATTTCTCGAAACCTTCACACAACGAAGTCTTGTGTTCTACGAGCGTATCGGTTTCGTACGAGCGGCGGAGTTCGTCGAACCCACAACCAAGGCTCAATATGTTGTCATGCTGCGGAACCCGTAACTATCCGTCGGAGCGGGCCGTGAGGCGTGGGTGGTGGCGCGTCGCGAGCGCGCTGCCCCATCTTGCGCTCGCGTGGCGCTGGATGCGCGTGCGTACGGCCGCTCAAGCTCATCCTTAGGCGGCACTTTTTGGCGTTTCCTCTTGGAGTCACTACGATGCGCATTCGGTACTTTCTCGGAATAGCATTGCTCGGGGGCCTCTGGGGCTGCTCATCCGGCGCCGTTCCGGCTAGGGTATTCTTGTGAAAGCCTATGTCGTGACCACCGGCACAGTGTTCGCCCTGATCGTCGCGACGCACATCTGGCGTGCCTTTGAGGAGGGGCCCGAGGTTGCTAAGAGCCCGGTCTACATCATCCTGACCGCTGTTGCCGCGGGCTTAGCTCTGTGGGCATGGCGCGTACTTAAGACCATGCCGCGCTCATGATCGCGTCGCCGACGCCTAACCAGTTTGAGCGGGCCGTGACTGGCGATTGGCGCGTCGCGAGCGCGCTTCGCTATTTTTTGCGCTCGCGTGGCGCTGGACGCGCCTGCATCCGGCCGCTGAACCTCGTCGTTAGGCCGCTTCTGGACGCCTAAGAGAACGATCGTTCGCGCTTCTGCTGAGTTCGGAGATACTCCATGGAAAAAGTAATGGTCAGCACGGACAACGCTCCCAAGCCGCCCGCCAGCTATAGCAAAGCAGTCAAGGCTGGCGGTTTTGTCTTCGTCGCAGGTCAAGGTCCTTACGATCCTTGCGTCGCACTGGACGCGCTTGCATCCGGACGCTCATCATCGTTAGGCGTTACGATGCATCCATCAGCAGCGCTCCCGTGCTAGCTAGGTCATAAACCCACTCCCACCAAACGACGAATCGAAAGGCGAACTGATCATGCCCACAGGAACCGTCCGACTTCACCGCGTGCTCCGCACGAAGCCCGAGCGCGTCTATCGCGCGTTTTTGGACGCTGACGCAATGGCCAAGTGGCTTCCGCCATACGGTTTTACCTGCAAGGTTCACCACCTGGATGCCAAAGTTGGCGGCACCTACGAGATGTCGTTCACCAACTTCAGCACAGGTCACGGTCATTCCTTTGGCGGCGAGTATCGTGAACTGGTGCCATTCGAAAAGATTCGCCATACGGACAGGTTCGACGACCCAAACCTTCCCGGAGAAATGCAGACGACGGTCACCTTGAAGCAAGTGTCGTGCGGAACTGAGGTCAACGTAGCGCAAGAAGGGCTGCCTGAAGCCATTCCGGTCGAGATGTGCTATCTCGGCTGGCAAGAGTCGCTCGCACAACTTGCGAAACTCGTCGAACCCGAGATTCCGGGGTAACGCGGTGACGCCTAACCCTTCCATCGAGAGTGACTTGGCCCGGCAAGCCGGCTCAAGTTATGTCAAACGTTAGCTGCCTAGAAAGTGTCACCATGCCCGTCGAACCTTGGCTTGCCTTCGTCGTCGCGTCAGTCGTACTTCTCATCATTCCCGGCCCAACGGTTCTCACTGTCATTAGCCATTCCATGGCGCATGGTTGGCGGGCGAATGCGCCGCTCATTTTCGCAGTTGCACTCGGTGACGCTACGGCACTTACGGGCTCGCTTCTCGGCTTAGGTGCGTTGCTGGCAACATCGGCGTTCTGGTTCGCCGTGGTCAAATGGGTCGGCGGCTTGTATCTGGTCTACCTCGGCACGAGGCTTCTGCGGGCAGGCATCTCCGCTGCGGAGCCAGTAGTGCCGGCTGCGCCTGTGTCCCGCTGGCGGCTGTTTGCACACACCTACGTGGTCACCGCGCTCAACCCCAAGGGTATAGTGTTCTTCGTGGCGTTCCTGCCTCAATTCGTCAGCGCGAACGGCGCAGTCGCTCGCCAGCTATGGATACTTGCAATCACTTTTGTCGCGCTGGCTACGCTCAACGCGACCCTCTACGCAACGTTTGCAGCATCCGCTCGCAAGCTGCTGGCTTCAGCCCTTGTGCGACGACGCTTCAACCTCGCGGGAGGTTCGTTGCTGTCAGCCGCCGGGGTGTGGGCGCTCCTGGCTCGGCGTCCGACATGAAGGCAGCTAACCTACGTTGGAGCGCGCCGTGATGCGCGGGCGGTTCCGGGCGGCCGCTCAACCTCATCGTTAGGTGGCAGCTTGTGGCGCCGCACGAGGTTCAAGAACAGATGGACGCGCTGCTGGATTCACTATGCGCTCAGAGGGCCCCGGGCCCCCGATGGATTGTCGGGCGCTCCAAGGTCACAGTAACGCACTTCAAATTTCACGGTCGTCGCTAGGCGGTAGCATGGAGCGAATCGTGCACGTCACTTTCGGGGTCCACGTGCCTCTGGACAGCGTAGCCAGCATGGTTACCGCGCTCGGCGCGTGCGCTATGGTTCGTGCCACGGACGACAGCCAACGCGGTTACGTCGTCACGGTGCAACGTCCGAGCGCGATGGCGCATGTCGAAAGACGGCTGGCTGAGTGGGAAAAGTATGGGTTCATCAGTTGGCGGGTTGCTGCCCCCTAGCCACGCGCTGGAGCGAACGCGCGGCCGGCAGCTTCGGTGAGGCCACGATGTCGAGGTTGCGGACAAAGTGCTTTCGTTTGATGCCGGCGGCGCCGCGCGTCGATCACCGCAATCGTCAGGCGTCATAGTCCCCACGCCGCTCCCCCTGGACACCCGTTCGCGCGCTCCAACATCGGAGGCCACAGCATGAAGAGCCCACGAAGCCTCTTTGCACTCACGGCAGTGAATCTAGCGCTCCTGCTTCTTTCCGTTGCGCAGCAGCTGCGCCCAGCGTTCGCCCAGAGTGAGCCCCCGGTTCTGCGAGGCCGCGCCCTTGAAATTGTCGACGGGCAAGGCCGTGTCCGGGCGAGCATCAGCGTGCTCCCGCCCGGTAAGGCCCCGAACGGTGATGAGTACTCCGAGACCGTACTGCTCCGACTCATTACCGAGCGCGGCCGCCCGTCAGTCAAGATCGGTTCCTCCGAGCCGAATTCCGGAGTGAGCCTCGCTGGCCGGACAGGCACGAAGGACACCTACGTGATACTTCAGGCCAAGGGAACCACCAGCTCGCTGAAACTGAGGAACGAAGACGGCCGCGAACAAGTCCTTGGGCCGTAGCGGCGCGTTGACTCCTCGTTAGACGTCTTGGGGGGAAGGTGACGATTCGTTTGGCACAGCCGAAGTCGGAGGAAGGCTGGCGCCAAGCGCGCCAGCTTATCGAAGAGTACGCGGCGTCTCTGAACCTAGACCTTTCGTTTCAGAACTTCGCGCATGAGTTGGAGCATCTTACAAGCGAGTATGCTGCACCCACGGGAGCGTTGCTTCTCGCCGAGGAGAAAGGGGGCTATGTCGGCTGTGTCGGCGTGCGGCAATTCTCAGATGGCATCGGCGAAATCAAGCGACTGTATGTGATCCCCGCTGCGCGAGGGCGTGGGGTCGGGGGTCTGCTAGCCAAAGGCATCGTGGCTGCGGCCAAGCAGCTTGGATACACCCGCCTGCTTCTGGATACACTACCTTCCATGAAGAAGGCTCAGTCCTTGTACGTGTCTCTGGGTTTCAAGCCGACTGCGGCGTATCGATTCAACCCTGTCCCCGGGACTGCTTTCCTGGAATTGGACCTTCGATGAACAGAAAGCCGTCCAACTTTGGTATGCAGGAGCGGCCGATCAGCGTGGTTCTGCTTTGCTGGCGTGGTGGCAGCGCCCCTTATGCCGGGCGCTAGACGACAGTGCGTCAGGTAGTGCGCAATGCTTTAACGGCGATCGCCGCGCTGGCGTCGGCGTCGATCATCGCCGCCGCGCTCCAGAGAGCGTTCTGTCTCCTCTGGCCTGCACTCGCCGCCCGGGTCGTAGGTGTAACGGACGTAGGTACCTATGTTGGGTACGCGTCAGTTGCGGTGTCATTTTTCAGCTGCGGATTCATCGTCCCCCGCTGGATCAGATCGCGCTTCCCCTTGGCATGGCTGCAACTGCCGATCGCCGGCGTCTATGCGGCCGCGATCATTCGCGCGCCAAGAATTCTTGACTGCCTTCCCCGCTGGTGGTCCGGGTGCTGGCTGATACATTCTCTATTCATTGTGCCGCTGGTCGCGTGCGCATGTGGATACTTCGCGCTTACACTGGCTCGACGCATTCGGTCTGGTGGCATTGCCGTCTAACCAGACGCTGGAGCGGACGTGCGAGACTGAAGCGCTCGCTGCCGGCCCCGTGGATTCAAAGGCGTCAAGACAGATGCACGCCGCGATCGCGGAGGAGTTCCCTGAGGTAGTCTTGGAGTCATACGCGGACTTCATTGTCTCGCCGTACGCTGACACCTAACTGTCGGTTGGATTAGGCGCTTTAGGACCGTATTGGACACGTCATCTCTTCTTTGGGGTTTGCTCTTCGGCTCAATTGGGCTTGGCTTTTTCGTGTACGGAAGAAGACAGAAGACGGTCGTGCCGTTGGTCTCTGGCCTGGCTTTAATGATTTTTCCGTATTTCGTGTCCAACACCATTCTGCTCGTCACATTAGGAATCGCGCTTATTGCTATTCCATACTTCGTCAGAATGTGACCTACGCAAGCACACATTGTCGTGTTCTTCAGGGTCACACTCTTGGGCTCGTCCTTTAGGCCTTCGCATGAGAGTTAAATCAGCTCCGCGATGCGTCAGCTCGTCTAAGCAGCGGTTGGAGCGGTGCCGTGATTGCCGCCGAGGCACTTGACCGTATCCGGGCGCTGTATGCCGTCGAAGACCAGGTGCGCGGCAAGCCCCGGATAGCCGCCGGGCGTTTCGCCAAGAGCACGCCGCCCAGCTTCTGGAGGGGCTGCACCAGTGGCTCGGCGCCACCCTGGCAACCATATCAGCCCGGGCTAGTTGACGAAGGACGGTGCTAGCTTGATCCTTAGCCTAGCGCCGAGGACTCGCGAGTACGTAGATGGCCGTCATCAACAGTACCGATCTACAACACGTTCCTGAGCTGCCGGATGAGGGGTGCAATCCCCCTCCGCTACTCGACTCCGAGCGCCGCGCAGCTAATGTCGTTGCGGAGCGTGCTGGAACGAGTGCGACAAACGCGCGAGCTCGATGTCACGGTGGAGGAAGCCTGGCTCGCGCAAGTCTTTGGTGAGTCGGGGAGATTCGTCAGGGGCGGAAATGACCCTATCACGCGAAGCAAGACTGGTTGCCGGTGTCACGCTCCTAACGGTTCCAACGATCATGTATGGCGGCGCAACGTTGCTGGGTACCCTCACCAAGGGTGCCGCTGGAATCTCACCCGGGAATCTGGCACTAGACCAAACGCAATGGGCGCTGTTTCGCGCGGGGCACGCCCACGCGGGAGTCTGGGTCGTTCTGTCCCTCGTGATACAAGTATTGCTTGATTCAGCGGCGCTCTCCCGGAAGCTGAAGTGGCTCGCTCGCGTCGCAGCACCACTGGCGGCAGTCGCCATATCGGGTGGTTTTTTTGGTCTTGCCTACAACCCGAACTTTAAATGGCTACTCTATTTCGGGGCGGCGTGTCTCGTCGTCGTTGTTCTGCTCACCGGAGCTGGGTTGTTGCGCAGACCGAACGTGAGCGCACCGCGCGGCGGCATCTGACGAGCATGTCGGTGCGTATGAATTGCACGCTGCATCCGTTAGGTTTCCCAGAGCGCTCGAAATTCGCACGCGCCGCCCGCTCCCTTGTCTTTCCTTGACCGTATCAGTCGTCGAGGAGCACGCTGCACCGCTGCTCATCCCCACAGGAGCACAGGAGCGAACCATGAAGTTGAATACTTTGGTCTGGTCCTTTGCCGGAGCCATGCTGTTCGTCGTTGGTGTCGCAACCGGTCAACTTGCGCAACCTTCCACCGACTCACCGCAGCGCGTGGAACAGAAGCGGACAGACCTGACGGGCGCGCCTGGCATGGAAGTCATTGCTTCTGTGGCTGAGTACAAGCCAGGTGATTCTATTGGCCTGCACACCCATCACGGCGTCGAGGCTGCATACGTTCTGCAGGGCTCCAGCGTGCAACTCCCGGGCAAGGATCCGATGACGTTGCCCACCGGGGCTACGCTATTGAACCTCCGCGACGTGAAGCATGCTGGCTTCAAGGTCGTCGGAGATACGTCGTTAAAGCTGTTCACGGTTCACGTTGTCGACAAGGGTAGACCGCTGTATGACTACACGCAGTAGCGCAGCCTGGCACTCCTGCGATGGTCAGGGAAAGGAAACCCAACCCTTCCATCAAGGGCCACCGGCAAGCCGGTGTCTGCCCCTCATGTCAAACGTTAGGCGCCAAGGCCTTCATCGTGAACGCCATCGAACTTGAGCGGTACCTCCACGAGCACATCCCTCTGTCGAAGGCAATGCAAGTCTCAGTCGTCGGCGTTCAAACCGATGGCGTCACTCTCCGTGCGCCGCTGGCGCCAAACATCAATCACCGAGAAACGGTTTTTGGTGGAAGCGCTTCGGCCGTAGCAATCTTGGCGGGGTGGGCGTTTCTGCATACACGCCTCGTGGGGGCGGGCCTCCCCAGCCGCCTGGTCATTCAACGCAACACCATGAACTACGAGCTTCCAATTGCGGGCTCGTTCACGGCTCGATCGTTCATTCAGACACCGGCTGCCTGGGAGTCATTCGTTCTGACGCTAAAGCGCAAGGGTCGGGCGAGACTCACCGTCTCATGCATCCTCGAGTACGATGGGCAGCCTGCCGGTCGCCTCGAGGGCGAGTTTGTGGCGCTGGGCTCGTAGTTGGACGCATCTGCATCCGGCCGCTCAACTTCATCGTTACGCCTCATGACCACGTCGGTTCGCCCAGCTGCGGCGTCAGACGCGCCTTCACTGGCGGCAATCAAGGCCGCAACGTCCGCGCCGAAGGCCGTAGTGGACGAACCGCAGACGCAATCAGGTCTTAGGTCCAACCCCTATACGGAGCTAATCGAGACCCACAGGGGTTTGGTATATGTTGCTGAGACAGACGCCTCTGTTGTCGGCTTCTTGGCGCTGCAGCACGAAGGCCACCCGGCTGTTGTTGGCCGCAATCCGGTCAAACTGTGGCAGTTGTACGTTGCGCCGGCACTCCACGGCTCAGACGTTGCCTCACAGCTTATGGCTGCAGCTATGGACCATGCGCGCACGCATCTGCATGATGTCGTCTGGCTTGGGGTTTCGGAGCACAACGCACGCGGCATAGCCTTCTATCGAAAGCACGGCTTCCAGGCGCTGGGCCTTCACCAGGTCGGCGCCGGTGGGCATGTGCATCAAGACATCGTAATGTCATGCTCCGTGCACTGAGGCCTAACTCTTCTCTACCGACCGGTGGGCTTCAGGCGTTTCGGAGTGGAGCCGGACGCACTATGCGTCGATGGAACTTACTACGATGAGGAGCTCTGTGTTCTTCGTCTTAACCAAGTCGCCTGACCATGCGCTCAAGCGGATCGCTATGATGGCGTACAGTATCCACGTGCGCATCGCGATGGTCCTTGCTGATCATGTTTTTCGCCTGCGCCTCGGAGACCAAGCGTATGAGTTCCGAAAAACTGAATGAGTTCGCGATCCGTCCGCAAGGGCTTTTATTTCACCGCTGCCGGCTGCGAGCTGCCGGTCGTTTGGAGCATCATGCTGCTTGTTCAGGCATTGCTCGGCGACGGCCCGTACGTGGTGAAGATTGGCGCGCTACCCTGGGACAGGCAGCCGCGGCTCCAGATGACTTAGGCGACATGCAACACGCCATGGTCACAACCGCCCTTACGCTGCCGGGCTTCAGGGTCGTCCGCAATCTCGGTGTCGTCCGCGGTATTACGGTGCGCTCGCGTTCGATCGTGGGCAACATCTTCGGTAGCCTGCAATCACTGTTCGGCGGCAACATCACGATCTACACCAACCTGTGCGAGCAGGCCCGGTCTGAAACCTATCGCCTGATGTGCGAGCACGCGGAGCAGCAGGGCGCAAACGCCATCATTTCGATGCGCTACGACGCCACCGAACTGATGGCAGGTCTAACTGAGGTGCTGTGCTATGGCACGGCAGTCATCGTCGAGCGCGACCCGCCCGGTGCCTCACCATAGACTGGAGCGACCGCTGAACGATTGTGCGCAGCGAATGTCGGCCGTGCTGCCGGTCGCTCAATCTCGGCGTTCGGCCGCAAGGAGAACTCTATGCCGCTAGTCACACTTACCATCCGCGAAGGCAAGACCGGCGAATTCAAGTCCGCGGTGCTCAGTGCCGTGCATGGCGCGCTGATCGCCTCGGGCGTGCCCGAGAAGGACCGGTTTCAGCGCGTCTTGGAACTCAAGGCGGATGACTTCCGTTTTGATCCGGAATACCCGGATCTTACCGCCCGCCGGACAGACGATTTCGTCCTGATTGAAATACTCTTCTCGGTGGGACGCAGCGTGAAAGTGAAGAAGAAGATCCTGGCCGACATCGTTGGCGCCTTGTCGAAGGGTCCGGGTTTGAATCCCGAAAACGTGATGGTCTGTTTCAAGGAAACCTTGTGGGAGAACTGGTCGTTTGGCGGCGGACGACTTATTCACGCTTGAAGCGCCCTGGGCGCCGCCGGAGTCGATCTTGGCATCAGGCGGCGAATGTCCTTTCCGGAATCGCGCCGGAGACAGTATGGCAACCGCTCAAGTGAGGCCGCAGAGCATCGACGAGTACATCGCCGCGTTTTCGCCCGAGGTCCGGGCAATTCTCGAAAGGATACGATTGGCGATCGCCAAGGCTGCACCTGGGGCGCAGGAGTCGATCAGCTACCGGATTCCGACGTTTACCTTGAGCGGCGCTCTGGTGTACTTCGCCGCCTTCAAGAAGCACATCGGGTTTTATCCGCCGGTCAGGGGTGATGCTGGGTTGGAGAAGGCGGTTGCGCCCTACGCCGGAGAGAAGGGCAATCTGAGATTTCCACTCGATGAGCCGATCCCATACGGCTTGATCGAAAGAATTGTGAGACTCAGAGTGAAACAGAACCTGGGTCAGGCCGCTGCAAAGAGCAACAAGCGGCGGTGAAGGAAAGGCGCCCTGCATGGGGCCGGCGTGCCGCGGCGATTGTCAGAGGAGAAAGCAAGGCCCGAGCGCCTTGGAATCGGCGTCGGTAATCTCCAAGCAAGCGAGGCGTTACGCAGACAATCCGCACCGCTGAACGCTCGCTGAGTTGCGGCTGGCGGCGCACTGCCGGTCAAGCGCCTGCCGCGAGCAGCAGGGGCGAGCAGCGCGGCGCCCTTCTGATCGGCGCCCCAGAGTCGCCGCCGCCGCCCACCCCGAGTGCGGCGCGATTCCCAGCATCCCCGCGGCGGGCGACTTTCACGGCCCTATTCAGCTTCCGCCTTGATCGGCCGGCTCATGAGCGAGCGCACCGCCTCCCGGGCCGGCAGGTGCTGGTACAGCACGCGGTACGCTATCTCGCACAGCGGCATTTCCACCCCGGCCCGTGCTGCGACCTCATGGATGGCGCCTGCCGCGGCGTAGCCTTCGACCGCCTGACCGATTTCCGCGAGCGCCGCCTGCGCAGTCCTGCCTGCGGCCAGCAACAGCCCGAAGCGCCGGTTGCGCGATTGGTCGTCGGTGCAGGTCAGCACCAGGTCGCCGAGCCCCGCGAGCCCCATGAAGGTGTCGCGCTGGGCGCCGAGTGCCACGCCGAGGCGCGTCATCTCCTTCAGACCCCGGGTGATCAGCGCCACGCGCGTGTTGGCGCCGAAGCCGAGTCCGTCCGACAGCCCGGCGCCGACCGCCAGCACGTTCTTCACGGCGCCGCCGATCTCCACGCCCAT
>Ga0208991_1000347_pt1 | contig 11184 bp, 6 predicted proteins | sample MedBloCAOM3_M2_FD_187855 | JGI IMG/M metagenome (GOLD analysis project Ga0208991, IMG submission 187855) | Forest soil microbial communities from El Dorado National Forest, California, USA - Mediterranean Blodgett CA OM3_M2 (SPAdes) (version 2) | ecosystem: Environmental > Terrestrial > Soil >...
CCCCCCTACGCCGCTGCCTGCTCCTGCTCAGCCGCACCGGTCTCCCCTTCAAGGTCTTCGCCTACTGCATAACGGGCAAAGCGGCGAATGACAATGTTCTCGCCTAATTCCGCGATTTTAGCGGAAACCAGGTCGCGAATGGATTGATCGGGATTCTTGATAAATGCTTGGTCAAGCAAACAGACGCTACCGAAAAACTTGTCCAGTTTTCCCTCTACAATCTTGTCGACCACATTGGCCGGTTTGCCTTGAACCTGTGCTCGATAAATTTCTCGTTCGCGCTCGATAACATCGGAAGACACTTGATCACGGCTCACGTATATCGGATGAGCCGCCGCGATGTGCAGAGTAATATCCTTTACGAACTCTCGGAAGATTTCGTTCTTAGCGACAAAATCAGTCTCGCAGTTGACCTCTACCAACACGCCCACCTTTCCCTGCAGATGGATGTACGAAGCCACGATTCCTTCTTTCGCAGAACGGGACGCCTTTTTCGAGGCACTGGCGATTCCTTTTTTTCGTAACAGATCTTCCGCCTTTTCCAGGTCACCGTCGGTCTCGACCAGTGCCTTCTTACAGTCCATCATGCCGGCGTTGGTTTTTTCGCGTAGCTGTTTGACAAGCGCAGGATTTACGTCAGCCATAGATCAAAAAGAAGGCGTTTCCGACCTGATTAGCCAGAAACGAGAGGTTGAATTTATTCAGCGACTGCGGCTAACCCAACGGTGGTTTCTTTGTTCGCTTCGTGGGTAGCCGTGTAAATAGCGTCGACAAGCTTTTGCAGAATCACGCGGATCGCCCGAATCGCATCATCGTTGCCAGCGATCGGATAAGTTACCAAATCAGGATCCGCATTGGTATCAACAATAGCTACAGTGGGGATATTTAATCGCCGGGCCTCGGCCACAGCGATCGCCTCCCGCGTCGTATCAATTATCACCAGAGCATCGGGAAGCCGCTCCATCGTTCGGATGCCTTCCAGGTTACGCCGAAGTTTCTCCGCCTCCCGGCGAAGCGCGGAGAGTTCTTGCTTTCCCATCTGAGAATATTCGGGCGACTTCTCGATCTGTTCGAGATAGCTCAATCGACCTACGCTCTTTCGAATCGTCGTTAAATTCGTCAAAGTCCCGCCCAGCCATCGCTGATTCACATAAAGTTGTCCACAGGCTTGCGCAGCTTCTTTTACCGCTTCTTGCGCCTGCTTTTTGCATCCAATGAAAAGGACCTTCCCGCCGTTGCGCGCCACATTGGCCAGAAAATCCGTTGCCGCCTGCAGTTGCTTTACGGTCTCCGACAAATTGATGATATAGATGGAATTACGTTGCTCGAAAATGAAGGGTTTCATTTTCGGATTCCACCGTTTTGTTTGGTGCCCAAAATGAACTCCCGCTTCCAGGAGTTCGGTCATTAATTCTATCGAAGACATATCTATTATTTAGACAACCCTTTTTGCGTTCCGGCTAGAGTCGGTGACTATGCTGCAGCCTCCCCGGATGCGCAAGCGAAGAATTTTCCGTTTCGCCCACCTAATTTGAGTGTCCATGCTGCCGCTAAACGTACATTCATCATGCCCGAAATTCGGCGCTAATGACTATCTTCCTTGGCGTTCTCTGCGTACCGCGCAAACAACCAGAGAACGTCGGAAAGCCTGTTCAAATACCGAATGCTTTCGGGGTTAACATATTCTGCACTATCGGCCAGGGCTACCACTCTGCGTTCCGCACGACGACAGATCGTACGAGCAACATCCAATGAAGCCGATTCCAAGTTTTGACCGGGAGTTGCCCAATGCTTGTAGGGGACATGGTGATTTCTCTCAAGATCTTCGACGATCGCAGTCAGCCGATCAACCATAGCTGAATCCACGAGCTCAAATCCATCTTTCTGATATCGCTCACGGTCTTCGTCCGCCACTGCCAACTCACCCATCAAAACAACCAATTCCTTCTGAACCGCATAAACCTTCTCCTGAATGATAGCGTGGTCTGCGGTCGCGCGAAATAACCCGAGCGCGGCGTTTAACTCGTCGACCGCGCCGTAAGCCTCCACTCGACGATGCATCTTAGGCACCCGTCGCCCGTACATCAGCGCCGTCTCACCGGCGTCTCCAGTTTTGGTGGCAATCGACATTCGAGTTACAGGTTCACAGCTTTGGATTCACTGTTAACTGTTCTCTGCTTACGGTTTCTTGGCGGACGCGCAGGAGCGCGTCCCTACCCAAAATCAACCGACCGCTGGCTCCGTCTCTTCAGCCAACGGCTCAACTTGAGGCTCCGCCGTTTCTATCGTGCGGATGCTCCGATGACCTAAGAACCCGGTTCCGGCCGGGATCAGATGTCCCATGATCACATTCTCCTTGAATCCACGGAGAAAATCGATCTTGCCGAGCGTCGCCGCTTCCGTGAGCACCCGAGTAGTATCTTGGAAGGAAGCCGCCGAGATGAAGCTATCGGTCTCAAGCGACGCTTTGGTAATACCAAGAAGCACTGGGACGGCTTCCGCCGGTTTACCACCCTGTTCGGTGACTCGGCGATTTTCTTTGTCGAATTCAAGTCGATCAACCTGATCACCCCAGAGCAGCTCGGTATCACCCGGTTCGGTAATTTTCACCTTCCGCAGCATCTGGCGAACAATGATCTCGACATGCTTATCATTAATCTCAACGCCCTGGAGCCGGTACACCTCCTGCACCTCGTTTACCAAGTGCTCCTGCAGGTCCTGCGGTCCACAGACATCCAGGATTTCATGCGGTACAATGGGACCTTCGGTGAGTTGAGAGCCTTTCTTCACGAAATCGCCCTTGAATACGATGATGTGTTTATTGAGCGGGATAAGGTGCTCTTCTTCCTGGCCGCTGGCTGCGTCGCGCAGGATAAGCCGCCGCTTCCCGCGAACAGTACCGCCAAACTCGACAATTCCATCGATCTTTGCGATTTCGGCTGCATCTTTCGGGCGACGAGCCTCGAAGAGTTCCGCAACCCGTGGCAAACCGCCAGTAATATCCTTGGTCTTTGCGATCTTTCGCGGCGTCTTGGCCAGAAGCGTACCGGCCGGAATCTTGCTTCCGTCCTGAACCACAATGTGTGCACCTGCCGGAATCGCGTAGCTCGCGATTTCTTTCTTGCTTTCATCCAAGATCACGATCTGAGGATGCAGATCTTCCTTGTGCTCGATAACAACCGTACCCATGACTCCGGTCGCTTCATCGATCTCTCGCTTGACGGTCACACCCGCTATCATATCGCGAAATTCGACCCGACCGGTTTTCTCCGTCAGGATCGGAACATTGTAAGGATCCCACTGGACAAACGTCTCGCCCTTCTTCACCTGCCCGCCGTCGCCGACCGAGATGACTGATCCGACTACGACGTTATAACGCTCCAGCTCGCGTCCATCCTTGGCATGGATCGAAACTGAACCGTTCTTGTTAAGCGCGATGTAGTTGCCGTCGACAGACTGTACCACTCGAAGGTCGTTGAACCTCGCTTCTCCATCGTTCTTCGCTTTGATGATCGGTTGTTTGAAGAGCTGGGTCGCCGTACCACCAATATGGAAAGTACGCATCGTCAACTGCGTGCCCGGTTCGCCAATACTTTGCGCCGCAATGATTCCTACGGCTTCGCCCAGCTTCACCATTCGCCCGGTCGCGAGATTACGCCCGTAGCAGTGGGCACAAACACCTCGCTTCGACTCACAGGTCAACACCGAACGGATTTTGAGATACTCAACTCCGATCGACATGAGAGCCTGGGCCTGCGGTTCTTCAATCAATTGATTACTCTTGATGATCGTGTCTTTGGTGACCGGATTATTGATCGTTTCGCAGCTTACCCGGCCGACGATCCGCGTCGCCAGATCGACCACTTCGTCATCTCCTTCGTAGATCGGGCGCACGACGATACCATTTGCGGTGCCGCAATCTGGCTCGACGATGATCACATCCTGGGCTGCATCCACCAGCTTCCGGGTCAGATATCCCGAGTCCGCTGTTTTTAGCGCGGTGTCGGCCAAACCCTTACGAGCACCGTGGGTCGAGATAAAATACTCGAGTACGCTCAACCCTTCGCGGAAGTTGGAAGTAATTGGTCGCTCGATGATTTCGCCAGACGGTTTGGCCATTAGGCCGCGCATCCCGGCGAGTTGCTTTATCTGTTGGCGGTTGCCACGGGCGCCGGAATCCTGCATCAGGAATACTGGATTAAGCTCCTTACGACCCTCGTTGTACTCAAGAGTCCGGAACATTACGTTCGAAATTTCTTCACCGGCTTGAGTCCAGATGTCGATGATCTTGTTGTAGCGCTCGCCGTCGGTAATGATACCGCTGCGATACTGCTTTTCGACCAATGCGATCTGTTTGTAAGCCTTGTCGAGCTCCGTTCTCTTCTCGTCCGGGATAATCATATCGGTGATTCCGATTGATACGCCAGCCTTGGTTGCCCAATAGAAACCGAGTTCCTTCAACCGATCCAAAGTTTCGACGGTCTTTTGTTGAGCAGAAACCTGGTAAGTGCGCCAGATGATATCACTCAGCTGTTTTTTCGCCGCGACGCGATTAAAAAATCCGAGTTCGCGCGGCCAGATCCCGTTGAAAATCACGCGCCCTGCCGTGGTCTCAATCACCTTCAGGTCAGAATTCCCAAAGATGGTCTTCTGCCCGAAATCGGGATTTTTGAACCGGATCTTCTCGTGAATTTTCACGGCACCTTCACTGAGGGCGTACTCGATCTCTGACGCATCAGAGAACAGGCGCAAGCGCTCATTCTGCTGCGCGTTCTTGCGGGGATTCTGAGTGAGATAGTAACAGCCCAGCACGATGTCTTGCGACGGGGTCGTGATCGGTTTGCCGCTGGAAGGCGAAAAGATGTTGTTCGGCGCCAGCATGAGCAGCCGCGCTTCCATTTGGGCCTCGACTGAGAGCGGCACGTGCACCGCCATTTGGTCTCCGTCGAAGTCGGCGTTGTAGGCGGTACAAACCAACGGGTGAATCCGGATGGCTTCTCCTTCCACCAGCAACGGCTCGAAAGCCTGAATCGATAGCCGGTGCAACGTCGGAGCACGGTTCAACAGTACCGGATGTCCCTTAGTAACTTCTTCCAGGATATCCCAGACTTCCGGCGTCTGACGCTCAATCATTTTCTTGGCGCTACGGACCGTGTGTACGTAGCCAAGCTCTTTTAGCCGGCGAATGATAAACGGTTCAAACAGAACCAGCGCCATCTTCTTCGGTAGTCCGCACTGATGTAGTTTGAGCTCGGGGCCGATAACGATAACCGAACGCCCGGAGTAATCGACTCGTTTACCCAAAAGGTTTTGCCGGAAGCGACCACCTTTGCCCTTGAGCATATCGCTCAACGACTTTAGCGGACGGTTGCCGGCACCGGTTACTGCGCGACCGTGTCGGCCGTTGTCAAACAGCGCGTCTACTGCCTCTTGGAGCATCCGCTTTTCATTCCGAATAATGACATCCGGCGTCTTGAGCTGAAGCAGGTTCTTCAACCGGTTATTGCGGTTGATGACCCGGCGATACAGATCGTTCAGGTCTGACGTAGCAAAACGTCCGCCTTCCAACGGAACCAACGGACGAAGATCCGGCGGGATCACCGGAAGCACGTCGAGGATCATCCATTCCGGTCGAGAATGCGAATTCATGAAGCCCTGTACGAGCTTCAACCGCTTGGCAAGCTTCTTACGGATCTGCTTGCTCTTGGTGTTGTTCATCGCCTCCTCGAGCTCAACGTTGAGGTGGCTAAGCTCAATCTGGGACAAGAGAATCTTGATCGCCTCTGCACCCATTCCAGCCACAAAAGTATCGCGATATTGCTCTTGAGCTTCCCGGTATTCCTGTTCGTTTAAGAGCTGGCACTTCTGCAACTGGGTCTGACCTGGGTCGATAACGATGTAATCCTCGTAATAGATTACCCGCTCCAGTTGCCGTGAACTCATGTCGAGCATCAATCCGATGCGCGAAGGCATACACTTATAGAACCAGATGTGAGAGACCGGAACCGCCAGCTCGATGTGTCCCATTCGTTCACGGCGAACCCGGGAAAGAGTGACCTCCACGCCGCATCGATCGCAGATGACCCCTTTGTGTTTGATCCGCTTGTATTTACCGCAGGAGCATTCCCAATCGCGTGTCGGACCAAAGATGCGTTCGCAAAACAAACCACCTTTCTCCGGCTTGAATGTCCGGTAGTTAATCGTTTCCGGGTTCTTTACTTCGCCCTTGCTCCAGGAACGGATGGCATCATGGGATGCCACACTGATTCCCACTTGGTCGAATCCGACCGAGCGCTCTTCTCCAAAAATTTCGCGAAGATTCGTTTCGTTCATATTTTACCGCGGTAAAGTTACTGAAAAAGCGAAGATGCTCGGGGACCGCTAACCTCGAGGCTTTCTGTTAGTTTTCTTTAAATTAGAGTCTTTCGACAGCGCTTCGGACAATTCGCCCGGCATTTGCCGGAAGGCGAGAATCGGAGCTGTTTTTACCACTTCTGATCGCAAGATAATTCCTGGATAAGGCTGCATTATCCTGCGGCCACTTCCAAAGGGGTATCAATGAACGTCTGTGGTCGGCCACCCACCTTCACGTCTAATCCAAGGCTCTGCATTTCTTTGATTAAAACGTTGAAAGATTCCGGAGTTCCCGCCTCCAGCGAATTATCACCTTTGACGATGGATTCGTAGATGCGGGTCCTACCCTGGACATCATCCGATTTCACCGTTAGCAACTCCTGCAGCGTGTAAGCTGCGCCGTAAGCTTCGAGCGCCCAAACTTCCATCTCGCCGAAACGCTGACCACCATACTGAGCTTTTCCGCCCAGAGGTTGCTGGGTCACCAGGGAGTACGGTCCAACCGCTCGCGCATGGATCTTGTCGGCAACCAGGTGCCCGAGTTTGAGCATATAGATATAGCCAACCACAACCTGTTGATCGAACTGCTCGCCAGTGCGTCCATCAAAGAGGATCGATTTCCCGTTTTCATTTACCCAGGTGAAACCCTCCACCTTACGGGCCTCGGTTAAATATTTTCTAACCTCAGGCTCCTCGATTCCATCGAATACCGGCGTAGCCACCGTAAATCCGAGCGCCTTCGCCGCGACACCAAGGTGAGTCTCAAGGACCTGACCCACGTTCATACGGCTCGGCACACCTAATGGATTCAGAACAATCTCGACCGGGGTACCGTCACTCAAAAACGGCATATCCTCTTCCGGAACGATCTTCGCCACGACGCCCTTATTCCCATGTCTTCCGGCCATCTTATCGCCAACACTCAGCTTCCGCTTACTAGCGATGTAGACCTTGACCTGCTTGATGATTCCCGGATCGATATCATCGCCGCTTTCGATCCGATCAAGCGAACGATCTTTCTCCAGGTCGAGCTCGGCGAACTTGTGTTCGAAGGAGCTGATGATCTCGCGAATCTTGTTGCGGATCGGGCTGGGGTCGATGTCGATGTGGTCGTAAACTCCGGCCAATTTGCGCAATAGCGTCTTGGTAATCTTGCGATTTGCCGGAATGATGATTTCGCCGGTCTCAGCGTTCACCACGTCCAGCGGAATCTTTTCGCCAAGAAGGATATTGGAGAGAGCTTCAGTCAATTCTTCGTGCAGCTCTTCTTTCTTCTTTCGGTAATCTTCCCCAATCTGTTTGGCCTGACGTTTAGTCTCCGCCGGAGTCAACTTTTGCTTCGCTACTTCTTTTCGCGAGGAGACTTTCACATCCATGACGATGCCATAAGTCCCAGATGGGACAGTGAGCGACGTGTCTTTAACGTCAGCCGCTTTCTCACCGAAGATCGCACGGAGCAAGCGTTCTTCCGGAGCCAACTCCGTTTCACTCTTGGGAGTAATTTTTCCTACTAGAATATCACCCGGCTTCACTTCGGCGCCGACGCGGATCACTCCATCCGAACCAAGGTTGCGCAATGCCTCCTCGCTGACATTCGGAATGTCCCGCGTAATCTCTTCCGGTCCAAGCTTGGTGTCCCTAGCGCCAATTTCAAACTCATCAATGTGAATCGAGGTGTAGATGTCCTCCTTCACCACTTTCTCGGAAATCAGAATGGCGTCCTCAAAGTTATATCCATTCCATGGCATGAAAGCCACGAGGACATTGCGGCCAAGCGCCAGCTCGCCCGCCTCGGTGTTCGGACCATCGGCAATGACGCGACCCTTCTTTACCTTCTGGCCTTTGACGACAATTGGCTTCTGGTTGATACAGGTTCCAGCGTTCGAGCGCATGAACTTTCGCAGTTCGTAGATGTGGATGCCCTCATCCGGACGGCTCATCGCCTTTTTCTTCATCTCCGGCATTTTGCCATCGCGAGTCGTTACAATCTGTTCAGCATTCACCGAAGCCACAATGCCGTCGCCCTCCGCGACGATGACGGCTTTCGAGTCACGCGCGACTTTGCCTTCCAAGCCGGTACCGACCAGCGGCGCTTCCGAGCGAATCAGAGGCACGCCTTGGCGCTGCATATTCGAGCCCATCAAAGCTCGGTTGGCATCGTCATGCTCCAAAAAGGGAATCAATCCAGCCGCGACCGACACCAACTGTTTCGGCGAGATGTCCATGTAGTGAACCTTTGATGGTTCCACTTCCAAAAAATCGCCACGGTAGCGACAGGAGACTTTCTCATCCAGGAAATTACCTTTGGCGTCGATGGGAGCATTCGCTTGAGCAACCAAGTAATTCTCTTCCCGATCCGCCGTCAGGTAATCAATTTGGTCGGTGACCCGCCCATCTTGGACGCGCCGATAGGGTGTTTCAATAAAGCCGAACTCGTTGATGCGCGCGAAGGTACTCATCGAGCTGATTAGGCCGATGTTTGGCCCTTCCGGCGTCTCGATCGGACAAATTCTTCCGTAATGGGACGGATGCACGTCACGCACTTCAAATCCCGCCCGATCGCGGCTCAAACCGCCTGGTCCAAGTGCGGACAAGCGACGCTTGTGCGTCAATTCCGCCAGCGGATTGGTTTGATCCATGAACTGGCTGAGCTGGGACCGGCCAAAGAAATCGCGAATGACCGCGCTCAGTGCCTTAGGATTAATGAGCTTTTGCGGAGTCATCCCATCGATATTGACGTCGAAGAGAGTCATCCGCTCTTTCACCAGACGCTCAGTCCGCGCGAGACCGACGCGACACTGGTTAGCCAACAGTTCGCCCACGGTTCGGACCCGCCGGCTACCAAGGTGATCAATATCGTCCAGGATCCCTTCCCCCTTACGCAGTGTGACCAGATACTTCATCGCTCCGATGAAATCTTCTTTGGTCAGCGTCCGCTCGACCAGATCAACGTCGATGCCGAGCTTCTGGTTAATCTTGTAGCGTCCAACCCGACCCAAATCGTATTTCTTGGGATCGAAGAACAAACGACGCAACAAACCGCGAGCATTGGCCACGGTAGGTGGATCACCAGGTCGCAAACGACGATAGATATCCTTTAATGCCTCTTCTTCATCGTGGGCCGGATCTTTTTTGACCGACTTGATGATCGTGTCATCGTCTTTGATGTCGACGACAGAGACTTCATTAACCCCGAGGGTCAGAATCTGCTGAATCGTCGCTTTGGTTAGAGGTTCAAACGCGCGAGCAACCGTGATTTCTCCATCACGTATATCCTGAATGAGAATCTTCGTATTGAGCTGCTCTTCCTCGAGATCATTCTTCAACGGAAGCTTTTCGATATGGTAGAAAACCTTGATGATCTCTTCATCACTGCCGTGGCCAATCGCGCGCAGGAAGGTTGTCGCCAAAAATTTCCGGCGGCGTTTGCGACGATCCAGATAGATGTAAAGGAGATCATTAGTATCAAACTGTACTTCCAGCCAGGAACCGCGATCCGGAATGATGCGGAAACTATAGAGGACTTTCCCGTTAAGATGGATCGACGATTCAAAGGCGATGCCCGGCGAACGATGCAGTTGGCTCACTACCACTCGCTCGGCTCCATTGATTACGAAGGTGCCTTGCGGGGTCATGAGCGGGATCTCGCCCATATAGACTTTCTCCTCTTTCGTGCCCTTTTCATCGCGCAGCTGAAAGGTGACGTGTAATGGCGCACTAAACGTCTGGCCTTCCCGCTGACAATCCAACGCCGACATTTTCGGCTCACCGATGTCGTAGCTTACGAAGTCGAGAACGACCTTATCGTCGTAACTTTGGATCGGAAAAACCTCCCGAAATACGGCCTGGAGGCCTACATTTTTGCGCTTGCTGGGCGGCAAATCCTTCTGCAAAAACTCAACGTAAGAATCGAGTTGAACCTCGATTAGGTTTGGTGGCTCTACCGCCTCTTTAATCTTCCCGAAATAAATGCGCTCTGACATACGGATGGTTATTCTGACCGGACCGGTACCGCTTTCTGTAAGGCACCGAGATTAACGTTCCCTCGAGGGTAAAAATAACAAAGGGGAACAGAAATAGCCCCACACGCGAGGCTTGTCAAATCGGCCACGCAAATGGAGCTGACTATGAAATTTAATGTTAAACGTGCGAGCGATATCTCGAGTTCCCCGCGGTTAACGAGTCACTACTATATTGCCCTACCTGCATTTCGCAAGTGAAAACAGAAAAAGGGCGTGCTGCTTCAGCGCAACACGCCCCTTTCGCAAGACTTCGAGGCTTATTTGATTTCGACTTTCGCTCCAGCGGCTTCGACCTTCTTCTTGATCTCTTCCGCTTCTTCTTTGGTGACCCCTTCCTTGATCGCCTTCGGAGCACCTTCGACCAAAGCCTTCGCTTCGGCGAGTCCTAAACCGGACACAGCCGCACGAACCTCCTTGATGACGGCGATCTTGTTGCTACCAATTTCCTGGAGGATCACATCAAAGGTGGTCTTTTCCTCGACTGCCGGTGCACCGGCGGCTGCGCCACCGCCTGCTACCGGACCAGCCACGACCGCTACTGGAGCTGCCGCACTGACTCCCCATTTTTCTTCTAGTTTTTTAACCAGATCAGCGATCTCCAAAACGGTCAGACCGCTAAGCTGTTCAACGAGTTGTTCTGTGTTTGCCATTTTATTTTATCGGTATCGTCGCGCTCCGAAGCCTCGAGAGCATTTAAGATCCGGCAGCTGCCTGACCCGACGAGGAACCAGTTTGTGTTTTCATCGTGGCGTGCGGCTTCAATTCACGCCCCGTAACTTTAATCGCCGTCATCGCCGGAATTGCCAGT
>Ga0208991_1000348_pt1 | contig 11177 bp, 10 predicted proteins | sample MedBloCAOM3_M2_FD_187855 | JGI IMG/M metagenome (GOLD analysis project Ga0208991, IMG submission 187855) | Forest soil microbial communities from El Dorado National Forest, California, USA - Mediterranean Blodgett CA OM3_M2 (SPAdes) (version 2) | ecosystem: Environmental > Terrestrial > Soil >...
TGCCGCCGCGACAAGCGATGGCGAAATGACGGAAATTTTCAAGAAGTCGCTGGGGATGCCGGTCGAGTTCGAAATGCTTTCCGTGAACGAGTGGACGCAGCATCTGCTCTGCGCGGAGCGCTACGCGGAGGGCCGCGGTTTCATTGCCGGAGACGCCGCGCATTTGGTCATCCCCACCGGCGGCCTCGGCATGAACACCGGCGTGGGCGATGCCTTCGACCTCGCCTGGAAGCTCGCCGGCACGATCCAGGGCTGGGGCGGACCGGAACTTTTGGACGGCTACGAGCGCGAGCGCCGGCCAATCGGCCGGCGCAACGTCGACGCCGCCGGCTGGGCGGCGGCCGGCGTCCCGATCTGGCGCGCCCTGGTGACGCCGGAGGCCTATCAGGACACGCAAGCCGGCGCCGCGGTGCGCGCCCGGCTGGTGGCATCGTTCGACGTCGAGCACCGGCGCATGCACGGCATGGTGGGAGTCGAAGCCGGCTATTCCTACGCCGGCTCGCCGCTGATCACCGATGAACCGCCGGCCGAGTGGGAGACCAGCCGCTACGAGCCCAAGGCGCTGCCCGGCGCGCGCATCCCGCATATGTGGCTGGACGACGGCCAGGCGCTGCAGGATATCCTGGGCGACGACTACACCCTGCTCGACCTCAAGGGCGATGCCGATACCACGGCAATCGAGTCGGCGTTCCGCGCCCGCGGCGCGCCGCTTGCCGTCATTCGCCGGGACGAGCCGCGGGTGCGCGGCGTCTACGGCGCGAGCGTCTTCCTGCTGCGGCCGGACCTGCACATCGTCTGGCGCGGCGACGGAGCGCCAACCGATCCTGCGGGACTGGCGGCGCGCGCCACCGGCTGGGTCGGCGACGGGAACCGGATGGCCGACCGCGCCGATCGAACACACGAGGTGCCGGTTCCCTAGTTCACGCTCAGCGTCCGCGTCCGTGCCTGCGTTTCGATGGTTCGTCTTTGAGGGAGGAAACGATGAGGCGGGCGATAGCGCTGGCGCTGGGCTTGCTGCTGGCGAGCGGCGTCGTAGCGGCGGCGGACAAGAGCTACGGGCCGGGGGTCAGCGACAACGAGATCAAGCTCGGCCAGAGCATCCCCTATAGTGGACCGGCCTCGGCCTTCAGCGTGGTCGGCCGGGTGCAGGTCGCGTATTTCAAGATGTTGAACGCCCAGGGCGGCATCAACGGACGCAAGGTCGAGCTCGTCTCGCTCGACAACGGCTTCTCGCCGCCCAAGGCGGTGGAGGCGAGCCGCAAGCTGGTCGAGGATCTGGGCGTGCTGGCCGAGGCCGGCACGCTCGGCACGCCGACCAACCTCGCGAGCCAGAAATACCTCAACGGCAAGAAGGTGCCGCAGCTCTTCGTCTCCGCCGGCGCCACGCGGTTCAACGACCCGAAGAACTTCCCGTGGACGGTGCCCTGGTACACCCGCTTCGAGATGGAGGCGCGGATCTACGCGAAGTACATCCTGCAGACCAAGCCCGATGCCAAGATCGCGGTGCTCTACCAGAACGACGATTTCGGCAAGGACTACCTGGTGGCGCTGAAGAAGCGCCTCGGCCCCAAGGCCGCCGGCATGATCGTCGCCGAGGCGAGCTACGAGCTCGCCGATCCATCGATCGATTCGCAGATGATCGCGCTCAAAGCCTCGGCCGCCGACACACTGCTCGTCTTCGCGACGCCGAAATTCTCCTCCCTGGCGATCCGCAAGGCCTCGGAACTCGACTGGCATCCCCTGCACTTCGTCGGCCAGCCGGGCAGCGCCATCGAAAGCGTGATCAGGCCGGCCGGGGTCGAGAAAGCGGTCGGGCTGATCACCGCGCAACTGCTAAAGGATCCCGGCGATCCCGCCTTCGCCCAGGACGCGGAGGTCGTCGAATACAACAAGTTCATGGCGACCTGGGCGCCGGGCGACAACGCCAAGGACACCGGCGCCATCTCGGGCTACGTGACGGCGCAAGGAGTCGAGCTCGTGCTGCGCCGCTGCGGCGAAGTGCTGACGCGCGACAACGTGCTGAAGCAGGCGACGACGCTCGACCATGTGCGGCTGAAGATGCTGCTGCCGGGCATGACGCTCAGCAACTCGCCCGACGACTATGTCGCGTTCCGCCAGTACCAGCTGGCGCGATTCGACGGCCAGGGCTGGGCGCTGATGGGCGAGTTGATCACTGCAGATTGAGGGAGCCGTATTTTTGGCGTCTGTGCCTTTCCACACATGCTCGGTCGCACGCCGGCGCCATGCTGCGGGCAGCATCGACGAAATCAGGTTGCAGCCATTCGCGGTCAGCCATGGTACCGTTGGTCGCGCAACCGATTGCGCCGCAAGCGCACAGGCTGCGAGTCGAAGATGAGATTGTGCAACGAAGGGGGATAGTCATGTTGAATACCAATCGCCGGACGACACTGAAATTGCTGGGCGGCGCGGCACTCGCGGCGCCCGGCTTCGCGAGCCTGTCGCGTCCGGCGGCGGCGCAGCAAGATCTCTACATCGGCTCCCGCTACCAGAACTTCAAGCGCGGCACGATTCACAGCCTCGATCCGAAGACGCGCGGCTTCGTCATCATCTGGGAGGATCTCGGCCGGGTGAAGCTGAAGGCTGCCGACCTCGTCGCCAACTACTCACCTGGCGCCATGAAGGAGACGACCGGTCTGGCTGCGGGCCTCAGGGAAGGCCAGATCGTCGACGTCCAGTGGTACGACTATGTCGACTTCCTGATCGCCAAGAAGACGCCCGAGACCATGGGGCGGGCCAAGGCGTTGATGGCCCAGGGCGCGCGCATCGAAGGCCTGCCGGGCTCGCAGGAGCGCATCCGGCTGTGGGAAATGGACGGCATGTGCACCAAGGTCGATTCCGCGAACAACGTCGTCTATCTGATCAACGCCTCGGGCGGCGAACCCGACAAGCCCGCGCCCGACAGCGGCGAGGTCATCCAGATGCCGCAGGTCGTGACGCCGGAGGGGCAGGCGGCGCTCAAGATGATCAAGGTGGGCGACGTCATCGTCACCGTGTTCAGCGTGCAGACCGCGATCAAGGTCACGGTCATCCGCTAGCAACCGATCATCGCAAGGACGCCGGGGCCGCAAGGTCCCGGCGTTCGTTGGCGGCGATGGCTCCTGCCCCGCCGCTGGACTATGATTCACCTGAATGTCGACCAGCAATCCCATGCCGATCGTGCGGCGCCGCTCACTGCTCGTGGGCAGCGTTGCTGCAACCCTGGCGGCGCCCGCCCTTGTGGACGCCCAAGGGACTGAGTGGCCCAAGGGCCCGATCAAATTCGTCGTGCCCTTCCCGCCCGGCGGCTCGACCGATCCGGTGGCGCGCCTGATCCAGTCCCGGCTGGCGGAGACGGTGGGCTGGCAAATCATCGTCGAGAACAAGCCGGGCGCGGCCGGCGCGATCGGCGCCACGGTCGTGGCAAAGTCGCTGCCCGACGGCCAGACCTGGCTGGTGGCGTTCGACAGCCACATCCTGAGTCCCGCCTTCACCAGCAACCTGCCCTACAAGGATTCCGACCTTCTGAACGTCATGCTGGTCGGCCGGGCGCCGCTCGCCATCGCCTGCCATCCCGACCGGCCCTACAAGAATTTCGCCGACGCGATGGCCGACGCCCGGCAGCGGCCGGGCAAGCCGAGCGTCGGCGTGCTCTCCGCCAGCCAGGCGCTGTTGCTGATCACCCACCTGCAGAAAGAGAACGGCTTCGACGTCAACGTGATCTTCTACAAGGGCGGCGCGCCCACGGTGCAGGACCTTCTGGCGGGTGTCACCGACATGGCGCTCACCACGCTGGCGGCCCTCGAACCGCATGTCCGGGCGGGCCGGCTGCGGGCGCTCGCCACCACCGGCGAGGCGCGCACGCCCGTCCTGCCCGACACGCCAACGCTCCATGAGCAGGACGTCAAAGGCTATCCGACGTATTCGTGGTGGGGCCTCTACGCGCCCGCCGGCACGCCGCAGCCGATCGTCGAACGCATGAACGCGGAGGCCGCCAAGGCAGTGCGCTCGGCAGAGGTGGCGCCGAAACTCACCGCCCAGATCGGCATGGAAATCCTCGCCACCTCGCCCGAGGCGTTCGCCGACTTTCAGAAAGTCGAGCAGGCACGCTGGACAAGGATCATCGAGGAGAACGGCATCAAGGCCGACTGAAGCCCGCGGGCGGATCGCACGGCGTCGTGCCCATTTGCCCGGGCGACGAGACTTCGAGGATCTCCATCTTGTCCGAGGTGCGGATCTCGTTGTGGCGCAGGTATCCGGGAATGAAAAGCGAATCGCCCTTCTCGACGCGGATCGTGCGGCCATCCTCGAATTCGAGATCGACCCAGCCTTCCAGCATGTAGATGAACTGGCCGTCGCACTCGTGATAGTGCCAGCCGGTGGGCCGGCTCATGCCCTGGCTCGACGACATGACCTGGGCGCGGAGCGCGCCCGCGCTGGCGTCGGCGACGCCGAGGTCGCGATACTTGAAGAAGTCACGGCGTCCCTTGACCAGCACCGGTTCGGCGGCACGGGCGTGGGCAACCTTTTGCGCGGTCACTTTTTGCGGAGACACTTTGGGGCGTGACTTCGTGGCGGCGGCGGATGGCATTGTTTCCTCCTTCCGAGGCAAGCGGGTCAGAAACCCTGACTCCGGTCACCGGGGGGTTCAAGCGGAATTCAGCTTCCGGCGGCGCGCCGCGAAAGGAAACCCTTGATGGCCCAGATGATGCCGAGCCCGAGCAGCAGCATGAGAACGGGACCGCTCAGCAGGACGAGCGCCAGGCCCAACGCCATGCTGCCGTTGGGCCAGTCGACATGCGCCGGCGATTCGCACCACGGGGCGAACCAGAAGGCGCACGACAGCTGGAGGTTATAGAGCCAGTAGCCCGCCCATACGAACGATGCGAGCAGCCACAGGCGAACCAGGCCGCGCTTCCAGTTCACGCGCCGCAGCAGCGGGGGGCGGGGCCCCTGCTGCACGAGCCTCCGGCCGCCGCCGGGCGCACGACGAGAGCGCGCGTCGCGCAGGGCTGGCGCCGGCGAAGCCTTTGCCCGGGGCTTCAGGATCTGCCGCCATGGCAACGGGAAAACCCTAGCGCCGATACTTCGTCCAGTTCCGCCTCCCTGATCCGCCGTTCATGACGCGGCCTGCACCCTATCGAAACTCGAGCGTCGATGGCCATGGCAAAAATTCGGCGATAGGCTCGCGCACCATGACCCCGGTTCCGATCCTGCGAGTCGCCCGTCCGACCGATAATCTCGAGGCGCTGCTGCGCTTCTACGAGCAGGGGCTGGGGCTCGGCGTGCTCTACCGGTTCGAGGATCATGACGGGTTCGATGGCGTGATGCTGGGGCGCGCGGGGGCACCGTACCATTTCGAGTTCACGGCAAAGCGCGGGCATGCGGTCGGGCGCGCGCCGACGCTGGACAACCTGCTGGTTTTCTACCTGCCGGAGACGGACGCCTGGAAAGCAGCCGTCCAGCGCCTGCGGGACGCGGGTTTCGATCCAGTGCCGTCGTTCAATCCCTACTGGGATCGCGACGGCGTGACCTTCGAGGACCCGGATGGCTATCGCATCGTGCTCCAGAAGGCGGCCTGGACGCGCTGAGTGCCGCCAAAAGGCCCGTTTTCATCGATCCTTCCTGTGCGGAATGCCACAGATGCCCGGCCGGCAAGGATTAGTCTGGCGCCGCTTAGTCAAGCAAAGGAGCCCTCCGATGAATGCGCGTACCGTATTGGCAGATCATCATCCCCGTTCCCGCTCGACTGGAGGATCAGCCTCGCGGTCGATGGATCTGTTGCGCGACCTAGCGACGGACAAACCGATCCGCAGCTCGCGTCAGAGCCGGACGGCGCTGACGCAGCGCCTCGCGCAGGTCGAGAATCTGATCACCATCGGACGGCAGCAGTTCGCCCGCCAGCTCACGATCGTGACGGAGATCGAGCGCAGCCAAGGCGATTCGACCGCCGCCCGCGAGACGCTGCACCTGTTCGCCCAGGCGCATGCCATCCGCCTCGACGACCGCGACCGCCTCGCGCGCCTGCTCGAGCAGGCTTAATCTACCAGCGAACAGGCGCTAGACCAGCCAGCCGTGGCCGGAGGCGCTGGTGAAGTCGATCTGCACGATCAGGTCGTTGTAGTCGTGGTCGCCGCCGCCGTAGGTGTCTTCCCAGCCCCAGGTGTTGAGGCCGTAGTTCCATAGATGCACGACCTGTTGGCCGTTCACCGTCTCGTTGCCCTGCGCGAAGGCCGAGTAGGTGATGCCATGGGTGTTGTTGGTGAGCTGCATGGCGACGAGGTCGCCAGCATTGACGTGCTGCACCATTGCTTCCTCGTAGTTGCCGTAGCCCGGACCGCCGGTCGAGGTGCTGTTGGCGCCCGTCAGATAGGCGCGCGCCTGCACCGCCTGCTGGTAGCCCGGATCGCCGGGATGGAGCCCCGCGATCGTGCCCGACATGTCGTCGACCCGGTACAGAGTGAGCGAGAGGCTGTCGGTGCCGACCTGGCGCAGCCGCACGACCGCCGTCTGGTCGTTGTGACCGTCCGCCGTCTCGGCCACCGCCACCGGCCGCGCCACATGGACCGCGTCTGAGCCGGCGAAGAAGTCGGCGAAGCCGAACGGATTGCTGAGGCTCGCCTGCACCGCCTGCGCCGCCGCTGAATCGATCGACACGCCGAGGCTCTCGCCGGTGTGGAGATGGGATTGCATCACTGCGCCCTGCGCCTGCTTGTCGAACAGCAGCGCGAGGCCCGGATCGAAATCGGGCTGCAGCGACTGCTCGGCCAGCCGGGCGGTCCAGGCGAAGCTGCCCGAGGCCGCGCTGAAGAAGCCGAAGGCGTCCGGGCCGAGCTCGACGCCGACGGCGGCGCCGTTGTCGGGCGACGTGGTCTGGAACAGCAGGCTCTGGTCGGCGCCGCTCGTCCAGCCGCCATGCCCGTCCGCGTGGAGCATGTCGGGATTGTGGGAGAAGGAGATCTGCTCGTGGGCGATCGCGGTGAGTGCGCGCGCCAGCAAGGTGCCGTTGGGCGTGCCGAGGCCGCTCGCCAGGTCATAGCCCGCGGTGGCCGAATAGCCCTGGCCTGTCGGCACCATGTAGAGGTCGAGATTGTTGTTGTAATACGAGGTCGGCTCGGCCGATGTGTAGAAGCTGTTGGTGTTGTTGCCGAGCTGGACGTCGTTGAACGAGCCCGGGGCGATGACGGCGGCGATATACAGCAGGTCGTTATAGTAGCCGAGATGCGGCAGGCCCTGGTCGTGGAAGATCGTGTTGAACTGGGTCGTGAGCGAAGCCCACAAAGGCGCCGCGGCGCTGGTGCCGCCAACGCCGTGCAGCAGCGTGGCACCACTCGTCCCGGTCACGTATTGGTCGTTCAGCGCGGCGTAGAAGGAATCCCCTGATGCGAGCGCCGCGACGTCGGGCGAGCCACGGCCGCCGTGAGTCAGTGACGCGAGGCCATAGGTCGTCTGGTAGTCGGGCGTCGGCACCTGGGTCGCCACGCCGCCCGAACCGGTCTGATTGGCGCCGAACTTGGAGTCGAGCGTGCTGCCCGATTGGGTGACGGACAAAGCCTGCCACACCGATTCGAACAGCGCGGTGAGCGTGGTCGCGGCATCGCTGGGCTGCGGCGCGGCGGCGGAGAGATGCGAGGGCAAGGTGCGCAGCCCCGACGCCACCAGCGTGAAGACGGTGGCAGGATCGTCCTGCTGGGCGAGCGCCAGCATCTGGGCCAGCGTGCTGTCGCTCATTGCGCTGGAGAAGGTGGCGATCGACGTGCCGCCGACCTGCAGGGTGAACGGCGAGGAATGGGTGTTGGCGACGTTGGCGAAGCCGTTGGCGATGTTGGCGCTCGAGCCCTGGTCGCCGCCGGCCATATGCACCGAGACATTGGCGAGCGCGCCGTCGACGAAGAGCTGCTGCCACGCCCATTGGAAAGGCGACTGGGCCGTCGCCTGGCCGGCGATTGGGTACGACGAGGTGAGCACCGCCGGGTGATGGACGGTGTCGAAAAAGGCCTGCTGGTAGGCGTTGTAGGGCGTGCCGCCAAGATCGGAGTAGATCAGCTGCGTGCTGTTGGGCGCGGCGCCGGCAATGACGGAGATATCGAGGGTGAGCTCGGAGATCACGTCGGCGCCAGGGCCGGAAGCGTTGCCGGAGAGCACCTGGAACTGCGCCGGCGTCACCGCCGACAGGCCGACCGCCGCGCGGTACTGGTTGTAGGCCGTGAAGAGCTCGCCCTGGAGCGAGATATTGGTCTCGACCACGGCGATCGGGTCGGTCGGCACGTCGGCCGGCAGCGGAAAGGCATAGTTGGCCGCAACCGCGGCCGGCGTCGCCGTCACCATGGCGAGGGTATTGTTGCCCACCCCCAAGGGACCGGCGGACACCGGCACGAGGTTGCTGTCCAGGACCTGCGGATTGGTGATCGACGCACCGTAGTCGAACCACAGGCCGGCGATGGCGCCCGCCGGGATCTGGCTATTGATGCCGAGGTTGCCGGCCCACGCCGGCACGTCGCCGGTATAGCTCTTGATGGTGAGCAGGTTGGCGCCAAAGAGCGTCTGGAACTGGGCCGGGTCGAGCGTCAGCCAGATCGTGCGGTCGGCGGAGGAGGAGACATAGCCCGTATCAGTGGCCGCCTGCAGCGCCTGCGGGCCGCCGACGACCGCGGCGACCGCGGCCGATGTCGCAGCATAGAGCGCGGGGTCGGCGCCGTAGGTCGACCAGATCGCCGCCTGGTCGGCCAAGGCGGCCTGGCGCTCGCCCCAAGAGCTCGACAGCAGGGCCGTCGGATCGGCCGCCCGGTTGAGCACCAGGCCCACCGTGACAAACGTATCCGCGGTGGCGTCGCTCACGCTCGCCACGTGCTGGCCGTAGTTGAACAACTGGGCGAGTGCCGTCTCGGCTGCGGCCGTATTCCCGACGGCGACATCCTGGTATTGCTGCGCGCTGTAGAGGTTGGCGCCGAACGCATCGAGAAAGGTCGAGTTCGACAGAGGATTATAGGACGGCATGTCTTTCCATTATCCCAATGCTGTCACTTGTCGGCGGTCGGCGAGCACACTCAATACAGCACGGACGATGCCACGATATCCCGTACAGCGGCACAAATTGCCAGCCATCTCCTCGCGCACCCGCGCCTCGTCCGCTGCAGGGAGGCGCAGGACGACATCCCGCGCGGCAACCAGCATGCCGGGCGTACAGTAGCCGCACTGCAGGGCATGCTCACGTGCAAACGCCTCGCGCAGGGCGGCCATCACCGCGTCGTCGCCAAAGCCCTCGATGGTGCGGATCACCGCACCGTCGCAACTGCCGGCGTGAGTGATGCAGGAGCGCGCCGGCACGCCGTCGATCTCGACAGTGCAGGCGCCGCACACGCCATGCTCGCAGCCGACATGCGTGCCGGTCAGCAGCAGGCCGCCGCGTAAAAGATCGGCCAGCTGCTCGCGCGGTTCGACCAGCACCTGCTCAGGCGTGCCGTTCACGGTGAGCGAGATCGCGATCTTGCTCACGCGGCGCTCGCCTGAGCGACGGCGTGGCGCAGCGCCGTCGCGGCGATGGCCCGGCGCCAGGCCGTGAGGTCGGGAAAGCCGTCCAGAAGACGGGCGGCTTCGGCAACCGGATCGGCCATCAGCGCCCGCGCGTCCTCGATCACCAGCGGTGGCGCATCGAGGGCGGCCAGCACGGCGCGCGGTGCCTGGCCAGGCAGCGCCAGCACGCAGGCCGTCGCTTTGGAGAATTCGCCAATCTTGCGGCAGAACTTCCAGTGCCCCCACCGCGCTCCGGCCGGCAACACCGGCAGTTCGATGGCGCGTAAAAGCTCGTCGGCGGCGAGCACGGTCTCGAAGATGCCCGTGACGAAGCCCACCGTGGGAATGCGCCGCTCGCCGCGTGGGCCGAGCGCGATCGCCGTGGCGCCCAGCGCCGGCAGCACGGCCACCCAGTCGGCGGCGGGGTCGGCATGGGCCAGGCTGCCACCGATCGTGCCGCGATTGCGCACGGGGCGGTAGGCGATGCGGCGCGCGACGGCCGCCATGATCTCGCCCGCCCTGCCCGGCACCGCTCCATCCTCGATCGCCGCGTGCGTCGTGCCGGCGCCGATGCGGATCGCGCCGCCCGCCAGCGCAACACCGGCATAGCCCGGCAGATGGCGCAGGTCGGCGATGGTGTCGGGCTGCGCCAGGCGAAGATTGAGCAACGGCCCCAGCGACTGCGTGCCGGCGCCTGGCCGCGCGCCGGCAGCGAGAAGCCTTAGCGCGTCCGACCATTCCTTCGGGCGGGCATAGGCGAAGGGCGCGGGCTTCATTGCTTGGCGGCCCGCGCCGCCGCGATCGCCGCGAGAACGCGTGGCGGGCTGGCCGGCAGGTCCAAGACCTCGGCGCCGAGCGGCGCCAGCGCGTCGTTGATCGCGTTCACGATCGCGGCCGGCGGGCCGATGGCACCGCTCTCGCCGATGCCCTTCTGGCCGAAGGTCGTCCACGGGCTCAGCGTTTCCATGTGGTCGAGGCGCACGTCGGGCACCTCGGTCGTGCCAGGCAACAGATAGTCCGCGAGAGTCGCGGCCAGCGGCTGGCCCAGTTCGTCGAACGGCATCTCCTCATAGAGCGCAGTGCCGATGCCTTGCGCCAGACCGCCCAGCACCTGGCCGTCGACGATCATGGGGTTCACCAGCTTGCCGCCATCTTCGACGATCAGATAGTCCTCGAGCACGACGGCGCCGGTCTCGGTGTCGACCCTCACCACGCAGGCATGGCAGGCATAGGAGTGCGTGCCGGTATCGGGATCCGGGCGGTAGCCGGCGGTGATTTCCAGCCCGCCTTTGTCGACGCCGGGCGGCAGGTTCTGCGGCGCGCGGTACCAGGTGTGAGCGACGTCGGCGATGCTGACGGAGCCATCGGTGTCCTTGCGGCGCACCTTGCCCTCGGCGACTTCAACGTCGGCCGCCTGTACCTGCAGCAGCGCCGCGCCGATCGCGGCGACACGTTGCCCGAGCTGGCGGCAGGCTTCGGCCACGGCGCCGCCCGCCATCACCATGGCGCGGCTGCCCCAGGTGCCGGTTGAATAGGGCGTGAGCGCCGTGTCGCCATGGACCACGCGTACCTTGTCGGGATGGATGCCCAGGATCTCGTGCGCGACCTGCGCCAAGGTCGTCTCCATGCCCTGGCCGTGACTGTGCACGCCCACGCGCACCTCCAGC
>Ga0208991_1000349_pt1 | contig 11175 bp, 9 predicted proteins | sample MedBloCAOM3_M2_FD_187855 | JGI IMG/M metagenome (GOLD analysis project Ga0208991, IMG submission 187855) | Forest soil microbial communities from El Dorado National Forest, California, USA - Mediterranean Blodgett CA OM3_M2 (SPAdes) (version 2) | ecosystem: Environmental > Terrestrial > Soil >...
CCACGGCGAGAGGCCATCCTTCCAGCCCGATTCGAGCCCGCGGATCACGTCACCGTGCCCGTAGCCAAGCACGGTCGGGAGCGCTTTGTCCTCTTTGCGCTCGGCATAGAGGAAAGGCCCGCGTGCGTTGTCCTGCGTGAGCACGCGGCAGATGAAGCCCATGGCCTCGAGCGCGGGCCGCATCTCCGTCTCGATGTAGCGCTCGAGTTCGGCCGCGCGTTCCGGGTTTTGACTCTCGGTCAGGATGGCGACCCGGCGCGCGAGGTCGGTCTTGAACGCGCCGCAGTCGAAATAGGCTTCGGCGTTGGCGATGGCGGCTTCTCGGCTCATGCGGAATTCCTTGGGACTGCCTGTTTGACGAAATGCACCTGGACTCTTACTCCCTCTCCTCGCGCGCGGGGAGAGGTGAAAGGCCGGTGATGAGGTCCTTGCGGCCGGGCGCCGCCGCCGTCTGCGAGACCGTCAACATCCGACATTGGAAATCGTCCGCTCGCCGCGCGAGAGGCCGATCCCCGAAAGGCGCAACGCGCCGCCAATTTCACCGTTACTGCCTAAAAAGGTAGCACGCCGGCAATGGGACCGACGTTGTGAAGCATTGATGGACAGAGAACTCCGGTTCTCCGTATCTGGCATACAAGTTGCGTGTAACGGAAACATGCAATCGACATCCCTTCAGTTAAGCGTTCGCAACGTCAGGAAGTCCTTTTCCGGCAAGGCAGGCGACATTCCCGTTCTCGATGACCTCAGCTTTGACATCAACGAGCGCGATTTCGTCAGCATCATCGGACCCAGTGGCTGCGGCAAGACCACGATCTTCAACATCATCGCAGGGCTGATCGAGCCTGATTCCGGCGCGATGCACTACCGCGGCGAGGAGATTGACAGCCTGCGCGGCCGCGTCGGCTACATGATGCAGAAAGATCTGCTGTTTCCCTGGCGCACGGTGCTCGGCAACGTGCTGCTCGGGCTTGAAACCCGAGGCGTCGCGCGCGAAGAGGCCGAAGCCAAGGCCCACGAATATCTCAGGGGGTTCGGCCTGGCCGGGTTCGAGAACGCCTATCCGAAAACCCTGTCCGGCGGAATGCGACAGCGCGTGGCGTTGATCCGCACCCTGATCATGGACCCCGACATCCTGCTGCTCGATGAGCCGTTCTCCGCACTGGACTACCAGACCCGCCTCTATCTCGAAGGCGTTCTCAAGGACGCCGTCGAGACATATCACAAGACCGTCATTCTGGTGACGCACGACATCGACGAGGCGGTCGCGCTGTCGAAGCGCGTGGTCGTGCTCAGCGGCCGCCCGGCCCGGGTCAAGACCGTGCACGACATCGATATATCGGCGACGTCGCCGATTGCCGCGCGCAGCGACAGCAGATTTTCCGGCTACTTCCATGCGCTCTGCGCCGAACTCGACATTCAGACCGAGAAAGCCGCATGACCCTCACCATGCCCGGCGCAACCCCGCTGCCGAAGCGCAAGACCCGCGCGCAGCGCCGCCGCGTCACGTTCGACACGACGCTGGGACGATCGGTACTGCAGGCATTGGCGGTTATCGTGTTTTTCGCGCTATGGGAGATGGGCGTGCGGGCCGGCTGGATATCGGCCTTCCTCGTCGGATCCCCATTCGGAATCTTCGCGACGGGATACAAGATGCTCGTCAGCGGCGACCTGCTGTCGGACACCTGGTACACGCTGTTCGAGGCCATCCTCGGTTTTATCATCGGCACGATCGTCGGCTCGCTGCTGGGCCTCGCGTTGTGGTACTCGGTGTTCGTGGCCCGGCTGGTCGAGCCTTTCATCGTCGCCATCAACAGCGTGCCGAAGATCGCGCTGGCGCCGATCGTGGTGTTGTGGTTCGGCACCGGGCTGGTCTCCAAGGTCGCACTGTCGGTATCGCTGACCGCGATCGTCGCGTTGATCGCCGCCTACCAGGCCGCCAAGGACGCGACGTCGATCTGCAGTCGCTGTTGATCTCGATGGGCGCCGACAAGCATCAGGTGTTCTTCAAGGCAGTGGTGCCTTCGACGCTGCCGTCCATCATCGCGACGTTCCGGATCAATATCGGCTTTGGACTGGTTGGCGCTGTGGTCGGTGAATTCATCTCGTCACAGCGCGGGCTCGGCCATCTGATCTACACCGCGTCGAGCCTCTACGACCTCAACACGGTCTGGGTCGGGCTGTTCACTCTCATGATCATGGGATTCGTTCTCTATTACGTGATCGACTCGATCGAGCGGAAAAGTTTGCCGTGGAAGCAGTCGAACACCACGCATCAGGGAAACCGCCGGCGCACCGACGGTCGCGCTCTCCGCCGTGATTTCCGGAAGCGCGCAATTTTCGATCCATGGACCCGAATGGACGGCGATCGCAGCTTCCAAGGGGGCCCCGGTCAACATCATCGCCAATGTGGTCAACGGCGCGGCCGTTTGGATCGCTACCGCTCCCGACTTCAAATTCGACAGCATCAAGGACATCAAGGGCCAGAAGGTCGTCACCGGGTTGATGCCGACCACCAGCACCTCTCTCTTCATAAAGCTGCTGAAGGAAAACGGCATGGATCCCAAGACCGACGTCGAGATGATCCAGGTCGCGATCGGCTCCGAACCCGGACCGTTCGTCGCCAAGCAGGCCGACGTCGCCGTGATGTATGAGCCCGGCCTCGATCAGGCCGTCGCCAAGGGCATGAAGGTCGTTCTTGGATTCCCGAAATCCTATGGCGCCTATGCCTTCTCGACAGTGACGGCACGGAACGATGTCGATCCCGACACCGCACAGCGCGTCGTCAACGGCATGGAGATGGCAATGCGGTTCATGGCCAGGAACGAGGCCAGGACGGTGGAGATTGCCAAGAAGGAATTTCCGACGCTCGACCCTGTCGTGGTGGAGGCCGCCGTGAAACGGATGCTCGCCGACGGCGTCTACCCGCCAAGCGTCGACATCACCGCCGACGCACTCAAGGTGTCGATGGACACCCAGATCGCGCTCGGCAATCCCGCAAGCCAGCCGGACTACAAGGCTTTCGTGGTGAAGAAATTCATCGAGCCTGCGGTGGCGATGAAATAGGCCCGCACCTCTGGTGCACGGGACCTTGTCTGATATTCTATTGTCTTGGACTCATCTGTCCGGGGACTGGCTGGCATGACCGATCCGACTGCACGCTCCGTATCCAGATCAGATGCGGGGGTGCTGGAACTTCTGCGTCTGTTTGGAAATAACCAGCCGACGGCGGATGAATATGCGGCCGGCCGCCTGCGGAAGACGAAGGCCCTCGAGCCCGAGCTGAAAGCGTTCGAATATCTGCCGGTAGATACCGCGCGGCGGCCGGGCCCGCTCTCCGGCATTCCGGTGGCGATCAAGGACATCATCGCTACCTCCGACATGCCGACGACGAACGGGTCGCCCGTCTACGCCGGTCAGGTTCCCGCCGCGAATGCCTGGGTGGTCGAACGCTTGCGCAATCTCGGGGCGACAATCTTCGGCAAGACGGTATCGACGGAATTCGCCTGGCGACATCCGGGGCCGACAGTCAATCCCTGGAATCGCGACCATACGCCGGGCGGATCTTCGTCAGGTTCGGCGGCGGCCGTTGCGGCGGGACTGGTCCCGCTGGCGCTCGGCACCCAAACGCTCGGCTCGATCATCAGGCCGGCCGCGTTCAACGGCATTGTCGGATTCAAGCCGAGTTTCGGCGCCATCCCTCGCATTGGCGTGCATCCGCTCAGTCCGTCACTTGACCACGTCGGCTTCTTTGCCCGGCGGCTCGATGATGTCGCGTTCGCGCTGTCGCTTCTGGCCGGCTCGAGCGATCGCGATCTTCATGGCCGGCCGCTTCCCGGCTTTGCCGTCGATATCGAGAAGGGCCTGCAGCCGCTGGAAAACCCGCGCCTCGCCGTCGTGCGTTTCGCAAAATGGTCACGCGTTGAACCCGAACAGCAGAAGGTCTTCGAAGCAGCGATCGCAAAATTGCGCGGCGCGGGCGCCACTTTGGAGGAGCTTGAATTATCCGAACTCGACGACGCGAACTGGCCGGCAATCAACTGCATCCTGGCCAGCGAGGCCGCCCTGATATTCGCAGATCTCGTCGCGCGTTATCCGGAGCGCACCAGCGACCATCTGAAGTCGCTGGTCGAGAAAGGCAAAGCCCATTCGGCGACCGATTACCTGGCGGCCAAGGCGTTCCAGGACGCCTGGCGCAGCAAGTTGACTTCGGAAATGTCCGGCTACGACGCTTTGCTGACATTGCCGGCGTTTGGCGAAGCCCCGCGTGGCCTTCACTATACCGGCGACGCAGAATACTGCGCGCCCTGGACCTTGCTCGGCGTGCCCGCCGTAACCCTTCCGGCCGGCTTCGGCAAAAACGGTCTCCCGCTGGGCCTTCAAATCGTCGGCACCTACTTGAATGACCTTCGTATGCTTCGGGTGGCGAAATGGGTTGAAGCCGCTCTGAGCTTTGAGGTCGGCATTCCGACGAGCCTTGCGCCCGGGCCATCAGCGAAGTGATCGAATAATAACGCTGGTCGACTGGCCAAACGTCCGCTTTGCGCCACAAGCGATCATTCTATAATTGCTTCGTCCGCGCACTGAGCCTTCGGCAAGTTCCGAGCTGGCGAACGGGATCACACCCTGTCGAAATCCCGGCCCACCGAAATTTTTAATCTAAGTCATTAATTACATGACCTTTTCTGCAATCAGTCCTGTAAAGGATTGGACCGACTGAGCGTGCTTCCGGGTCGCAAACGAGTTTGCTGTCGCATCCCGAAATTGCCTGCAACAGCACGATGGGATCGATGCTCTCCGGCAAGCAAACCCGTCCGCCCCTGCGGCCCTGGCTATTGTACTTGGAATCCGGCGCTTCAAGAAGGCTCAATGCTCTCTCGTATTAAAACCTGGGCGCGAGGTCTTACCCGAGACGGTCACGCAATCTATCTCGCTTCCCGAGACCCGCGTGTGCCGTGGTATGCGCAGGTTCTCGCGATTGCTATTGCTGCGTACGCGCTTTCCCCGATCGATCTCATTCCAGACTTCATTCCGATCGTCGGCTATCTCGACGATCTGATCATCCTGCCTTTCGGCATTTGGCTGGTGGTTTCCCTGATACCCGAGGAGGTCATGGTGGAGTGTCGCGCCAAAGCGGACGCGGCCGGGCGACGCCCCGTGAGCAGAGCGGGATTGATCACAATTATCGTGTTGTGGATTCTTGCGACGATGACTCTCGGATGGGTAGGCTATGTCCATTGGAGCCTGCCATAACAGGCCGCTTTCGACCGCCATCCCGTCACGCCGTCAGTTTTAGAACGTCGCCTTCAGGCCGGCGTAGAAGGCACGCGGCCGCGCCGGACTGAGCGAACGCGGGTCGGTGAATGGAGCCCCGCCATTGGCAAAATTGGGGACAGCGCCGGTATCGAAAAAGGTGCCGTAGGTCGCGTAGCGGTTATCGAAGATATTGTCCGCGCGTGCGTAAATCTGAAACGTCTTGTTGATCTGATACGACGTATGCAGGTTGAAAACCGCATACGAGGGCAACCTTTGCGCCTGATTGGATTCGTCTCCAACGAAATACTGGCTGCCAACGAACAGCGCATCGCCTCCAACCTTGAACGCGTCGGTGATCGAATAATCGAAGCCCGCCTTGATGCGATTGCGAGGGATCGCCGGGATTCGATTGCCCGGCAGAATCTGGACGTTGCCGTCGGCATCGGCGAAGGGGCTGTTGGAACCGACCTGCAGCGCGTCAAGGAATCGCGCGTCGACGAGGGCATAACTGGCGTATAATTGTAACGTCTTCGACGTGAGATTGACCTGGGCTTCGATACCCTGGCGACGGGTCGAACCCACGTTCTGGAAATAGCCAAATCCCTGCAAGGCCGGACTTGGAATCGCGAGGATGTCATCCCTGTTGTCCGCCCGGAATACGCCAAACTTCCATCCCAACGTACCGATATTCAGGTCCTTGCTGCCGCGCAGGCCGGCTTCCACGGTGCGGGAGACCACCTGTTTCAGCGGGGGGTCGGAGACCAGAAAGGCGGCGATGATGCAGGGATGGGCGGGATCGGCGCATCCCAGTTCCAGGGGTGTCGGCGCGCGGTTGGCTTCGGAATAGCCGGCATAGGCCGTCAAACCGGGCATGATCTTGTAGGTGCCGCCGATGATCGGATTGAAGCGGTTGAAGGTCTGGTTGCCGTTGAGGGCCGTACCGATCTGATCCTCAAGCACGATACGGGCCACATTGAACCGGCCGCCCGCCGTGATCGAGAAAGCATTCGTCACGTCGAACGTGTCGAGCGCATAGAGACCGGTATATTGGTTGGTGGTGCGAAGCGAAACCGGGCCGATCGAAACCGGATCGCCGGATTGGCCGAGAAATATCCCGCTGCCGCTGACGACGTAATTCGGACCGATGGTCCCCAATTCCGCACTGGCCGAGAAGCGGGTCACGCTGGAGTCGAAGCTGGCGCCAACCGCAAAATGATTGTTGTGTCCGAACAACTGGTCGGTGTTGGTCGCCTGCAGGGATACCCCCGTCGTCGTCGAGCGGGTTGTCGTCCGGTCGATCTCCCCCAGCACGGCGTTGGGATCGAAGGGGTTTGCGAGCTGGGCCCCGTTCAAGCCATTGGCCGGCGTGTTATCGTCGTTAAAGCAAAGCTGCGCCCGATCAGCGGCACATGGCTGCGTACCGGTCGGATTGCCATCCACCGCCTTGTGGTCATACAGGCGGACATGCGCGGAACCTTCAATTGTCCAGGTCGGCGTGGCCTCGACCTTCCCGGTCAAATTGACGTAGCCAACGCGGTTGGTCGAGGTTTGTGGCGTGGTATAGGTCGCACCATAATATTGCTGCAGCAACTCGGCCGGCACCGTCGCCGCCGCGCCGAAATTGTTGTCCGCGACACCCATGTTGAGATGAAATTCGCTGCTGTCGTTCCTGTAACCGACATCACCGTAAAAGCGTCGAACATTGGACGCTGAAAAATTCCGAAATCCGCCGTCGTGCAATCCTTCAAGCGCGCCATAGACCGCAAAATTGTCGATCTGCTTGCCCCACTGCGCCGAACTCTGGATGCGTCCGAACGAGCCGCCCATCGTATCGATCGCGGCACCCTGATAGTTGAAACCATCCTTCATCTGCACGTTGACCGCCCCGCCCAGCGCATTGAGGCCGAAGGCGGGATTGTTGGTTACCACCGTGACGGATCTTATGGCGGCGGTCGGAATCAGATCCCAGTTGACCATGTCGCCGAATGCTTCGTTGATGCGGACGCCGTTCTGGTAGACCGCAAGTCCCTGGGGAGTGCCGGCGACGGGAGATGCGACGAAGCCGCGAAATTGCACGTCCGGTTGAAACGGATTGCCGGTAACTTCGCTGATAACGACGCCCGGCACCTGTTGTTGCAGGGCATCCGCGATGTTCAGCGAGCCAGTGCGCTGGATTTGCGCGGGCCCGACCACGTTGACGCTAGCCGGCACCTTGTCGACATCTATTCCCGAGCCCGGCGTGGGCGTAGGCGCGGTCGGGTAGACAAGGACCCTCCGCACGTCCCGAGCCGCCCGAGGCGCATTCCGATTGCGGGCGGGTTTAGCGCCCGTCGCCGCGGGAGTTACCTCGATGGCCGGCAAGGTCCGGGCGGCGTCGGGCGAGTCCTGGGCCTGAACGCCGTGACTCCCGGAAATCAGGCATATCGATATGGTCCCGATCAACGGGAAACGAGCGCCCAATCGAATTGTCCCATCCCATCCCATTCCATTCCGGCCATTGGCGTGCCGGTGAGATGCGGATGACCCTAATGCGTCGGCAAAGTTGCACACCATTCAAAACGTCCGGTTCCACGGACGTTTTCTTCCCGAAAAAACCGGGAAGAATTCCCGGATCAATAGCGCGCGTCTTTGGGAACCAGAGCTTCCACCGTTACGCCATCATTGCCGGAGGCAACCGTTAGTGTGCCGCCCAGCGCCAATATTCGCTCGCGCATTCCTGTCAAACCGAGGCCAAGCCTGTGATCCGGCCTCAAGCCGCTGCCATTATCACGTACCCGCACCAGAGCCCCGCCGCGGCCGGCACGCGTCGGCCCTGAAAGCAGTTCGGCGGGTTCAATGGTCACGTTGACGCATGTGGCGCTCGCGTGGCGAAAGACATTTGTCAGAGCCTCCTGAATGGTGCGGTAGATGGTCAAATCTGCCGTCTCTCCGGTCTCGCCGAGCGACTGCGAAATTGCCGTTTCGATAACGACGCCGGGGTGAGATTCACCCCACAGGCGCAGCAGAGCCCCGAGCGCTTCGCGAAGACCAAGCTCCGTCAGCCCCACAGGGCGCAGTTTTTCGAGAACCCGCCGATTGGATTGCTGCAAGGCGTTGACCTGTTCCAATATGGCGTTGCCGTGTTTTCGCGCGGCCTGCACGTTCGGTTCATCTGCATCTGCGATCCGCGTCAGCGCACTGGCATGCGCCCGCAATGCAAAAAGATAAGGCCCGAATTCGTCATGCAGTTCCCGCGCAATCTCCTTGCGTTCGACATCCTGCAGCGAGACGACGCGTTCGGCCAGACGCCTCTTGTCGTCCACGGCATCTCCCAGCACGGTCGCGAGATGATTCAATTTATCGCAAATAGCGGCGAGTTCAGGCGGGCCGTCCGGCCTCACGCGCGTGTCATAGTCACCGGATTCGATCTTCGTCATCGCCTCCGAAAGTTTCTGAATGGGTGAAAGGGCCCGGCTAACGACCGTGCTCGTAATGAGGAAGAGAACGATCGCAATCGCCGAACCGACCTGGAGCTGGGTGACGATTCCGTCCCAGATCTCGGCCATCTCATCGTTGGGATGGGAGGTGATCAGGAGTGAACCGGGCTTTCCTTTGGTCGAAATCGGGACGTTCACAGCGGTTTTTTCCGGATGAACGAGTGCAACAAACCACGCCGGCACAGAGTGCGGTTCGCGGTCATCGGTAGATCGGTCATTCGTCAAACGCCCGGCTTCGACCGCATCATTCTGCCACGTGACGCTGACGTGACGCAGCCGATTGAGATCCTGAACAATCTGACCAAGCCTGGCATCCGGGTCCGGCGTATCATTCAGACCAGCGACCAACGTAGCGATAAATTCCCGCGCCAGCCGTATGACGCTCTGATCTTCAGCCTGAACACGAGGTGCTGCGTCCAGCACAAGCCGTGCAATATTGACGGCCAAACCGAGCGTGAGAACGAGCGCGAGGAGCAAGTTGATCCGGGCGCGCAAGGATAGTTTCTGCCACATAGCGTTTGTCCACGAGCGCAGCGTCTGCGGTTCCTCATCGAGAGGAACGTTGACAGATAAATGAGGCGGCTATCTAATTGCAGCGTACAGCAATATCGCTCGGGTTGCATAACAGGTCGAAGTCAAGCGTTACGCCCGGCATCTGTGCCTCCGCACCATCTGATGCGGTGCAGCAAAGGGACTGACGCGGGTATTCGGGATCAGCGCCAATGCGTATTCTGATCGTTGATGACCATCGCATCGTTGCTTCGGGATGCCGTGCATTGTTCGCCGACGACGCCGAGATCGTCATCCTCGAAGCCTCCGACGCAGAGAGTGGTGAGCGCGCGTTTGACGAACAGCATCCGGATATCTGCGTTCTCGATATCAACCTGCCGACCGTGTCGGGATTTGAACTGGCGCGGCGCATCCTCGGGCGCGACGCGTCCGCACGCATCATCATATTCAGCATGAACGATGATCCGATATTCGCCGCTCGCGCCATCGAAATCGGCGCCAAGGGCTATGTCTCGAAAAGCGGCGATCCCCACGACCTTGTGGATGCCATCCATGAAGTTGGAAAGGGCGGAGTTTACTTGCCGCCCGCGATGGCGCGAAGCATTGCATTCGCGGGACCGGCGTTCGCTCAGAACCCGCTTTCGAAGCTGACCTCGCGCGAGATGGAGATATTGCGTCTGCTCAGTGCAGGAAAAAGTCTCTCCGAGATCGCCTGGCTGGTTCATTCTTCCTACAAGACGGTTGCCAATACATCCTCGATCATGCGGCAGAAGCTGGGCGTGCGCACTTCCGTCGAACTGGTGCGGTTTGCAATCGAAAGTGGCGTGGCTTGAGATGGCGCCGCACGGCACCGGAGTCGTAACACCTTGACAATACAAACCGTTTCTCTCAACCGATCGTTTGGCGGCGCGCAAGGTGTCTATGGGCACGCCAGTCGCGAAACCGGGACCGACATGACCTTTTCGGTCTATGTCCCCCCTCACCGCGAGGGCGCCAGGCTGCCGGTGGTCTGGTATCTGTCAGGTCTGACCTGCACCCACGCCAACGTGACGGAAAAGGGCGAATTCCGCAACGCATGCGCCGAGCTTGGCTTGATCTTCGTCGCACCAGATACCAGTCCGCGCGGTGAAGGCGTGCCCAGCGATCCCACGAACGCCTACGATTTCGGTCTTGGCGCCGGCTTCTATGTCGATGCCACGCAAGAGCCCTTTTCGCGCCATTACCGGATGTGGAGCTATGTTACGGAAGAACTGCCACAATTGGTCGGCGAGCATTTTCCCATCGATCCCGCGCGGCAGTCCATTCTCGGTCATTCCATGGGCGGGCATGGCGCGCTGACGATCGCGCTGCGTCACCCCAATCGTTACCGTGCCGCCAGCGCCTTTGCTCCGATCGTCGCGCCGTCGCAAGTGCCGTGGGGCATCAAGGCGTTGGGAGGCTATCTTGGTGGCAGCAAGGAAGCATGGCGCAAACATGATGCGGTTGCGCTGATCGAGGACGGCGCCAGATTTTCCGACCTGCTGGTGGATTACGGCGACGCCGACCCGTTTCTGGCTGAGCAACTCCGGCCGGAATTGCTGCAGAGTGCCTGCGAGAAAGCCAACATTCCCCTCGTCCAGCGCGCCCAGCCCGGTTACGACCACAGCTATTACTTCATCTCCACCTTCATGGGCGATCACCTGCGCTGGCACGCCGCGCGCCTGAAGGCCTGAACCTGTTCGCGCCTATTGTGGTTGGGGCGCGCCATAATTGGGCGCGAGCAGCCGGTTGCGAAGGAGGTAGCTCATCGCGCGCGACCAGGACTCGTCCGTATTGCCGCGCATGTCGGCGCTCGCCACCGTGACGAGACGTCCGCTATGGACGTCGCGCACGTAGATATTGATGTTGAGAATGAGGTTCGAAACCTTTTGCACCACGCCGGTGATCGCGAGATCGG
>Ga0208991_1000352_pt1 | contig 11164 bp, 9 predicted proteins | sample MedBloCAOM3_M2_FD_187855 | JGI IMG/M metagenome (GOLD analysis project Ga0208991, IMG submission 187855) | Forest soil microbial communities from El Dorado National Forest, California, USA - Mediterranean Blodgett CA OM3_M2 (SPAdes) (version 2) | ecosystem: Environmental > Terrestrial > Soil >...
GGACGGATTTGGCCCGCCATGAACATTCTCCCGCGTGACAAGCAAATTGAAGTCATCGCCGCGCTTTGCGAAGGCGTTGGCATCCGCGCCACCGCCCGCCTTGCTGGCGTCAACCGCAAGACGGTTGGCAGCTTGGCGCTGCACGTCGGCATCGGAGCGTGTGAGCTGCACGATCGCACGATGGTAGGCATTCGCGTCAACCGCCTTGAGCTAGATGAATTGTGGAGTTTCGTGGCAAAGAAGCAAAAGCGCGCTGAACGACACGAGCTGTTCGCCAAGGGCGATCAATATGTTTTCATCGGCATGGCCGGCACACAGAAGGCGATCGTCAGCTACCATGTCGGTAAGCGCGACAGTGACAAAAAATTCAGTTGCCCAAGTTGCCAGCGCGCGGGTTGCTGCGCCGTTGCGAGAGGCCGGACGCCTGCTCGCGGCTGCACGCAGGCGCATGATGCTGTGCCCCGCCCTCCTACTGCTTGGTGACTGCTTGGTGAGTGATGACCGGGTCCTAGCGCCGCGCCAGTAGTGCGCCCGTCCCTAATAGGGACTGGCGCAACTGGCGCACTGGCGCAAAACGGTAGGACCTCAAGCTGACTGGTGCGCCAGTCTGCGCCAGTTGTGCGCCAGTTGCAGGTTTGGTTCATTGGAGCGTGTATTCCTCATCAGCCAGGTCCGCCGCCAGCACCGGCGCCGGGATCGCCTCGCGCGGCCAGGAAAAGCCGGCGAGAAAGAACTGCGGCAGGCTGGTGGCCAGGAAGATGAGCGTCGGCGTCTCCGGGCGCTTGAACCAGGCGCCGGCCGCCTGGCCCATGAAGCTGGTCGCGAGAATGAACAATGACGCCAGCGCGAGCAGTTGCAGCGGATTTCCGAGGGCGGAGAAACCATAGACGCGCGGCAGCACGATGAAGTAGAGCGCGAGCGCCGGCAGATAGATAGTCAGGTGCGCGATGCCGCGGCCGAGCACGCTCGCGAATGCGCCGACCCTCGCCTGCGCCAGCGCGACGCCGGTCAGCATCGCGGCGCCGATCAACAGCGTCTGTTGCAGGATCAGCACGAAGGCCGCGGGCACGATGTAGCTGGCGTAGCCGCCGACCGGATTGAAGACCGGCTGCAGCAGGATGTCGGCCGGGCTTTGTGCCGCGAGCGACGCCTTGACGAGGCTGCCGTCGGTGCGCGCGCCGCCGGCGGCGAGCTCGGACGACAGCGTGTCGATTGCGGTAGCGATGCCGGTGCCCGTCGATCGGAAGATGAACAGGTAGGTGGCGTCGGCATAGATCGGAAGGTGGGCGGTGATGCCCTTGAGAATGTCGCGCTGTGTTCCCGGCGGAATGCCGACCACGGCGAACGCCTCGCCGCGGTCGAGCGCCGCGCGCGCCTCGGCGAGCGTGTCGGCTTGCACGGCCACCTTCACCGCCCCGCTGGCGTCCAGAGTCTGGACGATGCCGCGGCTCAGTTCGCTCAGGTCGTTGTCGACGACCGCGATCGGGACCTTGCGCAGAATCTGACTGAGGTAGGGCTGCGGATAGTAGAGGCCGTAGATCAGCGGCGCGATGACCAGAAGGATGAAGGCGCCGCGGATCGCAAGCACGCGCCGCCATTCGGCGGCGAACGCTCCCCCGATGCCGCGCGGTGTTGCACGCGCCGCTGCCGGTTCCGGCACGGCCGTTGCGCGGCGCGTGCGCCCTGCGATCGCGCGCAGGCGAAGGAACGCGAATACCGCGTAGAGCACGGCCAGCGCGGCAAGGGCGGCGAACGGCCGAGCCGAGTCGTGCAGCGGCAGCCCGCGCGCCGCCTGTCCGAGCAGCACGGCCATGTACCAGCGCAGCGGCAGCAACGCGCCCCAGACCTGCGCGAACGCGTTCATGCCCAGGATCGGAAAGCCCACGCCGGCGTAGCCGAACGCGGGCGAGACGATGAGCCCGGCGAGACCGAGCCCGGTGGCGAGGTCGCCCACCAGCAGCTGCAGCAGCGCGCCTAGTGCGAGGTAGCCGACGACCAGCAGCGATCCTGCGGCGATCATCATCGGCACGTCGCCCTTGAACGGGATTTCGAACAGCCCCTCCAGGACCAGCGGTACCGCCAGCATGATGACCAAGAAGATTGCGAACAGCGGCGCCAGCTTGCCGGCCAGCGCCACGATCGGATTGCCGCCCGCGCAGGCGAGCCAGGCGCGCATGCTGCGGCGCCGGAACTCGGAGCCCACCGAATAGCCGGCGGCGAGCGCGATGACCGCATGGATGACCATCGGGAGCAGCGCGCGCAGCAGGAACTGGGCGTAGTTCTTCTGCGGGTTCACCAGCACGATCGTCTCGGCGACGAGCGCTCCGACGCGGGAGGCCGCGGGAGCCGCGCGGCCCGCAGGCGCCACGCTGCCGGCGGCGGCGGCCAGCGCGTCGCTCATGCCCTGCGACGCGATGCCGGCGGCGGTGAGGAACTGCTGATTGTAAAAGGCGACGATCTGCGGGCGCCGCTCGGCCTTGAGGTCGCGTTCGAAATTGGCCGGGACGTAGACGGCGGCGATGGCCGCGCCCGATCGTATCGACCGCGCCGCCGACGCGAGATCGCCGGCGCGCGCGACGATGTTCAGGCCCGGCGCCGCCGCCACCTGCTCCACGAAGGCGCGCGAGGTGTCCGACCGGTCTTCGTCGACGACGACCACCCCCAGTCCGCGGATCACCGGATGGCTGAAGACCAGGCCCAGCACGACGAAGGCGAACAGCGGTACGCCGAAGATCAGGATGATCGCCACCCGGTCGTGCAGCAGCCAGCGCCATTCGCGTTTGGCGACAAGCCAGAATCCGGGCCTGGGCCGCGGCCTCATCGACGTTGCTGCCAGTCCATGTAGGCGCTCATGCCGGGCCGCAGCTCCGGCACCTGTTCGACGGGATAGGCGCGGATCGCGAACGTCCGCAGGTCGAAATCGCCGGTGGCGCGGGTGGCGCGCCAGCTCGCATATTCGCCCTTGGTGGCGATCAGCTTGACCTCGACGGTGATGCGGCGGTCAGCGAGCGCAGGAATCCGCACGTCGAAGCGGTCGCCGATCTTCAGCGTCTTGACCAGATCCTCCCGCAGGTCGAAGTGGATCCACAGGTCGTTGAGATCGATCAGCGTCACCAGCGGTACGCCGGGCGAGATGTACTCGCCTGGCTCCACGTTGCGCTTGTAGACCTGCGAGGCCACCGGCGCAGTGATCACCATCTGGTCGATGATCGACTGCACCGCCGTGATGTCGGAGACCGCCTTCTGCACGTTCGCCGCGGCAATCTGGCGCTCTTCGACGGTGTAGCCGTTGACCGCCTGCTCGTAGGCGGATTTCGCCTGGTCGGTCGCGCGCTGGCTCTCGTGCAGCGTGTCGGTCGCCTGGTCGAGCCGCGCCTGCGGCGCATTGCCGTGCTCGGCCAGCAGGCTGACGCGGTCATAGGTCTTCTGCGCGAGAATCACGCTGGCCTGCGCCCGCTCCAGCGCCGCCTTGCGCGCCGCGATCACCTCGGCGCGCGTGCCGGCATTGATGTTCGCGAGCTGGGCCTCGGCAACGACCTTGGCGGCCAGCGCCTGATCGTTCTTTGCCAGCGTTTCGGGGTTGTCGATCCGCACCAGCACGGCGCCGGCGGCGACATTCTCACCACGCGCCACCGGGATGTCGGCAACGCGTCCGTCGACGCGCGCGGCAATGTCGAAGCGCGTGGCGTCCACCTCGCCCTGGACCAGAAGCGGTTGCGGCCGCACGAGGTACCAGATCGACAGACCGGCGATGACGGCGACGATCAGTCCGACGATGATAGAGGGAATCCGAGTGGGAGCAGGCGGGCGGGCGGCCGGTGCTTTCTCCGGGTTCAGGGTCACAGTTTCCGCTGGAGCGTCGGGTGCCTGCATTTACAGTCCAAGCCTCGTCAGACTCTTATCGTGCCGTTCACGCGATCCGGGCAGAACCCAGCCTGGCGGATGTTCCATTGGGTCAAATCGTGAAGAGACTCAGCCTGAGCATATCTTGCCTGTTTCACTCCCGACAGTCAGCGGAGCCATCCGGATCGCAGCCCCGCGTGGTCGGGAACGATCAGCCAACCCCCCCTCCAAGGGCTATGGCCTTTGATGGGTCGCGCGACGACCCCGTCCCACTGCCGGTCGCAACGCCGACCCGCCCAGCACTACCCGAGCACCACAATCGAAAATGCTCCCAGACATTTCGTGCAGAAATCTTTGGGCAATCCGATCCTTGCCCGCGGTGTCACCTAACAGCCACAGTTGCGGGAGAATTCTTGTGAGTCGGAACTTCGGACGTCGGCGCAGATTTGATTATTGGATCCATGGGTCGGGGAGAAGAACATGGTCGGCCGTCATCTGCTTACGTTGACAGTCCTTGCGTGCACCGGTGTTCTCATCGCGGTGCTGAGCGGTCATCTGTGGGGGCGCCACGTCCAGGTCACCGACGCCCTGGAATTCGGCAAGACCTACGAGCGCTATCAGGCGTCGCAAGCCTCCGCTTCCGACGAGGAAACTGCGCCCCCATGGCGCGCGGGCGTGCGCGAAGCGTCGGCGCTGGAAGAGTGATCGCGCGATCGGACTGAACGCAAGCGGTCACGATCACCGGCCGCCGGCAGGTCCGGCGGCCACCGCATGCGCTTCGTATTGGGGCAGGTCGTCGGTGATGGTGAACCAGGGCGCCTTGGAGCCGACGAAGATGTGCTTGGTCGGGCGGATGGTCGGATCGTCGACGAGGGTCCCCATGGCGACGTGGACGAAGGCGCCGTCGCGGACGACCGAATAGAGCAACGAGCCGCACAGCTTGCAGCGCGTGTCGTTGCCATCGTCGTCGCCGAAGATCATGAGCCTGTCCGCGCCCTTGGTGATGCGCAGCTTGTCGCGCGCGATGCCGGCGAACGGCTTGAACGCCGAACCAGTCGCCCGCCGGCAGTTCGAGCAGTGACAGTTCGCGGCGTAGACGAATTCGTCCGCCACCGCGTAGTGGACGGCGTCACATAGGCACTTGCCGACGAGCGTACAGCCGCTCGCTTTCTCCGGGCTGGTCACAGGCTCCTCCATTGCGGCGGACGGGACTACGCCCTCGGCCGTCACACCTTAATCTTCCCTCAACCATAACAACGCATTCCGTTCGTCGTTCACATCCGCGCCCACATCCTGACGTATGGACGTCGGCATGTTGGAGAGCAGCTACATCGACGTCGAGCCGCCGAAGCCGCCGCCGCCGGTCCCCGTGCGGGTCGCTCTCAAGTCGCAGTTGATGGCCGCGCTGCGGCAAAACGCGAGGCCGATCGTCATCGAGGACCAAGACCTTGCCCGCCCGTTCGCCCGCCTGTTGCGGGCGCGCGAGCTGCGCCTGTGGGCGTTCGGGGCCCTCGTCGCGGACACGATGTCCTACGCGATGAAACGGTCCCTCGGCGCCGACATCGAGGCGCATTGGTACATCGGCCGCTATGTGCTCCCGGGGAACGTGGAGAAGGTGATCCTCAAGCCGAAGGCGCTGCCCTACGCGTCAGAGGCCCCGGCCCACCCGCCTTACTGGTCATGAGTCTGCGTGCCGCCGTAAGTGCAGGCCAAGCCCTATCCCGTTGATTGGAATCAACTCGGCGACACACTCGGTGTGCTCCCCTCCCCCTTGTGGTTCTCGGGGTGGTGTTTCCCCGAGATGGAAGTTGATTCCTGACGGTTCATAACGCATTGATTTTCCTTGCGCCAATGCGGACGGCGTATCACCGTCGCTCTGGACCTGTTCGTTGTTCCGACCATTGCTTCGATCTGCTCTATGTCCTCGTCATCGTCCGGCTGGCCCGCTGAGACCTTGTCTGGATCAATGGCACACAGGCATCATTAGCGGCGCTCGAACAGGTTAGCCAGCTACGCGTTTGGGGGCCGGTGCGATTCGGATTCAGGCTATAAGGTGTATCTTCTCGGAGAAGCGAGATGGACCCGTTCATTTGCACGGCGTGCGGCACCCAGTACACCCCGAGCAGTGTCGCGCCGCGACAGTGCGCAATTTGCGAAGAAGAGCGACAATACGTCCCGCCCCGCGGGCAAACTTGGACGACGCCGGAGGCGCTCGCGGCCGGGCATTTCAATTCGTACCGCCAGTACGAGCCCGGAGTGATCGGCATCGGCACACAGCCGTCGTTTGCGATCGGCCAACGCGCACTATTTGTTTGCACGCCCAGCGGAAATGTCTTGTGGGACTGCATTGCGATGCTGGACCCCGCGACCATCACTTTGATCAATGGCCTCGGTGGCCTGAAGGCTATCGGTATCTCGCATCCGCACTTCTATACCACAATGGTGGAATGGAGCCGCGCATTCGGCGGCGTTCCGATCCACCTTCATGCCGACGACCACCGCTGGATTATGCGTCCTGATCCATCGATCCAATTATGGAATGGAGAGACCCTGGAGCTTCTGCCTGATGTGACGCTGATCCGTTGCGGGGGGCATTTTCCGGGCGGCACTGTACTGCATTGGGCCAAAGGAGCCGGTGGCCGAGGGGTCTTGTGTTCGTCGGACATCGCGACGGTAACCACAGACCGAAAGTTCCTCAGCTTCATGCGCAGCTATCCAAATTTGATCCCGCTCTCCGCAAAACAGGTCACTGGAATTGCCGATGCGCTGGAGTCATTTAAGTTCGATACGATCTACGGCCACTATTTCGATCGCGTCATTCCAACAAACGGGAAACAGATCTTAGAACGCTCCGCGGAACGATATGTCGCAGCGATAAGCGGCGCCTACAACGATGAGTGAGCCACGAGGACATACTCCTCCCCTAAATCAGATTCTGCAATAATGGTGATGGAGTCCGCAGAGGACGGGCGCAGATTCAATACGGCTCATGTGCTGAATGGCGCGATGGATCGGAGCGTCTTTGCCGAGAGACCGATGTGTCCTCAATCAGAGTACTTCGTCAGAATCCCGAACGAAGTTCGCTCCCACAATCTTCTGTTAGAAGTTCGAATCCTCCCGATCCCACCACGCAATCTGCCAGGTTGGATGCGATCGGAATCAATTCATGTTGGCACCTGAAACGCGCACGACCTCGCCCCACTTTGCGTATTCAGCGCGTTGATACGCAGCGAGCGCCTCAGCCGCGCCTGTCTGAACAAGGCCGCCGACTCCGGCTATGGCTTGAATAATGGGTGGCTGAGTCAAGACGTCCGCCACCGCACGTTGTAACGAACCGATAATCCCTGCAGGTGTAGTCACCGGAGCGTACATCGCATACCATCCCTCCGAGATCACGCCCGCTATACCCGCCTCGATGATGGTTGGCACATCTGGAAGGATTTGACTTCGCTGCTCACTTGCAACTCCTAGCGCCTTGAAGGCACCCGACTGGATGTGAGAGACGACAACCGGAATATCAACAAGAAGCATATCGATCTCGCCAGCCAGTAGCGCGGTCACGGCTGGCGCTCCTCCACGATAAGGCACGTGGAGAACGTCGATCCCGGCCCGCATTTTGAACAACTCGCCCGCAAGATGAACTGAACTGCCGCTGCCCGTTGACCCGAATGTCATCCGGCCCGGATGCGACTTGGCAAACTCCTGCAGCTCCTTCGCGGTGTTGGCCTGCACGTGCTTGCCGACGACCAGCGCCATCGGCGTGCCTACCACGCGACAGATTGGCGACAGATCCTTAAACGGGTCGTACCTGAGATTCGATTGCATATGTGGGACAATGACCAGCGCCCCGGCAGATGCAAATACAATCGTGTAGCCATCCGGTTGTGCGCGAGCCACCGCCTCAACCGCCAAAGTACCTGCTGCCCCACCACGGTTCTCTATGATGATGGGCTGACCCAAACGGGCTGACAGCGCGGGTGCTATGATTCGACCGATCGTGTCGACCGTGCCACCTGGTGGAAATCCAATCATCATACGAATCGGGCGCTCAGGGTATGTTTGCGCGTTTACTGAGGCTGAGCTGAATAGCGCTGTACCGACTGCAAGTACGCTAAAGCGGCGTCTGCTCAACATGGCTACGAGCCTCCACAGCGCATCGAAGCACAATGTTCGCTAGTCATGATAGATGTAGTTTGTTCTCAATCAAGGCCACGGATAGGTGCCCCAACTTCGAGTCGGCTCACACACGAAAGCAGCATATTTCAACCCGTTACGGGAGTTAAGCTCGAACGCTCCCCAGTGTGCGGCTTTGTTGGCGCCCTCGGGAAAGTTTCGGAGCGATGCACCGAAAACCGGATGCAGTCGCATTTGCGATGCGCCTGTCGTCGTACGTACCTCTCTAATCCTCAAATGGGGACCGGCGCGATGGTTCAAACAACCCGTCAAATGCATCTCGGCGTCTACGCAATGGGCACTGGGCATCATGTGGCTGGCTGGCGCCTGCCGGAGGCGCAGGCGGGAGCCGAGAATTTTCCACTGTTGCTGGATATTGCGCAGACTGCAGAGCGCGGCAAATTCGACCTATTCTTTCTCGCAGATGCGCTCAACACAGGCCCGAACATGCATCCTTCGATCATGGTTCGCCTTGAGCCGCTCACCCTCCTCGCGGCGCTTGCCTCGTGTACATCCCGTATCGGCCTCGCCGCCACCGCGTCGACAACCTACAGCGAGCCATACAATCTCGCGCGTGCGTTTGCATCTATCGATCACATCAGCGGTGGACGTGCCGCCTGGAATGTCGTGACAGGGGCCTTTGCCGAGGCTGCAGCTAATTTCGGCCGCGAGAGTCATCCACCGCATTCAAAGCGCTACGCCGTTGCCGCTGAATTTGTCGATGTAGTGAGGGGGTTATGGGATAGCTGGGAGGACGGTGCAATCATAATGGATAAGGCTAGCGGTCGCTTCGCCGAGACTGACAAGATGCACTACCTCGATCACAAAGGAGAATTTTTTTCAGTTAAAGGTCCGCTCAACATCTCACGACCTCCGCAAGGCCACCCAGTGATCATCCAGGCCGGCGCATCGGATACCGGCCGCGACCTCGCAGCATCAATCGCGGAGATCGTCTACGCCGTCCAGCAAGAGCTTGAGCCAGCTAAGGCATTCGCCGCGGACTTGCGGGCTCGTGCGGCCAAGTTCGGGCGGGACCCTAATCATATTAAGATCCTACCGGGCGTCTGCCCGATCCTCGGCGAGACCGAAGCAGAGGCCAAGCGCAAACTAGCGGCACTGGGTGAAGTCAGCGATCCGGTCGCTGCTTTGAAGATTCTATCCGACCGCCTCGGGCATGACCTATCGTCCTTTCCGCTAGATGGACCCGTTCCAACCCTACCTCCATCGGGAGTCATGCAGGGTCACGCCGTCACACTATCGGCGCTCGCCAAAAAGCACGACATGTCGCTACGGGAACTCCGCGACTTTACCGCTGCTGCGATGGGGCATCGACTATTGTGCGGTACACCAGAGTTCGTTGCCGATGGCCTGGAGGAGTGGTTTGTGGCAGGCGCGGCCGACGGGTTCAACCTTATGCCACCGTGGTTCCCGGGAGCGTTCGACGATTTTGTTGACCAAGTTGTGCCAATCTTGCAACGGCGTGGGCTCTTCCGCGTGGAGTACGCGGGGCGCACCCTGCGTGACCACCTGAATCTACCTCGCCCGCCTCATTCTCGCTTGGCAACGCCGTCAATGCGACAAACTACCAAGCCAGAATGAACTTCGATCCAAGATCCCAGACGACGCGGCCGGAGGAAGTCGTCCGTTTGACGAACCAATCGGTGATTTGACGCACCGACATCGTTACATCCAATGTGGTTGTCCGCGCTCGGCCGGTCCCGTTGAGGGCGGATGCGTGCACCCAAGTGCGTCCATCAAACTCTCCGGAACAGGCAGTGCGTGCGCGAATTTTCTTTTGATACGAATCGCCCAGAGCCGCCCCTCTTCAGTCCTTTCACAGCATGTTGGATCTGCCCGGTGTCGCGGTCGAACTGTCGCAGGGCTTTTTCAAAGCTCGAAGGAGACCTCAGGAAAAGAGGGGCATGGCCCCACTAATTGGTCGCCACAATCGCCTGGGCGCGCGCGATGACTTCGGGTGGAGACTTGTAGAGCCGCTCGACCAGCGCCTGTACGTCAACGCCAGACACGAATCCGAGCTCAAGGTCCATCTTGGCGCCCTCGGCGATAAGCTGCGGGTCGCGCATCGCCTCGGCAAACGCCTCTCGTAACGCTGTTCCCAAGCGTGGATCGAGGCCAGGCGGCGCTACTAGGGGACGGCCCATCGCTTGCCGCGAAAAAATCATGTCCAGCACCAAGCGATCCTGCGGCTTAGTCACGAACTCGTCGAGCATCGGCACGTCGGGCAGCTCTTTGTGCTTCTGCAGGCCAAGCTGCATGACGATCTTGAGTCGACCCGACGCAAGATCATCCCTGTTGCCGGCGCGTGCTACGCCCCAGGAATAGCCGACGATGCCGTCGAGCTCGCCGCGCTCGATCGCGAGCATGATTTCCTGCGTGCCTGGATAGCCGGCGATCGGCTTGAGCCGGGTGCCAAGGAGCGAATTGAGCGCGATGGTGAAGGCGTGCTGGTCGCCGCCAGCGCCGGTTGATCCCATCTGCAGGCGCGCGCCCGCAAGAATCTCCTGGAGGTTTGAGGCCGGGGCTCCTCGCCGGACAAACAGGCCCGACACCTCGTTGTTCATGCTGCCGAGCCAGACGAATTTGGTCGAGTCGAACCTGCCCTGCGAGGCGGTGCCGCCGATCAGCGGTTCCATGGCGACGCCACGCCCCACGATTGCGATCTCGCTGCCGTCCTTGGGTGCTGCGTTATAGAGATAGTTCGCGAGATTGAGCGAGCCCGCGCCCGGGCGATTCTGCGGGATGATGAGGGGATTGCCAGGAAGATATTTGCCGAGATGGCGGGCGAGCAAGCGGCCATAGGTGTCGTAGCCGTAGCCGGTCGGGGAATAGCCGATGAGCAGCTTGATCTGTTTCCCGGCGAACGAGGCCGGGTCCATGGTGGTTTGGCAGTGTGCGGCGGTCGTGAATATCAAGAGCAATGAAGTGAGCAAAGGCGCACGCACCAACAAGTCACGCCCTTTCCGCAAGCATGAGCGCGACCAGGAAATCTTTCTCCCCGCACAGTCACGGAGTCGCGCCCCTTCTGGCCATCCTAAGCAAGTTATGACGTGCATCATCACTCGGCCGCGCGGTCCAAGCGCATGGCGTCGAGATGCGCGACGACCTCGTCGAGATGCATCACGTCGAC
>Ga0208991_1000355_pt1 | contig 11102 bp, 8 predicted proteins | sample MedBloCAOM3_M2_FD_187855 | JGI IMG/M metagenome (GOLD analysis project Ga0208991, IMG submission 187855) | Forest soil microbial communities from El Dorado National Forest, California, USA - Mediterranean Blodgett CA OM3_M2 (SPAdes) (version 2) | ecosystem: Environmental > Terrestrial > Soil >...
GTTAATTCTGCTGCACGAGCCAAATCTTTTCGCGCTTCGTCGAGGCGTGGCGGTGTGTCATGAAAAGCCAGTTCGGCCAGCGCGACCCACCCTTCCGAGGCGCGTTTATCATGCGGAAAATCGCGCAGAAAAGTCCGCAGCGAATCGGCGGCGTTCTTTTCACGCCGGGATGCTTGGGCAAGAGCTTCTTCCAAACGCAATTCCACACGGGCTTCGTCGCTCCCCGGTGTTTTTTCCAATTCATTACTAACGGCTAGAAAGCGCGCCTGATTGCCGGACTCCAACCAGGCCATCGACGCATTGAGCATCGACATCTTCGCCAAAGGCGAAGCGGAATGAGCCGTTTGTTCAAATGCCATCGCGGCTGCGTCGAACCGTTTTGCCCGATATTGCGCTTCTGCCGCCGCCAGGTTGATTCGCTCGAATAATTTCGCTTCCGGTCGCAGCGATTTCGCCTCATTCAAGATCGAGATCGCCTCATCAAATTGTCGATCTTGCATCTCGAGCTCGGCAAACTCGAGAAACGCGCCTGCCAGCTCGGGAGAGTTGATTTTGCTTTGGCGCAATGCGGAAAAAAGTTGCACGGCGCGTTCCCGATGGCCGGCGCGAAGTTCCATGCGCGCAAGGTACCATTGGGCAAACGCTCGCCGCGGCTCCTCGGTATCGCGGACCCACCGCTGCAGGTCGCTGCTGGACGGTTTTTGTTGCGCGCCGTAAAGCTCGCCAAGTTTTGCAAAGATGCGGGCAAGATCGACATCTTGGGGGTGGTGCTCGATAAAATTTTCCAGCACATCGTCACCCGTATCCGGTGTTTTTTGCTGCAGATGCGCATCAGCCAGTCCAAAAAGAGCCGCCAGCAGAACGGAGTGACTTGCTCCCTCAGGTTTTTGCAGAATTGATTGAAAGCCGTCGATCGCTCTTTCCGGATGTTGCACGACGGAAAGACGGCTGCGCAAAAGCTGTCGTTCTTGTTTGTCGGCACCGATCTTAGCTTGGATCCCCTCGAGAATGCGACGCGCATTGGCAATATCTCCCTTGTCGAGAAATAATTCGGCCGAACGAAGCCGGCTCTGCACGCCAAATTGCGGATCGCGCAGCAACTGCGCAAATTGTTGCAACGCTTCGTCACTCCTTTTTAGCGAACGTAGCATTTCTCCCGCACCGAAGATCGCGTTTGTTCGGAATTCAGTTTTCTCGTCCGCCGCGACCTCTTTATAGAGCGGCAACGCTTCGACCGGCCGCTGCAAATCGGCGAACGCCTGCGCGCGCCAAAATTTTGCCCACGTCATGTCGCGCGCCCGCGCATCGTCCAAGAGCGAGAGCGCCTCCGACGGTTGATGCGCCATGATCAAGGCTTCAGCTAACTTCTCTGCGATCGCGAGCCATCCGCCGTCGGCAACATTTTTCGCGAGCAAGCCGCGCAGACGCACGACTGCGACTTCCGGCACGCCTTCGCTCAGCGGCTTTGTCGCATCCCTCAGATCATTCGCGAACTCCGCCCGCAATGAACCCGAAACAAAGATCGACAACGCAACAAAAACGATTGCTCTCATTTTCTTTCCAACAGCGGCCGCAGGTATTTGCCCGTGCAACTTTTCGCAACCTCGACGATTTCCTCAGGCGAGCCGGTTGCGACAATCTCACCACCGCGCTCGCCACCTTCCGGGCCAAGATCGATAATCCAATCCGCGCACTTGATCATTTCCAGATTGTGCTCGATCACCAGCAGCGTGTTGCCGGCGTCGCGCAGCTTCATCAATACTTGCAGCAGTTTCTCGATATCAGCGAAGTGCAGACCGGTTGTCGGCTCATCCAAAATATAAATCGTACGCCCGGTAGCCTTTTTCGCCAGTTCCGTAGCCAGCTTGACACGTTGCGCTTCACCGCCGGAAAGCGTGGTTCCGGCCTGTCCCAAACGCAAATAACCCAGTCCCACATCGAGTAGCGCCGTCAGTTTGTCGGAGATCGCGGGCACGTTTCGGAAAAACCGTGCCGCTTCGTCGACCGTCAGGTTCAAGACGTCGGCAATGTTTTTCCCTTTGTAAGTAATCTCGAGTGTCTCGCGATTGTAGCGCTGGCCGTGACAAACTTCGCACTCCACATAGACATCCGGCAAAAAGTGCATTTCGATCTTGATCAGTCCACCGCCCTCGCAATTTTCGCAGCGGCCGCCTTTGACATTGAAACTGAAGCGCCCGGCATCGTAGCCGCGCACGCGCGCCGCTGGCAGCTGCGCGAACAACTCACGGATCGGTGTGAACGCACCGGTATATGTGATCGGATTCGAGCGTGGCGTGCGGCCGATCGCGCTCTGGTCGATCACGATGGCTTTGTCGAGCTGATCGATTCCGCGGAGGACCTGATAGCTTCCCGGTTTCTCTTTTGACTTGTAAAAGTATCGAAAGAGCGCGCGCCGCAGAATGTCGTCGACCAGTGTCGATTTGCCGCTACCGGAGACGCCTGTCACGCAGGTCAGGCAGCCAAGCGGAAATGAGACCGTCAAATTCTTTAGATTATTTTCGGCCGCGCCCACGATTGTCAGCCAGCCGGATATTTCGGAGGTCCGCGCGGCCCGATGGTCGATCTTGCCCGGTTTCACGCGCTTACGCGGAATAGCGATGCGAACGCGACCGGAAAGATAATCAGCCGTCAAGGAATTCTTCGCGTGCAAGATTTCGTCGATCGTTCCCTGCGCCACGATTTCACCGCCGCGTGGTCCCGCACCTGGGCCAAGATCGATAATGTGATCGGCGGCCCGAATCGTTTCCTCGTCGTGCTCGACCACAATGACGGTGTTCCCGAGGTCGCGTAGACGGCGAAGTGTTCCGAGCAGACGCGCGTTGTCGCGCTGATGCAGTCCGATGCTCGGCTCGTCCAGGACATAAAGAACACCGGCCAAACCGGAGCCGATTTGCGTGGCCAGACGAATGCGTTGCGCTTCGCCGCCGGAAAGCGTGCCGCTCTCGCGATTGAGCGTGAGATAACCGAGCCCAACTTCGAGGAGAAATTTTAATCGCGATTGGATCTCGCGCACGACTTCGGCGACGATTGTTCTTTGCGGCGCGGTCAATTCGAGATTGTCGACGAATTGTGCGGCCGCTTCGATCGTCAGTTCGCTGAATTGATGAATGTTCAGCTCGCGAGATTGTCGATTTTTGATCGTGACCGCGAGAATCTCCGGCTTCAACCGCGCTCCGTCGCATGTCTTACACGGGACACGCCGCATAAAAGCGCGGATGCGATTGCGTGTAAACTCGCTCTCCGTTTCCTCATAAAGACGCTGCATTTGCGGCACCAGTCCTTCGAACGGCCGCTTGTTCTTGCCGTTGCTCCCGAATTTCATCTCGATTGGCTGATCGCCCGTGCCGAAGTAAAGCGCTTCCTTGAACGCCTCTGGCAACTCAGTGAAGGGCATGTCCTCATCGATTCGAAAATGCTTTACCAGCGCGCCCTGCAGATTGCGGTAGTAAGCCTGCATCCGTTTCGTGCCGCGCCGCCACGGGGTAATCGCACCTTCCGCGATCGTTTTAGCAGGATCGGAGATCATTAGATCGGGATCGCAAACCAACTCCGTCCCCAGGCCGTGACAAACTGGGCACGCGCCGAAATGACTGTTAAACGAAAAATGTTTTGGCGTTAGCTCGCCAAGAGTGAAACCAGACTCGGCATCGCCGTAGTCGGTTGAGTAACGCAGCTGTTCCCACCTTCCCGGCGCTGCCGGTGGCTCGCGCAAGATCGACAATTTGTTTCCGCCCCACTTTAGCGCAGTTTCGATCGAGTCAGTCAGGCGAACACGAATCCCGTCACGCACAACGAGCCTGTCGACCACGGCTTCGATGGTGTGCCGCTCGTTCTTTTTCAATCGAATCGGGTCGGGGCCGCCGAGCTCGACAATTTCGCCGTCGATGCGCACACGCACGAACCCTTCGCGCTTCGCTTTTTCAATCACGTCGCGAAACTCGCCGACCTGATTTTCGACCAGCGGCGCGAGCACGATGATCTTGCTCCCCGGCTGGTAGGTCAGAATTTGATCGACAATCTGTTGGGGCGTTTGGCGAAACACCGGTCGGCCCGTGGTTGGATCGTGTGGTTGACCGACCGCTGAAAATAAAACACGCAGATAATCATAGACTTCGGTCGTCGTGGCGATTGTCGATCTTGGGTTGGCGCCCGCGCTTCGTTGCTCAATGGCGATGGCCGGCGACAGGCCTTCGATGAAATCAACGTCTGGTTTTTCCATGCGATCGAGGAATTGCCGAGCATAGGCGGAAAGACTTTCCACGTAGCGGCGCTGCCCCTCGGCATAGAGCGTGTCGAAGGCGAGAGAAGACTTGCCCGAGCCGCTCAGCCCGGTTATGACGACCAGCTTGTCCCGCGGAATTTCGACGTGGAGATTCTTTAGATTGTGCTGGCGCGCACCACTGATCTTGATAACTTGCGCAGGCATTTTGACGACAAATGTCGAACCTTTCAGTCAAGCACAGCCGACCCTTTTCTCCAGCGAAATCGACCGATCATGAGCAACGTTACGCCCGAAGAATTCGCCCAATTGCAGAAGAAATTCAGCGAGGTCAAACACTCGATTAACAACGCGCTCGCTGTCATGATGGCGCTTTCCGAAATGTCCCAGCGGCGGCCGGACTATTCCGAAAAACTGGCCAGCACTGTGCTGTCGAAAGCACCGCAAATCGTCTCAAGCTTGCAGGAATTCACACAAGCGTTGAACGAAAAAGCCGGCGCGAAGCCGGCCAGCGAAGCGAAGTAAAAGCCAGGAGTGCTGCGATGGAAGCGGCGTCCGGCAAAAAGATACTGATCGTCGAGGACGAGCGCGACGTTCTCGATCTTCTGACACTGAACTTGCGCAAAGCCGGCGGATTCATCATTTCCACGGCGTCCGACGGCGCTGCCGGTTTGCAAAAAGCGCGGACGGAGAAGCCCGCGTTTATTATTCTCGATCTGATGTTGCCGAAGATGCCGGGGCTCGAGGTTTGCAAGATTCTGAAAACCGATCCGGGCACGCGCCACATTCCGATCATGATGCTGACGGCCAAGGCGGAGGAGATCGATCGAATCGTCGGACTGGAATTTGGTGCAGACGATTACGTGACGAAGCCGTTCAGCCCGCGTGAAGTCGTCTTGCGTATCAAAGCGATTTTGCGCCGCGGCCGCGGCGAATCCGATGAAGAGACCGTCACAGCCGGTGCCATCACGATCGATCCGGTGCGCCATCAGGTTTCGGTCGGCGGAAAACGTGTCCATCTGACCAGCATCGAGTTCAAACTTTTGCGCACGCTCCTGCAGCGTCGTGGTCGGGTGCAGGCGCGCGATCGTTTACTCAATGATGTTTGGGGTTACGAGAGCGTCATCGACACGCGCACGGTCGACACCCACGTGCGGCGGCTGCGCGAGAAATTGGGTAAAGCAGGCGACGCCATCGAGACGGTGCGTAGCTTTGGCTATCGATTTCAAGAAGAGTAGCAGCGATGTCTTGGATTCTGCTTTGCCTCATTGCTGGATCGGCCATCGCGTTCGGCTACGTCGCCTGGCGCAAGTGGATCGCGCCGTGGCGGAAGATCGAGGAACTGATTGACGGAATCGGACAGGCGCGAAAGCCGCGCACGTTCCTGGCCGGCGGTGGAAGGATACCCCGCCGCGTGGGTCTGGCTCTGGAGGAGATTTTCAACCGCCAGCAACAATTGACTCGGCAACTCGCGGAAGGGGCTTCCGGCACCGAGACGATCCTCGCGGCCATGCAAGACGGTTTACTTGTCGTGGACGCGGCACGGCACATCACCCTGGCAAACGAAAGTTTTGCACAGTTTTTTGGGCTGCGAGAAACGTCGGCGGGCGCGCCGCTGCTGGAGATGGTGCGCGACACGACACTCGATCGACTCATTACCAAGACCCTACACACCGGCGAATCCACCCGGAGCGAAATCACGACGCAGGAGCGACAGTTGGAAGTGAGTGCCGTTCCGATGAAGGACGAAAGCGGGGCCACAACCGGCGTAGTCGTTCTTTTCCACGACATCACGCAACTCAAGCAGCTCGACGAAGTGCGCAAGGATTTCGTGGCCAATGTTTCGCACGAGCTGCGCACGCCGTTATCGATCTTGCGCGGCTACATTGAGACGTTGCGTGACAATCCAAAAATTCCGGCGGGCGAACTCGCCCGTATCCTTGGCGTGATGGAACGCCATTCCAAGCGTCTCGGCTTTCTCGTCGAGGACCTGCTGACGCTTACGCAATTGGAATCGAGCACACCTAATCTGCAATTGTCGGACGTGAGCGTGAACAATCTCGTCCGGGGCGTGGTTCATGATTGGGAGAAAAAGTTCGAAGACAAGAATCTACGTGTGATTGTCGATCTTGCCCCAGATGTGCCGATTATCCGCGCCGATGAAGCGCGTTTGCAGGAAGTCCTCTACAACTTGCTCGATAATGCCGTGAAATATTCGCGGGCCGGCGCCGAGATTCGCCTGCACGCGCACCGCCGCGACGGCCAGGTTGCCCTAAGTGTTAGCGACACTGGGATCGGCATTGGCGAAGAAGATTTGCCGCGCATCTTCGAGCGCTTTTATCGGGTCGACAGAGCGCGCAGCAGCGAGCTGGGCGGCACCGGCCTTGGGCTTTCCATCGTCAAGCACATCGTCCAATTGCACGGCGGTCGCGTCGAAGCGGAAAGCCAGCTTGGTCGGGGTACTACCATTCGTGTCCTGCTCCCGGGCAAAAACACCGCGAAAACTGGCGGTGTCACAGAAACGTAACATTTAAGGCGTTGCCGCTCCGGTAGCTTCTTCACATCATCGATAGTGTGGAGAATGTCGCCCGGCCCTTGTCGATCTTGCCTTCGAGAAAAGCATCGCGCCGGCGCGCTTTATCCACGGAATGGATTATCAAAGGTTTTTTCGGGAGCAACGCGCTTGTCGCCATTGTCGTCCTTGCCCTGATCACTATTTTCCTCTTTCGTGAAGGCTCCGGATTTTTTGGTCAGAACCTCGCGAACCTTCGGCTCTATCGGCGCGCCGGACTCGAATATGTCGATATCATGCGCGTTCATGCCGAAAGCCACGCCGCGCTCGTGCGCTGGCTCAATCAAATTGGTCTGGCGGAAAGCGATCAAAATGCCCGGTCACAGCTCGATCAGTTCGCTGAGAAATTTGCGGCCGCTGGCGTCGAGTTAGGCACGCTCGTTTCCGACGCGGGAGATCAGGCGCTCGCGCTGCGCGAGGCCATCGTGCTCCAAGACGTTGGAGCTGCCGCGGAAAGCGATGCGACCGACTCCGGTTCCGCTGCGACATCAACAAGTCCTTTCAACGAACAAGAATCGCGCGCCGCTTTGCAAAGCAATACGGCCAAGTTTGAAGCCGTCGTTTCGTCGATGGAGCAAAACATTCGCCCGTTGCTAGGCAGCCCGCCGCAATTGTCGAATGTGAAAGCGCAGCAATCCTTCACCAAGTGGAAAGCGCGCGCCGCAGAATATCTCAATCATCTTCCGATTGCGGTCAATCAACTGCGCCAATGGGATCCGAGTGTGCCGATTCCGTGGCATCGCTCGGTCACCACATTCCTATTTGGTAAGGACTGGGTGACGGCGAGTTTCTGGCAGGATTGGTACGGCATCATTCCGCTGCTGGCCGGCTCAATTCTCGTGTCGGTCGTGGCTCTGCTGATTGCAGTGCCGTTCGGCGTGTCGGCCGCGATTTACGTGAGTGAGGTGGCTGCGCGTGGCGAGAAAAGCCTGATCAAACCTTACATCGAATTTATCTCCGCAATTCCATCGGTCGTGCTCGGTTTTTTCGGCATCGCCGTCGTCGGCGAAACGATTCGCGCGCTGTCGCAAGCTTCTTTCATGAAATGGGTCCCGTTTTTTCCGTTGAGCGAAAGGCTGAATGCGTTCACGGCTGGATGTTTGCTCGCGCTTATGGCCGTGCCCACGATTTTCACGCTTGCGGAAGACGCGTTGCGCAATGTGCCGCGAGGTTTCAAAGAAGCTTCCTACGCACTCGGCGCCAATCGCCTGCAAACCATCGTTCGCGTGCTGGTGCCGGCGTCTCTTTCCGGAATCATTTCGGCGATCTTGCTCGGGCTTGGACGCGTCATCGGCGAAACGATGGTCGTCCTGCTCTGCGCCGGAAATCGAATTGCCATCCCCGATTTCACGCAGGGACTCGGCGCGTTCTTTCAACCAGTGCACACCATGACTGGCATCATCGCCCAGGAAATGGGCGAGGTGGTGCGCGGCAGCATTCATTACCGCGCGCTTTTCATGGTCGGCCTCGTTCTCTTTGTGCTGACCCTCGGAATCAACTATCTCGCGCAAAAATTGGTGGCGCGCTATCGCATGAGCATCGGATGATATGATCGCTGCGTCTTCCAACCGCGGCCGCTCCAATTTTCTTGAGCGTGCCGTCTTTTGGAGTTTTCGCCTGGCCACCTATCTGGTCCTGGCGGCCGCGACCTACATCTTTCTCGACATCGGCATCAAGGGAAGCCGGACCGTTTTCACGAGCGCCGCCCCGTTCGTTAATTTCAAGTTCCTGAGCGAGCCGCCCCAGACGCTCTACGTCTTCGAATATCACGGGAAGAAGATGACGTTGAGCGATCGCGAGTTTCGCCAATGGAAGACGACGCATCCCGAGAATGTCGAGGCCACGAGCATCGCCTACTCCGCCGGCGGCATCTGGCCTTGCATCGTCGGGACGGCGCTTCTGGTCATCGGTTCAATGACGCTGGCCTTAATCATCGGGATCAGCAGCGCGATTTATCTAAGCGAGTACAGCCGCAACGGCCCGTTCATCCGACTAGTCCGCATTGCGATCCTGAACCTGGCCGGCGTTCCCTCAATTGTCTTTGGTCTCTTCGGATTTGGACTCTTTGTAATTTTCTTCGGCTGGAACGTTTCACTTTTAGCTGGCTGGTTCACGCTCGGGTTAATGGTTCTGCCCGCCATCATCACGGCGAGCGAAGAATCTCTGCGTGCTGTCCCGCAGGGTTTGCGCGAAGGCTCGCTCGCCCTAGGCGCGACAAAGTGGCAAACCATTCGCAAGAATGTCCTGCCTTATGCCGTGCCGGGAATCTTGACCTCATCAATTCTCGGCATCGCGCGCGTCGCCGGCGAAACCGCTCCGATCATGTTCACGGCGGCCTACGCCATGCGCGACGAGATGCCCTGGCAGGTGCCGCATTGGACCGACTTCTTTTTCCAGGGCGTCATGGCCCTGCCCTATCATATTTATGTGGTCAGCTCGAAGATTCCGCAGAACGAATACACCGAACGCGTCCAGTACGGGGCCGCATTTGTTTTTCTTGTGCTCGTGATGTTGATTGCTTTGACCTCCATTCTGTTAAGAGAAAGAACGAGGAGTCGCCTGTCATGGTAAGCTTGCTGAAAATGCCCGATACTTTGTCCAAAACAGTGTCACGCGAGATGGAAGCACCGTCGGAAACGACCGGAGGCGAGATCAAAATCGGCATTGAGGACGTCGATTTCGCCTACGGAAATCATCAGGTCCTGTTCAATGTCAATCTTGATATTCCCGAGCGCGCCGTCACTTCCTTCATTGGTCCGTCTGGTTGCGGCAAGACCACCTTGCTGCGCTGCATTAATCGCATGAACGACCTTATCGATGGGGCCCGTATCACGCAGGGCTCGATCTCCATCAACGGAACCGACATCAACACGCCAAACGTGGACGTTGTCGATCTTCGGCGGCGCGTCGGCATGGTCTTCCAAAAATCGAATCCGTTTCCGAAATCCATTTACGACAACATCGCTTACGGCCTGCGCATCGCCGGCGTAAGCAAGCGCTCGCGTATCGACGAAGCGGTTGAGAAAAGCCTTCGTTCCGCGGCACTCTGGGACGAAGTAAAAGACCGGCTGGAGGCTAATGCCTTCGGATTATCTGGCGGACAACAACAACGTCTCTGCATCGCGCGCGCCCTCGCCGTGGAGCCGGACGTCGTGCTCATGGACGAACCCTGCTCCGCCCTCGACCCAATCGCGACCGCGAAAGTAGAGGAATTAATTTACCAGCTCAAACGCGATTACACGATCGTTATCGTCACCCACAACATGCAGCAGGCCGGCCGCGTTTCCGATCACACCGCCTTCTTTTATCTGGGCCGATTGATTGAATTTGGATCCACCGCAAAAATTTTCTCAAATCCGGGCGAAAAACAAACGGAGGATTATATTACGGGGCGCTTCGGTTAAGTCGGCGTCAGATTAGGATCGGCATGATTGCACCCAAACATATTCTCGGAACATTCGACGAAGCGCTTGCTTCCTTGCGCGACAACGTCCTGATGATGGCGAGTTTGACCGAGCGCAGCCTCGATCGCGCCTACAAAGGATTAATGGAGCGCGACGACGATCTCTGCGCGAATGCGATCGCCGATGACGAAGAGATCGATCAATTGGAAAAACAGATCGACAAGGACGGGGTGGATATCCTGCTCCGTTTTCAACCAGTCGCGTCCGATCTCCGCCGGGTGGTAGCGGCCATGAAGCTTTCCTCTAACCTCGAACGCATGGCCGACCAAGGCACCAATATTGCCCGGCGCGCGCGCAAGTTGAACCAGCACCCGCCGTTGCCGGAAGTGGAATTGATCGTGCCAATGTACACTGAGGCGATGTCGATGTTTAAAGACAGCGTGGACGCGTACGTGCGCGAAGATGTGCAGCTGGGGCGCGACGTCGTGCCGCGCGATGAAAAACTGGACGAATTGAACCGCGTGACCAGCCGGCGCCTCATCGAACGAATGGCCCAGGATCCAGATCAGCTCCGCGGTTATCTGAACTTGATGTTCATCGGACGGCATCTCGAACGCGTGGGCGATCACGCCACCAACATCGCGGAGGACGCGGTTTACGCCGCCGCCGCCGAAGACATTCGCCATCAACCATTCGTTGCTCCCGCGTGAAGCGACGGTCGAGCGCACCGCGTGGAGCCAGCGATTGCTAAAGCGAGTGCCGAAGAGCCGGTTGTAATTCCTTCGCGGGATGAGCCTCCGTCTGCGCATTTTTCCGCGCCGCAAAATTTCATCAATCGCGAGCTGAGCTGGCTCGAATTCAACCGCCGCGTTCTCGAGGAAGCGCA
>Ga0208991_1000357_pt1 | contig 11093 bp, 7 predicted proteins | sample MedBloCAOM3_M2_FD_187855 | JGI IMG/M metagenome (GOLD analysis project Ga0208991, IMG submission 187855) | Forest soil microbial communities from El Dorado National Forest, California, USA - Mediterranean Blodgett CA OM3_M2 (SPAdes) (version 2) | ecosystem: Environmental > Terrestrial > Soil >...
AGCTCCAATGGACGCTCGAGACCCACGTCCACGCCGACCATGTGACCGGCGCGTGGCTGCTGAAGCAGAAGCTCGGCAGCGGCATCGCGCTGGCGGCGGCATCGGACGCGTCGGGCGCCGATTGGCTGCTGGCCGACGGCGATCGCGTGACGTTCGGCCGGCGTTCGCTGGAGGTGCGCGCGACGCCCGGCCATACCAACGGCTGCGTCACCTACGTGCTCGACGACGAGAGCATGGCTTTCACCGGCGACTGCATCCTGATCCGCGGCTCGGGCCGCACCGACTTCCAGCAGGGCGACCCGCGCGCGCTCTATCGCTCGGTGCGCTCGCGTATCTTCTCGTTGCCCGAGACCTGCCTGCTCTATCCGGCGCACGACTATCGCGGCCTCACCGCGACCAGCGTCGCCGAGGAGAAGAAGTTCAATCCGCGTCTCGGCGGCGAGGTGGGTGAGGGCGACTATGTCGGCTACATGAAGAACCTTGACCTGCCTCATCCGAAGAAGATCGACGAGGCGGTGCCGGCCAACCTGCGCTGCGGCCAGCCGGGCAACGAAGCCGGCGTGCCGCCAGGAACGATGGAAGACCCGCACTGGGCGCCGCTGCGCTTCACCTTCGGCGGCGTCTGGGAAGTCGAGCCGCACTGGCTGGAGGAGAACCTCGCCAAGGTGAGGGTGGTGGACGTGCGCGAGCCCAATGAGTTCACCGGCCCGCTGGGCCACATCCGCGGCGCCACGCTGGTGCCGCTGGGCGAGCTCGCTGCCCGCGCGCCGGAGCTGCCCAAGGACAAGCCCATCGTTGCGGTGTGTCGCGCCGGCAGCCGGTCGGCGCATGCCACGGCGATCCTCCAGAAGGCAGGCTTCGCCGACATCGCCAACCTGCCCGGCGGCATGCTGCGCTGGCGTGCCGAGGGCCGTGGCGTCGAGGGCGGGGCGCTTTAGAAGCCGTACAGGCGGGCCGGCGTATCGACGAGGATTTTCTGCCGCGTCGCCGCATCGGGCACCAGTTCCTCCAGCAGTTGCAGCGTCTTTGAATAGGTCGTGAACCGATCGAGATCGGTGTCGATGTGCGGCCAGTCGCTGCCCCACATCAGGCGGTCGGGCCCGAAGGAGGAGAGCAGCAGCGGCCCCGCCGGACGCGCCCGCTCGAGACCGACCCGGTAGGCGCCGCTCAGCACCACCCAGATCCGGCCGGTGCTGGCCTTCTGGAGCAGCAGCTCGAAGCCCGGATCGCGCAACGGGCCGAGCTTGCGATCGAACATGCCGAAATGCGGGATCACCACCTTGTGGCCGTCGTCGAGCAGCATGGGCAGCATGTCGGGCAGCCGTTTGCCTTCGACATGGAGATGGATCGGCCAGTCGCGCTTGAGCGCCTCGGCCAGCATGTCGCGATAGGCCGACCATTGCGGGTTGGGCAGGCCGAAGATCGGAAAGCGCAGGCCCTTGACGCCGATGCGCGCCATCTCTTCCCAGTCGTCGGCATTGGTCTCGACCGAGGGCGAGATCCACGGCACGCCGCGCAAGCGCCCGGGCTCGGCCTTCAGCGCGCTGAACAGGTAGGAGTTGTCGTAGCCCAGGAACGACGGCTGCAGGATCACCGCGCGACCCACGCCGTTCTTCTCCGCGAGCGCCAGCAGGGTCTGCCACGAGGCATCGTAGTCGGGCGCGTAGCGCGCAGCGATGGAGAGCTTTAGCCCGCGCGTGAAGACGTGGGCGTGCGCGTCGATCCACGCGGGATCGGCCGCACGCGCGGTCGAGGCTGCCAGCGTGGTCGATAACAGGGTCGACAAGAGAAAGGTGCGACGATCAACCACCCGGTGTCATCCCGAGCGCAGCGAGGGACCTTTACTGTAGCCTCAAAGGCCCCTCGCTTCGCTCGGGGTGACAGTCACGACTTGCCGTTCAGCGAAAGCTGGCACTAGTTGCCCTTCTTCTCGATGTTCCAGAACACCGGGATCGGGCTCTTGACCATGCCGCTGAGGCGATCGGCGCGCGTCGCCGTCGGCAGGGTGTATTGGCCCAAATGGATGTGCGTGCCGTACTGGACGGCGCGCGCCTGCAGCTCGGCCGCGATCTTCTGCCGGCTGGGCAGATCCGGCGCGCGGGCATAGGCGTCGCGCAGCCGCTCGACCTCGGCATCGCACGGCCAGCCGAAATTGGCCTTGTCGCACGACGCGGTCAGCATGCTGTTGGTCAGCGGATTCATCATGTCGATCGAGAGCCAGGCCGTCATGAAACCGTTCCAGCCGCCCTCCGCGGGCGGCGTCTTGCGCAGTCGCCGCGCCACGATCGCTTGGAAGTCGAGCGGTACCATCTCGACCTTGAAGCCGCCCTGCTCGAGCAGCGACTTGGCGATCGGCCCGGCATTGGTCAGCACGGCGATGTCGGTCGTGTGCAGCATGACGATCGGCGTGCCGTCGTAGCCCGCCTCCTTCAGGAGCTCCTTCGAACGGGCGAAGTTCGACTGCAGCAGGCCTTCCATGCCGGCGCTGTTCTCGAGCGGCGTGCCGCAGACGAACATGGCATCGCAGGTCTGGTAGTAGGCATCATCGCCGATCACGCCTTCCAGGAAGGCCTTCTGGTTGAAGGCGTACATGGCGGCGCGGCGCACCTTCTCGTTGTTGAACGGCGGGACGACGGTATTCCAGCGGAACACATACTGGGCGCCGGTCGTGTTGTAGACTTCCAGCCGGATGTTCTTGTCGGCCTTCAGCAGCGACTTGAGGTCGTGCGGCGGCGCTTCGATGTAGTCGATCTCGCCGGCCAGCAGCGCGTTCACCGCCGTCTGGTGATCGGGGATGGCGAGCCACTCGACCCGGTCGACCTTTGCCACCTTGCCGCCGGCCAGGCCGGAGGGCGGCTCGGGCCGGGGCTCGTAGTCGGGATTGCGCACATAGACGGTGCGCTCGCCGGGTTTCCATTCGTCCTTCTTGAAGATGAACGGGCCGGAGCCCACGAACTCGTCGATCTGCTTGGCGGGATCGGTGTCGGCGATGCGCTTGGGCATCATCAGCGGCGTCGAGCCGCCGGGCTTGGCGAGCGAATCGATGACCAGGCCGTAGGGCTCCTTCAGGATGATCCTGAAGGTCTTGTCGTCGACCGTCTCGAAGCCCGTGACGAAGCTCAACAGCTTGACGCCCGTCGAATCGCGCGCGCCCCAGCGCTTGATCGAGGCGATGCAGTCCTCCGACGTCACCGGCTTGCCGTCGTGCCATTTCAGCCCGTCGCGCAGGGTGAAGCTGTAGACCAGCCGGTCGGGACTGAGCTCCCAGCGATCGACCATCTGCGGCTGGGGCTGCATCTTCTCGTCCATGGCGAACAGCGTGTCCCACACCATGTAGCCGTGGTTGCGCACGATGTTGGCCGTGGTCCAGATCGGATCGAGGACCTTGAGATCCGAATGCATGACGGCGCGGATCGTCTTGGTCTGGGCGAAGGCAGGCGAGACGGCGAAAGCGGCCGCCCATGCGGCCGCCGCCAAGAGACGCAGCTTCATGCGCTTCAGCTCTGCCAGCGTGCCGTGGCGCGCGCCCCCGGCGCGATCTCGGCCTCGGCCGGCGCCTGCACCTTGGCCATGTGCTCGTAGCGCTGGGCGGCGAACCACAGCGCGTAGTCGCCGAACTTGATCGGCGGATATTTGACCGGTCGCTCGGCGGACTGGCAGGTCGGCAGGCAGTCGATCATCGTGTCGTGGTTGGGGTCGAAGAAGAACGGCACGGCGTAGCGCAGCTGGGCCGAGACGTTGCGCACGCGATGCGGAGTCGACAGGAAGCGCTCGTTGGTCCAGCGGTGCAGGATGTCGCCGCCGTTGACGACGAAGGCGTCGGCGACGCCCGGCGCGTCCATCCAGCGCCCGTCGGGCAGCAGGATCGACAGGCCCTGGACCTTGTTGGGCGGCAGCAGGGTCATGAACCCGGAATCGGTGTGCGGCACCAGGCTGGCGAGCGTGTCGTCGGCGCCGTCGATCACCGGATAGCGCGACATGCGCAGGATCATGTGCGGCTCGGCGAAGCAGGCGTCGAAGAAGGTCTCGGGCAGGAAGAGCGCCAGCGCATAGAGGCGCACCAGCTTTTTGCACAGCGCTTCGAGCGTGCCCATGTAGCCCAGCATGTTGGCGCGAAAGCCCGGCAAGTCGCTCTCGCTCGGCCACTTGTTCATGGCATGGAAGCGGCGGTTGGCGAGCACGTCGGGATCGTCCGCACGGCGCTCGCGGCGCAGGAAGTAGGCCTCGTTCTGGCTGGGCTTCTTGCCCTGCGCGGCGGCATTGGGCGGCGGCTTCCGGGCGATCGGCATATAGCCGATATTGTGCTCGTCGACCTTGACCGCGAGTTTCTGCTCGAGCGGCTGGGCGTGGAAGCGCGCGGCTTCGGCATAGGCAAGGTCGATCAGCGACTGCGGCACGCCGTGGCCGGCCAGATAGTAGAAGCCGACATGCTCGAAGGCGAAGCGCAGCTCGGCGGCGGCGCGCTCAGCGGCGCCCGGTTCGCCCGCCAGATAGCCCGAAACATCGATCAGCGGAATCTCGCCGCCGATCATGGTCGGCGGCACGGGTGCGGCGGTTGCTCGACTCGTCTGCGGCTGCATCCCTCGATCCTCTGCTGTGATGGAGCACGCTATCATGCGTTGTCGTGAGCTGCCAGCGGGCGAGGCGCCTCCCTGAACGTCAGCACGGAAGCGAAGGAGATCACCGCCGCGCCCATGATCATGAAGGCGGGGCTGAGATCGTCGGCCGTGCGATGGACCAGCCAGGTCGCGACCAGCGGCGTCAGTCCGCCGACGATGCCGAAGGTCGTGTTGAAGCCGAGCGCAATCGTCGTGCAGCGCGCGGCAGGCGGCGTCGCTTCGACCATGAAGGCGGGCTGGATGCCGAGCGGCGGGCCGACCAGCAGCACCATTCCGAACTGGCCCGCCAGCACCAGCGTCAGGTTGTCGTGCAGCATCAGCTCGAACAGCGGAACCGCGGCCACGAAGCCGAGCGCGATGGCTGAGAGCAGCAGCCCCTTGCGGCCCACGCGGTCGCTGAGCCAGCCGGCGGCCAGCATGACCGGCAGCAGCAGGATCATGGCGAGCGTGTTGATGCCGAGCGCGTGCGCCGGGGCGATGCCGTCGACGGTCTGCAGCCAGCTCGCGACATAGAGGAACACCAGGTAGAAGCTGACGGAGTTGAACACCGCGAAGCCCGCCAGCTTGGCCAGCAGCGGACCATGATGGCGCAGCGTTTCGGCGAGCGGCGAACGCGACGACGGGGCGGCGGGCGCCCGGGGCGTCTCCTCGACGCTGCGGCGCAGGAAGAATCCCGCCAGGCCGACGAACAGGCCGAGCACGAAGGGAATGCGCCATCCCCAGGTCGCCAGGTCATCGGGCGACAGCAGGGCGGAGAAGACGGCGCCCGTCGCCGAGCCCAGCAGCATGCCGACCGTGACCGCGCATGAGGCGACGGCGCCCGCCACACCTCGCCGTCCGGGTGCCGCCTGCTCGGCCAGGAAGATGAAGGCGGTGGTGCATTCGCCGCCGACCGACAGGCCCTGGATCATGCGCAGGAGCGTGAGCAGGACCGGCGCGGCCAATCCCAGTGTTGCGTAGCCCGGCAGGATGCCGACCAGGAAGGTCGGCAGCGCCATCGCCACGCGGAGAAGCTGAGAGCCACGGTGCGGCCGTAGCGGTCGCCGATATGGCCGACCACAATGCCGCCCAGCGGCCGCATCAGGTAGCCGGCGGCGAACACGCCGAATGCCGCCAGCACCTGGCTCACCGGCTCTTGCTCCGGAAAGAAAGTGCGGCCGATCGCGGCGGCGAAAAAGCCGTAGATCGAGAAGTCGTACCATTCGAGCACGTTGCCGATGGTGCCGGCGGCCATGACGCGCCGTCTGCTGGGAGGAGGCATCGGCTGCGACTATGGCAGATGATGCGCCTTGCGTCGCATGCTGGGCTATAGTCCGGTCAACACGTGGATATTTCGTTCGGAGGAAACCGCATGGCATCGCCGCTTTTCGATCTTTCAGGCAAGGTCGCCGTCGTCACCGGCTCGAGCAAGGGCATCGGCAAGTCGATCGCGATGCATCTTGCCTTGCAGGGCGCCCGGGTCGTGGTGTCGAGCCGCAAGGCGCCGGCCTGCGAGGAGGCTGCCGCCGAGATCAGGAAGGCGGGCGGCGAGGCGATCGTCATTCCCTGCAACATCTCCGACAAGGCGCAGTGCGTGAAGTTGATCGCCGACACCAAGGCGCAGCTCGGGCCGGTCGACGTGCTGGTCTGTAACGCGGCGACCAACCCCTATTACGGGCCGACCGAGAAGATGCCCGACGACGTGTTCATGAAGATCATGCAGAACAACATCCTGTCCAACATCTGGCTGATCACCAATTGCCTGCCCGACATGCGCGCCAAGAAGGACGGTTCGATCATCATCGTCTCGTCGATCGGCGGCGTGCGCGGCACGCCGGTGATCGGCGCCTACGGCATCTCCAAGGCGGCCGACATGCAGCTCGCGCGCAACCTCGCGACCGAGCTGGGGCCCGACAACATCCGCATCAACACCATCGCGCCCGGCCTGGTCCGGACCGACTTCGCCAAGGCGCTGTGGGATAATCCCGAGTATCTCAACAAGCGCCTGCAGACGGCGCCGCTGCGCCGCATCGGCGAGCCCGACGATATCGGCGGCATCGCCGTCATGCTGGCGGGCAAGGCCGGCGCCTTCATCACCGGCCAGACCATCATCGCCGACGCAGGCGTCACGATCGGAAGCTGAGACCTCGCCGCGAGTTGGACCTCACGGGGCCGCAAGGGAAATGACTACAAAAGATCTCGGGGAATAGCGCGGTCCCATTCGCGATGGCGGACTTCGCTGGTGCGTTCCCAAGCGCGCAATGTCGCTCGCAACAGGAAAGCGTCGCGCCTGCAAGACAACCGCATCCGCGTTTCCAGGCGCACGCGCCAGTAAGCGCCCCTTTCTGTGGATGGCTATTTGAAGGCCCGCTGGGCGCCCTGATTGGCTGATGGACCCGGCAGCCCGACGGTACCACGAGCCGAACACGAACCAGACATACTGTCGCCTTGATGGGACCGCAGAGCCTGCCCGCATTTCCCAAGAAGCACGACACGATGTGACCGCCGCGCCACATGCCTTGGTGGAATGGGGGATATTACAAATGAGTCCTGGCTATTCGCCACTGTCTGCCTATCTCGGCGACAGTTGGCCGATTGGCCGCACCCTTTCCTGAGAGGCGTTTTGTCGACCCGGATCCTGTCGATCGGCCGCGTTGTTGCGGTCAGCATCCGACACCCCTTGATTGTGCTGCTCTCGGTCGCAGGCCTTACGCTGGCGGCGTGGGTCTTCATTGCCCAAAACTTTGCACTGACTGCCGATACCTCCCAGCTGATCTCGCAACGGCTGGAATGGAGGCAAAGAGAGCTCGCCTTCGACGCTGCGTTTCCTCAATTCAACAATCTAACCATGGTTGTCGTCGATGGCGCCACTCCCGAACTTGCCGATGACGCCGCGAGGCGTCTGGCCGCTGCTCTGAAGGAGAGGCAGGATCTTTTCCAGACCGTGCGATGGCCCGACGGAGGCCCTTTCTTCGAGCGCGAGGGGTTGCTCTTCTTGCCGTCGGCTGATGTGGAGACGGCGACGAGTGGCCTCATTCGCGGAGCGCCCCTCCTGACGCGGGTCGCAGCCGACCCGAGCCTACGCGGTGCCCTGGTTGTCCTGACCGACATACTGCAAGGCCTCAAGCAGGGCGACGTTTCGCTGCAAGATGTCGAACCGACGATGACGGCCTTCTCGAAGACGTTCGAGGACGCCGCAGCGGGGCGGCCGGCCTTCTTTTCCTGGCGCACGTTCTTCACCGGCGAGAAATCACCCGACCTGCGCGAGATACGGCATGTCCTGCTGGTTCAGCCGGTGATGGACTATGCTGCGCTGGAGCCGGGTGCTGCCGCAAGCGACGCGATCCGCAACATCGCCCAGTCTCTGGGCCTTGATCCGGCGCATGGTGTGACCGTTCGCCTGACAGGAGCCGTGCCGCTGGCGGATGAGGAATTCGCGTCGCTTGCCCAGGATGCCCATCTGGTCCTCGGGGCGATGCTTGCGGCATTGTTCGGGATCCTGTGGCTGGCGGTCCGGTCCGTGCGCGTCGTTCTTGCGATCACGCTCACGACGCTGATCGGTCTCGTTTTGACGGCCGCCGCCGGCCTGTTGGTAACGGGCCGTTTCAACCTCCTTTCGATGGCCTTCATTCCGCTTTTCGTGGGCCTTGGCGTCGACTTCAGCATTCAGTTCAGCGTCCGTGCCTTGGCCTCGCGGCTGGTCCAACCTACCCGGGAGGCGGCGCTCGCCGAGACGGGCGCCAGCATAGGACGGCCGTTGGCGCTGTCGGCCGCGGCGATCGGCGCGGGCTTCTTCGCCTTCCTTCCGACCAGCTACATCGGCGTGGCCGAACTCGGAACCATTGCCGGCCTCGGCATGATCGTGGCGTTTGTTCTCAGCGTCGTGCTCCTGCCGGCGCTCCTGGTCCTGTTGCGGTTCCCGGCGGCGCGGAAGGCGGAGGTCGGAATCACGATGCTGGCCCCCGTCGATCGTTTCGTGGCTCGGCATCGTTTCGGCGTGCTGGCATCGGCGCTCGTTGCGGCCGTCGTATCGACGGCGCTTTTGCCGCTGGTGCGCTTCGATTTCGATCCGCTGAACCTCAAAAGTCCTGAGGTGGAATCGATGACCACCCTGCGGGCGCTCGCTGCTGACCCGGATCGGACACCCTACGCTATCAGCGTTCTGGCGCCGTCATCTGTGGACGCGCAGGCGCTGGCGCAGCGTCTCAGCGCGCTGCCCGAGGTTTCCAACGTCGTCACATTGCAGAGCCTGCTGCCGACCCAGCAGACGCAGAAGCTCGAGGCTGTTGCCGACGCTGCGGCTGTCATCGAACCCGCTCTCCAGGGTGTCTCCCGTCGCCCCCCTCCCTCCGACGAGGAACTCCAAAAGAGGCTGGCAGATACCGAGGCGGCATTGCAGAGCGCAGTCGTCGAAGCCAGGGAGGGACCGGCATCGCTCTCGGTGCTGCGGCTGGCGAAGGCACTGGCTCTGCTGAAGGCGGCCACGCCGGACGTCCGCGTGCGGGCCCAGGCGGCGGTGGCAGTTCCGCTGCAAGTCACGCTTGATCAGATCCGCACCGAGCTGAAGGCAAGCCCGCTGACGATCGACACCCTGCCGCCGGACCTCGTCGCCGACTGGATGACCAAGGACGGTCGCGTCCGCCTTCAGGTGCTGCCGCACGCCGGCCGAACCGACAATGAATCCCTTCGGCGCTTCGCCGCCGCCGTTCAGGAAGTGGCGCCGGACGCCACCGGAGCACCGATCTCCACCAGCGCCTCGGCCGACACCGTCGTCGAAGCCTTTCTGCAGGCAGGGGCCTATTCTGGCGTCGTCATCATTGTGCTGCTGGCAGTGGTCCTGCGACGGGCTCGCGACGTGGTGCTCGCCATGCTGCCGGCGCTGCTGAGCGGGCTGCTTACTTTCGCGACTTGCGGACTCCTCAGTCTGCCGCTCAACTTTACCAACATCATCGCCCTGCCTCTTCTGTTTGGCGTAGGCGTCGCTTTCAACATCTACTTCGTCATGGCTTGGCGCGCGGGCGAGACGGGGATGCTGACCTCGAGCCTGATGCGCGCGGTGGTCTTCAGCGCGCTCGCGACCGCCAATGCCTTCGGCGCTCTTTGGCTGTCGACTCATCCGGGCACGGCCAGCATGGGCCGGCTGCTGATGATCGCACTCGGCTGGGAGCTTCTTGTTACCCTCTTGTTCCGGCCGGCTCTGCTCGCACGCTCGCCGCAGAGCAACCCTGGTCTTCAGGGTTCGTGGTTGGCGCGACCACTCTGGTCAGCCCGACAGTCGATCGCGCGCGCCCCAAGTGTCGCGCCCGCAAAGGCCACTTCAATCAACTGAATCAGGAGAGACCAATGTCATCGTTCATCCGCCGTCGAAGCATACCGCGTCTGGCCGCCAGTGCAGCCGCCATCGCCCTCATCGGCTCCGTTACCATCATGTCCGGGCAGGCGGTGGCGGCCGATCAGGATCCTGCCGCGCAGGTCATCCAGAGGACGGCCGACGAGCTTATCAGGATCAAGGCCGACGCCTCGCGCGAGGCCGCAATCATGCGACTGCTCCAGGCCGAATTCGACCTCAACTACATGGGCCGCTTGGCGCTCGCCACCCATTGGGACCAGGCCACACCCGAGCAACGCGAACGCTTCCTCAAGGTGCAGTCGAACGCGGAGGCGCACGCCTATGCGCAGCGTTTTGCGCAATATGCCGGCCAGAGGCTGACCGTGAGCCGTGTCACCTCCCGGGGCAACGGCGTGTCCCTTGTCGACAGCAAGCTCGACCAGAGCAACGGCGAGCCGGTCGCGATCCAGTGGGAGGTGCACAATGATGGCCAGCGCCCGCGCGTTGTCGACGTCAAGGTCGGGGGCGTCAGCATGGTCCTGACCAGGCGCTCGGAATACAATTCCTACATTCGCAATCACGGCGGCCAGGTCGAACCGCTGATCGACGAGCTGGAAGCCCGCGCCAAGCGGTGAATTGCGACGAAACGACGGACGACGTCTGCCGTGCAGGCGCGGGCGCTAGGGTATCTTCCTGAACGTCACCACCAGCACGTCGCGATAGGCAGGCTGCGCCGGATTCTCCGGCTCGACCGGCGTGACGCCGTGGTAACACCGGGCGTCGTCGACCAGCGCCGCGTCGAGCGGATCGGTGAGGGTGAAGCTGCCTAAGGTGCGCTTGTCGAGGTCGTGCACCGTCGTCGTGCCGCTCCTGATGTTGCGTCGGTTGACCAGAAGCACCAGCACGTAGTCGACGCCGTCGCGATGCATGCCTTCCGGTGTCGGCTTGCCGTGCTCGCCGGTGCGTGCCTCGATGCGGAACTGATGGACCTCGATATGCCAGCGCGCCGTCTCTGGCGCGAGCCGGCCGAACAGCGCGCGGCAATATTCCAGGATGGTGCGCATCGAGGCGCCGTCGCCGATCTCCTCGGTCACCGGCTTGAACCAGCGCTCGATGCCGCCATTCAGCTGGTTGTAGTCGAGCGTCTGGTAGTGTGGCTGGTGCGC
>Ga0208991_1000358_pt1 | contig 11089 bp, 8 predicted proteins | sample MedBloCAOM3_M2_FD_187855 | JGI IMG/M metagenome (GOLD analysis project Ga0208991, IMG submission 187855) | Forest soil microbial communities from El Dorado National Forest, California, USA - Mediterranean Blodgett CA OM3_M2 (SPAdes) (version 2) | ecosystem: Environmental > Terrestrial > Soil >...
ACGCCGATGCAGCGCACGTCATGCCTGAGTTTGCGCAGCGCGGTGGTGACGTCGTACTCGGTGCGCCACTCCTCGATTTCCTTGTCGCTGTGACCTTCGAGACTCTCGGGAGGCACCAGGCTCGCGTGCACCACGACGAGCGTGCGCAGTCGTCTCATAGCGGCAAGTGCGGAGTCTCGCCCTGGGAATAAAGCTCCGTGAGCCGCTCGAGCATCCAGCGCGAATAGCGCAGGGCGTCGCGGCGGCTGCCGCACACATACAGTTTCAGCCGCTCACTGCGCTCGATGAGCATGCGCAGAACCTGCTCGACGCTGTAGCGCTCGATCCGCAGCGCCCGGGCCACGGCCGGGGTCAGCGGGCGCAGGTGCGCGCGCAGCAGCGTCGCCGCCCGCAGCGCGTCCGGGCGCAAGCGCTCGGGGCTGAAGGCGCGGCGCAGCAGCTCATCGGCAAGTCCGCGCCGGATCTGGCGGTTGCGCGCGAGCTTGCGGCGATAATGCTGCGCGAGCGTGCGGGTGTTGAGTTCGAGCGGTTCGATGCGCGTGCGGTTGCGCACCGGGGCGCGCACGCCGCGTATGCTCGCGACCAGCTCATCGACCGCCCGCAGCTTGTGCAACGCCGGCCAGTCCGCGTAGCTCTTGCGCCAGCCGGACTTGGGCGTCAGCCACACCGCGAAGGTCTCGGCAAAGTCCTCGGTCGGATGCGCCTGCGCGTACCACTCACCGAGGTGATGCACGTAGCGCCGGCTGCCGGGGCGTGCCCGGTAGCGCGCCGGATAGGGGTGCGAGGCGGGCCCGAACACGGCCCGCCAGCGCTTGCGCCGCCGCAGCCGGTAGGCGTTATCGAGCGCGTGTCCGGCCTCGTGACGCAGGATGCGCAACAGCAGCCGTGTGTTGCCGCCTTCCGCCTCGCGCATGATGCGCCGCTCGAGCCGCTCCAGGCGCGGATGGGCGAGGTAGAACGGCACCGCAATGCCCGGCACGCCGTCCGGGGAAAACCACTCCTCGGACAACCACACGTGCGGGCGCAGAGCGATGCCGCGGCGCTCGAGGTCGGCATACAGGCGCCGCACGTGCGCGGCAAGTGGGGAGCGCTGGATGGAAAGCTTCAGATCGCAAAAGCGCTTGCTCAGCAGCAGCTCGTCGGATAGACGCACCCAGGGCCGGGCCTTGGCGCGCACCGCGATTTTCGTCCGGCGTGTCGGGGACATGCGTGCGAGCGAATGTACGAGGGAGTACGGGAAGCGAGCTTACCCAAGCGCTGGCGCGCTGTCTGCTACGCGCGCCAGCGCTTCCCCCTCAGGATTGGGCTGTGGCGGTCAGCCGCTCAACTGCATCATCGCGTGGGCGAGTAGCCGATCGGCACAGCTCTCAATCAATTGCTTCTTGATCAGGCTGTTGCGCCACAAAGCGGGGATCGCGCTTGCAGTGTAGTGTGCACCGGCCAGCGCGCCGCACGCCGCGGCCACTACATCGGAGTTGCCGCCGAGGTTGGCAGCCGCCAGCACGGCATCGCGAAAATTCCCCGTGCCGGCAAAGGCCTGCAGCGCCGCGGCGAGCGCGGCCGGCGCGGTGCTGTCCAGGTGCGCGGTGGCCGGGACCGGGTGCAGCGCCGCATCGAGCGCGGACTGCGCCAGGATCACGGACCGGGGCTCACCCGACAGCGCCGCGTGCAGCGCTTGCGCCAGCGCGCGACACGCCGTCAGCACGGCCGGCGCCTGGCAGGTGGTGCGGGCCGCCTCGGCGGCCCGCTCGGTGGCCGCCGCGGGCTGCGCGAAGAAATACATCGCCACCGGCGCGACGCGCGACAGGACTTCAGGATCGAGCGCCTCGGGATCGTGGGAGCCGGCAAACGGCTGCTGCCGCCATTGCGCGACCGCCAGCGCGCGGGCCGTGGCCGCCGTGATTCCGACGCACTGCCCGGTGCAGGACAGATATCCCTCCTGCTGCCAGCGGCGGTAGCGCGCGACCTGGTCCCGGGGGTCGAAGCCTTCGCACTCAAGCAGGCTCTCGGCGAGGCACAGCGCGATCGCGGTATCGTCACTCCAACCACCGCGGGGCAGGTCAAAGGGTCCACCGCCGAGCATGTCGCCCACGGGCGTGAATCTTCCCCGCCGGCGATATTGGGTCGCCGCCGCAACCGCATCCCCCACCGCCAGCCCAAGGAGCGCGCCGAGAAAGCGCTCCCGCAACCCGCGCGCCGCAGACAGTGTAGCGGGCTCGAACAGCCGATCCGCGCGCGGCGCGTCCGGGCGCACCCAGCGCCGCACGTACTCGGTCTGCTCGGGAGTCTCCGGAACCTGCGGCCACAGCGCCGCCCGCCCGCTCTGCTGCCACAGGCGGTTGAGCTCGCCTATGGCCGCATCCCCTGCCAGCCCGTTCTCCACGAGCAGGCAGCCAGCCACCATGCCGGTGCGGCCGATCCCGGCGCGGCAGTGCAGGTAGATCACCCGGCCCGAGCGCAACGCATCGCGCAGGCAATCGAGAAGCTCCGCCATGTGGCCGGGCTGTTGCGGAATGCCGTGGTCAGGGATCGGCTTGCGGAAATAGTCGACGCCGAGCGGCAGGTCTGCGTCATAGGGTGGGAGCTCATCGCGCTGGGTGAGATCCAGAAAGCAGCTGACGCCGGCCTCCAGCAGGCTCCGCAGGCGCGCCCGGGTGGCTGCCACGGTGGACCCGCCGGGATGCTCACCGGCGAGCAGCTGACCCGGGAGCACCCAGTAGCAGTTGGACAGCGGGAGCGCAGCGGGCGCGGCTATCGGGGAGGCGTCCATCCATGGCCCTCTCAGGCAGGTGCCGGAAGTGCGGCGAAGGCCGCGAGCGCTTCCTCATCCTGCTCACTCATCGGCGCAACCCTGCGCGCCTCGAGGCCGGCGAAGTCGAAGCGCCGGGGGTCGGCCAGATGCGCAGGCTCCACGTTGCGCAGCGCTGAAAAAATCGACTCGGTGCGACCGGGGAACTCGCACTCCCAGTCCCCGAGCATTTTCTTCACCGCCACGCGCTGCATATTGTCCTGTGAGCCGCACAGCTTGCAGGGAATGAGCGGGAAGGCGCGGCCACGCGCGTAGCGCTCGATGTCGCGCTCGGCGACGTACGCCAGCGGCCGGATGACGACGTGGCGGCCGTCGTCGGACAGCAGCTTCGGCGCCATCGCCTTCAGGCGCCCGCCAAAGAACAGGTTGAGGAACAGCGTCTCGACGATGTCATCACGGTGGTGCCCGAGTGCGATCTTGGTGATGCCGTTCTCGGCGGCGAAGCGGTACAGCGCCCCGCGCCGCAGCCGCGAGCACAGGCCGCACATGGTGCGTCCCTGCGGGACGACGCGCTTTACGACGCTGTACGTGTCCTGCTCGATGACGCGCCACGGCACCCCCAGGCCCTCCAGGTACTGCGGCAGCACCTGCGCGGGAAATCCGGGTTGCTTCTGATCGAGATTGACGGCGATGAGCTCGAAGCTCACCGGGGCGCTGCGTTTGAGCGACACGAGAATGTCCAGCAGCGTGTAGGAGTCCTTGCCTCCCGACACGCACACCATCACGCGGTCGCCGTCGGCGATCATGCGGTAGTCGGCAATCGCCTTGCCGACCGCGCCGCGCAGCTGCGCCGCCAGGCGCTGCAGGGTGCGGGACGGCTTCGCTGCGGCGGGGATCACAGTCAGGCAACCAGGCGCGAGCCTTCTTCAGGCTGCAGCGCTGCTGGCGGTGCTCTCGAGATACTTTGCCTCGACGTAGCGCACGAAGGACGTGGCCGAGAGGGGCTTGCCGGTGGCGCCCTTCAGCAGCTCCTGCACCGGCACCTTGGCGCCGAGGCTGTGCACGTTGGTGCGCAGCCACCCGAACAGCCCGGAGAATTCCCCGCGCGCCAGCTGCGCATCGAGCCCCTGCACCTCGGCGCGCAGACTCTCGTAGAGCTGCGCGGCGATGACGGCGCCGAGAGCGTAGGACGGGAAATAGCCGAAGGAGCCCACGGCCCAGTGGATATCCTGCAGACACCCTTCGACATCGTTGGAGGGGCGGATCCCCAAGCGCTGCTCCATGCCGGCGCTCCAGGCTTCCGCCAGGTCGCGCACCGCCAGCTCCCCGGAGAGCAGCTGCTTTTCCAGCTCGTAGCGCAGCATGATGTGCAACGGGTAGGTGAGCTCGTCCGCATCGACGCGAATCAGTCCGCGCCGTACCCGGGTGAGATGGCCGTAGACGTTTTCCACGTCCCATTCCGGTCCGCTCGCTCCGAAATGCTTCGCCAGCAGCGGCTGCACGTAGCGCACGAACGGCCGGCTGCGGCAGACCATCATCTCGATGAGCAGCGACTGGCTCTCCTCGAGAGCCATGCCCCGGTCGCGGCCTACGGGCTGGTCGCGCCAGTCCTGCGGCAGGCCGAGGTCGTACATCGCATGTCCGGTCTCGTGCAACGCCCCGAGCAGGCCGGAGAAGATGTCGTCGGGATCGAAGCGTGTGGTGACGCGGATATCGCCCGGCACGCCTTCGGTGAAAGGGTGCTCGCTCTCATCCAGTCGTCCCCGCTCGAAGGGAAAACCGACGTTCTTCATCACTTCCACGACCAGGGCGCGCTGCTTGCCCGCCGGGAACTTGCCCGTGAGCGGCAGCAACGGGCGCGTCTCCTGCACGGCGATCGCCTCACGGATGAGCGACGGGAGCCGGCGCGACAACGCCTTGAACATGGCGTCGATATCCGCGGTGGTCAGTCCCGGGCTGAACTCGTCCACCAGCGCATCGTACGGGGCGAGATTCAGCGCCTGGCCCAGCAGTGCCGCCTTGTCCCGCACCAGGTGAACCACTTCCTCCAGATACGGCGCGAACGCCTCGAACTTGCCCTGGGCGCGGGCCTCGAGCCAGCGGGATTCGGCACGTGAAGCGGCCTTGGTCAGCCGCGACACCAGGGTAGCCGGGGTGGCGATCGCATGGTCGCGCTGCCGGCGCATCTCGTGCAGGTTCGCGATCTGCCAGTCGGCAAGACCCTGGGTGTTCGCCTGAGCCCGATCCAGCAGCCGCGTGATGCGCGGCGCCGTGAGCAGCGCGTGGTGTTCGGTTTCCAGCGCCGCGAGCTGCTCGCCGCGAATGTCGGCGCTACCGCGCGGCATCATCACCGCGGCGTCCCAGCGCAGCAGCGCGAGAGCACCGCGGAAGGCATGCAGCCGCTTGAACTCCTGTTCGAGTTGCTTGTAGGGCGAGGCAGACATGGGCGATGCGGCAGCGGGGAAACGACGCGTAGTTTACCAGCTCCGGCGGACCGCCGCCTCGCCCTATGGGACGTATTCTTATTATTAATCAATATGTTAGACTACATGACAGCAAATTGACACTGCGTGGCGCTTGACGGCGCGCGAGGCTTGAGGGCCAAAGTGCAGCGAAGGATTATGTCGACTGCTGCACGGGGAGCGCGGCCGCGACACGCCCCTCGCGGCGCCGGCCCCGCGAGTGCCGCGGCAGCGCCTGCCACGCGAGCATCGCACGCTTGCGATCCTCTCCCCAGTGATATCCCCCGAGGGCGCCGTCCTTGCGCAGCACGTTGTGGCACGGGATGAGCCACGCCACCGGGTTGGCAGCGACCGCCGTGCCCACCGCCCGGGCGCCGCCCGCCACGCCCACGGCACGTGCGAGCGCCGCGTAACTGGTCGGTCCGGCGGAGCCCAGCTCGAGCAGCGCCTGCCAGACTTTGAGCTGAAAGTTAGTGCCTTTTACGGCGAGCTTCAGGGGTGCCGCGGCACGCGAGCCACCCGCGCCACGGGATGAGTCCCAGATTCGTTCCGCCAGATAAGCGGCGGCGCCCTCGTCGCGCCGCACGGGCGCCTGGGGCCAGCAGGCCGCGAGCGCGGCAAGCGCCGCGCCCTCCGCACCGCACTCCACGAAGGCGAGATGGCACAGCCCGCGTGCGGTGCTCGCGAGCAGTGCGCGCCCGAACGGTGTGTCGGTGAAGCCGTACGTGATCTGCATGCCGCGGCCACGCGCCTTGAGCTCGCCGGGAGTGACCGCATCGAGCGTGACCATCAGGTCGTGCAGCCGCGAAGGTCCTGACAGGCCGACACAGTACGCCGCATCGAGCACCGAAGGGGTGCTGACGAGCGCTCCGCGGGCCGCGCGCGCGGTGACGTGCGCGAGGTACTGCCGGGGCGTGACCCCGGCCCAGCGGCGGAACAGGCGGTTGAAATGGAACTCCGACAGGTGCGCCGAGGCGGCGATCGCGGCCAGGCGCGGCTGCGCGCGGAAGTTGGCGTCGATGAAGCGGATCGCACGGGCAATGCGCGTGAAGTCGCGGCTGTCGAGGAATGCGGGCTCGGTGTGCATGGGGTTGATAATAGTCGCGGGTGCGCCGCGCGCGACCCGATTCTTGCGGCGCCGCCACAGCGGCGCACGGGTCGGCTCATCACAAGCTTCAGTTACACTGCCTCGGGGGAGCGATGCCGGAATTTAGCGCCACAGGTGCGGGCATGGCCAGCGGGCCACGGCCACGCCCACGCCGATCGACACCACCAGCAGCAACGCAACCGTGAGACCGATCAGCACACGCCGCATCGTTGCATCATAACCTGACATGCATTCGCTGAAATAACCGCCACGTGCCAGAGAAACTCGCCATCTGCCTGCTCGCCTCCGAAGTCGAACCGCTCTCCAAGACCGGCGGCCTGGCGGACGTGAGCGGGGCGCTGACCAAGTACCTGCACGGCGCCGGTCATGACGTGCGCCTGTTTACGCCGTGCTACGCCTCCATCGACCGCGCGGCGTATTCGGCGCAGCCGGTCGAGGGCCTGCAGCAGGTGCCGCTGGCGGTGGGACCCAACAACTACGTGTTCTCGGTGCTGCGCGGGCAGCTGCCCGGCGGTGCGCCGGCGTACCTGATCGACTGCCCCGCGTTGTATGCACGCACCGCCATTTACACCAGCGATCCTGACGAGCATCTGCGCTTCCTCGGGTTCACGCGCGCCGCCCTCGCCGCCTGCCGGCGCCTCGACTGGGCGCCGCAGGTTGTGCATTGCAACGACTGGCACACCGCCTTTGCGCCGTTGTTCCTCAGGACGGTGTGGGAGAACGAGCCGCTGTTCGCCGCGACGCGCACGGTGCTGACGATCCACAACATCGGCTATCAGGGCATCTTCCCGGCGGCCCGGATTGCCGATCTCGGGCTGCCGGGCCGGCGCAGCCTGCTGCACCAGGACGATCTGGTTGCCGGGCGGATCAACGCCCTGCGCCACGGCATCCTGTACGCCGACTCCGTCACCACGGTCAGCCCGACCCACGCACGCGAGATCTGCACCGATGAGTACGGCATGGGGCTGCAGGACAGCCTGCGCGCCCGCGGCCGCGCCGTGTCGGGGATTCTGAACGGCGTCGACTACGACGAGTGGGATCCGCGCCACGACCGCTACCTGCCGGCCCACTACGACGCCGGGCGCCTCGCGGTGAAGGGTGAGCTGAAGCGTCAGTTCGCAGAGCGCCAGAAGCTCGCGCCGGCGCCGGACGTGCCGCTCGCCGGGCTCGTGAGCCGGCTGGCGGTACAGAAGGGCATCGAGCTCATGTTCGAGGCGTTACCGAAGGTGCTCAGCGCGCGGCCGCTGAGCTTCGTCGCGCTGGGGAACGGTGAGCCGCAGTACGAGGAGTTCTTCACCGTCCTCGAGCGCCGCTTCCCCGGGCGCGTGGTGTTTCACTGCGGTTACGACGAGGAGCTCGCGCACTGGATCGAGGCGGCGAGCGATCTGTTTCTCATGCCCTCGCGCTACGAGCCGTGCGGGCTCAACCAGATGTACAGCCTGCGCTACGGTACGGTGCCGATCGTGCGCCGCACCGGCGGGCTGGCCGATTCGGTCCGGCACTACAACCCCAAAACCGGCACCGGCACCGGGGTGGTGTTCAACGATTTCAACACCCAGGCGCTGGAGTGGGCGCTGAACACCGCTCTCGACCTGTACGCCACGCCGCGGCACTGGACGCGGGTGGTGAAGAACGGCATGCAGCAGGACTTCTCCTGGCAGCGCCAGGGAGGCAAGTACGTGGCGCTCTACAAGCGACTCATTGCAGCCTGAAGGTGCCGCGCTCCTCGAACGGCATCGAGCGCATCAGCCCCTGCGACAGCGCGATCTTCCCGGTGAGACGGTAGGCCACGCTCTGCCCCAGCGCGTCCGATCCGCGCCCGAGCAGCTTGATGAGCGTGCCTGCGAGGTTGGTCGTGACGTTCATGTCGAATTCGGCCTCTCCCATGGCGGGCACGACGAAGCTCGCGGCCGACACGCCGCTCGCGAACTGCTGCCCCTCGACTTCCATGAGGTACTCGAGTCCCTTAACCGGCAGCCGGCGGTCATTGGGGTTCTGCACGCGCATGCGCACCTTGAGGCGCTGTTCCCACAGGTCGCTGCTCTCGATCTGCACGTCGACGACCGACAGCCTGGGGGGGATAAATTTCGGCGTCAGCGCGCAGGCAGCGAGCAGCAACGCGGCCGCGGAGAGGGCCGGGACGCAACGGTTGATGGCTCTCATCCCGGCGCGCGACCGAAAGTGCCGTTCAGGTGCGCGTACTCGCGCACCAGTTCCGCCGTCAATGCACCCGCGGGCAGTTGCCAGCTCCAGTTTCCCTCGACGGTCCCCGGGGTGTTGAGACGCGCGGAGGAGTCGAGACCGAGGACATCCTGCGCCGGAATGATCGCAAGTCGCGCCACCGATCCGAGCGCTGCGCGTATCAGCGCCTCCGGCATGGCGCCCGGCGTCACGCGCAGAAAATAATCGACACGCTGCGCCGTGTCGCGGTCCAGGCTCTGGTACCAGCCGAGCGCGGTGTCGTTGTCGTGGGTGCCGGTGTACGCCACGCAGTCACGCTCGTGCAGGTACGGCAGGTGCGCATTGGCGGGGTCGCCGTCAAAGGCGAACTGCAGCACGCGCATGCCCGGCAGGCCGAAGCCGTTCTTGAGCGCCAGCACGTCTTCGGTGATGACACCGAGATCTTCGGCGACCAGCGGCAGGTCGGCGAACTCGTCCAGGAGCCGCCGCAGCAGCAACTCGCCCGGAGTGCTGAGCCACGCGCCGCCGCGCGCATCGGGAGCGCCGGCGGGCACCGCCCAGTGGGCCGCAAGCGCCCGGAAATGATCGATGCGCAGCAGATCCATGCGCGCCAGCTGCGCGCGCACCCGCCCCAGCCACCAGCCAAAGTCGGTGCGGCGCAGCGCCTGCCAGTCGTATACCGGATTGCCCCACAGCTGGCCGAGTTCCGAGAAGTAGTCCGGCGGCACGCCCCCGACCGCAGCCGGCTCGCCGCTGGCGGTGAGCTGGAACAGCTCGCGGTGCACCCAGGTTTCTACCGAGGAGGGGCCGACGTAGAAGGGCAGATCGCCGAACAGCCGCACCCCGCGCGAGCGCGCGTGCGCGCGCAGCTGGTTCCACTGAACGTGAAACGCATATTGCTCGCGCTCGATGCGCGCGACCTCGGGCGCGAGCTCGCGGGCGGCCTGCGCGAGCGCCTCGGGCGCCCGGTCGCGCAGCGGCGGCGGCCAGCTCCAGAACGCCGCCCCGCCGTGCGCGCGCGTCAGCGCCTCGAACAGCGCGTAGTCGTGCAGCCAGGGGCCGGAGGCCGCCAGGAATTCCGCGTCGATCGGCGCGTTGGGATCGGGCAGCTCCGCGGCATCGATGAACGCCGCGTTGCCCGCGCAGTCCGAGCGCACCCAGTAGGGGGAGCGATCCTCACCCACCGGGCCCACCGGCAGGATCTGCCACACGGAAAAGCCGGCCGCCGCGAGCCAGTCGATGAAGGCGCGGCCGCCGCGCCCGAGTGCCGCCTCGAGGGCAGACATCGGCAGCAGCACCCCGGCGCGGCGCCGGTCGAAGACGGGTAATCGCATATTGGCCACGCGCGCGTCCGATCCGTTCGGTCAGCCGCCGGTCGCGCGGCGCATGACTCCGCCGTGCTCGGGAGAACCTTGCCCGGTTGAGATTGGCAGCGTGAGCTCGCCCGGGGGTATGAGATTCAGCCGCCGGTACAGCGTCAGCAGCTGGCGCCGGTAGAGGTGATCGAACTGGCTCACGGCATCCGCCGGGTTGTAGTCCCCGAACCACCAGAACCAGTCGGAACTCTCGCAGCGCGCGAGCTGCCGGCCGGCGGCCGCGCGCTGTGCCGGATCGCTCTCGCTCTGCATCACGCGATCGTAGGCCTCCTTGGCGTTGCACAGCAGATCCCACGCCCGGTTCTTATCCGGATCCCCCATCCAGGTCGCGAGCGTGCCGTGTACCCAGCTGCCGGCCATCACCTTCGGCAGTGGCGCGGGCTGCAGGCCGCGCGCGAGACAGTCGGACAGGGTCGTCAGCTCGAGCAGCGGATGGTTCGCGAGCTGCTCGTACAGCGCGCGCAGGAAATAGAAGCCGTTGAACGGGTAATGCTCCCAGGCGTTCTCACCGTCGAGCGCGATGAGCACGGCGTGATTGCCCCCCGACTCATAGCGGCCCGCGAGCTGCGCCAGCTCCTCCGCCAGGTTGGCGGCGGCGTCATCGCCGTGCCAGGTCGCGTAGGTGAAGCCGATCAGATCGGACAGCGTGTCGTCGCGGAAGAAACAGCTCATGCCGGTGCCGCCCAGGCGGTAAGGGCGGTTGTAGGCGAGTGGGTCCTGCGCCGCCTTACGGTCGGTGAGCTCGAGGCTCCCGCGCAGCACCGCGGCGCTGCTGGCGGCCCAGCGGAAGCCGGCGGCGCCGAGCAGCCCGAGCGTGTCGGCGCTGATCGCGCCCTCGGCGGGCCAGCAGCCGGCGGGACGGGTGCCGAAGGCGCGTGTAAACACGCGGCTGGCCTCCTCGATGTGCCAGGTGGCGCGCGCCGCGCCACCGGGGTACGCCGCATGCGCCGGCAGTGGCATGGCGGGAAGCGCGTCGCGCGCACACTGAAAGTCGAGCAGCAGCGGGATGATCGGATGCCCGTAGGGGGTGACCGACAGCTCGCACTGCCCGCGCTCGGCGAGGCGCCGGTAGCGCAACAGCACCTGCCCCACCAGAGCGCCGATCAGCACCAGCAGATCGCGGCGCTGCGCGGGGCTGAAGTCGCGCCCGCGCTCGGTGAGGCGCGCGACCAGCGGATCCGTGCGCCGCACGCTCTCGCCGAGCCACGCGAGG
>Ga0208991_1000359_pt1 | contig 11087 bp, 10 predicted proteins | sample MedBloCAOM3_M2_FD_187855 | JGI IMG/M metagenome (GOLD analysis project Ga0208991, IMG submission 187855) | Forest soil microbial communities from El Dorado National Forest, California, USA - Mediterranean Blodgett CA OM3_M2 (SPAdes) (version 2) | ecosystem: Environmental > Terrestrial > Soil >...
CCCGGCGACGAGATCCATGGCGCCGCCCATCCCCTTCACCATCTTCCCGGGGATCATCCAGTTCGCGAGATTCCCTTCCTGATCGACCTGCAGCGCGCCGAGGACCGTCAGATCGATGTGGCCGCCCCGGACGGCGCCGAAAACGATGCTCCCGAAAATGATCAGCGCGGCGCCCGCCAGGCCGAAGCCGCGCGGCGGCCGCAGCGCGTCGAATTTTTCCATGCGGGCATTGAGGCGGCGCCCGAGCGCGCCCAGCCGGCCGGCGCGCCGCAGGATCTCGCGGACCGACGCGAAGCCGCGCCGCCGCGCAGGAGCGCGCCGGGCGGTCGCAGTCGCCGATGCCGTCGGGCGACTTGGCCCGCTCAGCGGCTCAGCGAGGCATCCTGCACCATCCATAGGACCAGCTCTTCGAACGTGATGCCCGCATACGCCGCGAGTTCCGGCACCAGCGACGTCTCGGTCATTCCGGGCTGGGTGTTGACCTCAAGGCAAACCACTCCTTGCGTCCCCTCCATGCGATCGTCGTAGCGGAAGTCCGCACGGCTCACGCCCCGGCACCCGAGCGCGCGATGCGCCAGGAGAGCCAGTCTTCGGACCTGTTGGTAAACATTTGGTTTAAGCGGTGCCGGAAGCAGGTGTTTTGATCCTCCCGGGGCATATTTCGCCTGGTAGTCGTAAAACTGTACCGCCGGCACGATTTCGATGACATCGAGGGCTTTATCCCCCATCACCGCGCAGGTCAGCTCCTTGCCGGCGACGTAGCGCTCGACCAGAACGTCCTCGCCGAAGGCCCAGTCGGGCCGGTTGAGCTCCTGCGGCGGATGGGCGTGCGCCTCGGTGACGATGAACACCCCCACGCTCGAGCCTTCGGCGATCGGCTTGATCACATAGGGCCGCTCCAGCGCATGGGCCTTGGCGGCCTCGAATCGGTTCACCACCCGTCCCTCGGGGACCGCCACGCCGGCGTCCCGCATCACCACCTTGGCGCGGTCCTTCTGCATCGCCAGCGCGGAGGCGAGCACGCCCGAATGGCTGTAGGGAATGGCAAGGATCTCGAGCAGGCCCTGGATGGAGCCGTCCTCGCCCGGCCGGCCGTGCAACAGATTGAGCGCGGCGTCAGGCTTTGCGGCCGCAAGCGCGGCCGCCACGTTGCGGTCGACGTCGATGCGGGTGACCCGAAAGCCCTGGCGCTCGAGCGCGTCCGCGCAGGACTTGCCGGAGCGCAGCGAGACCTCGCGCTCCGCCGACCAGCCGCCCATCAGCACCGCGACGTGTTTGGCCATTGTGTGTCCTCACCCCAAGCACTGGCTGCTCCCTTCCCCGCGTGCGGGGGAGGGAGCAGCAACCCGCATCACGCCAGCCCGATGCGCTTGATCTCCCATTCCAGCTCCACGCCGGAATTTTCCTTCACGCGCTTGCGAACGGTCTCGCCCAATGTCTCGATATCGGCCGCGCTGGCGTTGCCGCGGTTGATCAGGAAATTGCAGTGCATTTCGGACACCTGGGCGTCGCCGACCACCAGGCCGCGGCAGCCGGCGGCGTCGATCAATTGCCAGGCTTTGTGGCGGGGCGGATTCTTGAAGGTCGAGCCGCCGGTGCGGCTCTTGATCGGCTGCGTGGCCTCGCGCGACCCGGTGATCTTGTCCATCTCGGCGGCGATCTGCGCGCGATCGCCGGGCCGGCCCTGAAACAGCGCTTGCGTGAAGATCAGGTCCTCGGGGGCGCCGCAATGGCGGTAGCTGTAGTGCATGTCGGCATTGCGCCACACCGCCAAATTTCCCTTGCGATCGACCGCGCGCGCCTCGATCAGCACGTCCTTGGTCTCGCCCCCATAGGCGCCGCCATTCATGCGCAACGCGCCGCCGATCGCGCCCGGAATGCCGCGCAGGAAGGCGAGGCCCGCGATGCCGGCTTCCTGCGCGACCCGGGCGACCTTCACGTCCGGCACCGCCGCGCCGGCGCGCACCCGCTCGCTCTCGATCGCGGTGTCGCCGAAGCCGCGGCCGAGCCGGATCACCGCCCCCGGCACGCCGCCGTCGCGCACGATCAGGTTCGACCCGAGACCGACCACGGTGACGGGAATCTCGCCCGCGAGATGCATCAGAAAATACGCGAGGTCGTCCTCGTGGTCCGGCATGAACAGCACCTGGGCGGGCCCGCCGACCCGGAACCAGGTCAGCTCGGCGAGCGACTGGTTCGGCAGAAGGCGGCCGCGCAGCGCCGGCATCTTCGCTTTCAGATCAGGGGTGATGTCGGGGAAGGCCATGGCGCGCTGAGTGTCCATCGACGTCAGCGGCCCACCGCCGCCAATTCGCCCGGCAGCGCATAGGCCCACTGCGTTATCGACCCGGCGCCGAGACACACCACGTAGTCGCCCGGCCGGGCGAGCTTGCGCACGATGCCGGCGAGATCGGGAGCGCCCTCGAGGGCGAGCACATGGCGATGGCCGCGCGCCCGCAGGCCGGCGATCAGGCTGTCGCGGTCGGCGCCCGCGATCGGCTGCTCGCCCGCCGGGTAGACGGGCGCCACGATCACGGTGTCGGCGTCGTTGAAGCAGGCGCAGAAGGGCTCGAACAATGCGTGCAGCCGGCTGTAGCGATGCGGCTGCATCACCGCGATCACTTGGCCCTTGGTCGACTCGCGGGCGGCCTTGAGCACGGCCGAGATCTCGACCGGGTGGTGGCCATAGTCGTCGATCACCGTGACGCCGTTCCACTCGCCGGTCTTGGTGAAGCGCCGCTTGACGCCGCCGAAACCGGCGAGCGCCTTGCGGATCAGGTCGTCGGAGACGCCGAGCTCGCGCGCCACCGCGATCGCGGCGGTGGCGTTGAGCGCGTTGTGGCGCCCCGGCATCGGCAGCGTGAGGCCCGCGATGGCGTGCACGTCGGTCCCGGCGCGATCGCGGAAGACGACGGAAAAGCGCGAGCGCCCGTCGATGTGATCGAGGCCGGCCAGGCGCACGTCCGCCTGGGGATTCTCGCCATAGGTGATGATGCGCCGGTCCTCGATGCGGCCGACCAGCTCCTGCACCACCGGATGATCGGTGCACATCACCGCGAAGCCGTAGAACGGCACGTTCTCGACGAAATCCTGGAACGCGCTCTGCACCGCCTCGAAGGTCTTGAAGTGATCGAGATGCTCGGGATCCACATTGGTGACGATCGCGATGTCGGCCGGCAGCTTCAGGAAGGTGCCGTCGGATTCGTCCGCCTCGACCACCATCCAGTCGCCGCCTCCGAGCCGCGCATTGGTGCCGTAGGCGTTGATGATGCCGCCGTTGATGACGGTGGGATCGAGGTGCCCGGCTTCCAGCAGCGTCGCGACCAGCGACGTGGTGGTGGTCTTGCCGTGGGTGCCGGCGATCGCCACGCAGCTCTTGAGCCGCATCAGCTCGGCCAGCATCTCGGCGCGGCGCACGACCGGCAGGCGCTGCGCGCGCGCCGCCACCAGCTCGGGATTGTCGCGCTTGATCGCGGAGGACACCACCAGCACGTCGGCGCCGTCGACATTCTCCGCCTTGTGGCCGATCGCGACCGCGATGCCCTTGTCGCGCAGCCGTTTCACATTGGCGCTGTCGGCGACGTCGGATCCTTTGACCGTATAGCCGAGATTGACCAGCACCTCGGCGATGCCGCTCATGCCGATGCCCCCGATGCCGACGAAGTGGATCGGGCCGATGTCGCGCGGCAGCTTCATGGGGAGCTCATCCTCTCGCTTTCAGACCAGCCACCCGCAGCACCAGCTCGGCGAGCCGGTCGGCGGCATCGAGCGCGCCCGCCCGGCGGGAACCCTGCGCCATGACGGCGAGCCGCTCCGGTTCCGTCGCGATCCGGGCGATCTCGGAGGCGAGCTTGTCAGGCGTAAAGGCCGCTTGGTCAATCCTTATCGCGCCCCCGGCCTTTTCCAGCACCGCCGCATTGGCGAGCTGGTCCTGGTCGAGCGCATGGGGCAGCGGAACCAAAACGGCGGGGCGGCCGATGGCGGCAAGCTCGGCGACCGTCGAGGCGCCCGACCGGCACACCACGAGATGGCTTTGCGCCAGGCGTGCCGGCAGGTCGGAAAAGAACGGCTCGGTCGCGGCCGCGATTCCGATGCGGGCATAGGCGGCGCGCACGCGCTCCAGGTCCTCGCCGCGCGCCTGCTGGGTGACGACCAGACGCGCGCGCACCGCCGCGGGGAGACGCTCGATCGCGGCGGGAACGATATCGGCCATGATGCGGGCGCCCTGGCTGCCTCCGAACACGAGCAGGCGCAGCGGCCCGCTTTGGCCGGGCGCGACGAACGCCACCTTGGCGGCTTCCACCACCGCCGGCCGCACCGGATTGCCGGTATGGGTCGCCTTGGCGGCGAGCGCGACATCGCGGTCGAGCACGCCCGGAAAGCTGGTCGCGATCGCGGAAACCCGCGGCGCCAGGAAGCGATTGGCGCGGCCCATCACGCCGTTCTGCTCGTGGATCAGGGTCGGAATCCGCCGCCATGCCGCCGCCAGCAACGGCGGGATGGTGGGATAGCCGCCGAAGCCGATCACCGCCGCCGGCCGCAACCGTCCGAGCAAATGCCACGCCTGCAGCGTCCCGCGACCGAGCCGCAGACCCGTGCGCGCGAGCGACACCGGATCGCGGCCGCGCACCGTCGCGCTCGCGATGATGTGGGTGTGGCGCGCCGGAAAGTCGACGCCGTAGTGTATCGCCCGTTCGTCGGTCGCGAGGTCGACAGTCACGCCGCGCCGGTCGAGCGCGACCGCGAGCGCCTCGGCCGGAAACAGGTGCCCGCCGGTTCCGCCGGCCGCGACCACGACGAGCGGCGCCGCGTCGGCCTGTGCCATCAGGCCGTGCTCCCGGCGAGCTCGAGCGCCTCCGGCCGCGCGATCAGCTCCGCCCGCGGCCGTTCGCGCGTGAGCGCGAGCAGCATGCCCATCCCATAGGCGAGCGAGATCATCGACGAACCGCCATAGGAGATGAACGGCAAGGTCATGCCCTTGGCCGGGATGAGGGAGAGATTGACCGCCATGTTGATGGCCGATTGGGCGCCGAACAGGATGGCGAGCCCCGCCGCGCCGAAGCGCGCGAAGGGATCGTCGGTGCGCATCGCCCGCGTGAGCGCCCGCACCACGATGAAACAGAACAGCGACACCAAAATGAGGCAGAGCACGATGCCGAACTCCTCGGCCGCGACCGCGAAGACGAAATCCGCGTGGCTGTCGGGCAAGTAGCGCTTGACGGTTCCTTCGCCCGGTCCGCTGCCGAACCAGCCGCCCTTCCGGAAGGCGTCGATCGCGGTATCGATCTGGAAGGTATCGCCCGAGGCCGGATCGATGAAGCGCTTGATGCGCCGCATCACGTAGGGAACCGTGTAATAGGCGCCCGCGAGGCCGACCGCCGCGGCGCCGCCGAGCCCGATCACCCAGATCAGGCGCATCCCCGCCATGAAGAACAGCGCGCCCCAGACCAGCGCGATCAACATGGTCTGGCCGAAATCCGGCTGCCGCACGAGCGCGATGACCGAGCCGAACAGCAGCAGCAACGCAAAACTGTTCGCCGGCACTTCCGGCTTCTTGGCCGACTCAGCGAACAGCCATGCGATCAGAATCACGAAAGCGGGCTTGAGAAACTCGGACGGCTGGATGTTGAGGCCGAACAGCACGATCCAGCGCCGCGCGCCCTTCACCTCCGCGCCGATGAAGGGCGTCAGCAGCACCATGACGAAGCTGACCGCGAACACCAGCAGGGCGAGCCGCCGGATATGGCGCGGCGAGAGGAACGAGGTCGCCAGCAGCACGGCGAGCGCCGGGATCAGGTACATGACGTGGCGATTGACGAAGTAGAAGGGATCGAGCCCGAGGCGGGCCGCCACCGGCGGGCTGGCGGCGAGCGACAGCACGATGCCGCCGAGCATGACGGCGCTGACCGCCGCCAGCTGCAGCCGGTCGACGGTCCACCACCAGGCGGCGAAGGGCGTGCGTTGGGCGCGCGACACCATGGGCGAGCTCCTCGAGACCGACAGGGTCCGGGTCGGACTATGGTTGCCTAGGCGTTAACAAAAAATTGAGGTTTTGAAGGCCGCTGTCGCGCACCAGCCGCTATTGTGGCGGCCCACGCGGCCTTCCTGGCCGGAAGAGCGGTGAACATGGTCCGTCATGTTACGACGCTGATGCTGGCGATCGCCGCATTCGGCGGTTCGGCCTACGCGGAGCCGAACGACGCCCCAGGCCCGGGCGGCGCGCGCGTCGCCGCTTTTATCGAGGCGCTGCGAACCGACGCGCAGCGCCGCGGGATCACGCCGGCCACCTTCGCGTCGGCGCTTGCCAACTTTACACCGGACCCCCGCATCATCGCGGCGACCCGAAAGGAGCCCGAATACGGCAGGCCGGTCGGAGCCTATGTCGACTCCCTTGTCTCCGCCCCGCACGTCGCGGCCGGCGCGGCGCAAGCCGCCCGACAGGCGCGCCTGCTCGACGCGATCGAGAAAAAATACGGCGTCGAGCGCTGGATCATCCTGGCGCTGTGGGGCGTCGAAAGCTCGTTCGGGTCCGCCCGCGATCGCTGGGATGTGATCCGCTCGCTCGCCACCTTGGCCGAGGCGCGCTATCGCGATCCGTATTTTCGCAACGAGCTTCTGGTGGCGCTGCGAATTCTCCAGGAGGGTCATATCGGGCGCGACCGGATGCTCGGATCCTGGGCCGGCGCGATGGGCCAGCCGCAATTCATGCCGTCGAGCTTCTACGACTACGCCGTGGATTTCTCCGGCGACGGGCGGCGCGACATCTGGACCAACGTGCCGGACGTGCTCGCCTCGATCGCCAACTACATGGCGCGCAGCGGCTGGCAGCCCGGCCTGCCCTGGGGTTTCGAGGTCGTGGTGCCGAAGGATTTCGACTACCGCCGCAGCCGCGCAGCCTTCGCCGAATGGGCGAAGCTCGGGTTCCGGCGCGCGGATGACGGCGCCTTCCCGCGCGACGGCGAGGGTTTCCTGCTGTTCCCGAGCGGCGCGTCGGGGCCGGCGTTTCTGGTGACGTCGAATTTTGTGGTGATCAAGCGCTACAATAATTCCGACACCTATGCGCTCGCGGTCGGACACTTGGCCGACCGCATGCATGGCGGCGGACCCTTCCGGGCGGCCTGGCCCAATCCGGACCCGCAGCTCTCGCGCGACGCCCGCATCGGGTTGCAGCGAAAGATGGCCGCGCTCGGCTACAAGATCGGCGATTTCGCCGGCCGCCTGGATTTCGACCAGCGCGACGCTATTCGCGACATCCAGGTGAAATTCGGCATGGTGCCCGACGGCCATCCGACACCGGCCCTGCTGGAGCGGCTCGGGATCGCCCCGCAATAGACCGTCGCCGGCGGCGATCCGGGTGAGGGGCGAGGCTTTTCGTCTCCGGTCACGCCTGTTGTATCGCAGCCGCCAAATGCTCTATCGGATAGCGGGCGGGTCGGCCCCAAGCCGTGGAGAGAACATATGAGCACGAACCGGGTGTACCGCCTGGCTGTCATTCCGGGCGACGGCATCGGCAAGGAGGTCATGCCCGAAGGCGTGCGGGTGATCGAGGCGGCCGCCAAGCGCTTCGGCTTCGAGCTGCGGCAGGACTGGTTCGATTTCGCCAGCTACGACTATTACGCCAAGCACGAACGGATGATGCCGGAGGACTGGAAGGAGCGGATCGGCTCGCATGACGCGATCTTCTTCGGCGCCGTCGGCTGGCCGGAGAAGATCCCCGACCATATCTCGCTGTGGGGATCGCTCATCCTGTTTCGCCGCGAGTTCGACCAATACGTCAACCTGCGTCCCGTCCGGCTGATGCCGGGCGTGCCCTGCCCGCTCGTCAACCGCAAGCCGGGCGACATCGATTTCTGGGTCGTGCGCGAGAACACCGAGGGCGAGTATTCGTCGATCGGCGGGCGCATGTTTCCCGGCACCGAGCGCGAGGTCGTGATCCAGGAAACCGTGATGAGCCGGACCGGTGTCGACCGCGTGCTCAAATTCGCCTTCGAGCTCGCAGCCTCCCGGCCCAAACGCCACCTGACCTCGGCCACCAAGTCGAACGGCATCTCGATCACGATGCCGTATTGGGACGAGCGCGTCAAAGCGATGGCGGCGAATTATCCGGGCGTGCGCTGGGACCAGTACCACATCGATATCCTCACCGCGCACTTCGTGCTCAACCCGGATCGCTTCGACGTGGTGGTGGGGTCGAACCTGTTCGGCGACATCCTCTCGGATCTCGGCCCGGCCTGCACCGGGACGATCGGCATCGCGCCGTCCGGCAACATCAATCCGGAACGAAAATATCCCTCCGTGTTCGAGCCCGTGCACGGCTCCGCCCCCGACATCGCCGGCCAGGGCATCGCCAATCCCATCGGTCAGATCTGGTCGGGCGCCATGATGCTGGAGCATCTGGGCGAGACCGAAGCCGCCCAGGCGATCGTCGCGGCGATCGAGAAAGTGCTGCCCGACAAGAAGCTGCGCACCCGCGACCTGCAGGGATCGGCCGACACGGTCGCCTGCGGCAAGGCGATCGCCGACGCCATCGCCTGAGGGGACCCGTTTGCAATTTCACTGGAGCGGGAACCATGCACAGCCGCCTATTTGCGCCCGTGCTCGCACTCGTCCTTTGGTCGCTGGTCATGTGCGCGTGGCTCTATGCGACGCGCATTCCGGCGATCAGAACGCGGCATGTCGTGTACGATCCCCATCGTCCGGCTGAGGAGTTTCACACGCAATTGCCGGCCGAGGTACGTTGGAAGGCCGACAATTATAACAACCTCATGGAGCAGCCGACGCTGTTCTACGCCGTGGCACTCACGCTCGCGATGCTGGGTGCGGACACGAGCCTGAATACAGCTCTCGCTTGGCTTTATGTCGTCCTGCGGATCGCCCACAGCCTCGTTCACGCGATAGTCAACACAGTCCTGCTGCGCTTCGCCCTGTTCATCGCTGGGTCGCTCGTTCTGCTGGCGATGGCGCTACGTGCGGCGCTGATCGTATTCTGAAATTGACCGGGGCGAGGATCCGCGGACGCGAGCGGGCAGCCGGCTGTCGTTTTTCGTGGTTCTGGCGGTCATGCCGCCCGGGCGGGCGCCTGCGCATATTGCGACAGCCAGGCCCGCAACGTCTGACCGTCCACGGCGCCGGCGCGTTGCGCCACGATCGCGCCCTTGCGGAACAGGATCAGGGTCGGGATGCCGCGAATCTGGTAGCGCGCCGCGAGCTCGGGCTCGGCCTCGGTATCGAGCTTGAGAAAGCGGATGGCGGGCTCGAATTCGGCCGCCATGCGGTCATAGACCGGCTCCATGGCCTTGCAGGGCCCGCACCACGCCGCCCAGAAATCCACCAGCACCGGAATGTCGTTGCGCTCGATCTGCGTCGCGAAGCTCTTGGTGGTCACCGGAAACGGATGCCCGGTGAAAAGCGGGTTGTGGCAGCGGCCGCATTTGGCCTTGTTGGCCGGCTTGTCCGCCGGAACCCGGTTGATGCCGTCGCAGTGTGGACAGACGATGTGTTGAAGCTCTGCGCCCATGACGTCGATCTCCGCTGCGGGTTGCAATTACTTACTAGATAAGGCGATCGCGCAATTTATCAATTATGGCCGCCGCCGCGGCCGCGCCTTGACCGCCGTCAATTTCAACGGGCCGGCACGACCCCCGGGATCGCCCGCGCCAGCGCCCGGAAGGCATCCCCCCGCACCTCGAAATTCCGATACTGGTCGAAGGACGCGCAGGCGGGCGACAGCAGCACCACGGGGGCTTTCAGCCCCGACGCCTCGGCATCGCTGGCCGCCGCCGCCACCGCGCGGTCGAGCGTGCCCGCGATCACGTGCGGAACGGCGTTGCCGAGGGTCGCGGCGAAGTCCTGTGCCGCCTCGCCCACCAGATAGGCCTTGCGGATGCGCGGAAAGAACTCCGTAAGCGACGCGATCCCGCCGGTCTTGGGCTTGCCGCCCGCGATCCAGAAGATGTCGTCGAAGCAGGCGAGCGCCCGCGCCGCCGCGTCCGCATTGGTCGCCTTGGAGTCGTTGACGAACAGGATGCCGCTCTTGCGCCCGACCTCCTCCATGCGATGGGCGAGGCCCGGGAAGGACCACAGGCCCTGCTGGATCGCCTTGGGGTCGAGCCCGATCGCGAGCGCGGCTGCCACCGCGCAGGCGGCATTCTGCGCATTGTGGGTGCCGCGCAGCGAGCCGATGCCGCCCAGGAGCGCGATCGGCCGCGCGCTGCCGCCCGCGCCGCGCATGATCTGCTCGCCCTCTGCGTAGATGCCGTCCGCCAGCGGGTGACGCACCGAGACGCGCACCACCGGCTTGCCGGCACGTTGGACTCGGTCGGCCGTGGCCTCGCACCATTTGTCGTCGACTCCGACGATCGCGGTGCCGCCCGGCTGCACCTGCGCCACCAGGCGCTCCTTGACGGCGGCGTAGTGCGCGAGCGTGCCGTGGCGATCGAGATGATCCTCGGTGACGTTGAGCAGAATGCCGATCTTGGGATCGAGGCTCGGCGCCAGATCGATCTGGTAGGACGAGCACTCGATCACATGGGCGCGCCCGGGCTGCGGCGGCTCGAGCGACAGGATCGCGGTGCCGATATTGCCGCCGAGCTCGGTGTCGTAGCCCGCGCTCTCGAGCAGATGCGCCACCAGGGCGGTGGTGGTCGATTTCCCGTTGGTGCCCGTGATGGCGACGAAGACCGAGTCCGGTATGGTGCGGCGCCGCTCGCGGCAGAACAGCTCGATGTCGCCGATCACCTCGACGCCGGCCGCGCGCGCCAGCCCGACCGTCCAATGCGGCTCAGGATGGGTCAGCGGCACACCCGGCGCCAGCACCAGCGCCGCGATCTTCGACCAGTCGAGCTCGCTCAGATCGGCGGTCGGGATGCCGGCCTTGGTCGCATGGGCGATGCGCTCCGCCTGGTCGTCCCACCCGATCACGTCGGCGCCGCCGGCGAACAGCGCGCTCGCGCTCGCGAGGCCCGAGGCGCCGAGCCCGAACACGGCGACTTTTTTTCCTTCGAATGAGGTGACGGGGATCATGGCTGCGTGTCTCCGCGCGCGCGGCTCTAGCGTCTCCTCCCCCGCTCGCGGGGGAGCGCTAGGGA
>Ga0208991_1000361_pt1 | contig 11077 bp, 9 predicted proteins | sample MedBloCAOM3_M2_FD_187855 | JGI IMG/M metagenome (GOLD analysis project Ga0208991, IMG submission 187855) | Forest soil microbial communities from El Dorado National Forest, California, USA - Mediterranean Blodgett CA OM3_M2 (SPAdes) (version 2) | ecosystem: Environmental > Terrestrial > Soil >...
TGGACGACGACAAGTCCTGAACTACAGCGTTTTCGAGCGAAGTGGATACCGGTTCGCGTGAAGAAAACGCGTCAAAACAGAAATCAGAACTTCGATCTCATCATTTTCGATTGCGACGGTGTGCTGGTCGACAGCGAAGTCATTTCATGCCGCGCGCATGCCGAAACCCTGACACGTCATGGCTATCCGATCACGGCCGATGAGGTGCTCAATCGCTTTCTCGGCGTGTCGGACCGTGAAGCACGGTTGATGATCGAAAACGAGATCAGCCGGAAACTGCCGAATGATTTCGAGTCGCAGGTCAAGCAAGCCACGCTGCAATTCTACGCGGACGATCTGCGGGCAATTTCATACGTCAGCGAGGCGATCGCCGCGATCGGCCTGCCGAAATGCGTGGCATCGAGCGGCACGCCGGAGAAAATTCGCCACGGCCTGACCTGCGCCGGGCTCTATGATCAGCTCGCACCGCATATTTTCTCCGCCTCCGAAGTCAAGCGCGGCAAGCCAGCGCCCGACCTATTTCTGTTTGCAGCTGAACAGATGCAGGCAGCGCCTGCACAATGCCTCGTGATCGAGGACAGCATCCCCGGCGTCACCGGCGCTGTCGCCGCCGGGATGACCGTGCTTGGTTTTCACGGCGGCAGCCATTGCCCGCCCGGTCACGCCGACACATTGCGCGCCGCCGGCGCCATCATGACGTTTGAAGATATGCGGCAGTTGCCTGATCTGATCGCGCAGGTTGAGGCAAATTAGAACCACCCGTCATTCCGGGCTACGCGGCTTCGCGTGGACCTCAGATATGCAGTTGCACATCGGGAATCTCGAGATTCCGGGTTCGCTCGTTCACTCGCGCCCTGGAATGACGATACAAACCAGTCCCAAGCGCTGGATTTTCCGCCCTTTAGCCTATATTTGAGCCCCGTGCCGCAATGGCGCCGTTTCAGCACAGCATCCAGGTTCCATGAACCCACCGCGCAAGCTGCATATCAAGTCATATGGCTGTCAGATGAATGTCTACGATGCGCAACGCATGGTGGACACGCTGGCACCGGAAGGCTTTGTCGAAACCGCAAGCGTAGACGACGCGGATCTGGTGATCCTCAATACATGTCACATCCGAGAAAAGGCCTCCGAGAAGGTTTACTCGGAGCTCGGGCGGCTGCGCGGCGTCAAGGACGAAGCCGCGCGTAATGGCCGCCACATGAGCATCGCGGTGGCCGGCTGTGTCGCGCAGGCCGAAGGCAATGAGATTATCCGGCGCGCGCCAGTGGTGGATGTCGTGGTCGGTCCGCAAAGCTATCACCATCTGCCGCAACTGCTTGCGCGTGCGAAGAGCCACGGCCGCGCGCTGGAGACCGAATTTCCGGTCGAGGACAAGTTCGGATTCCTGGCGCCGCCGAAGCCGGACGCGATCCGGGCGCGCGGCATTTCATCCTTCGTGACGGTGCAGGAAGGCTGCGATAAATTCTGCACCTTCTGCGTGGTGCCCTATACACGCGGCGCCGAAGTGTCGCGCCCCGTCGCAAAGATCGTCGACGACGTGCTCAGGCTCGCCGACAATGGCGTGCGCGAAATCACCTTGATCGGGCAGAACGTCAATGCCTATCACGGCGAAGGCCCCGACGGACGGACATGGTCGCTCGGCACCCTGCTGCATCGTCTCGCCGAAATTCCCGGCATCGTTCGCTTGCGCTACTCGACCAGCCATCCCCGCGACGTCGACGACACGCTGATCGCGGCGCATCGCGATTTGCCCGCGCTGATGCCGTTCGTGCACCTTCCCGTGCAATCCGGTTCCGACCGGATTCTCGCGGCGATGAACCGCAAGCATACCACAGAGGATTACCGGCGAGTTATCGACCGGTTTCGCGCCGTACGGCAAGATATTGCATTTTCATCGGATTTTATCGTCGGCTTCCCCGGCGAGACCGAGGAAGATTTCTTGGCTACCCTCGCACTGGTCACACAAATCGGATACGCTGGCGCCTATTCGTTCAAGTATTCGCCGCGGCCCGGAACGCCGGCGGCGGACATGCGGGAGACCGTTTCAGCGGCTGATATGGACGAGCGATTGGTGCGGCTACAGGAATTGATCGACAGCCAGCAATCGGCCTTCAATGTGGCGACGATTGGCAACACCGTCGATGTGCTGTTCGAACGCGCAGCCCGCAATCCCGGCCAGATCGTCGGCCGCACCGCCTATCTGCAGCCGGCTCATGTGATGGCGTCGCCTGATATCATTGGACATGTATTGCCGGTGACGATCGAAAGCCTCGAGCGCTACAGCCTGCTCGGCCAACTCGCGCCTTCCCCTCATGCGCTGACCGCGCAACCTGCTTTTCCTCAAATGACACCTTCTCAAATGACAACGGGAGCCTGAACCCTTGCCAAAAAGCGCATCGGATTCGCCTTCGCTCGCTCCCAGCCGCAAACTTGACCGCGACATGCAAATCCCGCCCGAAACGCAAGTCGTCATCGACTTCGACGACAATCGCGCGGCCTCGGCGCTGGTCGGACCCTACGGACAAAACCTGGCGCTGGTCGAACGCCGGCTCGGCGTTGTGGTCGATTCGCGCGGCAATCACATCACCATCGCCGGATCGCGCGACGGCTGCGACGCCGCGCGGCGCGTGCTGGAGACGCTGTATGCGCAGGCGACCCAGGGTCACGATCTGGCGCAGGGCGATGTCGAAGGCGCGATCCGCGCCGTGATCGCGCAAGGCTCGCTGTTCGAATTCGACGCCAAGACCGTCAAATCGGCGTTCGAGACCATCAATTTGCGCAAGCGTCCGGTGCGGGCGCGCACGGCCGCGCAGGATTCCTATATCCGCGCGCTCAAGCGCCATGAGCTGGTGTTCGGCATCGGCCCGGCGGGCACCGGCAAGACCTGGCTTGCGGTGGCGCATGCCGCGCAATTGTTCGAACGCAAGGAAGTCGATCGCATTATCCTGTCGCGGCCCGCGGTCGAGGCCGGCGAGCGGCTGGGCTTTTTGCCCGGCGATTTGCGCGAGAAAGTCGATCCCTATCTGCGGCCGATTTACGATGCGCTGTACGACCTGATGGATTCGCGGATTGTCGAGCGCGCGCTGCAGGCCGGCGAAATCGAGATCGCGCCGCTCGCCTTTATGCGCGGCCGCACCCTGACCAACGCCGTCATCATCCTGGACGAAGCGCAGAACACCACCTCGATGCAGATGAAGATGTTCCTGACGCGGCTTGGCGAAAACAGCCGCATGATCATCACCGGCGATCCCTCTCAGGTCGATCTGCCGAACGGCCAGACTTCGGGTCTCGCGGAAGCCGCAAAGCTGCTCGATGGCGTCGAGGGCATCGCGCAAGTGAAATTCACGGCCGAAGACGTGATCCGCCATGAACTGGTGGCACGGATCGTCGCCGCGTATGAAGGATTGCCGCAGCGGCCGGCAACCAGCAAGTCCTGATGCCCAAACCTTTCGCCGAGAGCGCGCCGGAGGCGATTTCCGGCCGCACCAGAAATTCCGGAGCGATGGCGCAATTTGCCCTTCCCATAACCGAGGTTCTCGTTGTCGCCGACTGCTGGCAGACCGAGCCCGACGCCGAAGCCGTCATCCATCGCGCCGTCGCGGCCGCGGCCGAGATCGTCAATGCCGGCCCCGGCGAAGCCGAGCTCGCGGTGATGCTGACCGACGACGCCGGAATTCGCACGCTGAACAGCAACTGGCGTGGCATCGACAAGCCGACCAATGTGCTGTCGTTTCCGGCCTTGCAACCGACCGGCGCGAGCGGCCCTGACGATGCGCCGCGCATGCTCGGCGACATCGCCATCGCCTATGAAACGACGCGAAAGGAAGCCGATGACGAACAAAAGCCGTTCGACCATCATCTCAGCCATCTGGCGGTCCATGGTTTCCTGCATTTGATCGGTTACGATCACGAAAAAGACGACGACGCCGAAGCCATGGAAGCTCTCGAGCAGGAGATTCTGGCGCAACTCGGCATTCCCGATCCGTATGCGGATCGGGATCCCTGTGCGGATCGGGAGCGGACAGACTGAGATGGCGGACTCCGAACCGACCCACGACAATCCGCGCAACACGCGCAACCTGCCGGCGGTGGTGCCGCCAGGCGAAGTGATGCGTCCCGCCGCCGAGAACTGGCTGACCCGTGCGATCCGCACGCTGTTCGGATGGAAGCCGGGATCGGTCCGCGACGATCTGCAAGTGGTGCTCGACGCAAGCACGCCGGACGAGGTGGGATTTTCGGCGATCGAGCGCACCATGCTGCGCAACATCCTCGGCCTGCATGAACGGCGCATCGCCGATGTGATGATCCATCGCGCCGACATCATCGCGGTCAAGCGCGACATTCCGCTGGGCGAATTGATGAGCCTGTTCGAAAGCGCGGCGCATTCACGTCTCGTGGTCTACAACGAAACCCTCGACGATCCCGAGGGCATCGTTCACATCCGCGATCTGCTGGCGTTCATGACCGCACGAGCGCGCGTGCCCGATACAGGCAAGGCCAAACGCAAGAAACCTTTGCCCGCCGGCCTCGATCTGCGCGCGGTCGATCTCGCACTGCCGCTCGCGGACGCCAACATCATTCGAAAACTGCTTTTTGTGCCGCCGTCGATGCGGGCGATCGACCTGTTGGCGCAGATGCAGGCCTCGCGCATCCACTTGGCGCTGGTGGTGGACGAATATGGCGGAACCGACGGCCTGGTGTCGATCGAGGACATCGTCGAACAGATCGTCGGCGAGATCGATGACGAGCACGACAGCGACGAGCCGCCGGCGATCGTGCGGCAGGCGGATAATTCCTTCATCGCCGACGCACGCGCCAGCCTCGACGACGTCCGCTCCGTCATCGGCGAGGATTTCGTCACCGGCGAAGCCGGAGAAGAAGTCGAGACGCTCGGCGGCTATCTCGTCACCCATGTCGGCCGCCTGCCGGTGCGCGGCGAAGTCATTTCGGGCCCCGGCAATTTCGAGATCGAAGTGCTCGATGCCGATCCGAGGCGCGTCAAGCGCCTGCGCATCGCCACGCGCAAGGAACGCGCCGCGGTGCGCGCGCAACGCGAGAGCCGCCGCCGCGAAGCACCGCCGGAGGCAGGTCAGCCACAGGCCAATGACAATGCGCGCCCGCCGCCCGGCGAAGGAGCCGGCTCGCAGTGAAACCCACCGACAAACTCCGCGCGGCCGGCCTTGCGATCATCCTGGCCTGGGGATGGAAGCGCGCCGCCATTGCGCTCGTCGCGGGGGCGCTGTCGGCGCTCGCGATGGCGCCGTTCAATGCATGGCCGGTGCTGTTCCTGACGTTTCCGGTGATGGTCTGGCTGATCGACGGCGCGGGCGCCGGGCGCCTGCGCGGCGTGCCGGCGGCTGCGATGGCCGGTTGGTGGTTCGGGCTCGGCTATTTCGTGCCGGGACTGTACTGGATCGGCTACGCCTTCCTGGTCGATGCACCCACGTTCGCCTGGCTGATGCCGTTCGCCGTGCTGGGCCTGCCGGCATATCTGGCGCTGTTCACCGCCTTCGGCTTTGCGCTGGCGCGCGTAATCTGGACCAGAGACGCCTCGCGGGTGATCGCGCTTGCCGCAAGTCTTACGTTAAGCGAATGGCTGCGCGGTCATGTGCTCACGGGCTTTCCATGGAATGCGTTCGGCTACGCGCTGACCGAACCGCTGGCGCTGGCGCAGACGGCGTCGCTGATCGGCCTGTGGGGCCTGACATTTCTTAGCGTCGCGATCTTCGCAAGCCCGGCAGCGTTGATCGATGGAAGTTCCCGCGGACGAAAACCATGGATCACGCCAGTGATGGCGCTGCTGGTGCTCGTTGCCATGGGCATTTTCGGCGGCGTTCGCTTAGGCCTGCATCCGACCGCGACGGCTGCAAACGTCAGGCTGCGGATCATGCAGCCCAATCTGCAGCAGGACGTCAGGTTCAATTACTCCGCCAAGGCGGAGGTGATGCAAAAATATCTGACGCTCTCCGACCGCGCGTCCGCGCCGCAATCCACCGGCGTGCGTGACGCCAGCATCCTGATCTGGCCGGAATCGGCGTTCCCGTTTTTCCTGACGCGCGAAGCCGATGCGATGGCGCAGATTGCCGATCTGTTGCCTGAGGGCACCATCCTGATCACCGGTGCAGTGCGCGCGCCCGATTTGCCGCCCGGCACAAAAATCACGCGCGCCTACAATTCGATCTACGCCATCGACCACGACGGCCGCGTGCTGTCAGTCTACGACAAGCTGCATCTGGTGCCGTTCGGCGAATACCTGCCATTCCAGGATTGGATGGAAAAGCTCGGCTTCGTCCAACTCACCAAGGTTCAGGGCGGATTTATTCCGGGCACGCGACGCCGCCCGATGGAGATCCCGAATGCGCCGCGGCTGCTACCCCTGATCTGTTATGAAGCGATCTTTCCCGGCGACGTTGCAGCGGGCGACGATCGCCCGGGCTGGATCGTCAACCTGACCAATGACGGCTGGTTTGGAATCTCAACCGGCCCCTACCAGCATTTGCAGCAGGCGCGCCTGCGCGCGATCGAGCAAGGACTGCCGGAGGTTCGTGCGGCAAACACAGGCATTTCCGCCGTGATCGATCCGTTGGGGCGGGTTATCGCGCGGCTCGGCCTCGGCGTCGAAGGCGTGCTGGATTCCAGCCTGCCCTCCGCAATTGCGCCGACGATTTACGCGCGCAACGGCGACATTCCCGCCGCGATCATCGTCGCCGTCGCCTTGATTTTCGTGATCCGGCGGCGCGATGTGAAGTGAATTGAAGTGAAGTAAAGTGAAGTTCCCTGACGCCTGCATATCATGTTTGTTCTCGGCGGCAGAAATTTCGGCAGACGGAAATCCACCTGTTGACAGACCGATGGTCCCGTTCGCATTCTGGCGCGCTAGTCAAAAACAGACCCAGTCAGTTCATTGCGCAGATTGTCTGCATTCCTCCCGACCCTCCGAGGAAGATTAGACGGAATTGGCGCCTGAAGCGTAATTCGTTTTGCCTCATTCTGCAGGCGTAATCCCAAGGAGTTTTGGAAATGTCGACCAAAGCGCCCAACCCTGTTGACAAATATGTCGGCAGTCGTGTGCGCATGCGCCGCATTATGCTGGGCATGAGCCAGGAAAAGCTTGGCGAAGCATTGGGCCTCACATTCCAGCAGGTTCAGAAATACGAGAAAGGCACCAACCGGGTCGGAGCAAGCCGTATTCAGCAGATCTCCGAAATACTTCAGGTTCCAGTATCGTTTTTGTTCGAGGGAGGACCTAGCGGCATCGCGAGCGCCCAAGGTTTCACCGAAGGAACCTCGCCGGCTTACGTTTCCGATTTCCTGGCGACTTCCGAGGGCCTGGCGCTAACCCGCGCGTTCACGCGCATTGCCGACGGCAAACTCCGGCGCAGCATTGTCGATTTGGTCGAACAAATTGCCGCTCGCGAAGAACCTGACAAGCGCTGAGGGTAGGTCGTCATTCCGGGGCGCGAGTGAAGCGAGCGAACCCGGGTTTACCGAGTTCGGCAATATCACTATCCAAGTCGGCAATAGCCGACTTGGAGCGAACCCGGAATTCATTTGTAATCTCAGATTCCGGGCCTGCGCCCAGCGGCGCATCCCGGAATGACAATCGCAGGCAACATCATGCTGACGACAGCCAATCCCTTCGATTGCAAAATCATCCTCGATGGCATCCGCCGCTGGGTCGAAATCGAAACGCCCACGGAAGCGCCCGAGCAAGTAAACAAGCTGGCGGCCATGGTCGCGGAGGGCTATCGCGATTTGCCCGTCACCATCGAGCGCATCGCAGGACACAGCGGCTGCGGCGATCATATCCTGGCGCGCTCGTCATGGGGCCAGGATGAGCCGGGAATCCTCGTGCTCAGCCATCTCGATACGGTGCATCCCATCGGTTTCATCGAGCGTCTGCCGTTCAGAATAGAGGGCAACAGCGCTTTCGGCCCGGGCATCTATGACATGAAAGGCGGAGCCTATCTGGCTTACCATGCGTTCCGGCAGCTTTGCGCCACAATTGAGCGTTCGCCGCTTGGCGTTACCCAGCTCTACGTTTCGGACGAAGAGATCGGCAGTCCGACGTCGCGCGCGCTGATCGAGGCCGAGGGGCGCAAGGCGAAATATGTGCTGGTCACGGAACCTGCCCGCGACGGCGGAAAAATCGTCACGGGACGCAAGGGCGTCGCGCGCTTTAAGATTTTCGTCAAAGGCGTTCCCGCCCACGCCGGCTCGCGGCCCGAGGATGGCCGCAGCGCGATACGCGAACTCGCCAACATCATTCAAACGCTGGAAGCCATGAACGATATGAAGCGCGGCGTGACCGTCAATGTCGGCGTTGTCCGAGGCGGCACAAGGCCCAACGTCATTGCGGAGGAGGCCTATGCCGAAGTCGATCTTCGCGTTCCGACCATCGCGGATGCCGACGATCTGGTTGCCAAAATCCACAATTTGAAATCGCGGACCGAAGGCGTCAGCGTCAGGGTCGTCGGCGAATTGAACCGGCCTCCCTACGAGAAGGGCAATGCCGGCGCCGCCCTCTACGAACATGCCAAGACCCTCGCCGCCGAAATCGGCTTCGATCTGGTGGATACATCCACCGGCGGCGGTTCCGACGGCAATTTCACCGCGCCGCATACGGCAACGCTCGACGGCCTCGGCGTCGATGGCCAGGGCGCGCATACCCATTACGAGCAGATGTACATCTCGTCGATCGAGCCGAGGGCGCGGTTGTTGCATCGGCTGTATCAGACGCTGCGATGAGTATCGCAACCCGCAATCCGGCGAAACGCGATACGCCGTCCGGCGATGGCGCTGCCGCGCACCCGCATGGTTCGTTTTTCGGGCGGCGCAAGGGTCACAAACTCCGCTCGCACCAGGCCGATCTGATCGAACACCGGCTGCCGCGGCTTTCGCTCGACATCGGCAGCCCGAGCCCACCCGATCTTGCTGACTTGTTCGACCCGTCGGCCGATGATTTCAGGCTCGAAATCGGCTTCGGCGGCGGCGAACATCTGATCGCGGAAGCGCGCGCCTTTCCAAATGTCGGCTTCATCGGCTGCGAGCCTTATGTCAACGGCATGGCAAAGATTCTGACGCAGATCGAAGCCCATAATATCGGCAACATCCGGCTGTTCGCCGGCGATGCCGCCGAATTGCTGGCATGGGTGCCACAGCGCTCGCTGGCGCGGATCGATCTGATCCATCCCGATCCCTGGCCGAAACGGCGGCACTGGAAGCGGCGCTTCGTGCAGGACGCGACCATCGCCGCCATGGCGCGGGTGCTAAAGCCGGATGGCGAATTTCGCTTCGTCAGCGATATCGACGATTACTGCGCATGGACACTGGCGCATCTTGCACGCTCGCCCGATTTCGTCTGGACGGCGGAGCAGGCCTCCGACTGGCGCCTGCCATGGGCCGATTACACGATGACGCGATACGGACGTAAGGCCGAGCGCGAAGGCCGCAATGCGGCGTATCTGCGGTTTCGGAGCGTGAGCTAGTCGCGAGAACTCATCCCCGTCGTTTCGGGGCGCGCGCAGCGCGAACCCGGAATGACAAACTCTAGAACATCAGGCCGATTGGCGGGTCTGCCAGAAATTCACCACCCGCTCCGCGGTCGACGGCATCAGGCGCGCGAAATTCACTCGCGCGCTCTCGATGTCCGCTGGAGACGGCACCCGGTTTAGGCCTAACCGAAGTAAAATCAAAGCGCGCACAGTGGCCCATTCGAGGCCGATCGTCTTGCCAACGATCAGGATCGGGTCGTGGCGGTCGCCCGCAATCAGGCGATCGAGGGTTGCAATTCTCGTCCCGGACATCAAGGCAAGCGCAGCAACTGACTCCTCGTATTTATGGGTCTTGGCAAAACCAAGCAGCGCGCTTTCATTCAGTTCACCGGCGCTGTGCAGGGCGAGGATCGTGCGCTGCGCCGGCCCGAAGTCGCGGCGGCTCTCGACCGGCTCGGGCACGCCGGAAATTTCGCTCATCGCCTGCCTGATCGCAGCCTGCCTGACGGGCTTGACCACCTCGAACAGCCGGCGGCGGACTATATCTATTGATCCTGCCAGAAGGTCCTTCAACTGCGGACCCGAGAGATCGTCGCGCTGGCCAACCGCGAGCGTCAGAACGCCATCCTGGCTGGCGCGCTTGATCAGCGCGGAATATCCGGCCTGCGAAAACCGCGCCCCGGCATTACCGGCGGCGCGCCTGACCGCCTCGCGGTCGCCGCGGCGCACGATGACGTCGGTGATACCAGGCGATAGCGTTGGCCGCTCCGAGATTGCCAGCAGATGTCCCTGCCCTTTCATGCGTGCGATTTCGATCAGGGCCTGCTCATTGATGACCGGCGATCGGCGCAGCAGCGGCCCGGCAATCAATATTTCGTCCTCGCGCGCGAGTTGCCCGACCAGCGCGTGCGGAGCGTTGGCGAGGACGGACAGCCGCTCGGCCAAATCGGCCCGCGCGGCGAGTTCGGCGTGAGGAACGAGATCGATCAGAACACCGTCAAACAGATCGACGTGATCGGGCCGGAAATTCTTGGCCCCCAGCAGGAACAGTTCGGCGACCCGGCGCGCTGCCTCGGCACGGCGTTTTGGATCGCCATGTCTGACGATCTCATCGAGCCCGGGGATCAGCGATGTGGCGATTGTCATGAAACACACTCAAACCCGGCGCATAGGCAACTTTTCCGGCAATCTAGGTTGGCTTGGTGAAGGAAGGGTTAGATTTGAAACCGCATCCGAAACGTTTCAAAATTATGCGCTCAGGCCTCGCGGGCCTTGCCGGATCGGGGGAAAACCGCTATATCAGCGGCAACTTATGGTATCTCATACGATCGCGTATTGAGAGTGGGCCCCCCGGGACCCGCTCTTTTTTATTACCTGAACGAGCCCGCAGAGTGTGACGCCGGGGCCCGGCTCAGGCAGCACAGCCGGACCGGCTTTCCGGCCCGGCCCCAAGCCAACGCAAGTTAGACCGCCTTTGACCTTTGATATGACCGATCCAACTGCTGGTTCCGTGGACACCGATCTGCTTGCCGAGCCGCGCCTGGTTGTCGAGCCGGGCATGGCGGCGCGGGTGTCGGCGG
>Ga0208991_1000364_pt1 | contig 11047 bp, 9 predicted proteins | sample MedBloCAOM3_M2_FD_187855 | JGI IMG/M metagenome (GOLD analysis project Ga0208991, IMG submission 187855) | Forest soil microbial communities from El Dorado National Forest, California, USA - Mediterranean Blodgett CA OM3_M2 (SPAdes) (version 2) | ecosystem: Environmental > Terrestrial > Soil >...
CGGCGGCGCAGGCGCGCGGCGACGAGGTATATCTGCAGTTCACCTGCCAGCCATTGTCGTTCGATTTCACGCTGGCGGCTGCCTATCCGTTTTACAGCCACCCGGCCTTCGATCCGATCAAGGCTTATGACCGCGAACAGCTGAAAGCGGTATTCCGCGACCCGAGCTTCCGTCAGCGGTTCCGCGACAACCTGCGCAATCCCCGGCCGGGCACGATTTTCCAGGGCAATTGGGACCGGGTCATCGTCGCCGTCCCGGTGACGCCGGACCACGCCGATCTCGCCAACCGCACGATCGGCGAGATCGCGCGCGCGAGCGGCCGCGACCCGCTGGACCTGTTCCTTGATCTCGGCCTCGACGAGGATCTGGAGACCGGCTTCATCGGGCGGTTTTTGAACGCGGTCGATGACGGCGTTGAGCCGTTGGTCAAGCACAAGGCCGGCGTCATCGCGCTGTCGGATGCCGGCGCGCATCTCGTCTATCTCTGCGATGCCGGGTTTGGGCTCTACTTCCTCGGACATTGGGTGCGCGATCGCGGCGCCTTCGATCTGGTCGAAGGGGCGCGGCGGCTGACCAGTCACCAGGCGGGGCTCTACGGCATTCCCGATCGCGGCCGGATCGCCGTCGGCGCCTGTGCCGACCTGCTGTTGTTCGACCCCGCCATCGTCGGCATCTCGGCGGCGCGCCGCGTCAACGATCTGCCGGGCGGCGGTCCGCGCACAATCCGCGACCCGATCGGAGTGCATAGCGTCTTCGTGAACGGAACCCGAGTATTCGACGGCAGCAATTACGCGAAGCTCAACACAGGCCCGGGACAGGTGCTCGACCGGTTCCTGCCGGCCCGCTCGCCGCAACTTGCAACGGCGGCTAAGTAACGCGCATCCAGGAGGCCTGATGTCGATCGAAATCGTTCCGACAGGTGCCGCGCTCGGCGCCGAGATCCGCGGGGTCAATCTCGCCAGATCCCTTGATGACACCACGTTTGCCGCAATCGAGCGGGCTTACAACCAGTATGGCGTGATCTTCTTTCGCGGCCAGGACATCGCGCCGCCCCAGCAGGTTGCCTTCACCCGCCGCTTTGGCGAGATCGAGTTCAACATCTTCGGCGAACGGTGGAGCGTGCCCGGCAGCCCGGAGATCGTCGTAGTCTCCAACGTCACCGAGGATGGCCAGCCGATCGGCGTCCGTCGTGCCGGCGAAAACTGGCATAGCGATATGTGCTACGCGCCTCGTCCGCCGCGCGGGACGATGCTCTACGCGCTCGAAATCCCCGACCTGTTCGGCCTCAGCCTGGGCGACACCGAATTCGCCAGTGCCGCCGCGGCCTGGGATGCCTTGCCCGAGCCGTTGCGGCGGCGGATCGAGGGCCGCCGCGCGGTGTTCGACTTCGCCGGCCGCAAGCGGGCCTTTCCACCCAAGCAATCGGAGATCGACCGCTACCCGCCGGTCATGCATCCGATTGTCCGGACGCATCCCTATACCGGGCGCAAATGCCTGTACGTCATGCGCGACGACTGCACCGGGATCGAGGGCATCGAGCCGGCGGAAGCCGAGGCGCTGATCGCCGCGCTCGCCGATCATATCGTCAAGCCGGCCTTCATCTACCGCCACCAGTGGCGGCCCGGCGATCTGCTGCTATGGGACAATTGCACGGTGCAGCATCGGGCGATCCAGGACTACGATCTGCCGCACCGGCGGCTGATGCATCGCACGACCATGGGCGGCGCCGTTCCGATCTGACCGTGCGGCGCGCTCTCGCCGCCAGCTACAATAGCTTCAGTCCGACGAGTTCCGCGCGCAACGCCGTCGGGTCGACGAATTGGATGCCGTAAATCCCAAAACGTCGCGCCGCGTCGACGTTCTCCGGGACGTCGTCGATGAAAACAGCACGATGCGGATCGACGCGATGCCGATCGATCAGAATTTGATAGATGCGCGGTTCTGGCTTGATCGCCTTGACCTCACCCGAGACGATGATGCCGTGGAACAGCCTCAGGAAGTCGAAGCGCTGGCATGCCAGCGGATAGGTCTCGGCTGAGAAGTTGCTCAACAGGTACAAGGGCGTGCCGCGCGCGTGCAACTCGGCGAGAATGTCCACGGTCCCGCTGATCGGCCCAGCCATCATTTCGTCGAACCGCCCATAGAACGCGTCAATCAGCTCGGCTTTGTCCGCGTGCTGTTGCCTCAACAGGTGGGCGGCATCCCCGACGAGGCGACCCGCATCCTGGCTGCGGTTCCATTCCTGCGTGCAGACGGTCGCCAGGAAATGCTCCATCGCGGGTTCGTCACCATCAAACAGCTTGCGGTAGAGGTGGCGGGGATTCCAATCGATCAGCACCCCGCCGAGATCAAAGATCACCACGTCGCGATTATCCATGCTGTACATTCCGTCGAAACGAATCGGAGCGCGCGCAATTCGGAGCGTCACCGGCAAATGCTACAGCAGCAGCCGTGCCGAGGGCAGCCCCGGCGCGGCGCGCCGCCTCCTACAAAACGGTAAAAGAAGATAACCATAAAAAGTAGGTAGATTTAAGTAGATTATAGACCATTTCTTCGGGACAGAGTTAACTTTCTCTTTAGCGCCTTTAACTTATCAATGCCGGGCAGTCGAAGGCGCGTAAAGCAGACAAACGTGTGTAGTGAGCGGTACTGGTATTGGGTGATCGGGGCGATGTTGCACGGCGTTAGTGTCGATCATCGATTTCAATGCGAAGAGCGGTCTGGCGAGAATGCGGTCCCAAATCGGCCAATCGGGTGAATGCGAGCTGCGTGTGAGGGCGCCTCCATGCATGCCCTGAACACCACTATCGAGGTTGAGCGGCTCTACATCGAACTGGGCGAGTGCATCCAGGCCAACGACCAGGAGGGTGTTCAACGCATCTTCGCCGCGCTGGTCCGGGCGAAGCGGCCACTGACCGAGATCGTCGGCGAGGTGAAGCGGCTCTCGCGGGCAGGCGTGAGATCCGAGGCCGAGCCGGAACCCTCCGTAACCGATGAATGGCCGCAGCCCGGCATCGCGCCCCAGCCCCTCGAGCCTGCGCCCGAACCGACGCCGCAGCCGACCTATGCCAATTTCGCCGGGGCGAGCATGCCGCCGGCCAGCCCGCTAAGCCCGGACAGCGCTGCCACGTGGGCATCGGAGCGCGACGCCCCGGTGCTTCGCCAATGGCCGCCGGGCGATGCTACGTCCGAAGCGGTCCCGAGCAACGCCGAGGCCGAGCTTCGGAGCGTCGATCCGGCGATGTCGTTCGATCTGCCGGACCACCCGGAAATCGCCGCGGCGCCGGCAATATCGGATGTCGAGCCGGCGAGCTCATGGCAGGACGAATGGGCGAGGCCGGAAGCTCTGCCCGATCCCGAACAAAGCATAGCTGAGCCCGAGCAAAGTACACCCGCGCCGATACATCAGCTCTTCGAGCCCGCGATCGAGCTGGAGACTGCGGGTCAGGCTGTCACCGCGGCGATCGTAGAGGAGGATCCTGCTGCGTCGCCGGGCCCGGCGACGCAGCAGAACCCGCCGGCCGAACTTGAGCAAGGCACCCCCGATACAGCGCCGCAAATCTCCGGCCGGGCGATCGCCTTGGGCGTCGGGTTGGACAGTTCGGAAGGCGCGGATACGACACAATCGAAGCGTGCTTCCGGTCCTTTGGCAGGGCGCCTCGCCGTCGCTCTCGCGATCATCACAGTGCTGGCTGGCGCCGCCGCCTTTCTGCTGGTCTTCGCGCGCATCGGCACCATGCTGATGCTGCTGCCGGGCCTGGGCGAGCTGATGGTGCCGGCGCGCGTCCGGCTCACCTCGGCGCTCGTGCTCGCCGCGGTCATGATGCCGCTCCATCGCGCCGCCTATCAGATCGATCTGCAGTCGATCGGGCCGGTCCTCGTCATGCTGGGAGAGGAGCTTCTGGTCGGCGCCGTGCTCGGCATGACGGCGCGGCTGACCATCGCGGCGCTGCAGGTCACCGGATCGGTGGTGGCCCAGCAGCTCGGGCTCGGCTTCGTCACCGCCGTCGACCCGACGCAGGGCCAGCAAGGCGTGATCCTGGGAAATTTCCTGACCATCCTGGGGATCGCGCTCTTGTTCGCCACCAACCTGCACCATCTGGTGATCGCCGCGCTCGACGACAGCTACACGCTGTTCGTGCCGGGCGAGGTGCCGCTCACCGGCGACATGGCGGCGCTCATGACGCGCACGCTCGCCGGCGCGTTCCGCGTCGGCGTGCAACTTTCGGCGCCCTTTCTCGTGTTCGGCCTCCTGTTCAACCTCGGGCTTGGTCTGCTGTCGCGGCTGATGCCGCAGATGCAGGTGTTCTTCGTCGGCATGCCGCTCTCGATCCTGGCGGGCCTGATGCTGCTGTTCCTGCTGCTCTCCGCCATGATGGGGACCTATATGGGCAGCGTGGAAAGCGTGTTGCGCGATCTCGCGCCGCATGCCGGCGCCGTGAGGTAGCGCGTGGCCGGCGAACAGGACGATACCGAAAAAACAGAAGACCCGAGTCAAAAGCGGCTCGACGAGGCGGTCAAGCGCGGCGACGTGGTCAAGAGCCAGGAGGTCAACGCCTGGTTCGTCCTCGCCGCCGGGGCGCTCGTGCTGCTCAGCTTCTCCGGATCGATGAGCCTGCAGCTCAGCGCGACCTTTCGCGGCATTTTCGCCAATGCCTACCGCATACCGGCCGATGGCGGCGGCCTCTTGCTGCTGTTCCGGCAGGTCGGCGTCGAGACCATCGCCGCCGTCGCGCTGCCGTTTCTGCTGCTGACGCTGGCGGCGATCGTCGGCAATGCGATCCAGCACCGCCTGATCTGGTCGGCCGAGGCCCTGACGCCGAAATTCTCCAAGATCTCGCCGCTGGCCGGCGCCAAGCGGATGTTCTCCAAGGTGGCGCTGGTCAACTTCCTGAAAGGTCTGATCAAGCTCGCCGTGATCGGCAGCGTGCTCACGGCCCTCTTGTGGCCGGCGCGCAAGCGTCTCGAAAGCCTGATCTCGGCGGATCCGGTCGCGATCATCCCCTTCGTGCGGACGCTGTCGCTGCAGCTGTTCGGTGCGGTGGTCGCCATTCTGGCGATCATCGCGGCCGCCGACTACCTGTTCCAATACCAGCAGTGGTTCGAGCGGCAGAAGATGTCGATGCGCGAGATCAAGGAGGAGTACAAGGAGTCGGAAGGCGATCCCAAGATCAAGGCCAAGATCCGCCAGTTGCGTCAGGCCCGCATGAGGAAGCGCATGATGGCGGCGGTGCCGAGCGCGACGGTCGTCATCACCAACCCGACGCATTTCGCGGTCGCGCTGAAATGGGAGCGCGGCATGAACGCGCCGATCTGCGTCGCCAAGGGCATGGACGCCATCGCGCTCAAGATCCGCGAGGTCGCCGAGGCGAACGAGGTGCCGGTCGTCGAGAATCCGCCGCTCGCGCGCACGCTCCACGCCACCGTCGAGATCGACGCCGAAGTGCCGGCCGAGCACTACAAGGCGGTCGCCGAGGTGATCAGCTACGTGATGCGGCTCAATGGGGCCGCCCGGCGCAGCGCGAGGACCTGATCCGGGCGGGATCCGGCCGTCCATCCGCCTGTTGCGATCACGCCTTGCCTTTGCGGCCGGTGTCCGCAAAGTCTTTTCCACGCCCGAATCAGGTCGCGGGCCGGCTTTTTCGGAAATCATGCGTCCGTCCCGCCTTAACGTCGTGGCCGCAACCCCAACCCCTTGCGGAGACCGCCCGGACTCGGGCACCTAAAGGGCGGGCGGTTTCGGCCGCACGGATCATGAAGCCCAGGATGGCGAAAGAGGACGTGAGCGACAGGACAGCCGGCGAAAGGCGGGGCAGCATCGGCCTGGTGCTGCTCGTTGCCGTCGTGCTGGTCGCCGCCGCGGTCGGGCTGATGTTCGTCGGCCGCAATCAGGCCGAGCCTTATGTGCTGGCGCTGCTCGCCATCCTCGGCATGATCGGCGTCTTTTCGCTGTTCGCGGCCGCGGCCGGCATCCTGCGGGTCGCCCGCCGCGATAGCGGCAGCCCGATCCTCAAGGCGGTGGTCGACGGGGCGGGCGACGGCATCGTGGTGACGGATCCGAGCGGCCGGGTGATCTACGCCAATGCGGCCTATCTGAAGCTGGCCGACGCCGTCGGCACCGACGACGTGCGGCCGGTCGAGCGCGTCTTCCTCGGCGACCCCGAGGTCTCGGAGGCGATCTACCGTCTCGTCAAGGCGGCGCGCGAGGGCCGCAGCCTGCAGGAGGAAGTGCGCGTCGCGGGCCTGCGCGGCGAGCCCGCGCGCTGGCTGCGGCTGCGCGTGCGCCCGCTCGGCGAGGGCCGCGAGGCCCGCACCACCGTGTGGTCGGTCGCCGACGTCACCCGCGACCGCGATCGGCACGAGACCGCCTTCCAGGGCCTGCAATATGCCATCGACTATCTCGACCATGCGCCCGCCGGCTTCTTCTCGGTCGACGAGTCGGGACACATCGGTTATCTCAACGCGACGCTCGCCGGCTGGCTCGACCACGATCTCGCGCAAATCGGCTCGGGCGGCCTCAGGCTCACCGACATCGTGCCGGGCGACAGCGCGGCGCTGCTGACCACGCTCTCGGCCGAGCCCGGCGAGGTCAAGACCGAGGTGCTCGATCTCGATCTCAAGACCCGGGGCGGCAAGACCGTGCCGGTGCGCCTCTATCACAAGGTCGCATTCGGAGCCGACGGCACGCCGGGCGCCTCGCGCACCCTCGTGCTCAACCGTGCGCGCAACGACGGCACCGACCCGCAACGCGCGGCCGAAGTGCGCTTCATGCGCTTCTTCCACAACACGCCGCTCGCGATCGCGACGGTCGACAAGAGGGGCCGCATCGCGCGCACCAATGCGCTCGGCGCCCGCCTGTTCCAGCGCGTTCTCAAGGGAGACGCGGCCGACCGCTCGATCCTCAACGCGGTCAATCAGGGCGAGCGCGGCGCGATCGAAGCCGCGATCCACGAGGCGGCGAGCGGGCAGGGCGACGTCGCGCCGATTGATGCCACCCTGGCCGGCGAAACAGAAAGGTGGGCGCGCTTCTACGTCACGCCGGTCGAGGACGCCGAGAGCGACCATGAGGCGGCGATCGTCTACGCGCTCGACACCACCGAGCAGCGCAGCCTGCAGAGCCAGTTCAACCAGGCGCAGAAAATGGATTCCGTCGGCCAGCTCGCCGGCGGCATCGCGCATGACTTCAACAACCTGCTCTCCGCCATCATGATGGCGACCGATTTCCTCCTGACCGGGCACCGGCCGACCGATCCGTCCTTCCAGGACATCATGCAGATCAAGCAGAACACCAACCGGGCGGCCGCCCTGGTCCGGCAGCTGCTCGCCTTCTCGCGCAAGCAGACCCTGCGTCCCGAGGTGCTCGATCTCGGCGAGGCGCTCTCCGACTTCACCGTGCTGCTGCGCCGCCTGATCGGCGAGAAGGTGACGCTCGACGTCGTCCATTCGCGCGATCTGTGGCCGGTCAAGGTCGACATCACCCAGTTCCAGCAGGTGATCGTCAATCTCGCGGTCAATGGGCGCGACGCCATGCCGGGCGGCGGCAAGCTGACCATCAAGACGGCCAACGTTCCGGAAGCGGAATCGCGCCAGTTCGCCTACAAGGGCATGCCGCCGGGAGACTATGTGCTGGTCGAAGTCGCCGACAACGGCACCGGGATCGCGCCCGACATCATCGACAAGATCTTCGAGCCTTTCTTCTCCACCAAGGAGGTCGGCAAAGGCACCGGGCTCGGCCTGTCGACCGTCTACGGCATCATCAAGCAGACCGGCGGCTTCGTGTATCCGGAATCCGAGCTCGGCAAGGGCACCTCCTTCCGCATCTTCCTGCCTCGCCACGTGGCGGGCGCAGAAGAGCTGCAGGCGCCCCGGATGTCGGCGATCAACGGGGCGCTGGCGGCGGCCGAAGAGGTGGCGCGGCTGTCGGCGGCGACCGCCGACGATACCGGGCACGGGACCATCCTGTTGGTGGAGGACGAGGAGGGGTTGCGCGGCCTCAATGCGCGCGGGCTGGCGTCGCGCGGCTACACCGTGCTGCAGGCCGGCAACGGCGTCGAGGCGATCGAGGTGATCGACAAGCATGACGGCACGATCGACCTCGTGGTGTCCGACGTGGTCATGCCGGAGATGGACGGGCCCAGCCTGTTGAAGGAGCTGCGGCGGCGCAAGCCGGAGCTCAAGATCATCTTCGTGTCGGGCTATGCCGAGGAGGCCTTCGCCAAGAACATACCGGAGGGCCAGCACGCCTTCCTGGCCAAGCCCTTCACGCTCAAGCAGCTGGTCGCCACCGTGAAGGAAACCATGGCGTCATAGCCGCATGGCCGACCCGAACCGCGACGACGACGAAACCGACGCCGACCGCAGGACCGCCAATATCATCTTGCTGGTGGGAGCGGTCGTGCTGATCGCCGGCGGCATCTGGCTCGTCAATGCGATGCTCGATGCGCGCCGGGCCGACGAATGCATGTCGTCGGGCCGCCGTAACTGCAATCCGATCGCGGTGCCGGTAAGGTGATGCTTTAGCCCCGCGAGGCATGTGCTTGGGTTTGCGCATGATCTTGCCCGAAAGGCTGTCCGGCCCGGGATGCAGATCCAGCCGGGCCTTTTCGGGATCATGCGCTAATTCGGCGCCGGACCGGCCTTGCAGGCGCCCGGCTGCTTTTGCCAGAAAAAGTCGCTGCATTTGTCGCAGCCCGAGAGCGCGAGACCCAAACCGAGCACAGCCACGAAGGGAACCAGCCTGACGCGCCGGCCCGCAAGGCGGGTGGTCGCATCGGCCGGAACCTCGCGGCGCGCGTCGTGGCGACTCATGCGCTGCGTCGCCATCAATAACGGGTCACGATGGGGGCGTACCATCGCATTTTTCTGGGGTCATAGCCGCGCGGAAAGTAGCAGGCAAAGCCGACATAATCCCCATACACCCGATGGACGCTGGTGATGATCGCCACCTTGTTCCAGCGCGCGCAATCCGCCGCCGCGATGTCGCGGTAGGTATAGGCGATCGCCGGCGACCACGGGATGATCCCGCCGGTATCGTTGGAATGGCCGCCCCAGACGCCGGCCTGCGCGCCGGCGGCGAAAAGCGGAAGCCAGAGGAGGGCGGCAACCACGGATTTGCAACGCATCGGGCGATTCTCCGGGACGCTCGGTCGCTTCTATATCATATTCGATCGGTTCCGGGGTCAATTCATCCGCTTGAATTTTTGCGTCCGCCGCCCCAGCCGCCCCGGCCGCGGAGAGGCTGCACTTGCGGTCCAAGGCTTTCCCGCCGCTGCGCCCGCGGGCGAATTTTTTCGCTCCCGGCATGAACCATTCGGATGCCGCCGCGGACCAAACAGGGAACCGGGCGGAGTATCCGATGACCTCCATGTTGACGTCGCGTCGCGGCGCTGCGCTCGCCCTCGCGATGGTGCTGGCGATGCCGGCGTCGCTCCTCGCGCGCGGGGCCGAGCCGTCGGCGTCGCCCAAGAGTTTCGTGCAGCAGATTTACGCCAGCTATGTCGGCAGCTCGGCCCGAAAGGCCCGGGGCATTCCGCTCGACAGCGCGTCCGCCGTGAAGCGCTATTTCACCCCGGGATTGGCCTACCTCATCCTGGAGGATGGCGCGGCCGCCCAGACGCGCGGCGAGCCGCCGTTGCTCGACGGCGATGCCTTCGTGGGCAAGCAGGACTGGGACATCGCCAATCTGTCGGTCGACGTGAGGGAAAGCGGCGCCAAGGCGACCGCGATCGTGAGCTTCACCGACGCCGGCAAGGCCGGCAAGGTGGTGGTGGAGCTTCTCAAGGTGGGCGAAAGCTGGCGCATCGCCGACATCCAATGGGATTCCGGCACGCTGCGCGGGCTCTATCGCAATAAGTGATCGCGCGTCGTCCGGAGCAGAGCGGCCCGGTTACGACCACGGCCCGATCTTGGCGGCCTCGTAGATCACTTGCGCGATCGCGATCAGCAGGCAGCCTCCGGCGAACACCGGCCGCTGCGCCGGCGGCAGCCGATGCGCGACCATGATCGCGACCGCGCCCGCCGCCACCACCAGCGGCGGGAGCATCGCATAGGCGAGGCGTTCGGTGATCCAGCCGACGCAGGTATAAAATCCGAGCGCCGCCCCACTGGCGTAGAGCCCGATCGCGATCATCGGGACCGCTGCCGACAAGCGCGCGGCGTCGAGGTGGCGGCGCGCCAGCCCGACCAGCACCGTCAATGCCAGCCAGGCAACGAGCGCGATGAGCCCGAGCGCTTGCGGCGCCGCCATGGCGAGCGACAGCCCCAGATAGCCGAACCATTGCTCGGCGAGCGCGCCGACACCTTTGTCGAGCGCGTCCTTCATCCAGATGACCTGGCGCAGATCGAGCTCGGCATGGAAGAACTGACCGGTGGTCGCCAGCACGAAACCGTACCACAGCCCCAACGGAATCGCGCTCAGCACCAGCAGGATGGCCAGGCCGGCGAGATCGCGGCGGCGGGCGGTCCAGGATTTTTCCCGCCACAGCCCGATGACGGCGGGCAACAGCAGACAGACGGGGATCACCACGAACACCGGATAGATCGTCATGCCGATCCCGCTCAGGAGCCCCATGCCGAGCGCAAAATTGCGCGCGATGCGGCCGTCCGCGAAGGCGCGCTGGGTCGCCAGGACGGCGAGCACCGGCACCAGAATGTTGAACATCTGGGTGTGCGGCGACCAGACGAAGGCCTTGGTGACGTCGTTGGCGACGAGCAGCAATCCGGTCGCCACCAGGATGATCGCGGCCGCGCCGGTGCGCACCGGATGCCAGCGCTCGATCGCCAGGCGCAGCGCCTGGAAGCTCGCAAGCAGGATGCCGAAGTTGAGCAGCAGATAGGCGAAATAGGCCGGCCGGTCCCGGGTGAACGAGCGCGCGACGGCAATCGGATCGTAAAGACCCTGATACACCGGCGTCGGCGGTCCGTCGGCAGGGAGAACCAACGACAACGGGGCCTGGACCAGCGCCGCCAGCAGGATCATTCCGGGTCGGGATTGCCGCGAGTTGACGTGGAACAGCAGCCCCGACGGATCGCGGGCAAGCCACAGGAA
>Ga0208991_1000367_pt1 | contig 11011 bp, 10 predicted proteins | sample MedBloCAOM3_M2_FD_187855 | JGI IMG/M metagenome (GOLD analysis project Ga0208991, IMG submission 187855) | Forest soil microbial communities from El Dorado National Forest, California, USA - Mediterranean Blodgett CA OM3_M2 (SPAdes) (version 2) | ecosystem: Environmental > Terrestrial > Soil >...
AGCGCCCCGGCCCCAGGATCTTTTCCAGCGCCGCCACATCGATGCGTTTCTTGTCGCTCGCACCTTCGGCTATTTCGACGGCGACATGACGAAACACGCGGCCGATCTCGCGCTCCAGGCTGCGCACGCCCGCTTCGCGCGTATAGCCTTCAATGAGACGCCTGATCGCGGCGTCCTCGATCTCGACCTGCTCCGGCTTCAGCCCGTTGGCCTCGAGCTGCCGGCGCACGAGATAGCGCTTGGCGATCTCGAGCTTCTCGCCCGCGGTGTAGCTCGACAGCGCGATGATCTCCATGCGGTCGCGCAACGGCCCAGGGATGGTTTCCAGCATGTTGGCGGTGGTGATGAACACGACGCGGCTCAGATCGAACGGCACGTCGAGGTAGTTGTCGCGGAACGTCGAGTTCTGTTCGGGGTCGAGCACTTCCAGCATGGCCGCGCCCGGATCGCCGTGAACGCCGGTGCCCATCTTGTCGATCTCGTCGAGCATCATCACGCAGTCGCGCGCGCCCGCCTTGCGGATCGCCTGGATGATGTTGCCCGGCAGCGCGCCGATATAGGTCCGCCGGTGGCCGCGGATCTCGGCCTCGTCATGCACGCCGCCCAGGCTGACCCGCGCGAACTTGCGGCCCATGGCGCGGGCGATCGACTGGCCGAGCGAGGTCTTGCCGACGCCGGGCGGGCCGACGAAGCACAGGATCGGCGCCTTGCCCTCGGGCGCCAGCTTGCGCACCGCCAGGTACTCGATGATGCGCTGCTTGATCTTCTCCAGCCCGTAATGATCCGCATCGAGGATGCGGCGCGCCTCGGCGATGTCGATGTCCTTGGGCGCGGGCGGCGCCCACGGCAGCTCGAGCAGCGTATCGAGATAGGAGCGGATCATGCCGTACTCGGCCGCCGCCTCGGGAGTGCGCTGCAGCCGGCGCAGCTCCTTCTTCGCCGCAGCCTCGACGTCGGGCGGCATCTTGGCCTCGGCGATGGCCTTCTCGAGATCGGCCAGGTCCTGCTTGTTGGAACCCTCGTCCCCCAGCTCGCGCTGGATGGCGGCCATCTGCTCGCGCAGCAGCACCTCGCGCTGGCGCGTGTCGAGCGAGGCCTTGGTCTTGCTGCCGATCTCGGCGGACAGGCGCAGGACTTCCAGCCGATGGGCGAGCAGCTTCGAGACCTTGTCGAGCCGCGGCACGAGGTCCGAGGTCTCCAGGATGTCCTGCTTCTCCGCCGGCGTGGCGTCGAGATAGGTGATGGCGAGGTCGGCCAGCATGCCGGGCGCGCTGGTCGCCTCCACGGTCTGGCGCAGCTCCGGCGGCACGCGCGGCAGCAGGTCGAGGACTTCGCGCACCTGCCCCTGCAGCACGTTGAAACGTGCCTCGACCTCGGGCGCCGTCGATGTCGGCTCGGCGAGGTGCAGGCCACGGGCCAGCAGGAAGGGATAGCCTTCGACGAAGTCGGTAATGCGGAAGCGCTGCACGCCCTGGCAGATCAGATGGTGGCCGCCCTCGGGGCTGGAGATGTAGCGCACGATGTTGGCGATCGTGCCGACGCGGTAGAGATCGTCCGGCCGGGGATCGTCCTTCTCGGGGTCGCGCTGCAGCACGATGACGATCTGGCGCTGCTCGCGCACCGCCTGCTGGGCAGCCGCGATGGTCGACGGGCGGCCCAGCGTGATCGGGAACACGATCTCGGGAAAGAGCACGGTGTTGCGCACCGGCACCACGATCAGCGCGTCGGCGGGCAACGGCCGCGTCGGCTGGCCGGCGGGACCGCCGACGGGGTTCACATCCTGCGGGCTCATGACCGCCCCCTTTGCGCTGCCGCCTTGGGCAGCCGGATCACCAGGCAGCCATGGGCCACGCCGCTCTGCGGCGTGCCATAGACCCCCGCCGGCAGCGGGACGCGCCGCTCGAAACGGCCCTGGGGCAGTTCGAGCCGGTGGATGATGGCCGTCCGGAGCTCATCCGGCAGGGTGCGTTCGCCGGAGATCATCAGAACGCCGCCGCGGATGGCGAGAGCGACCTTCTCGGCATCGACGCCCGGCAGGGCGACGAAGATCAGGACGGCGTCGGCCGTCTCCAGCACGTCGGTCGGCGGCTCCCAACTGATGCCGCGTTGCGAGCCCTGCGCAGGGGTGAACACCTCGCGGTGCAAGCGCTCGGCCCGCGCCAGCATCTGCAGCGCTTCCGACCACATCCAGTTGCGGGAATCGTCGTTGGTCATGGGGCCCTATATAGGAAGCGGCTCTCTGCCGCGCCACTGCATCAATCAATTGCCGATCAGCGCCTGGTAGACCAGGTCGCGCATCAGGTAGCGGTAACGCAGCCGGGCAGCGGGCGACTGCATCATGAAGACCACGTACATCCGCTCGTGCGGGTCGTGCCAGAAATAGGTGCCGTAGGCGCCGCCCCAGTAGTAGTCGCCGGGCGAGCCGGGCAGCGGGTTGCGGCCCTGCTCGTTGCGCACGGCAAAGCCCAGCCCGAAACCCTGGCCCATGCGGGCGCTGGGCTCGAGCGCCTCGAAGCGCCACATGTCGGCGCCCATCTTGATGTCGGGCGGCAGCGCATCGGCCGTCATCAGATCGATGGTCTTGCGCGAGATCAGCCGCACGCCGTCGAGCTGGCCGCCATTGGCGAACATCTGCAGGAAGCGGGCGTAGTCGGCCGCCGTCGAGACCATGCCGCCGCCGCCTGACCTCCAGGCGAATTTCTCGCTGACGTCGGGGATCGACGGCATCTCGTTCTTGGGCCCCTCCTTCATCGGGCGGGCGCCCCGCGCCTTTTTGTCGGCGCCGACCTCGAAGGCGGTGTCGCCCATCTTGAGCGGCTTGGTGATGCGCTCCTCGATGAACTTGTCGAGCGGCATGCCCGAGGCGACCTCGACGACGCGGCCCAGCAGGTCGACCGACATCGAGTATTCCCAGGTCGTGCCCGGCTGGTAGAGCAAGGCCAGCTTGGCGAGCTTGTCGGCCATTTCCGCCAGGGTCTGGTTGCGGTCGGCCACCTTCATGTCGATATAGGACTGCTTCACCGGATTGGCGCCGACCTCGGCGTAGGTCAGGCCCGAGGTGTGGCGCATCAGGTCCTGCACCGTCATCTGCCGGATCTGCGGCTCCAGGGTGATCTCGACCGTGCCGTCGACATTGTTCTTCGGAACGGCGACCTTGGTATCGGCGAAGGCCGGGATGTAGCGCGACACCGGGTCGGCGACACTGAGCTTGCCCTCTTCGACCAGTATCATGGCGGCCACGGTGACGATCGGCTTGGTCATCGAGGCGATGCGGAAAATCGTATCGTTGGTCATCGGCGCCTTGGTTTCCTTGTCGCGGAAACCGAAGGAGTCGAACATCACCAGCTTGCCGTTGCGCGCGATCAGGACCACGGCGCCGGGCAGCTCGTTGTTCTTCACGCCCTCTTCGATGCGGTCGGAGAGCCGCTTCAGGCGGCTCGCCAGGAAGCCCACCTCCTCCGGCGACTGCGCCTTGGGGATACCCTGCGCGGCGGCGGGCAGCGCAACAGAGACAGCAAGCGCCGCCGCAGCGGCCAGACGAACCATCGACATCGGATTTCCTCCCCGGATTATTGGCCCCGCCGGGCCTTCGGCTTCGCGCGACTGCACTGCCAGCACGCCACGCAAGATAATTCTTTCGTACCGTATAGAGCGCAGGATTTTTGTCCCGTCCGGCCAGGCGAACCAGACAGGGAGGTTTCCGAGGTTTGCGCCGGGGCGATGACGCCGTTTTCGAGGTTCGCGAAAGGCCCGGAATTGCGGGGTTTTGGGGGTTTGGGAGGTTTTGGAGGTTTTGGAGGTTTCCACCGACGATTTTGCTCTCGCGACGGCCCTGTTTCGCCAGTTAGAATCTCGAGCGGAATGGGGCCGCACTGACAGCACTGCAGGCACAGGCGCGCAGACCGGCATCGCCTGCGAGGCGGACGAAGAAATCCCGGCTGCCAATTCCATGGCGATGTGAATGACCATGATGCCGATCCTCGGTCATGCGAGCGACGGCTGCTATACGCCACAACATTGCTCAGGCCTGTCAAGCGGCAAACGCGACGCCAAGAAGCGCCGATAGTGTCTCAGTTTGAATGTTCGAAGAACGCGCCGCGCTCGTGCCGCCGCTCTTCGTCCGTGAGCTGATTTGCCGTGCCATACAGGCACTCATTCTGTCAGCGATTGTAAAGCGCCATGTGTTGAACGTAGCCGACGCCGATCATCGATAGCCTCCGTGGTCAGATGGCGCCGATTTGCACCGGCGCTTCAATCCCAGCCGTAGGTACCAACATTCTCGCCGTCCCGAATAAACTGCAGCGCAATCGCCGCGTAAGGGACGATGTTCTCCGGTAAGCGGTCGGCGGGAATCCAGTCGAGCGATTCGCACTTGTGGGGTTCGGCATTGACCAAATCGCCCGACCATTTCCCGACTTCGAAAAAGAGCGACAGCCTGCCGGAGCGCTGATGCATGACATGGACCAGATGCAGATCGTCGGGATGAATGTCTATTCCCAGTTCTTCCTTGGCCTCCCGAATGGCGCCGGCAGATATGGTCTCTTCGTCCTCCAGATGTCCCGCCGGAAGGTGATACATGCCATCGCTAAAGCCGGTATTCCGCCGCAATCCAAAGAGTATTCGGACGTCCTGCCGCAGGATCAGGTGAAGGTCGACGATAAGTCCATTTCTCGCCATGACGTCATGTTGCAACCGAGTGAGTGAAAGAGCAAACGGCGAGGCCATCCCAAGCGCCGCCGCGGAATTGGGAACGTTGCACCTGACATCGACGATGCGATCGGGCTGAATTGCGGCGCGAGCCAGTTCAGGAGTGATTAGGCATAAGCAGCGAGAATCGTATCATCGAGGTCGAATGGAATTGCACGTGGTACCTGCTGCATAGGTTCCCACCCACAAGACAAGCGCCACGAACTACCGCACCAGAGGCGTTGAGTGATCCCCCCAGCTACGTGCATGAGGTCAGTCGCCGGTCTTAGCCAGCGGCCAAGACGAGGCGTCGCACGGCGTGCAAATCATCGAGGACGAAGGTGCAGAGCCCCCGAATTTCATCCGTCGGCTTGAGAAGATCCGCGCTTCTTGGCAGAGCTTTTCTGTATCGAAGAGCAGACCGTCCATGTCGAAAATAACGGCGGTTGGCCGGCGAGGGAGCTTCATTGTCTATCGGTAGGCGATCTGCGCTCCTGACACAATCGACTCCGAGGGCGCCAGACGGATTGAATATGCGGTAACGGCTTCAGCTGCCTGGGGTAATTTCAATGATCTTCTGGAGCAAGGGTCGATACTCGGCCAAGGCCAGATCGGGAAGTGAGATCGCGGCGGCTTGCGCGAACCAGCGAAGCTCAGTGTGTTCGTCATCGACCATCGTGGGCTCACCACCTCGCCACGCTGTGACGACGTACATGTGGTAGGTGATTGGGTCATCTGCTGTCGCGTTGGGAGCAGCTCTCTTGTCACGTCTGCCGTTGGAAGGGCCCGATCCTCGGTACACAATGATCTAATTCTTGAGTTCCATGTCCTCGTAAGATGGGAACGGACTCATCCAGACGTCGGTGATCGTGTGTCTGGCGACGCGCGGCCCAATGCCGTTCAGGGTGCGGAGGTCCATGACCGGCGCGTACATTGCCCGCTCGATCGTGAGCTGCTGGATCCTGTGCAGCAGTGCCTCACGCCGTTCGACGTCGCGCTCGGACGCCTGCTGCTGAAAGAGATCATCGATGTCCGGATATCCGCCGTAGGCGTAGGCGCCCCGGGACTGGATGAACGTCTCCACGCGGCTGGCGGCGTTGCCGGAGTTTCCGGCCGCGGTCATGAACAGGCCGCGCAACTTCTTTTCCTGCCAGGCCGCGTAGAACGCCGCGCGCTCCATCGAGCGCAACCTGACGCGGATGCCGGCCGCGTTCAGGTCGTTCACCACCGCCTCGGCCACGGTCGGAAAGCCGGGAATCGCGGCAAATTCCCCGGCATCGAAGCCCTTTGGATATCCGGCTTCGGCGAGCAGCTGCTTCGCCTTGCCCGGGTCGTAGGCCGGCGCCTCGACCTGCAGCGCGAAGTCCATGACCCGGGGCACGATCACGCCCGCCGGCGGGCAGAAGCCGAGGCACGCCGCCTCGTTTATCCGTTTGCGATCGAGCGCCAGGTTCACCGCGAGGCGCAGCCGCTTGTCGTGCCAGGGGGACTTGGCGTCCCATTGCTCGGTGAACTCGATCCAGAAGATCGACGCGTGCTTCGACGCCACCACCTGCAGGCGTGGGTCGCGCCGGATCTCCTCGGCCTCGGGTCCGTCGAGAACCAGGGAGATATCGGACTCGCCCGTTTTCACCATCACGGCGCGCGTGGTCGCTTCGGGAACGCTCTTCATGATCAGCGTCTTCACGTTCGGCACGCGGCGCCAGTAGGCGGGAAAAGCCTCCAGTTCGACCTCCACGCCCGGCTTGTGGCTGACGAACTTGTAGGGGCCGGCGCCGATCGGATGCTTCCTGAAGCCATCGTCTCCGACCTGTGCAAGGTAGTTCTTTGGCACGATGATGCCGGCGGCGCTGGCGGTCGTGCCGTAGAACGTCATGAAGTCCGGCCACGGCTCCTTGAGATGAAAGCGCACCACCAGGGGATCGACGATCTCGACTTGCGCGACGTGTTCCTGCAGAACCTTCGCCCCTGCGCCCTTGTACCGTTCGAAGCTGAACTTCACGTCTTCCGTCGTCACCGGGTCGCCGTTGTGAAACTTCAGTCCCGGGCGCAACTTGAACTGGTACGTCTTGCCGTCCTCGCTCTCCTGCCACGACTCCGCGAGGCTTGGGCCCATCTTCTGCCCGGGATACGGTCGGACGAGCGCATCGTGGACCGCATAGAGCATGCCAAACGGCGTGATCTGCGGCGGCGCGGTGGACGGATCGAACCAGCTCGGTGAGATCGTCACGTGCCATGCGATAGTGACTCTGCCCGATGGGCCCGCCACGGCGGCCGTGGAGGCAATCGCGCCAAGGGCGACGACTGCGACGAGCAGAAATTGGCGGAGGGCGCGACGCAGGCGCAGGACCTGGAACGAAGCCATGAGAACCTTCCGAGCGGCAAAGTGGTCGTGCAACTGGAATGGTGTAACGACGATGGGTTGAGGCTACTCCGGAGTCAACCTCGCGCTGTCGCTAGCGCAAGAGCGTGGCAGTAGCTTCCGCGCCTGGGGGTATTGCGTGCCGTTCGTGCCATTCATGGTGGGTCGGCGATCCTGGGAACAGGAGCGCCACAGGCAAGGTCTGGATCGCGGAAGGCTGATTGCCAGTTCCGCGTGGTCTTGAGCTGCGCGCAATTGAGGAACTGGGCGCCGACAAGATTGGCGCCGGCGAGGTCGGCGGCGTCGAGGACTGATTTGAAGAAATTTGCGCCTGCGAGATTGGCGTCGGTCAAGTTTGCGCCGCTCAGAATTGTGCCGCGTAAATCTGCCTTGCGACAATCAGCGCCGGCGAGGTTGGCCTTGGCGAGGTCAAGGCCGCGCAAGCTCGCGTTGGCGAGGTCGGCCGGTGTGCCCGCGTGCGCCGCCCGCCACGCGTTCCAGGTATCTGCACCTTGCTTCAGCACCGCGAGATGCGCTTCGTCGGCCATCGGCTATTCCGCTGCGGACAGTCCGGTTGGCAGACGACTGTCCATCAGGCACAGCGCGGTGGCGAGTTGGGCGCGAACCAGGCCTTGCGTATCCCGCAAATCCGCAGACGAGAGGTCGGCGCCGTCGAACCGTACCAGGCGAAGGTAGGCGCCCCGAAGGTCAACCTGTCGCAATGATGCACCGTCCAGGAACGCGCCACCAAGCCGCGCAGCCCTGAGATCCGCGCGATCCATCCGTGCCTGCCGAAGGCTGGCGCCGCGGAGGTTCGCGGCGCGCAAATCGGCTTCGCGCAAATCGGCTCCTTCAAGGTTGACCCCACTCATGTCAGCGCCCCGCAGGCGGGCTTGTCGCAACACCGCCTTCGTCATGATGGCAAACTCCAAGTCCGCACCGACGAAACTCGCCCCATCGAGCTGCGCCGCATCGAGGTTGGCGCCGGATAGCCGGGCGCCCTCGAGATCGGCCCCGGTCAAACAGGCGCCGCCCAAGTCGGCCCCGATCAGATTTGCTCTTTGCAGATTGGCGTAGGCGAGATTGGCGTTCCGCAAGAGTGCATGGTTGAGCTTTATCCGCCGCAGCGCCTTGCCGGAAAGGTCGCACCCCGTGAGGTCGGCGGCACTGAGATCGGCGCGCATCCCCTGCGCCCGGCCCGTCTCAAGATAGATACGGTGCGCGCTTAGGATTTGCGCGAGTGCCTCGAGCGAAACCGCGCGCAGCCCGTCCTGCCGCGAGGCTTCGCGAGGCAACGCAGGCTTCGTCTCCGGTGGATCGGCCTTTTCCATGGCACCATCGCGATCGTAGCACGCACTGCCGATCTTGGGCTGCCGATCTTGGGCTGATCGACGGCTCAGTCCGGTTCCGACGCGCGCGGCCGGCGAATATAGGTCGGTACGACCTCCTCGACCGCTTTCGGCTGGATGCTGAGGTCTTGGAGGCCCGGCAAGGTTCCGCTCGCCACGTTGTCCACCCTAAGAAGATCAACCTGGCCTGTGGTGAGCGGCGGGCTCGGCAGAAGCTCGAACAGCCGCGCCAGGAGCTCGGCTATCGCGAAGGGTACCGGGACGAGCAGCCGCCGCCTGCCGATGAGGCGCAGCGTGATCCCGACCAGTTCACGCAGCGTGTACACGTTCGGCCCGGTAGTCTCGTAGGTCCGGCCGGCGTTGGCGAGTGGCGCGATAAGCAAGGCATGCTTTCGTATCGGCTCTCGGCTCAAAAATACTTCGAAACAGATCGGCGCAAGATCGAGCCAATTGCAGCAACGCGGTTCAAGCCATTCTCTGCGGGCCAGGTACATTGAGTGGCAAGAGGGGCACAGCATTGCTCCCGCACCCGCGGCCATTGCGGCTCAGTTCGGTCGCAAGACCGCACGCCCTTGGAAGACAGACTGGAGAATGAAGATGGCGCGAAAGATGTGCGAGGTCTGCCGCATCATGCCCGCTTCCGCCTTCATTGATGTTGTCGATTGCGGTCAGCGCAGGAAACTGCCGGTATGCAACAGCCACCGAACTCGCCTGTATGGCCCATCGGATGACGAGCTTGCCGCGATTGTCGCCGACGTTCGGCTTGACGCAGAACTAGCCGATAGCTTCCCGGCAAGCGATCCGCCGTCAATACTCCGAGGTGGTCTGAAGGACGCATAGGAGACGCAAGCGTTGGCTCTGCCGGTCCCGTTAGACGGGACTTTCGCGTACGTTCTGGAAAACCAACGACTTAGGAAGACGCGTCCCGCCGTCCGACGTTACCCCCAGCGACCTGCGCCCGGAAACAATCGCGACGCCTTTGGCAAGCGCGACGGTGGATCAGCGCCTAGGCGCAGTTGCTGCACCGATGGCGGCTCCGCCAAGGCCACCTACGACGGCCCCGGCGATTGGATTGCCCGCCGCTGCTCCCACCAAAGCACCGCCGCCGGCACCGATGGCTCCGCCCGTGAGCGCCCGGTCGACGGGCCTGTCCCCACAAGCCGCCGTTGCGACTGCCAGTGCGGCAATGACGGCAAGGTGTGTGGCTCGCAGCATGCATACCTCCAGGTCAGCGGACACTTATTGAACGGTCCGCAAAACCAACGTTAATGCCGCTTTGTGGCCAATAGCGGGCATGGATGATGCGGCGACAGTCGGCCGCGGCGGCTTCCATCGTAGTTGCCAGAACGACGTTGCCGCTACTGCACATTGTTGAGCCCGGCGACTGCGCGACCCTGTCGTCGGGCGGCAACTCGATCTTGTTGTCCTTCAGGTTCCTCTCGAGCGCGGCAATCGTTGCCTGCGGGTCGCTATCGCACCGGCTCAAGGCGGTGGCGTCGGCCGCCGTCATCGCCTCGTTCGCCGGATGGCTCCCCTCGATCCTGCCGCCACCGCACTTAAGCATTACCGCGTTTCACGTCCGGTGCGCTCTCAGCTGCAGCCGGCACGGTGAATCGAAAGGCCGCGCCGTGGGGCGCACGCGGCGATGCCCAGAAGCGCCCGCCATGGGCCTCGATGATCGATCGGCAGATCGACAGCCCCATGCCCATGCCGTTGGGTTTCGTCGTGAAGAAGGGATCGAAGATGCGGTCGACGCTCGTCGGATCGAGTCCCGTGCCCGTGTCCTCGACCGCAACGACCACGCCGTCCGCTTCGACGGGTTCCGAAGATATCGCCAGTACCCTTGGCCGGTCGGTGATCGCGCTCATGGCTTCAATGCCGTTCATGATCAAATTCAGCATGACTTGCTGCACCTGCACTCGATCCCCAAAGACCAACCGATCGCCGGTGAACAGGTCGGTGCGCAGCTCAACCCCGTGTTGCTGCCGCTCGCTGCGGGTGAGTGTCAGAACTTCCTGCATGGCGTCATTGATGTCGAAGCTTGCGAGGTCGGGCCCGGCTTTTGTGGCCAGCGCCCGAAGGCCTCGGATCACGTCCGCTGCGCGCACACCGTCGCTCGCGATCCGCGAGATCGCGCCCCGAGCTTCATCGAGGTCGGGCTCGCCCCGGTTCAGCCAGCGAAGAGAGGCGTTGGCATTGGTCACGATGGCGCTGAGCGGCTGGTTGATCTCGTGGGCAATGGAGGCTGCGAGCTCGCCCATCGTGGTGAGCCGGACAACACGGGCGAGTTCCGCCTGGGCATTTCTCAGAGCCTCCTCGGCCCGTTTGCGCTCGGTGATGTCTATCGTCGTCCCGATGAACTCGACGAAATCGTCGGGCTCGTTGAGGACGGCGTGGCCCACACCGTGGACATGCCGAATTGACCCGTCAGGAAGAACGATCCGAAATTCGCTGTCGAAGTCCCTCTTTTCGCGAACCGCCCAGTCAAGTGTCTTTTCGAGTACCGGCCGATCTTCTGGATGAACTCGCTGCCAAAAAAATTCTAGAGAGGGCTTGGTCTTGTCAGGCTCAAACCCAAAGATGCGAAAATGTTCCGACGACCACGTCAGCTCTC
>Ga0208991_1000368_pt1 | contig 11009 bp, 5 predicted proteins | sample MedBloCAOM3_M2_FD_187855 | JGI IMG/M metagenome (GOLD analysis project Ga0208991, IMG submission 187855) | Forest soil microbial communities from El Dorado National Forest, California, USA - Mediterranean Blodgett CA OM3_M2 (SPAdes) (version 2) | ecosystem: Environmental > Terrestrial > Soil >...
CATGAGATCAATGCGGATTCGGATACGCCGCTGCTCTATGTCCTGCGCGACGATATCAAACTCAATGCCGCCAAATTCGGCTGCGGGCTCGGCCAATGCGGTTCGTGCACGGTGATCGTGGACGGCAACGCCGTCCTGTCCTGCGTGACGCCGCTGCTTCTGCTTGAGGGCAAGCAGGTGACGACGCTTGAGGGTCTCGGGACAATCGAAGCGCCCGCGCCGATCCAGCGCGCCTTCATGGAAGAGCAGGCGGCGCAATGCGGCTACTGCATCGCCGGAATAATGATGCGGGCGCAGGCGTTGCTGCAGAAGAATCCCAAACCGAGCGATGAGCAGATCCGCGCCGAACTGGAGCTGCATCTTTGCCGCTGCGGCACCCATATGCGCATCCTGCGCGCGGTGCACCGCGCCATCAGGCTCATGGACACGGCCGACGCGTCTTCGGCGAGCGCTGGGAGCGCACAATGAAGGCGCCGGTGATTCTCGACCGCCGCCGTGTGCTCGCGGGCAGCGGGGCACTGATCGTCAGCTTCTCGCTTGCAGACGCGTTCGCACAGGATCAAGCCGCGCCGGCTGCGGCTCCAGCGCCAAACCCTCCCGGCAGCCTGAAGGGCTCGCCGTTCCTGGATTCCTGGATTCGTATCGATGCCGACGGCAGCATTACCGTATTCACCGGCAAGGCCGAACTCGGCCAAGGTTTCAAGACCGCCTTTCAGCAGATATCCGCCGAAGAGCTCGACGTCCCCTTCGAGTCCTTGAAGGTCGTCACGGCCGACACGCGCTTCACCGCCAATGAAGGCTATACTTCCGGCAGCAACTCCGTGCACGACAGCGGTACCGCGATCCAGAACGCATCCGCGCAGGCACGCGAACTGCTGGTCGCGGAGGCCGCGCGGCGTCTCGATCTGCCGGCTGAAAATTTGCGAACTGAAAACGGTGCGGTGATTTCGCCGGACGGACGGCGCCTGGGTTACGGCGAACTGGTCGCGGCCGACATGTTGCATGTGCAGGCGCAGCCGAAATCGAAACTGAAGGATCCGGCGTCGTTCAAGGTGGTGGGCCAAGCGGTGCCGCGCGTCGATATCCCGGCCAAGGTCACCGGAGGCGCGGCCTACGTTCAGGACATGCGGCTACCCGACATGGTGCACGCTAGGGTCGTGCGGCCGCCGAGCTATGGGGCCCAATTGACGGACTGCGAGACGTCAGCGATCGAAAAGCTGCCCGGTGTCGTCAAGGTGATCCGTGACGGCAATTTCCTTGCCGTTGTCGCCAAAAAAGAATTCCAGTCAATCAAGGCAATGAACGCGCTGTCGGCTGTCGCAAAATGGAAGGAGACCGCTGGTCTGCCGAAGCAGGACGATCTGCTGCGCGTCCTCACGAACCTGCCCTCGCAGGACTCGACTATCTTCGAGCGGACCAATCCGTCGGTCATCGGCAAACAGACAATCGAGGCCACCTATACGCGCCCCTATCAGGCGCACGGCTCGATCGGGCCGTCCTGCGCCGTTGCGCAATTCGTCGACGGCGCAATGACGGTGTGGACACATACGCAAGGCGTCTATCCCGATCGCCAGGGTATCGCAGAAATGCTGCGAATGCCGCCTGCGAGCGTCCGCTGCATCCACGTCGAAGGCTCCGGGTGTTATGGCCATAATGGAGCGGACGATGCCGCCGCCGATGCGGCGCTGATCGCGCGCGCACTGCCCGGGTTGCCGGTTCGCGTGCAATGGATGCGCGAGCAGGAGCACGCCTGGGAGCCGTTCGGCCCCGCGATGGTGACGAAGCTAAAGGCCTCGCTCGACGGCAACGGCGCGATATCAGACTGGAATTTCGAGGTCTGGAGCAACACCCATTCGATGCGGCCGGGCGGTGCGGGATCGATGCTGGCGGCGCAGCATATGGCGCAATCGTTCGCGGTGCCGGCGGCCAAACCGATTCCATTGCCGGAAGGCGGCGGGGATCGGAATGCAATCCCGATCTATAAATTCCCCAACGCCCATGTGGTGCACCACTTCATCCCGGCGATGCCATTGCGGATTTCGGCGATGCGGTCGCTCGGCGCCTACCACAATGTGTTTTCGATCGAGAGCTTCATGGACGAACTCGCTGTCGCGGCCGGCGCCGATCCCGTCGAATTCCGGCTGAAGCATCTTGACGATCCGCGAGGACGCGATGTGATCGAAAAGGCGGCGCAAGCGTTTGGATGGCAGAAGGGGCAGAAAGCGCCGCCGGGTCGCGGACTTGGCTTCGCCTTCGCGCGCTACAAGAATCTGGCGGCGTATTGCGCCATTGCAACCGAGGTGGAGGTCAACAGGGAGACCGGGCGTCCGCGTCTGGTACGTGCGGTGGCGGCGGTTGACAGCGGTCAGGTGGTCAACCCGGATGGGCTGATCAACCAGATCGAAGGCGCGATCATGCAGTCGATGAGCTGGACGTTCTACGAAAGCGTCACCTTCGACGATACCAGGATCACCAGCATCGACTGGCAGACTTATCCGATCCTGCGCTTCAATTCGGTCCCCGACAGCATCGACGTGCATGTCATCGACCGGCCCGGCCAACCTTTCCTCGGAAGCGGCGAAACCGGGCAGGGACCGGCTGCGGCATCGATCGCAAATGCCGTTGCCGACGCTACCGGAAAGCGGCTACGCCATTTGCCTCTCACGCGAAAGCGGATCAAGGATGCGATTGACGCGTGAACGCTGCTACATTCCAGCCAACAGTCCGGGCGCCGAAAGCGTCGCCGTCAGCGACCCGCTCCTGTGGTTGTCCCTGAAGGACCGGCGGCGGGAGGCGGGGTCTGGTCTAACGCCGTCGATCCCGGTGTTCCGCTCGGTCCGGGATTACTCGCAACGTGGTTGGTGTTCCACGGTCCCCATGTGAGGAGGGCAAGTGCAAGAACGAACGCTGTGGCGATAATGGCGAACGTTCCGCCTCTGGTCGAGCCTTTCTGATTATCTCGCATGCGGTTCTCCACGCTAGATGACCAGAGAACGCCGCTGTCCTCGCGGTGGTTCCCGGGGTTCCCGTCCTCTAAATGGGCTTTGTCGGGTCATATGTGGATGGCTAAATCGCATATCCGTTTTGCTCGTCGAGCATAATGCCCGCGCCGCATGGGCATTGCATCGGTGAAACGCGAGGGCAGGGAGGTCGCCCGGCCCTGCGCCGGAGAATCGTCTTGGTCTAGGCCGCCGGTCGGACCGCCGCCATTTTGCTCGCTCTATCTTCGCCGAGACGCTCCAACCAAACCAAAGCCACGGCCGACAAGAATGGCAGGCTCTGGATCAGCAGGATTGTGGCGAACAGGTCGGCCTCGAGCACCCGGTAGAAATTTGTCGCGTAGATTGTGATGCTGCCAAGAACCAGCAGCGCGCCGAGCACCGTTTCCGGCATCGCCATGAGGCGGGTGCTGACTACGGCGCCGTTACCCTTACGGGTACGATGGAAATAACTGCGGTGTGCGGGGAGCGCGGCCTTAAAGGCCGCGCTCGCCACTGTCCACTGAACGGACATGAACACCACCATGGCGCCGAGCATCTGCCGGTACGGAACTGCGACACGGAGCCGGTACGAGCAAACAAAGTGGACGAGCGACACGAGGAATGCACTGAAGATCGGCAGGGTAAGAAGTGGATCCGGTATGGCGACGATCTTGAAGGCAACGAACGGTACCCAGATCAGATTGAGCAGCGCTGCCGCGACGGCAATGATTTCGGCCCCGAACCAAGTCAGCCAGCCGAAAACGAATTCTCGCTTCTGATCACGGTCGAGCAGGCTCCTGCCCGGCAGGAACTGCCGCCAGTGCTTCTTCACGATCTGCACCGCGCCCCCAGCCCAACGCGACCGCTGAGTCTTGAATGCCAGATAGTCCTGCGGCAGCAATCCCCAGCCATAGCGGCGGTTGGTGTAGTGGGCACGCCACCCGAGCTCCAGGATCGTCAGTCCGAGGTCGCTATCCTCGCAAATCGTGTCGCTTGACCAGCCGCCGGCGGCCTCGATGGCGGCGCGACGGATCAGGCACATCGTACCGTGGACGATGATGGCGTTGACCTCGTTGCGCTCGACCATGCCGATATCAAAGAAGCCGGCGTACTCGGCGTTCATGGCGGCGTGGATATCGCTGCGGTCGCCGTCGCGATGATCCTGCGGCGCCTGAATGATTCCAACCTGGGGATCGGCGAAACCAGGGACCAGATCCCTAAGCCATTGCGGATCGACCACATAGTCAGCGTCGATGACGCCGATGATCTCGGCATCGGCAGCGGTCTCCGCCATCGCGAGCCGGAGCGCCGCGGCCTTGAATCCCTCGAGGTTCTCTACGTATACGAACTTGAAGCGCGGGCCGAGCTCGCGGCAGCGCGTCTCGATCGGCTGCCAGAACGCCGGATCGGGCGTGTTGTTGATGACGACCACGCACTCAAAGTTCGGGTAGTCGAGCCGCGCCACCGACTCGATGGTGCGTAACAGCATCTCGGACGGCTCCCGGTAGGCGGGAATGTGAATCGAGACTTTCGGCGTGTTCGCGCCAGGTCCTGGCCGCGAAACGCTCAAGAGCCGCGCAGGCTGGCGGCCAAGGGCGACGGTCGCCATCTCGTTCAACCGGGAGCGCACGATTGGGGCGAGCAGGCCGAGCAGCGGAAGCGCGATGGCGAACGTGATCACCTCGCCATGCAGGAAATAATGAACATGCCAGTACACGAGTACGCTTGCGCACCAGTGGCCGACGAAATGGTCTGCGGCGGCGAGCAGCGTTGCCTGGCTGACGGTTGCTCCGGGAAGTGCCAGAATCGTGATCGACAACAACAAGCCGACCAGGACGGCAAGCGAAGCTGCCTTCCAGTAGTCCGCGTTGACCAGCGGTCCGGTCCAGGCAAATTTGGGCCGCAGCGACGCATCGAAAATGCCCCAATAAGGACCGACATTGCCCTCGAACAATTTCTCCGGTTGGTCGATCGCCTCGACGATGTTGTAATCGATGCCAATTGCGTTGGCGCGCGCAACGAAGTCGCGCAGCAAGACGGCCTGGGTGATCGGATCGGGCACGGCCTGCTCAAAATTGTGGCCGGCGCTCGGCCAGCCGAACTCGCCGATGACGATTTTCTTAGCCGGGTACGCTGCCCGCAGCTTGTCGTAGATGGCGAGCGACCCCTCAAGCGCGGTTTCCTTGGGCATGCCTTCCCAGTAGGGAAGGATATGGGCGAAGACCTGGTCCACGGAGTCGACGAGTTCCGGATGGTCGAGGAAGGTCTTCCAGTGATCTGCGGTCGCCACAGGAACCGGACTGTCTCGCTTCACGCGCCGGATAATTTTGACGAGTTCGGCCGCGGTGTGCTCGTGCCGTAGATACGTTTCATTGCCCACCACCAGGCGGGTGACGTTATGGTAGCGCCGTGCCAGATCGAGGGCGGTTGCAATCTCACGCTCGTTTCGAGCGTTGTCCTTGTCGAGCCAGATGCCAAGTGTGACCGTGAGCCCGAGCTCCGCCGCGATCTCTGGAACGCGCTCCAGACCTTGAGTCGAAGCGTACGTACGCACGGCCTTTGCGTGTGCGGCGATCTCGGTGAGGTCGGTGCGGATCTGCGCTTCGGGTATTCTCAGACCGTCCGGAGATGGTTCGGCAAACCGGTTGTATGAGACGCTCGGCAATCTGCCTTCGACCGAAGCCGCAGCGGCATCCGGCTTTTTCAGCGCCCAGAATGCAATATGCATACACGCGACAAGGCTGATGACCGCGGCAAATGTGCCCAGCGACATGACCCGGTGGCGGCCCCTTGCCGCGCCGATCCATCTTCCAGCTTGGACAACTTTGTCTGGTGTAGTCATTTCCGTGCCATGCAATCCCGGCAACTATCGGACATGCCCATGCGTTTCCGCCGGCCCGGATAGGACTCGAGTACTGGATTTCCCTTTGGCTGATTCGCCGAGGGCATAGATTCTTGGACGCAGGAATGGGTGCATCCAGAACCTAGTGACGATGGGCCCAATAAAAATATGGTAGGGTGAAGAGTCCGGTGAAATTATCTTTTAAGCTTGCACTTTTTGTTGATTGAAATTCGGGAATAAATTGCAGTGATCTGGCCGACCCGACGCCCGTCAAAGATAGGCGGGCAGGGCTTGCCTGCCTATCCTTTAAAACTCATCAGACGCCGGATCATCCGGATGTTGGCTAATCCACCATCTTGCCATCAACGGTCACGGCTGCCTGACTGTTTCGTTCCGCTGGTGACGGCCGCGGCGTAGTTCGCGATCGCGATGTTGAAGCGCCGCGCGATCAGAGGGTGCGAAGGAACGCGACCAGATCGCGCTTCTCCTCGCCGGTCAGTTTCGTGCCGAGCACCAAATTGAAGAACTCAACTGTATCATCGAGCGTCAGCAGTCGCCCGTCGTGCAAGTAGGGCGGCGAATCCTTGATGCCGCGCAGCGGGAAGGTCTTGACGGCTCCGTCACCGACTTCATTCATGCCGTTGATCATCTCCGGCTTGAAGAAGCGCTCGGTCTTGAGATCGTGCATCAGGTTGTCGGTGTAATAGGGCGCGGTGTGGCAGGCATCGCACCGGCCCTTGCCGAAGAAGATCTCCTGGCCGCGCAGCTCGGCTTGCGTGGCCTTGCTCGGATCGAGCCTGCCGAACACGTCGAGTTTCGGTGCCGGCGGGAAGCCCAGTTCCTCCTGGAACTCCGCCATCAAGTTGACCTGGGTGAGCCGATCGAGGGGGTTCATGCCCTTCTTGGCGGCGATCACGTGGTCACCGTCGAAGTAGGCCCCGGCCTGCTCGAATTGCGTGAAATCTTCGATGGTCTTTAGCGCGCGCTGCGAGCCGAACAGCCGCTGGATTTGCACACCGCGCAGCGTCGGGGTGACGATCCGATGGCGGGATTCCTGCGGACGGGCGTCGGGAGCAAGATGCGTGGCCTTGTTGGTGTGGCCGTTCGAGTGGCAGTCGAGGCACGTTGCGCCGCGGCTCACCAACTCGGAGCGGCGGTCCTCCGTCTGATTGAACTGCTGCTGTGGGAACACAGTGAGGAGCAGGCGCAAACCTTCTAGCTGCTTGGGAGTGATAATGCCGTTAAACAGCTCGTAAAAGTTCGCGAGGGTGACGAGCTTGCCTTGCGAGACGTCGCCGAGGTCGGTGCGCTGATTGAGATACATCGGCGGCGGGAATTCCGGCAGAAAATGATCGGGGATATCGTACTCGACGTCGAAGCGCGTCAGATCGCGTCCCTCCTGCCGTTTGATCTCGTCGATCAGGAAGTGCGGAAACACGAAGCCGCCTTCCTGATGCTTGGGGTGCGGCAGCGGATAGAATCCTTTGGGAAAGGCGTTCTGCTCGCGAATCTGCTCCGGGCTCGTATTCGCGAGAGCCTCCCACGTCTTTCCCGCCGGGAGCTTGACGCGAACTCCGTCCTGCACCGGTTTCGTGCGGTCCATCGTAACCCCTGCGGCGGGTCGATCGCTCAAGTCGTATCGCTCGTTGAGAAGCGCCATGTGCTCGCGCGTGACATCGGGCTTTTGGGCGGACAGCCTGGCGAAGATCGCCGAGAACGGCTCGGTAATGTCGACCGGCATGTAGCTTGTCTTGCCGCGTGGCCCTTGCTGCGCGTAGGCGAAGCCGAACGCAAGGACGACGGTGGCGGCTGCCACTCCGGTCAGAAGTTTTCGGGTTTTCGTTAGGATCATGGCTCTCTCCTTGACGTTCCCGCCCCTTGATGTACCTCACCCCTTGGTGGAACAGCACAGGGCCCGCCCAAGCGAGGCTCGGGCCTGCAAATTGTCAGCGCTTCTCACACCGGCGATAAAAGCGATAAAAGAATGTCGGTTGGTAAGATAAAAGAATGTCGGTTGGTAAAATGTATGCCCGCCGACGGCACGACCGCCGCCCATTGCTTGGACACGGCAGCCTCGGCGCGCTCCGTTCACAGGGCCGCTTCCGCATAGCCTAGTGCGAAAAATCGAAATTGAAATGTGTCCGCAATTTTTATTTCGATCTTACGTGAGCCACGCTTACCTTTTCCAGGAACGACTACAACAGCAACAGGCCGCACACGAACCTCAACGAGGCTCCACCCAGACGGAGCTCGCAAGCCGCCAGATAAGGCCGTGACAATTTTCGAATTCCTGTCACCGCACCCATGGCAGCGCTTGCAAACAAGATTCGCGCGATGATCGAAGTATAGTCTCGCGTTCAATCCGGTACCGGAACGTCAAACGTGTTGAGCGTAACCGAAACAAGACAATACAATCCGACGAGGTACGAGAGCTCCGCTGCGCCGTGCTGACCGAATTGCTCGACGGCTGCGCGGTAAGTCAGCTCGGGCAGAACGCCACCGTTTACAAGCGCCGAGGCGAAGTCGTATGCGACCGCCTCTTGCCGGGTTAGATCGTTGGGACGTTGCCCTGCGACAATCGTCGCCAGCTTTTCATCCGAAAGGCCCCGGTGCTCCGCGACGATCACATGCGCGTAGAGTTCGTAAGCCGATTTAAAGTGCGCCCCTGTGACGAGGATGGCAACCTCTCTGACGTTGGCCGGAAGCGACGGGTTCGAGACCATCGCTTTCGTCAGCTCCCAAACCGGCTTTCCAAATGTTGGCTCGTGGATCCATGGATTCCACGGGCCCAGCAGTGCACTGTCGTCGCGAATGTTGATGAAGCCCTGGAAGTTCTTGGCGATGCCATCCCGCATGTCGTCATACAGTGGCTTCTGTTCGGCATTCAACTCTGCAGGGGGAATGATGGGCAAGCGCATCTCTCAAACTCCGGTTATTGGCTGCTTGGGATTGTTCGCCGGCGGAATTGCGAAGGCAAGTGAATTGAGGACGACACTTCACAGTCAGCAACCCCGGCGGAGTGCACTCTAAGGTCGCTGAAGCTTATGCTACGCGTAGCAGTCGCCGGCACGATTGCCGGCGCGATAGTGCGAACGCCGCGGTGGAGCGTTTGACTGTGCGGGCGAGCTAACGACGATATTGTTTATTCCGCCGCGGCCGGGGCGCGTTCGGCCGTTTCATTGTGGCCGAGCACCAGCACGATACCCATGGCAATGATGCCGAGCGCCGCCAGCAAAAGCAGACCACCGCTGTAGCTGCCGGTATGGTCCTTGATCCACCCCATCGCAAATGGTCCGGCGAAACCGGCGAGGTTGCCGACCGAATTGATCACGGCGATGCCGGCGGCGGCCGCGGCGCCGGACAGGAAGGCGGTGGGTAGTGTCCAGAACACCGGCAGGTTGGCGAAAATGCCGAAACCGGCCACGCAAAGCGAGATCATCTTCAACAAGGGGTCATCGAGCGCGGTGGAGACAGCGATGCCGGCCGCCGCAATGAACAGCGGGAATGCGGTGTGGAAACGCCGCTCGGCCACTCGGTCCGAGCGCCGGCCCCACCACACCATGCCGACCAGGCCGACGACGTACGGCGTGGCCGAGACCAGCGTCGTGATAAACGTGTTGAGACCGAACGCCTTGACGATCTGCGGCAGGAAAAAGCTCAGCCCGTAATTTGTCGCGACGGCACCGAAATACACCAGGCTCAGCCCGAGCACCCGCGGGTTCACCAAGGCCTGTGCAACGGAGTAGTCCCGCACGGCCCGACGCTGGCGCTGCTCAAGCTCCAGTCGTTCGGTGAGCCACGCGCGCTCGTCGGGCGCGAGCCAGGCCGCGTCGGCAGGCCGGTCGGTGAGATAGAAAAATACCACGCAAGCGAGGATGACCGCAGGAACGGCTTCGACGATGAACAGCCACTGCCAGCCAGCGAGCCCCACGCCGCCATGCAAATAGAGCAGCGCGCCAGAGATCGGCGCCCCGATCACGGTGGAGAGCGGGATGGCGGCCATGAAGTAGCCGACGATGCGCGCCCGATACTCCGCCGGGAACCATAAGGTCAGATAAAAGATGATGCCGGGAAAGAAGCCGGCCTCGGCTACGCCAAGCAGCACGCGGAGAAGGTAGAAGGTGTTCTCGTTGCCCAGTCCGGTGGCGCGGGCGATGGCGGGGATGAATGCCATTGTGCCGGATAGAATTCCCCAGCTCAGCATGATACGGGCGATCCATTTGCGGGCACCGAATCGTTCGAGCAGGAGGTTTGATGGCACCTCGAAGATGAAATACGCGATGAAGAAGATGCCGGCCCCGAAGCCGAATGCGGTCTGCGACAGGCCGAGGTCCTGGTTCATCGTGAGCGCGGCAAAGCCCACGTTGACGCGGTCCAGATACGCGACGAAGTAGCAGATGATGAGGAACGGTACGAGCCGCCTCGTGACTTTGCCGAGCGTGCGGATTTCTACTGCGTGCATATGATTGCGGCCTAACAAGTTTTACGACTAGCGAACGTCCGAGCGGTCTCGGCCCGCGTGTGCATTCTCCGTTCACCGCACCATTGCCATGAAATGCCGAATGAACCCGCCGATGCTGGCACGGTGGCGGCGAACATGGGTTCTTCGAGTGGCGGTCGGCTGATTGGAAAGTGCCGAGCGGGCCGGCCCGATCGCCTCAAACTGCGCCTTCTGTTCGTCGTTTAGCTTTCCATAGAAGTCGTCCAATGCAGCACGTACGATTTTTACCGCCTGCAGCATGGTATCGAGCCGGTTGGCGATCGCCTCGAGCCGTGCCGGCGGCGTGATCGGTTCTGCAGTCGGGCAGGAGGTCTTGAGCATCTCGGCCGCCTTTGCGCTGGCGTCCTGGAGCGCCGCAAGACTGGTGCGTTGCGCCTCGGTTGGATGAATCCTCGCTTCGATCTCGGCGGTCGGCCAGTCCATCACGCCGGGCTGCGCGGCCCCGCAGCTTTGAGCAAGCGAGTTCTTTGTGTTCTGCGCGGCTTCGCGCCTGCGCTGATCCTGGGCTAGCGCGTTCAGCCGAGCTCTTTGTTCATCGTCCAGGAGGTCGTAAAATTTTTGCAGCGCCGGCTGAACCGTCCCGACTGCGGCAATCATTGCCTCGATCCGCTCTTGCATGGCTGCGAGACGACCGGGCGCGGTCAACGATATCTGCGTCGGACACGCGGTTTTGATGTCCTGCGCC
>Ga0208991_1000369_pt1 | contig 11005 bp, 9 predicted proteins | sample MedBloCAOM3_M2_FD_187855 | JGI IMG/M metagenome (GOLD analysis project Ga0208991, IMG submission 187855) | Forest soil microbial communities from El Dorado National Forest, California, USA - Mediterranean Blodgett CA OM3_M2 (SPAdes) (version 2) | ecosystem: Environmental > Terrestrial > Soil >...
TGACAAAGACAAGATCGCCGCGAGGGCGAGTCCCGCTTGGCGGCCTTGCCGGCATCTTGCGGGTTTATCCGTCGGGGCCGCCGGGCGATAACCTATCCTCAAGGCAAGCATGGGCATATTCCCACTGCCGACGGGCCCCTGGCGACGAGCCGAGACATGACGATGCTGATCATCGACGCCGCGCGACTGCTCATTTTCCCGAGCGTGATGGCGTTCGCCGCATCGAGCGACCTGTTCACGATGACGATCTCGAACCGGATCTCGCTCATCCTGGTCGCCGGATTTGCGATGCTCGCCGTGGGGAGCGGGATGCCTGTCTCTGAAATGCTGCAGCACGTCGGCGCCGGCGGCCTCGTGCTGGCCATCACATTCGTGTTCTTCCTGCGCGGCTGGGTCGGGGGCGGAGACGCCAAGCTTGCGGCGGCGACCGCCTTGTGGCTGGGCTGGACGCACCTGTTCGATTACGTGCTGTATGCGTCGCTCCTGGGCGGCGTGCTCACCCTGGCGCTCCTCGAGTTCCGCAAGCTTTCCATGCCTTCGGGGCTGGTCGGCAAGGAGTGGGCGGAGCGCCTGCATAAGCCGGGCGGCGGCGTGCCCTACGGCATCGCGCTCGCCGTTGCGGCGCTCGTGGTCTATCCGTCCACGATCTGGATGCAGGGGATCGGGCACTGAGGTGAATTCGTAACCTCGGTCGGCAGTCCCGGAATCCTTGCGCGGCAAAAACAAACCTCCGATTAGCGCAATTTAGATACGCCTCATTAACCATGAATTGACGTTTGGCTGGTGAAATCCGGGCAGGGCGACCGAGTGCCGCCGCGTCACGTGGAAAGTGAAAGCGTATGAAAGCCGCGCGTATCGTCGTATTGGGCATCGCGGTCGCCGCCGGCGGCCTCGCGGCCGTTCTGGCCGGCCGATCGGACCAGGCGCCTGCGCCGCCTCCGGTCGTGCAGATCGAAACCATCCAGGTTCTCGTCGCCCAGAAAGACATCGGCATCGGGATGGCGCTGTCCGCCCAGGACATGCAGTGGCAGACATGGCCGGCCAGCGCCTCGAACCCGGCCTTCATCCGCCAGAACGAGCGCCCCAACGCCATCGAGCAATATGCGGGATCGATCGTGCGCGTCCCGATGGCGGCGGGCGAACCGGTGCGCGACAACAAGATCATCAAGGCCAAGGGCTCGGGCTACATGGCGGCCATCCTGCCGTCGGGAATGCGCGCCACCTCGACCGAGATCTCGCCCGAGACCGGCGCCGGCGGATTCATCCTGCCCAATGACCGCGTCGACGTGATGCTGTCCCGCCGCGACCGGGAAACCGAAAAAATGACCGGCGTCGAGTCTCACATCGCCGAAACGATACTCACCGACGTGCGCGTCCTCGCCATCGACCAGCTCGTGCAGGAGAAGGACGGCCAGCGCGTCGTGGTCGGCAAGACCGCGACCCTGGAGCTCACGCAACGCAAGGCCGAGGTGCTGGCCGCCGCGCGCCAGATGGGCACGCTGTCGCTCACGCTCCGCAGCATCGTCGACGCCAATTCGCCGAACCGCGACACGCCCGACGACGATGAAACCAAGACACGCAACCGCATCAATACGGTTCGGTTCGGGGTCTCGACCTCGATCATATCGAAGTGACGTTTCCGGAAAGGGCTCGCGACATGGCGCACAGGGCGTTGGCGACGAGGGCAATGGTCCCCACCATGACGCTGGCGGCGATCGTGGCGATCGCCGCGATGTCGTTCGATCGCGCCGGCGCCGCGGAGTTGCGCCCCGACGCTCGGGCGCCTGGCGCTCAGGTGGTCGCGAGCGAGGCGGGCTCCAGCTTCGTTCCGCTCGGCGTCGGCAAGTCGGTCGTCATCGACCTGCCGGCGGACGTCAAGGACGTGCTCGTGGCCGATCCCAGGATCGCCAATGCGGTGATCCGCTCGGCGCGGCGCGCCTATCTGATCGGCGTCGCGGTCGGCCAGACCAGCGTATTCTTTTTTGACGCCGACGGCCGCCAGCTGGCGGGCTTCGATATCGCGGTGACGCGCGATCTCAACGGCGTGCGCGCGGCGCTGCGGCAGATGTTTCCGGACGCCGATCTGCGCATCGAAGGCGTCGGCGACGGCGTGGTCCTCTCGGGCAGCCTGTCGAGCCCGATCGAGGCGCAGCAGGCCTACGACGTCGCGGCCCGGCTCGCCGGCGACAGCAAGGTCGTCAACGGCATCGTCGTGAAGGGTCGCGACCAGGTCATGCTCAAGGTGACGGTCGCGGAAGTCCAGCGCGACATCGTCAAGCAGCTCGGCATCGATCTCCAAGGGACGGCCGGGCAGGGCACCGCGGTGCTCAATTTCGCCACCGCCAATCCGTTCACGGCATTCGGCCAGGCGCTGTCGGCCAGCCACTTCACCGGTCAGTTCCAGAGCGTGACCGCCACCCTCAGGGCGATGGAGCGCGCCGGCGTGATCCGAACGCTCGCCGAGCCGACGCTGAGCGCGATTTCGGGCGAGAGCGCGACCTTCCTCGCCGGCGGCGAGTTCCCGATTCCGGCGGGCCTGAGCTGCGACACGACGAAATCGCCACCGGTCTGCCAGGCGCAGGTCGACTTCAAGAAGTTCGGCGTCAGCATGAACTTCACGCCGGTCGTCATGTCGGAAGGCCGCATCAGCCTCAAGGTGATGACCGAAGTTTCCGATCTGTCGAGCGACAACGCGCTCGCGCTCTCGGTTCCGGGTGCCGCGAACGTCACCATTCCGTCGATCCGGGTCCGCCGCGCCGACACCACCGTGGAGATCCCCTCCGGCGGCGCGCTGGCGATGGCCGGCATGATCCAGGAGCAGACCCGCGCGCAGATCAACGGGATTCCCGGCCTGCAGCAGATTCCGGTCCTGGGTGCCTTGTTCCGCAGCCGCGACTACGTCAATCGCCAGACCGAGCTCATGATCCTGGTTACGCCCTATGTGGTGCGCGCGGTCGCCCGCAAGGACCTGTCGCGGCCGGATGACGGCTTCGCGGACGTGTCCGATCCCTCGCAGATCCTGCTCGGGCGCCTCAACCGCATCTATGGGGTGGCCGGCAACGCCGCTCCGCGCCGCGCCTATAGCGGCAATTTCGGTTTCATTCTCGATTGATGACGCGTGACGAGGAGACGAGTGCAATGAGTTCGCCACTTGGGACGACGGGCACGGGGCGCGGCCGGATCGGCCGCCCTGCCGCGATCGCTCTCCTCGCCATGACGCTCGCCGGCTGCTACACGGCGCGAGAGACCGTCGATATCGTGCCCAACGACTACCGGCAGCGGCATCCGATCGTCCTGCAGGAGCGCAGCCGCACCGTCGAGATATTCGTCGGCGCCAATCGCGGCGGTCTCACGCCGGCGCAGCGCGCCGATGTCCTCGCCTTCGCGCGTGTGTGGGGCCGCGAGGCCACCGGCGGCGTCGTCCTCGACGTGCCGGCCGGTACGGCGAACGAGCGTGCCGCCGCCGAGTCGTCGCACGAGATCCAGTCGATCCTCAGCGCCGCCGGCGTGCCGGCCGCGGGCATCGCGGTGCGTCCGTATCGGCCCTCGGATCCGGCAAGGCTCGCCACCATCCGGCTCAACTATCCGCGCATCGCCGCCGAGGCGGGTCCGTGCGGCCTGTGGCCCAACGACCTCGGATTGAGCGAGTGGAAGGTGCAGTCGGAGAACCGGCCTTACTGGAATCTCGGATGTGCGAGCCAGCGCAATCTGGCCGCCATGGTGGACAATCCCGCCGACCTGGCGCAACCGCGCGGCGAGACGCCGACCTACGCCGCCCGGCGCAGCATCGTGCTCGACCACTATCGCAAGGGCGAGTCCACCGCCACCAACTATCCGAATCCGAACGCAGGCAAGATCAGCAACGTCGGCCAATGATGAAATATTCCCTGAAGGAAACCGAGCCAGGCGAGACGCCGCCCGAAGCCGTCGAGCGCGAGGACTATATCGCGCCGGCGCCGCGCGTCTCGGTGCAGGCCTTCTGCGCGACCGCCGAAACCGCCGCGTCCGTGCAGGCGGCTGCCGAAGACCGCCGCATGACCAAGGCCCATCTGCGCGTCCAGATGGGCGGCGTCGCCGCGGCGGCGGAGGCCTATCGCAGCTCGCCGACGCCCAACGTCATCCTGCTCGAAACGGATGCGCGCGGCGACGACATCCTGGACGGCCTCGACGAGCTCTCCGAGGTGTGCGACGAGGGCACCCGGGTCGTCGTGATCGGGCGTTTCAACGATATCGTGCTGTATCGCGAGCTGATCCGGCGCGGCGTCAGCGAATACCTCATCGCGCCGGTGCTGCCGATCGACGTGGTCGGGGCGGTTTGCGGCTTGTTCTCGGCGCCGGACGCAAAACCGGTGGGGCGCGTCATCGCGGTCGTCGGCGCCAAGGGCGGCGTCGGCGCCTCCACGGTCGGCCACAACGTCGCATGGGCGATCGCGCGCGATCTTTCGCTCGATTCGGTGGTCGCGGACCTCGATCTCGCCTTCGGCACCGCCGGACTGGATTACAACCAGGATCCCCCTCAGGGCGTGGCCGACGCGGTCTTCTCGCCCGACCGGATCGATACCGCCTTCATCGATCGCCTGCTGTCGCGGTGCACCGACCATTTGAGCCTGCTCGCGGCGCCCGCCACCCTCGACCGTGTCTATGATTTCTCGGCCGAAGCCTTCGAGCCGGTGTTCGACGCCTTGCGGGCGAGCGTTCCCTGCGTGGTGCTCGACGTGCCCCACGCGTGGAACGCCTGGACCAGGCGCGTGCTGTTGGGCGCGGACGATATCCTGATCGTCGCCGCCCCCGACCTCGCCAATCTGCGCAATGCCAAGAACCTGGTCGACTTGCTGCGCGGTGCGCGGCCGAACGACCGGCGGCCCTTCTATTGCCTGAACCAGGTCGGGGTGCCCAAGCGTCCCGAGATCAAGCCGGCGGACTTCGCCAGGGCGCTGGAGGACGAGCCGCTCGCGGTCATTCCGTTCGAGCCGCAGCTGTTCGGCACCGCGTCCAACAACGGCCAGATGATCGCCGAGGTCGCGGCCGGCCACCGGACCGCCGACATGTTCCGCCAGCTCGCGCAGGTGCTGACCGGCCGGGCCGCAGCCAAGAAGGCGCGCACGGGCTTGCTCGCCCCGCTGATCGGGAAGCTGCTGCAAAAGTAAGCCAAAGTGAACGGAGAGTAACTTCGTGTTCGGAAAGCGTACGGTTCCGGGAGGCGATGCCCGCAGCGCGCCGGCCCCTGCTGCGCCCTTGACGCCTGGACCGATGGTGTTGGCGCCGCCGACGCAGGCGGAGTCCGACGCCGGCGGGCGCACCGCATTTCCGTCGGCCGGACTCGCGGCGCCGCTCGTTCCGGCCCCTGTGCCGAAGGCCGGGCGCGTCGCCGGCGCCAACCATCAGCCCAATCCGCCTTCCGGAGGAGCCGACAGCCGAAAATCCGAGACCTATTACGAGGTCAAAGGCACGATCTTCGGCGCCCTGATCGAGGCGATCGATCTCGGCCAGCTCGCCAAGCTCGACACCGACTCGGCGCGCGAGGAAATCCGCGACATCGTCAACGAGATCATCGCGATCAAGAACATCGTGATGTCGATCGCCGAGCAGGAGGAGCTGCTCGACGACATCTGCAACGACGTCCTCGGCTACGGGCCGCTCGAACCGTTGCTCGCACGCGACGACATCGCCGACGTGATGGTGAACGGCTCGGGCACCGTCTATATCGAAGTCGCCGGCAAGATCCAGCGCACGCCGATCCGCTTCCGCGACAATCATCAGCTGCTCAACATCTGCCAGCGCATCGTCAGCCAGATCGGCCGCCGGGTCGACGAATCCTCGCCCATCTGCGACGCGCGCCTCCCCGACGGCTCGCGCGTCAACGTCATCGTGCCGCCGCTGGCGATCGACGGGCCGGCGCTCACCATCCGAAAATTCAAGCGGGACAAGCTGACTTTGGAGCAGCTCGTCCGCTACGAATCGATCACCGCGGCAGGCGCGGAGATCCTCAAGGTGATCGGCCGCTGCCGGGTGAATACGCTGGTCTCGGGCGGCACCGGCTCGGGCAAGACCACGCTGCTCAACTGCCTCACGCGCTACATCGACGACGACGAACGCGTCATCACCTGCGAGGATGCGGCCGAGCTCCAGCTGCAACAGCCGCATGTGGTGCGGCTGGAAACCCGCCCGTCGAACCTCGAAGGCGAAGGGCAGATCACGATGCGCGACCTGGTGCGCAACTGCCTGCGCATGCGGCCCGAGCGGATCATCGTCGGCGAGGTGCGCGGACCGGAAGCCTTCGATCTGCTGCAGGCCATGAATACGGGCCACGACGGCTCGATGGGCACGCTGCACGCCAACAACCCGCGGGAGGCGCTCTCGCGCCTCGAATCGATGATAACCATGGGCGGGTTCTCGCTTCCCTCCCGAACCATCCGCGAGATGATCTGCGCGTCGGTCGACGTCGTCATCCAGGCGGCGCGCCTGCGCGACGGTTCGCGCCGCATCACGCACATCACCGAGGTGATGGGCCTGGAAGGCGACGTCATCATCACCCAGGATCTGTTCCTGTTCGATCTCCTGGGTGAGGACGCGAACGGCAAGCTGGTCGGGCGCCACCACTCGACCGGAATCGGCCGCCCGCGCTTTTGGGAACGCGCACGCTATTACGGCGAGGACAAGAATCTCGCCGCCGCGCTCGACGCCGCCGAAAAGGCGAACGCGCCATGAGCTTGATGCCGGCCGCCATGCCGATGCAACAGCTCGCCTTGTTCTTCCTGGCGGCCGCTGCCGTCGGTGGCGTCGCATGGGTGTTCCTGTATCCGTTTCTGTCCGGCGAGCGCGACGCCGAGCGGCGCATGCAGAGCGTCGCCAAGCCCGATCGGATCGGCGCCAAAGTCGTGGCGCGGGCCTCCCCGAAGGTTCGCCGCGATCAGCTCGAGGAAACGCTCAAGGAGCTGGAGGCGCGCAGCAAGAAGCGCAAAAGCCCGCCATTGGCGGCCCGCATCGAACAGGCCGGACTCACCTTGTCCAAGCAGCATTTCATGATCGGCTCGGGCGCCGTCGGGGTCCTGGTTTTCGCGGCGGTCATAATGGTCGACGGCGGCTTGCTGCCCGCCGCCGGGTTGGCCTTCGGCGCCTCGGTCGGGCTTCCGCAGTGGATACTCGCCTATCTCAAGAAGCGCCGGCACGCGAAGTTTCTCGAGAATTTTCCCGACGCGGTCGACATCATCGTCCGCGGCATCAAGGCGGGGCTGCCGCTGCTCGACTCGATGAAGGTCATCGTGAACGACGCTCCCGAGCCCATCAAAAGCGAATTCCGCGCCATCCTCGAGACGCAGACCGTCGGCGTCCCGCTCGGGGAGGCCTGCGCCAAGCTTTTCGATCGCGTCCCGCTGCCCGAGGCGAACTTCTTCGGCATCGTGGTCTCGATCCAGCAGAAGTCCGGCGGCAATCTGTCGGAAGCGCTTGGCAATCTCTCGCGCGTGTTGCGCGATCGCAAGAAGATGAAGGCCAAGATCAGGGCGATGTCGATGGAGGCCAAGGCGTCCGCCGGCATCATCGGCAGCTTGCCGATCGTTGTGATGGGGGTCGTCTATGTCACCAGCCCCGATTACATCACGCTGCTGTGGACCGCGCCGCTCGGCCGCCTGATGCTCGCCGGTTCCGCCTGCTGGATGCTCGTGGGCGTCATGTCCATGAAAAAAATGATCAACTTCGACTTCTGACCATGCTGGATCTCATCCTCGACAAGCTGCACGAGCCGCGCTTCCTGGCGATGATCTTCGCCGCGATTGCGGCGATCGCCACCGTGGTGACGCTCGGCATGCCGTTGCTGGCGGGCGACAGCCTCGACAAGCGGATGAAAGCGGTCGCCCTCGAGCGCGAGAAGATGCGGCAGCGTGAGCGCGAGCGCATGGCGCGCAACGAGAAGGTCAGCCTGCGGACCTCGCCCAAGGCCTACATGCAGACGGTGGTCGAGCAGTTCAATCTGTCCAAATGGGTCGGCCAGGAGGCGGCACGCGACAAGCTGATGCAGGCGGGCTATCGCGGGCAGGGACCGTATGTCGCGTTCCTGTTCTTCCGCATGGTCACGTCGTTGACGGTGATGATCGGCTCGGTGTTCTACATTTTCCTCGTGATCGACTTCGACCAGCCGATGAGCGTCAAGATCGGTATCTGCCTGCTCGCGACCTATTTCGGCATGCAGGTTCCTTTCCTGTTCCTCAAGAACAAGATCCAGCGTCGTAAACTGCAGATCATACGGGCCTTTCCGGACGCGCTCGACCTGCTGCTGATCTGCGTCGAAGCCGGCATGTCGATCGAGGCCGCGTTCCGCCGGGTCAGCGAGGAAATCGGATCGCAGTCGATCGCACTGTGCGAGGAGTTGACGCTCACCACGGCCGAGCTCTCCTATCTGCCGGACCGGCGGCAGGCCTATGAGAACCTGGCCAAGCGCACCGACCTCGACGGCGTCAAGGCGGTCTGCCTCGCCCTGCAGCAGGCCGAGCGTTACGGCACCCCGATGGCGCAGACGTTGCGGGTCATGTCGCAGGAAAACCGCGACATGCGCATGTCCGAAGCCGAGAAGAAGGCGGCCGCGCTGCCGCCCAAGCTCACCGTGCCGATGATCGTGTTCTTCCTGCCGGTGCTGTTCGTGGTGATTCTCGGGCCGGCCGTCATCAAGGCGATGGCCGCGTTCAGTTGACGGATGCGGCCGCCTTGTTGCGGGCGAGCGCCGGCAACTTGCGATTTTCCGATTTCGCGGCGGGCTCGGCCCTTTTCAAGTCGGTGTGCTCGGACATCATCTGCTTGAGATAGGCCACGTTGGCGGCGGCTTCCTCCGGCGGCAGATCCGAGCGCGCGATCGATTCCGCCTCGGCGAAGCGGCCTTGCAGGCCGACGACAAGGGCGAGATTCTGCCGCACCCGCGGGTCGGCGCCCGGGCGCGCGACGGCCTGTCGCAAGGTCGCCTCCGCCTTGGTCAGGTCCTTCCCCAGGGCGTAGGACAGCCCGAGATTGGACAGCACCGAGGGCTCGTCCGGAATGATCTTGAGCGCGCTCGCATAGTAGCGCTGGGCGTCCTGGTGACGGCCCAGCTGGTCGAGCACGGCGCCCTGCGCTGAGAGGATGTGCCAGTCGGGCTGGTCGGGCGTGTGCGCGCGGCCCAGCACGTCCAGGGCCTGGTCGTAATTGCCGACGTCGGCGAGCGCGCGGCCATAGGCGCCGAGCAGGGCCGCATCGTTGGGATTGCGCATCGAGGCCTGCTGCAGCACCGAGACGGCCTGGCTGCGCTGGCCGAGCGCCTGAAGGGCGCGCCCGTAAGCCAGCGCCGCGCCCGCGTCGCTGGGATTGGCGCGGTAGCGCTCGCCCTGGGTCTCGGATTCGCGCCGCCAGTCCGCGTCCGTGCGTGGGCCCGCGGCGCCGATCGATCCGGTGGTGTCGCGCGCCCCGGTGGTGACGCATCCCGCCGCCGTGATCGCCACGCAGCCCATGAGGGCGGTGCAGGCGAGAAACCGGGCGGCGCGGCCAGGACGTCGACTCATTGCGTTCATTCGCTCCGCCGGGCCACGCAGACGCAAAGCCGCTCGGCCGGAGGAAGTAGTAGAATCTTAACCCTAACAGATGGTTAATAGGGACTGGTACGGTTCCGCGTGGCGCTCCCGGACTTGCTCCGCGGTCGCCGGCTCGCCATAGACTTTGCAAACGGATTTGCCTGCAATGCATCCCATTTTCGTCCCCCCGGGCGCAGCCGCGGTACCGGTACGGTTCGTCACCCCGGCGACCTGGGCGGATATCCGCGCCGGCCTCGACGCACCGGCGCGCGCCTTCGCGGACGCGGCCGGCTTCGAGCCGCGGGCCGGACGGCATCTTCTGATGTCGGCTCCCGACGGCGGCCTGGCGGGCGTCCTGTTCGGGCTCGACGCGGAAGATAATCCGGCGCGCGACCCGTTCCTGCCGGGACGGCTGCCAGGCTTGCTGCCGAAGGGCACCTATCGGTTCGTCGATCCGCCGGGCGAGGCGCGCCTGGCCGCGCTTTCATTCGCGCTCGGGTCCTATCAGTTCTCGCGCTATCGCAAGCCCGACGCCAAGGATGTCCGCCTCGAAATCCCCGGCGCGGTCGACGGCGAGGACCTGACGCGCATCATCGAGGGTGTCTTCCTGGCCCGCGACCTCATCAACACGCCGGCGAACGACATGGGCCCGGCCGAGCTCGAGGCGGCGGCACGTCGCCTGGCGGAGCAGCATGGCGCCAAGATCCAATCCGTGGTGGGCGACGACCTTCTCGGGAAAAATTTCCCGCTGGTCCATGCGGTCGGCCGCGCCGCCAAGGGCGCGCCGCGCCTGATCGACATGACCTGGGGCGACGAGGCCGCCCCCAGGGTCACGCTGGTGGGCAAGGGCGTGTGCTTCGACACCGGCGGGCTCGACATCAAGCCCGACAGCGCCATGCTGCTGATGAAGAAGGACATGGGCGGCGCCGCGAGCGTGCTGGCGCTCGCCCACATGATCATGGGGCGCGGATTGAAATTGCGCCTGCGGGTCGTGATCCCGGCGGTGGAGAATGCGATCTCGGGCGATGCGTTCCGGCCGCGCGACGTCTATCGGTCGCGCAAGGGGCTGAGCGTCGAGATCGGCAATACCGACGCCGAAGGACGGCTGATCCTGGCCGACGCGCTCGCGCTGGCGGACGAGGAGGCGCCCGAGCTGCTGGTCGATATGGGGACGCTGACGGGCGCGGCGCGGGTCGCGCTCGGGCCCGATCTGCCGCCGTTCTATACCCATGACGAGGACCTTGCGGCCGCCGTCCTTCGCCACGCCGGCGCCGAGAACGATCCGCTCTGGCGGCTGCCGCTGTGGCCCGCCTACGACGCGATGCTCGACTCCAAGGTCGCCGACCTGGGCAATATCGGCACCGGCGGATTCGCCGGCTCGATCATCTGCGCGCTGTTTCTCAACCGCTTCGTGGCGGCCGCGAAATCCTGGCTGCACCTGGATATCTACGCCTGGACACCGTCCGCCAAGG
>Ga0208991_1000370_pt1 | contig 10998 bp, 8 predicted proteins | sample MedBloCAOM3_M2_FD_187855 | JGI IMG/M metagenome (GOLD analysis project Ga0208991, IMG submission 187855) | Forest soil microbial communities from El Dorado National Forest, California, USA - Mediterranean Blodgett CA OM3_M2 (SPAdes) (version 2) | ecosystem: Environmental > Terrestrial > Soil >...
TTGCCATCGCTGGAAACCGGGCGCTGGCCGGCAAGACCCAGCATGAGCGGCTGGCTGGGTCCGTAGATATCGGCGTCGAGCACTCCGACGCGCGCGCCCTGGGCGGCCCAGGCCAGCGCAAGATTCACGGCGACGGTGGATTTGCCGACTCCGCCCTTGCCGGAGGCCACCGCCACGATGTTCCTGATTTCCCCCAGCGGCTTCAGATTGCGCTGCACCGCGTGAGCCCGAATGTCGGACTCGAGCTCCACGGCGAGCGGCGCAGCAATCCCGGCGGCGACCAGCTGCCCGCTGAGTGCGGCGGCGAGCTCCACCTGGTAGCCGCCGACCGGAAAGCCGAGCGCAATGCGCGCCGTGAACCCCGGGCCCGCCGCGCGCACCTCGCGGACCGCCTGCGCCGCGCCCAGGGTGTCCTGCAGGTACGGGTCGAGGTACGCATCCAGCGCAGCGCGCACAGCATTCACAGTGGCTTCGGGAGTCATGTCCAAAACCGGACGAATTCTAGGATGGCTCGCATAAGGCGCAGGTACCGTGGCCTCTGTCAAGGCTGTGGCATAATCCCACGCGGTCCGGGGGGTCGGGCGCTCCTCTTGTTTACCCGCGACCCCCACAGCGTGGTGCCGGCCCCGGATAGATCCGCGTCTGCCTTGCATCCTTCGCTCTGGTGGCAAGGGCGCGCTGGATGCGTTCAGGAGTTGCCCCGACGGAATGGCTGAATGAGCTTTTTCACGAACTTGCGTGCTGACCGGCTCGTCACCGAGATCCGGTCCTCGAACGATCCCACGGGCGCGGCCACGCAGAAGGCGGTCGCGCGGCTGAAGGACGTCGGTCCGGGCGCCATTGAAGCCGTGTTAGCCGCCCTGCCCGATGCCGACAAGGGCTCCACCATGGCCTTCGTCGAGGTGCTCGCCGGCCTCGTCAGCCAGAAGTCATTTCCACTATTCATGCGCGGCCTGGTGGAAGGCAGTGCGCGCGTGGTCTCCGGAATTTCCTGGGCCCTGACCAGCAGCCGCAACTATCCGCCGCACCTGCTGCTCGAAGCGCTCGCCATACCGGGAATCTCCAAGCCCACGGTGCTCGAAGTGATCGCGGCGCAGAAGTCGCGCTTCGCGGTGCGCGAGCTGCTGGCCGCGGCGTATACCCAGGAGCCCAACGAGAAGGCGGCACTGTTCCGCGTCATCGGCGAGATCGCCGACAAGCAGTCCCTTCCCGAACTGATCGGCCGCGTGCAGGGCAAGGACCCCATCGCGCGCGTGCACATCATCAACACCCTGGCGCGCTTCAACACCCCGGAGGTGCAGACCGCGCTGCAGGGACTGCTGAAAGATCCCAACAAGCTGATCCGTGGGGCCACGCTGTCGGCGCTGCAGCGCATGGACGGACCCATTGATATCGAGCGCGTGACCGCGCTGCTGCGGGATCCGGAAATTGACGTTCTCAACCGGGCCATCGATGTGGTCATCAAGGCCAACCACCCGGAAACCATCCGCTACCTGATCGAGGTGCTGAAGGACGAGAACGAGAACGCGCGCCGTGCCGCCGTCGAAGTGCTCAACGAGATCGGCAACGCCAAATCCGTCAAGTACCTGCTCGAGGCGCTCAAGGACAGCGACTGGTGGGTGCGCAGCCGCGCCGCCGATGCGCTCGGCAAGATCGGTGGCCCGAAGGTGATCGACGCGGTGTTGCAGCTGGTGCGCGACAAGGACGAGGACATCCGGCGCGCGGCCATCGAGATTCTCAACCAGACCAAGGACGAGCGCGCGGTCGACTCCCTCATCCAGGCAACGCGTGACAGCGACTGGTGGGTCAGCGAGCGCGCCGTCGACGCCCTGGCGGAGATCGGCAGCAAACGCGCATTGCCGCGACTGCTGGAGATGCTGAAGGCCCCGGCCAACGCCAAGGCCGTGCCGATCGTGGTGCGCGCGCTCGGCAAACTCGGCGACGGCCGGCTCGTGGACACGCTGCTGCCGCTGATCGGCAGACCGGAGCGCGAGATCCGCATCGAGGCGATCCAGGCGCTGGCGCGCGTCGCCGACGAGGCCCGCGCCGGGCAGGTGCGCGACGAGCTGCAGGCGCAGGTTCTGTCACCCGATCAGACCATCTCGCGCATGGCGGCGCTGGCGGTGAGCGAGCTCGACAACCGCATCGCCGGTATCACCTCGATCGCCTCCGCGGTGGCGCCGACGGCGGCGCAGGCGGGCGTGCGTCCGCCGCAGCCCACGCCGGCCGAGGCAGCCAGGACGCAGCTGATCTCCGACCAGGCGCTCACCCAAGCCACCAAGCAGGCGGACGCCGTGGCGCGGCTCGACATCCAGACCCTCAAGGCGGGCGACATCATCGAAGGCCGCTACAAGTACATCGACCGCATCGGCCGCGGCGCATTCGGCACCGTGCTGCTGATGGAGGACACGGTCGTCGACGAGCGCCTGATCCTGAAGTTCCTGAACCCGAACGTCTCGCAGGACGAGGAAGTGATGAAGCGCTTCGTCCACGAGCTGCGCTACTCGCGCAAGATCACCCACAAGAACGTCATCCGCATCTACGACTTCCTGTACATCCAGGGGCTGTACGCGATCTCGATGGAGTACTTCCCCTCGCATACCCTCGGCAGCGAGGTCGTGAACGAGAAGCCGATCAACCTGCAGCGCGCCCTGCAGTTCGGCATCGACATGTGCACCGGCATGACTGTCGCGCACCAGGTCGGCATCGTGCACCGCGATCTGAAGCCCGCCAACGTGCTCATCAACCAGGAGGGGCTCCTCAAGATCGTGGACTTCGGCGTGGCGGCCGCACACCGGGAAGGCGACACTCAGCTCACCAAGACCGGCTATGTCATCGGTTCCCCGAAGTACATGGCCCCGGAGCAGATCCTCGGCAAGAAAGTCGATGAGCGCGCCGACATCTACGCCGTGGGTGTCATGCTGTACGAAATGGTGACCGGCATGCCGCCCTATTCCCGCGGCGATCACATGTCGGTCATGTATCAGCACGTGCAGGGCAAGGCGCGTGTGCCCCAGGACCTCAATCCCGCCCTGCCGCCCGGCTTCTCCGACCTGGTCATGAAGGCGATGTCGGTCGACAAGACCAAACGCTTCCAGAGCATGGTCGAGTTGAGCGCGGCGCTCGAGAGCTTCCGGCACTAGCGGCCTGCGGCAAGGGGCGCGAGGCTGCGCGCAGGCCCGGCCTTGCCAAAGTTCGTGCGTTACGTCAAATTTCAGACCACAAGCCGTTGATCCTGAACGCCCTCATGGGCTAAACAACGGTGGCTCAAACTCTATAAGGGGCAGTTGCTTGGCGCGTATCGACGCGTTTCTGAAGCTCGGCACGCAGCAGGGGTGCTCGGATGTGCACCTGGCGGTGGGCGTGCCCCCCATGCTGCGCATGCACGGCGATCTGCTGCCGATCAAGTTCCGCGAGCTGCGGGCGGTGGAGCTGGACGGCTACATCGCAGAGATTCTCACCCACTCGCAGAACGAGCATTTCAGCAAGGGCCACGACCTGGACTTCTCCTACGTGTCCACCGAGGGTGGCCGCTTTCGCGTCAATGTCTATCGCAAGGACACCGGCATCGGCGCCACCTTCCGCTCCATTCCGGCGGAGGTCCCGACGCTCGAGAAGCTCGCGCTGCCGCCGATCGTCGCCAAGCTGTGCGACTTCCACCAGGGCATGGTGCTGGTCACCGGCTCGACCGGCACCGGCAAGTCCACCACGCTCGCGGCGATGATCGATCACCTGAACCAGACGCGCCGCCTCAATATCATCAGCCTCGAGGATCCGATCGAGTTCGTGCACCCGAGCAAGAACAGCCAGGTCATCCAGCGCGAGCTCGGCACGCACATCCCGAGCTTCGCCGAAGGGGTGCGTGCGGCGATGCGCGAGGACCCGGACGTGATCCTGGTCGGTGAGCTGCGTGATGCCGAAACCATCTCCATGGCGATGACCGCGGCGGAGACCGGCCACCTGGTGCTCGGTACGCTGCATACCACCAGCGCCGTAAAGACCATCGATCGGGTGATCGACGCCCTGCCGGTGGAAGAGCGCGAACAGACCAAGAGCTTCCTGGCGCAGAGCCTGCTGGCGGTGGTGACGCAGGTGCTGGTGAAAACCGGCGACGGCCACGGCCGCAAGGCCATCTGCGAAGTGCTGATGATGACCAAGGCGATCGCCAAGCTCATCCAGACCGAGCAGACCCACCAGATCCCGACCCAGTTGCAGATGGGACGCGACCTCGGCATGCAGCTGCTCGACCAGGCGCTGCTCGGCGCCATCGCGGCACGCACCATCGATCCCGACGACGCCTACACTTACGCCAACGAGAAGCGTGCCTTCCAGAAGTACGTCACCGACACCAGCATGCTGCCCAAGGTGGACCTCAACGCTCCGGCGCCCGCGCCGACGTCGAATTCCGCGGCCTGAAGAACCGCATCGCACCGCATGGCGCAAGTCGACTCCCTGCTGATCGAAGTCCTTGAGAAGCGCGGCTCGGATCTGCACTTCATCGCCGGCGATCCGCCGCGCATCCGCCTGTTCGGCGATCTCTCATCCCTGAAGCCCGAAAAGCTCGCTCCGGAGTTCGTCAAGCAGGCGCTCCTCGAGATCCTGCCGAAGGCGGCGCTGGAGCGTTTCGAGGCCAAGGATGGCGCCGACTTCGCCTACACGCTCGCCGATCGCGGGCGCTTCCGCGTCAACGTCATGCGGCATCTGAACGGCATGGGCGCCGTGTTCCGCGCCATCCCCTCCCAGGCGCTCACGCTCGATGAGCTGAAGATGCCGGAGGCGGTGCGGCAGATGTGCCGCACCAACAACGGACTGATCCTGGTGACCGGCAAGACCGGTTCGGGCAAGTCCACCACGCTCGCGGCCATGATCGACGACATCAACCGCCGCGTGAAGGGGCACATCCTCACCGTCGAAGACCCGATCGAGTTCGTGCACGAGAGAAAGTGCTGCCTCATCAGCCAGCGCGAGATCGGGGTGCACAGCCCGAGTTTCGCAGCCGCGGTGCACTCCGCCCTGCGCGAGGACCCGGACGTGATCCTGATCGGCGAGTTGCGCGACCTCGAGACCATGAGCATCGCGGTCACCGCCGCGGAAATGGGCATTCTCGTCATGGGAACGCTGCACACCAACGGCGCGGCGGCAACCGTCGACCGCATGGTGAACGTGTTCCCGTCCGACAAGCAGTCGCACGTGCGCACCATGCTGTCGACCTCACTGCGGGGTGTGGTCTCGCAGCAGCTGCTGCAGCGTGTCGACAAGCAAAGCCGCGTGGCGGCGCTCGAGATTCTCGTGAACACGCCGGCCGCCTCCAACCTCATACGCCAGGGCAAGCTCGACCAGCTCGAGAACACCATGCAGGCGGGTGGGCAGTTCGGCATGCGCACCATGGACACCGCGATCCAACAATTGCTGGATCAGCGCCAGATCACGGGCAAGGAGGCCTACAAGAAGGCCATCAACAAGGGCAAGTTCGAGGAGCTGAAGGATTCCGGCTGACGGCTGTAGACTAGCGCGGATGCCCCGCAAGATCTTCGTCACCACCGCGCTGCCGTACGCCAATGGCCCGTTCCACATCGGGCACATCATGGAGTACATCCAGGCCGACATCTGGGTCCGCTTCCAGAGAATGCAGGGACACGAGCTGCACTTCGTCGGCGCCGACGACGCGCACGGCGCGCCGATCATGCTCAAGGCGGAAAGCGAAGGCATCAGCCCGCAGCAGCTCATCGCGCGTATTGCGGCCGGCCGGCCCCGCTATCTGCAGGGCTTTCACCTCAGTTTCGATCACTGGCATTCGACCGACTCGCCGGAGAACACGCAGCTGTCGCAGGACGTGTACGCGCGGCTCAAGACAGCCGGTCTCATCTACCGCAAGGCGGTCGAGCAGTTCTACGACCCCGTGAAGGGCATGTTCCTGCCGGATCGTTACATCAAGGGCGAATGCCCGAACTGCCACTCGAAGGATCAGTACGGCGACGCGTGCGAAGTCTGCAGCACCGTCTACGCGCCGACCGATCTCATCAACCCCTATTCGGCGCTCACCGGCGCGCGGCCGGTGCTGAAGGCTTCCGAGCACTTTTTCTTCCGGCTCTCCGACCCGCAGTGCGTCGCCTTCCTCGAACAGTGGCTCGACACGCCCGGCAGGTTGCAGCCGCAGGTCGCCAACAAGGCGCGCGAGTGGCTCAGCGGCGGCGGCGAGCTGCGCTTGAGCGACTGGGACATTTCGCGCGACGCGCCCTATTTCGGCATCCCGATTCCCGACGCCCCCGGGAAATACTTCTACGTCTGGCTCGATGCCCCCATCGGTTATCTCGCCGCGCTCAAGAGCTACTTTGCCCTCGGCAAGGCGCGCGCCAACGGCGAGCGGCGCAGCTTCGAGGAGTTCCTGGCAGCCGCCGACACCGAGCAGATCCACTTCATCGGCAAGGACATCATCTACTTCCACACGCTGTTCTGGCCGGCGATGCTGCGGTTCGCGGGACCGCCCTACCGGGTACCGGAGCATGTGTACGTTCATGGCTTCATCACCCTCTCGGGCGAGAAAATGTCGAAGTCGCGCGGCACCGGGATCAGCCCGCTGCGCTATCTCGACCTCGGCATGGACGCCGAGTGGCTGCGCTACTACATCGCGGCCAAGCTCAACGCGAGTGTCGAGGATCTCGGCTTCAACCCCGAGGACTTCGTGGCGCGCGTCAACAGCGATCTCATCGGCAAGTACGTCAACATCGCCAGCCGTGCGGCGAAGTTCATTACCGCTCATTTCCACGGCGAGCTGCGCTACCCCACCGACCTAGCGACGCTCACCGCCGCGGCGCGCGACACCGCCACTACGGTGCGCGACAGCTACGAGGCGCGCGAGTTCGGCCGGGCAATGCGCAGTTGCATGGACTTTGCGGACTGGATCAACCAGTACTTCGACGCCGCCCAGCCGTGGGTCCTTGCCAAGGATCCGGCCAAAGCTGCGCATCTGCAGGATGTGTGCTCACGGGCGTTGTACGGCTTCAAGCTGCTGTCGGTACTGCTGGCGCCGGTAATTCCGCAGCTGGCCGAGCGGGTCGCCAAGGAGCTGTTCGGGCTCGAGCGCGCGTTCCGCTGGAGCGATGCGCAGGTGCTGCCCGAGCGCGTCAATCCCTTCCAGCACCTGATGACTCGGGTGGATCCGAAACAGCTCGATGCGCTGTTCGAGAGCGACGCCGCACCCGCCGCTGTGGCACCCGCGGCCGGGGCGGCGCCTGGCGCAGGCGCCGCTACCCTCTCCCTCGATGAGTTCAGGCGGGTCGACCTGCGCGTCGCGCGCATCGTCAATGCGGAAGCCGTCGCGGGGGCCGACAAGCTGCTCAAGCTCACGCTCGATCTGGGCTCGGAGACGCGCACCGTATTTGCCGGCATCAAGTCGGCCTACGATCCGCAGACGCTCAAGGGTCGTCTCACGGTCATGGTTGCAAACCTCGCGCCGCGCAAGATGAAGTTCGGCGTCTCCGAAGGCATGGTGCTGGCGGCCAGCGGGGAGGCGCCCGGGCTGTTCCTGCTGTCTCCCGATTCCGGGGCGACTCCCGGGATGCGGATCACCTGATGGCGCAGGTTGCATCAGCGGACGACATCGATGCCCTGCTGCCACAAACGCAGTGCACGCGCTGCGGTTACAGCGGCTGTCGCCCGTACGCCGACGCGCTGCTGGCGGCAGAAGCGCAAATCAACCAGTGTCCGCCGGGCGGCGCGGCCACCATCGGCGCGCTCGCCGAGTTGCTGCAGCGGCCAGCGTTGCCCCTGAATCCGGCCAACGGCGTCGCGGGTGCGTTGCTGGTGGCGCAGATCGACGAAGACGCCTGCATCGGCTGCGCCAAGTGCCTGCCACCCTGCCCGGTGGATGCGATCGTCGGCACACACCAGCGGATGCATACGGTGGTCATCGCGCTGTGTACCGGGTGCGAGCTGTGCGTGGCGCCATGCCCGGTCGATTGCATCGCCATGGTGCCGCGGACGAGCCTGGCAGACCCGCCGCCCGCTCCCCCGCCGTACGACAACCGTGAGCGCTTCACCGCTCACAACGCGCGCATCAGCGGGCACGCGCGACAGCGTGCGGCGCTGCTCGCCGCTCGCAAGCAGGCCGCCGGCGCACCGGCCAAAGCCGACTGACGACGGATGCGAATGCGCGCGATGAACGGTGCCGGCATTGCGATCGAATTCCCGCGGCCGCGGCACGCGCGGCGCGGGCGTATGATTGGCGCAAACCGTTCGTTCAGAGTATCAAGTGAGGGCCAGCCGCAATGCCAGCACTGCGAATCACCGGGGTGCTCCTGGTTGCGTGTCTCGTGAGCCCCGGGCTTGGCGCTGCAAACGACGCGCGTGCGGCCGAGTTGCCGCAGACGATGCGGGCGGCCGCGATCGATCGCGCCGGCGGCCCGGAGGTCATTACGCTGCACACGCTGCCGGTGCCGAAACCGCGGGCGCATGAAGTATTGATCGCCGTCAACACCGCCGGGGTTGCGATCTGGGACGCGGGCCTGCGGCGCCATCCGCAGAGCATCAAGCATTCCGCCTTTCCGCTGGTGCTCGGAACAGATGGCGCCGGTATCGTCGCCGCGGTGGGAGCGAAGGTGCGGGGATTCAAAGTCGGCGAGCAGGTCTATTCGTACAGCTGGGACAATCCCCACGGAGGCTTCTACGCCGAGTATGTCGCGGTGCCGGCTGAGCGCGTCGGACCGGTGCCGAAGGGACTCAGCCTCAGGCAGGCTGGAGCGATTGCGACCACCGGACTCACGGCAATCCAGGGGATCGACGACGCCCTGCACCTCAAGGCCGGCCAGACACTCATCATTCACGGTGCTTCCGGTGGTGTCGGGAATCTCGCGCTGCAGTTCGCGAAGCTGCGCGGAGTGAGAGTGCTTGCCACGGCTTCCGGCGAGGACGGTCTGGCGTTCGTGAAGAAGCTCGGCGCCGATGCGGCCGTGGACGGGCGGCATGGCGACATCGCGGCCGCCATCCATGCGTTCGCGCCCGGGGGCGTTGACGCGGTATTGGCGCTCGCCGGCGGAGACACGCTGGAGCGTTGCATCGATGGCCTGCGACCCGGCGGGCACGTGGCGTTTCCCTACGGAGTCGAGCCCGAACCGAAGGCGCGCGCCGGGGTCGCGATCATCCGCTACAACGCGGTCCCCGGGGTGAAGGAGTTCGAGCGGCTCAACCAGGCCATTGAAGCCGCGAGACTCGAGGTGCCGATCGAAGCGGAGTTCCCGCTCGCCGAAGCCGCCAAGGCCCAGGAACGCGTGGAAGCTGGCCACATCCTCGGCAAGATCATCCTGCGGGTGCGCTGACGCTTGCACCCCGCGACGCGCACGGCCATCTATCGGCGGCTGCGGGCCGCGAATCCCGCGCCTACCACCGAGCTCGAGCACGGCTCGCCGTTCGAATTGCTGGTCGCCGTCATGCTCTCGGCGCACACCACCGACAAGAGCGTCAATGCCGCGACCCGCAACCTCTTCCCCGTTGCCAACACGCCGGCCGCGATCCTCGCGCTCGGAGTCGAGGGCCTGAAGCCCTACATCAGGAGCGTAGGTCTGTACAACACCAAGGCGAAGAACCTCATCGGCCTGTGCCGGCAGCTGCTCGAACGGCACGGCGGCGAGCTGCCCGCCGACCGCGCCTCGCTCGAGGCGCTGCCCGGCGTCGGGCGCAAGACCGCCAGCATCATTCTCAACATGGTGTTCGGCGCGGTCGAGATCGCCGTCGACACTCACATCTTCCGCGTCGCCAATCGCACCGGACTCGCACCCGGCAAGACGCCACGCGAAGTCGAGACCGCGCTGCTCGCCAACACGCCACCGCAATTCAGAAAGGACGCACACCACTGGTTGCTGCTGCACGGCCGTTACGTCTGCAGGGCGCGCTCGCCGGCCTGCCCCACGTGCATCATCCGGGATCTGTGCGAGTATCCTCACAAGACGCCCGCGCGTGCGCCGCGGCCGGCGCCGCGGCGGTTGCAGCGCGCGCTGCTGGCGGGCCGCGACCTCAACCGCAAGCGGCGGCAGCGCCCGCGCGCGTGAGCGAGCGCCGAGGTCCAGCAAGCACCATTCAGTTTAGGCAAGCCGCAATCGTGTCCACAACATGGGCCGCGGTCTCGAAAGCCGTCCTGAAACACGGCGTTTGCCACGGGACGCCGATGTGGAGCCGCCGCAGCTGTCGGCTGAGCTAGAGTCCTGACCTCCGTGGGTGCTTTGCCCGGGTTGGGTCAACAGGCGCCAGCCGGCCAACTGGAGACATCCGGGCATCGAGGCTACCATCCTCGAAAAGCCGACAAACCCGGAACTGGAGCCGGTTGGAAAGGAAAGCTTAATGAAACCTGCAAAGAAGGGCACGCAGAAGTCCCCCAAGAGCACCACGGCGACCGGAAAGAAGCCCGAGGGATTCACGGACGAGGAACGAGTCGCGATGAGGGAGCGCCTCCAAGAGCTGAAGGCGGAGGCGCGCCGCGGCCGGCGCGCGGACAAGGCGGACGGGGAAAGCGCCGTGCTCGCGAAGATCGCCGCGCTACCGCAGCCGGATCGCGCCATGGGCGAGCGCCTCCATGCGATCATCAAAGCCAACGCGCCAGCCCTCTCGCCGAAAACCTGGTACGGGATGCCCGCGTATGCCAAGGACGGCAATGTCGTCTGCTTCTTCCAAAGTGCGCAGAAGTTCAAGACGAGGTACGCGACGCTCGGCTTCAGCGACAAGGCGAACCTCGACGAAGGCCACATGTGGCCGACCGCCTTCGCGCTAAAGGAGCTGACCGCCGCCGAAGAAGCAAAGATCTGCGCGCTCGTGAAACAAGCGGTGAGCTGAGGACTGAGTCCCACTGGACGCGGCCCTATGCAGGATCGTCGGTCGGGACGAGGCGTCCCCGCCTGACGAGAACGCGCAGGGAGAACGAGCCGCAGGCGAAGAGCGCTTGCAGTAGATTCGCCTGCGGCACAAGCGGGAGAAAGTGCGTCTGCAAAGGAGAATTCAGGATCGCAATCC
>Ga0208991_1000371_pt1 | contig 10972 bp, 11 predicted proteins | sample MedBloCAOM3_M2_FD_187855 | JGI IMG/M metagenome (GOLD analysis project Ga0208991, IMG submission 187855) | Forest soil microbial communities from El Dorado National Forest, California, USA - Mediterranean Blodgett CA OM3_M2 (SPAdes) (version 2) | ecosystem: Environmental > Terrestrial > Soil >...
CCTTTGTCAGACGTGCTGGAAGATACGTCTTGTCGCGCAGTCAAAGGGATGTTCGACACACGGCCACCGGCATCCTCGTCGGCCTTCGGTAGAGGCATGACACTCGGAATTTTCTGGCTCGAACATGAACAAGAGCAAGACTGGAAACCTGGTCTCAACGACCAGGAGGAGGACGCGTTGGTTGCTTTCACACTGACGGATGGATATACGCCTGCCCAGAAATAACCCTGAACCGGCAGCTTCCGGAGGGCCTGTTCCGATGTCGGCCAGGCTCGGTCGAAACGCGCGCATGTTCAGATAGCAACCGCGGCTGCCAGCCATTGCGCTCGCTGCATGCGGTGACTTTCGAGGTCGGAGGACGTGCTCGGAATTGTTTTCAGCTTAACCGGTAGGACGCCAGGGAGTGAGCACGCTGAATAAACTCAACCTGCCACTTGGACAAGGATCACGAGAATGAGCAAACGGAAGATTGTGACAATCTGGATCGCACTGATGATCGGAAGCGCCTTCGCCACTTCTGCCCTGGCTGTCGGGAGCGATGTCGTGCGGTACCCGACGGCTGGCGCCTATTCGAGCGCCGCGATGAAGGCGAAGGAGCACTATGATATCGGTGTCCCGGCGCCCCGCCTGCGCATCTTTGTCAAAGCGCCATGGACCGATGCCACACGCCGCACGCCCTTCTGATATCGCGCCTATGGCAGGGGACTGCTGAGCCCAGCGCCGGCCGTTCTCGCGCCCGCTGGGTTCGGTTCGCCCTCCATTGCAAACCGCTGTGCCGCAGAGTCTAGCTTACCGCAGCCTTACACCGGCGCTCGCATTGAAGCTTTCGGAACTTGTTCAATGCATCGTCGGATGACGGAACGCGGTGGCCGCCACCTCAATCTTCGCTCTTTGCCTCCTTCTGAATGACGTCGCTGCGCACTCCAAGGGAGGACGGCAATCCCAAGGTTTCGCGCAGAAGAGCGAGAGAACTCTTCCCGAGATTTTGGATTTGAAGAATTTCCGAATCCGGCGTTTCTCGGATATCGCCCACCGTCTTTAAGCCAGCCGTGACCAAAGTATCTTTCACTTTCGGTGGGAGCTCCACGCTTTCGATCAGCGTGTCGTCCGGAAGTTCGGGCGATGGACCGATCATTTCCGGCTCCTAATCTTCGTACCGTAGCTCACCGCTGCCTCGGGCCGCATCTCGCTCTGGATCACCACGCTTGGCGGCGCCATCGGCAACATCCAGGCCGGCAAGATGCGGGCCTTGGCGGTGTCCGGCCGCACGCGCGCCGCGCAGCTTCCCGGCGTTCCCACCTTCAACGAGCTCGGCATCGGCTTCGTCGACGAATCGAGCTGGTATGCGTTGTTCGCCCCTAAGGGGACGCCGAAGGACATCGTCGCCAAGATCAACGCCGACATGACCCGCATCCTCGCCCGGCCCGAGATGAAGGAGCGCGAGACCACGCTGGGCTACCGTTTCATCGGCGGTGCGCCGGACAAGCTCGAGGCGATGCTCGAGCACGAGATCGCCAAATGGGCCGAAGTCGCAAAGAGCGCGTCGTTGCGCTGAGCGCCGTTGCGGCGTCGCCGGTAAGATGAACGCGAGATAGCGCGGTTCAGCGATAGAAGAAACCGGTCGGGAGGAGCGCATGGGATTGAGGATTTGCGGCGGCCTGTTGCTGGCGGCGGCGCTGGCAGTGAACGGCGGCGCGGCGGCGCAAAGCTATCCCGATCGTCCCGTGCGCATTCTGATTGCGTTCCCCGCCGGCGGCACCATCGACACGCTCGGGCGCATCCTGGCGCAGAAGCTCACCGAGGCGTGGGGCCAGAACGTCGTCATCGAGAACCGGCCGGGCGGCGGCGGCAATATCGGCGCGGCGGCCGCGGCGAAGTCCGCGCCCGACGGCTACACGCTGCACTTCGGCGCGCAGACGCTCGGGGTGAACGTGACGCTGCAGCCGAGCAAGGAGTTCGATCCGGTCAAGGACTTCGACCCGATCATGCTGGTCGCCACCGCGCAGGACGTCCTGCTGGTGCCGCCGACCTCGCCGTTCCGGTCGGTCAAGGAGCTGATCGACTACGCCAAGACGCATCCCGGGGAATTGAATTACGCGTCGCTCGGCACCGGCACCAGCGGGCATCTCGCCACCGTCATGTTCAGCGACCTCGCCGGCATCAAGCTCCAGCACGTGCCCTATACCTCGGCGTCCCAGGCCGCGACCGACGTCATGTCGGGCCGCATCGCCGTGTTCCTGCCGACGCTCGGCGGTCATATCGGCAACGTGACGGCGGGCCGCATGCGCGCGCTCGCCGTGTCGGGAACGACGCGCGCGATGCAGCTGCCAGATGTCCGGACCTTCAACGAGCTTGGCGTGAAGTTCGTGGACGAGACCAGCTGGTACGCGCTGTTTGCGCCCAAGGGCACGCCGAAGGAGATCATCGCCAAGATCAATGCCGACGTGGAGCGTATCCTGGCGATGCCTGACGTGAAGGAGAAGGGTGTCACGCTCGGCTATCGCTATGTCGGCGGATCGCCGGACAAGCTCGATGCATTTCTCAAGCACGAGATCGCCAAGTGGGAGGAGGTCGCAAGAGTCGCGTCGTTGAAGTGAGGAGACGGTGGGGGCCCTTGCACTACCGCGCTAGTACCCCGCGGCCAGCGCGCCGCGGGTGCGGTTGTCGGGCGCGCCGACGAGGCCGCCTGCGGTCACCAGGATCGAATTGGCCGAGGTGGGCGGCAAGCGCTCCACCACGTTATGGCCGCGCGCCGCCAGCGCGCGGATCAGGTCGGGGCGCAATCCGCGCTCGACCATGACCTCGTCGGGCGACCATTGATGATGGATGCGCGGCTCCGCGACCGCGTCCGCGATGGAGAGCTTGCGGTCGATCACGTTGACGATCACCTGCAGCACGGCGGTGATGATGCGGCTGCCGCCGGGGGAGCCGGTGACGAGGAACGGCTTGCCGTTCTTGAGCACGATGGTCGGCGTCATGGATGAGAGCGGGCGCTTGCCCGGTCCCGGTGCGTTGGCCGCGCCGCCGACCAGTCCGAACGCATTTGGCACGCCGGGCTTGGCGGCGAAATCGTCGAGCTCATTATTGAGCAGGACGCCGGTGCCGTCGGCGACGAGGCCGAGGCCGTAGCTGAAATTGAGCGTGGTGGTGTTGGACACGGCGTTGCCGAAGCGGTCGACGACGGAGAAATGCGTCGTATTGTCCCCCTCTCGCAACGTCGCACCGCCGGAATAAATCTCCCGTGCCGGCCGCGCCCGCGCGGTATCGATGCGCGCACGCAGCTTGGCGGCATAATCCTTCGACAGCAGGCGTGCGAGCGGCGCGTCGACGCTGGCTGGATCGCCGAGGAACGTGGCGCGGTCCGCGTAGGCGAGCTTCATCGCCTCGATCATCAGGTGCAGGCGTTGCGCGTCATTCGCGGCAAGATCGGGATAGCCTTCGAGGATGTTGAGCATTTCAATCAGAATCACGCCGCCGGATGAGGACGGCGGCATCGATAGAACGTCGTAGCCGCGATAGTGCCCGCGCACCGGTGCATGCTCGACTGCCTGATAGTCCTTGAGATCGTCGCGCGTCATCAGGCCGCCGCCGGCGCGCACCGCGGCGACAATCTTCTCGGCGGTCGCACCTTCGTAGAACGCCCGCGGCCCCGCGCGGGCGATAGCGCCGAGCGTATCGGCGAGGTCGCCCTGTACCAGAGTCGCGCCGGGGCCGAGCACGCGGCCGTGGGCGAAGAAGATTTTCGCGGTGGAGGGCCAGCGCGCCAAGCGCGCCTGCGAACGCGGCAGCGAGTCCGCGGTATCGTCCTCAATCGGAATGCCCTCGCGCGCCAGTCGGATCGCCGGCGCCATCAACTGCGCGAGCGTGAATTTTCCCGAGCCGTATTTCGTGTGCGCGAGCGAGAGCCCCGCGACCGTGCCGGGCACGCCGATCGCGAGCGCGGAATCGCGCGATTTGCGCGGATCGGCCTCGCCGCGCTCGTCCAGGAAGATCCCCGGCGTGGTCGCGGCCGGCGCGGTCTCGCGATAGTCGATCGCGGTGTCGATGTTGCGTCCGGCGAGATGGATCAGCATGTAGCCGCCGCCACCGATATTGCCGGCGCGCGGATAGGTCACCGCCAGCGCGAAGCCGGTCGCGACAGCGGCGTCGACCGCGTTGCCGCCTTGACGCAGGATCTCGACCCCGACGCGCGTTGCGCGAGCCTCCTGCGCCACCACCATTCCATGGCGCGCGGTGACTGCCGCGATCCGTCCACCGGGCGCGGGCGCGGCATCGGGCAGCGTGGAGTTTTGCGCCGCGAGCGGACCGAGGCAGATCAGGGATGCGAGCAGCGCAAGCAGGACTCGGCGGCCGACGATCATCCAGTGCTCCAAAATCTACCCTTCAAGGCGATCTGCGCTTCATGGCAATCCACGTTAAGATCTGCACCCCCAGAAGTTCCATCCGGCGCGGACATCCGCTCCAGCACCGCTATAATGCCTCACCACTGCCGAGGCGAGGGATTCGATGCCAGCTTCAGCGTCACCGCTTCGGATTGCGCCGGCTGCGAATAGGCTGTAGCAGCGGCCGGCGTGCTGCTGTGTACGGAAGTCGGTATCGGAGGTCCATCATGAGCTACGCATCGAGCGTGCTGCGCCTTGCTCGCATTCCCGTATTGGTCGCGTGCCTCGGCCTCTTGCTCGCGGGCTGCGGCGTCAACAACATTCCCAGCTATGACGAAGCGGCCAAGGCGAAGTGGTCGGACGTGCTCAATCAATATCAGCGCCGCGCCGATCTCATCCCCAATTTGGTCGAGACCGTGAAGGGGTACGCCGCGCAGGAGCGGCAGGTGCTCGAGGAAGTGACCAACGCGCGTGCGCGTGCGACCCAGGTTCAGGTGCAGATTCCGCCCGATATCGTCAACAATCCGGAGGCGTTCAAGCGCTTTCAGGAGGCGCAGGCGCAACTCACTGGCGCGCTAGGGCGGTTGCTTGCGGTTTCGGAGCGCTATCCCGACCTCAAATCGAACCAGAATTTCCTCGCGCTGCAGTCGCAGCTCGAAGGCACGGAGAACCGCATCGCAGTCGCGCGCCGCGATTACATCGAGGCGGTGCGGCAATACAACACGGAGCTGCGCACGTTCCCCGGCGTGATCTGGGCCTCGACGCTCTACAAGAACAACAAGCCGATGGAGACGTTCACCGTGGCGGAGGACGTGAAGACGCCGCCGCAGGTGAAGTTCTGAGCACACTGGCATGGCCGCTAAGCGCGCATCCGATTGTCGCGCGCATCCTCGCTGCGCACTCGACGTACTCCATCTCCCCGCCGGGGACAGGGAGCCGCCCGAGTTCGCTGCCCTTTCGGCAGTCAAATCTCGGTCAGGCGGAGCGGGTCTCGCGCTGATTGCCTTCCTGACGCTTGTTCTTCTCCTCCCGGCGATTGCGCTCGACTTCCCCTCGCTCAGCGGTCGCGTGGTGGACGAGGCCAATATTCTCGACCCGCAAACGCGGGCTGTTCTCACCGACAAGCTCGCCGACCTCGAAGCCAAGACCACCGACCAGGTCGTGGTGGTGACCCTGAAGTCGCTGCAGGGAACCTCGATCGAGGATTTCGGGGTGGAGCTCGGCCGCCATTGGCAGATCGGTCAGAAGGACAAGAACAACGGCGCGCTGCTGATCGTGGCGCCGAACGAGCGCAAGGTTCGCATCGAAGTGGGCTACGGACTCGAGGGCGCGCTGACTGATGCTGTCTCCCGGCTCATCATCGAGAATGCGATCACGCCGCGGTTTCGCGCCGGAGATTTCGCCGGCGGGATCACGCGCGGCGTCGACGACATCACCAGCGTGCTCACCGGCGACGCCGACGAATGGAAAGGCCGCGCGGCGCAACGGCCGGACACGGTGTCACCCACCGACTCCACGCGCAACGATTCGATCTGGCCTGCGATCTGGTTCGTTCTGGTCGTTATGGCGGTGGTCTTCATCTGCGGCATGCTGGCGGGTGCGTTGTGCGCGGCGATCCTGCGGCTGTTCGCCATGCTGTCGCTGGTAGGTGGCAGGAGCTCGTCGGGGGGCTTTTCCGGCGGCGGCGGCTCGTTCGGCGGCGGTGGCGCCTCGGGACGGTGGTGACATGGTCGGGAGTCACATAGCCTCTGGCCGCAAGCGCGGGGCGCTCCGCCTTCCCGCGAGAGTCGCTCCAATCGCGGTCGCGGCGTTGCTCGCTTTTCTATTCTTCCTCCCCGCGCTGGCGCTTGATTTTCCCGTGCTCACCGGTCGCGTCGTCGACGACGCCGGTATCCTGGACGGGGGAGCGCGTGCAGCACTCACCCAAAAGCTCGATGAGCTCGAAGCCAAGACCACCGACCAGCTCGTTGTGGTGACGCTGAAATCGCTGCAGGGAACCTCGGTCGAGGATTTCGGCGTAGAGCTTGGCCGGCGCTGGCAGATCGGTCAGAAGGGCAAGAACAACGGCGTGCTGCTGATCGTGGCGCCGAACGAGCGCAAGGTCCGTATCGAGGTTGGTTACGGGCTCGAGGGTGCCCTCACCGATGCCGTTTCGCGGCTGATCATCGAGAATGCGATCACGCCGCGGTTTCGCGCCGGTGATTTCGCCGGCGGGATCACGCGCGGGGTCGACGACATCATCAGCGTGCTGACCGGCGACGCCGCTGAGTGGCAGCAGCGTGCGGCGAAACGGCCGGAACCGACGACCCGTTGGGATTCGCTCCTGATTATGCTGCTGGTTTTTGTGGTGTTTGGATTCGTATTCCTCACGCTCGTCGGCGCCATCCCGCGGGACCGCGGTCGCGGCCGGTCGCGCGGCGGCGGTTCGAGCGGCTGGTCGTCGGGAGCCGGGTCGGGCTGGTCCTCCGGCTCTTCCGGCGGGTTTTCCGATGGTGGCGGCTTTTCCGGCGGTGGTGGCTCGTTCGGCGGCGGCGGATCGTCGGGAAGCTGGTAAGGGTTGGAGATGATCTCGCAGGCCGACAAAGATCGTATCGCGGCCGCCATCACTGCGGCGGAGGCCAAGACGTCAGGCGAGATATTCTGCGTCATCGCACGCCACTCGAGCGATTATCGCCTGGTGCCGGTCGCGTGGGCGGCCGCCGTCGCCCTCGCCGTGCCGGCACCTTTGATCTATCTCACGCTATGGCCGGCCTCGCTCATCTATCTCATTCAGCTCGTCGTCTTCATCGTTGCGGCCGTTGCGCTCTCGCTGCCGGGCATCCGCTTCCATATCGTGCCGCGCCGCACCAAGCACGAGCGCGCGCATATCGAAGCCATGCGGCAGTTCTTCGCCCAGGGTCTGCACCAGACGGAGAATCGGACGGGTGTGCTGATCTTTGCCTCGGTCGCCGAGCGCTATGCCGAGATCGTGGCCGATGGCGGCATCCACGCGAAGGTGACGCCGCAGGTGTGGGACCACGCGGTCGCGGCGTTGATCGCAGGGCTAAAGCAGGGACGGACTGCCGACGGCTTCATCGCCGCGATCGAGCAGTGTGGCGCGGTGCTGGCGGAGCACTTCCCGCCCGGGGTGCTCAACCCCGACGAACTGCCGAACAAGCTGGTGGAGATTTGAGCAACGCGTTGTAATGCCGAGCAGCCGATGCTTTATGCGTAGGGTGGGCAAACGCGCACTTGCGCCGTGCCCACGCGTAGACTTCGTCCACGCGCGCGAGAAAGACGCGTGGGCACGGCGCGCGCCATCGCGCCGACTTCGGAGAGCTGCGTCCTGCGCCTTTGCCCACCCTACTCGGGTGGATGACAGGAGCTTACCTCTACGACTTTCCGGATTCGTCGAGGAAGGCCTGCACCGCCTCGAACAGCATCTGGCGGTTCTTCTCCATCATGATGGTATGCGTGCCTTCGGGCAGTTGCACGTAGCGTTTGCCCGGTGCATTGACCAGCAGCGGGAACAAGGTCTGCGCCATATAGGGCGGGGTATCGCGGTCCCACTCGGCATGGATCAGCAGGGTCGGCACGGTGATCTTGGCCGGGTCGTAATAGGGTTTGCCGGCCGAGAAGAACTCGTCGCCGTCCTGCTGCACGCCGTTCGGCGCGCGCAGCGCGGGCGGCGTCATCTTGGCTCCCACCGGATCGGTGGCGAAGGTGACGTCGGCCCAGCTCTCGAACCAGCCGGCCGGGATGAGCGCCGCCTTCTTGTCCTCGGGCACACCGGTCAGCCAGCGGCTCTTCGCCTGCTCACGTGCGACCGCGCGGTAGGCGCCGAGCGGGCCTGCCGGCCGCGAGAGCGAGGGCGTCGTTCGAATCCACGCCGGCGCATAGAGCACGAGCCGCTCGACCTTGCCGGGGTTCTGCGTGGCGTAAGTTGCCATCAGCGTGGTGCCCCACGACCAGCCCAACAGGTTGAGGCGTGGGATGCTGCGGCGCTTGAGAATGAAATCGACGACCGCGGAGATATCCTTGACGGCGGTGACGCCGCGCACGACCGGCGCGTTCGCCTCCGGTTTATCGTCCATCTCCTGCGGGCGTGTGGATCTGCCGTAGCCGCGGATGTCGAGCAGGTAGACGTCGTAACCGCGCGCGGCGATGTAGTCCATCCACGATACGCCGTCGAGCGTGAGGTCGAACGACGTGTGTGCGGGATAGGTCGCGCCGTGCACGAACAACAGCGTGCGCTCGGGCCGGAATGCCGTCATGTCGGCCGGGCGCTTGTTGCGCACGTAGATTTCAATGCCGGGCTCCGACGGCACCATCATCTCTTCCATGACGACCTTCGGAGTCTGCGCCAAAGCTTGCGTGCCAGCGACTTGTGTGGCGACTGCCGCCATGATGGCGGCGGCGAGTAAATAGACCGATGTCATCATGTCCTCCCTTTCGCCGCTATCTTGCCTGCCCGTGATAGACGCTGTTCGGCCGCATGTCGGTTGCGGAGGCAAGCCGGTTGGTCATGTTGTAGAAGGCGGCGACCGAGGCGATGTCCCAGATGTCGCGATCGTTGAAGCCGGCGCGGCGCAGGCGCGCGCGATCTTCCTCCTCGACCTCCCAGGGGTGGGTCGTGAGCTTCACCGTGAAATCGAGCATGGCGCGCTGACGCTTGTCGAGCCGCGCGGCGCGATAATTCATCACCATCATCTCGCCCAGCACTGGGCCGCCAAGCTGGCGGACCGCATTGCCGTGGGCGGTGATGCAATAGAAACAGCGGTTCTGCGACGACACCACGGTGGCGATCATTTCGATTTCGAGCTTGGAAAGACTGGCGGCGTTCTGCACCAGCTCCTGGCGATAGTCGACGAACGCCTGCAGCTTGGCGTCATCGAAGGCAAACGCCTTGAGCACGTTAGGCACGAAACCGAGCTTTTCCTCGCACTTCTTGAAGTAGGCATCCATCTCCGGCGAGAGCTCTCCCGGCGGCAGCTTGAGCGCCGTGATCTTGACGTCATCCTCTGCGCCGGTATCCACCGAGGGAGATGCCTTCGCACTCTTGATGACGGGTGAGCGGCGGGTGGGAACAGGTCGCTTCTTGGCGGCGTTCTTCGTCGGCTGGGGCACGGGCGTCGTCTCCCTGTCGTGGAATGGTCGATCCTACCGTCTTTGACCGCGGAGCGGTATCGGCTCGAAGGCGGCGAAACTTAGCGCTCGACGCCGCAGCTTCGATGAGAAAGACTTAAGGGCGACACCGAAAATACTTGAGGCGGTATGGACTTGAACCGCAAGAACGCCGCCAGCTCACCTGGGCGCGCCGAGGGAAACGCGATGGTAGCCGCCGACCTTCCCGGCACCGATGAAGAGCGTGCCGAAGCGGCGCTGATCGCCGCGGCGGGCAAAATCCTGCGCGGCAGCCATCGCGATATCCCGGAGGATTTCGTCGCTGGGATTTTTGCTCATGCGGCGCCCGAAGATCTTCTGCGCTACGACCCCCGGCAGCTCGCCGAACTTGCTGCCGACGCCTGGTCTCTGCTTGCGGTGCGCAAGCCGGGCGTGGCGAACATCCGCCTCGATACGGTCGGGCCGGCGGGAGACCGGGAGCGGCGGCGCAATGAGTCGGTGCTTGAGATCGTCAACGACGACATGCCGTTCCTGGTCGACTCGGTCCTGGCGGAGCTGGCCGACCGCGGCGTCGATGTGCGCTTTGTCGTGCATCCCGTTCTGACCGTCGCGCGCGACGCCGCCGGCCGCCTCACCGCCCTCAAGGACGCCAAGGCTGCTCCCGGCGCGCCGCGCGAAAGCGTGATCTACATCCATCTTGAGCCGATCGACGATGAGGCGCGCCGCGCCGAGATCGTGGCAGCCATCGAGCGGGTGCTCGCCGATATCCGCCTCTGCGTCGCCGACTGGCGGGCGATGCTGAAACGCGTCGAGGACGTGATCGCCGAGCTCGAAAGCCACCCGCCGCCGGTGCCGGCGGACGAGATCGCCGAAGCCGTCGCATTCCTCGAGTGGCTCGTCGACAACAACTTCACCTTCCTCGGCGTTCGCAATTACAAGTTCAGCGCCGGCGAGGATGCGCTCGAACCCATGTTCGAAACCGGGCTCGGCATTTTGCGCTCCCGCGACATAGGGGTCGTGCAACGCTGGAACCTGCCGCTGGTGATTACCCCGGAGATTCGCGCGCTCCTGAACGAGCCGACGCTGCTCATCGTCACCAAGTCCGCAGTGCGCTCGCGCGTGCACCGGCGCGTCTACATGGACTATGTCGGCGTGAAGCGCTTCGATCGCGGCGGCAAGCTTATTGGAGAGTTCCGCATCGTCGGCCTCTTCACCTCCACCGCCTATACGCGCTCGACGCGGACCATCCCCTATCTGCGCCGCAAGGTCGACGCGGTGCTCAAGCGTGCCGGCTTCGATCCCGACGGGCATTCCGGCAAGGCGCTGGTGAATGTGCTGGAGAGTTATCCGCGCGACGAGCTTTTCCAGCTCGATGAGAACACGCTCTACCATTTTGCGATGGCGGTGCTGCAGCTCGACGAGCGGCCGCGCGTGCGGGTCTTGCCGCGGCACGACCGCTTCGATCGCTATGTTTCCGTCCTCGTCTA
>Ga0208991_1000372_pt1 | contig 10972 bp, 9 predicted proteins | sample MedBloCAOM3_M2_FD_187855 | JGI IMG/M metagenome (GOLD analysis project Ga0208991, IMG submission 187855) | Forest soil microbial communities from El Dorado National Forest, California, USA - Mediterranean Blodgett CA OM3_M2 (SPAdes) (version 2) | ecosystem: Environmental > Terrestrial > Soil >...
GGGTTGCGTTTCTGCGGCATGGTGCTCGACGAGCCGCGCCCCTCGTGGAACGGCTCGTAGACCTCGGCCACCTCGGTCTGCATCAGCAGCTTCACGTCCATGGAAATCTTGCCGAGCGTGCCGGTGACGAGTCCGAGAAAGCAGCCGACCTCGCCGATGCGGTCGCGCACCGTGTGCCAGGCGATGTCCGGCTGGCCGAGACCGAGCTCCTCCATCATCGCAGCTTGCACCTTGAGGCCATCGGCGCCGAGCGAGGCGAGCGTTCCGACCGCGCCGCCGAATTCGCCGACCAGAACGCGCGGGCGCAACTGCGCCAGCCGCTCGCGATGCCGTTGCATCGCGGCGAGCAGCGCCGCGGTCTTGAAGCCGAAGGTCAGCGGCACGGCCTGCTGCAGGTTGCTGCGTCCCGCCATTGGCGTATCGCGGTAGCGCCGCGAAAGGTCGGCGAGCGCCGCGGCGATCGCCTCCATGTCCTTTTCCACCAGTTCGAGCGCGGCGCGGATCTGCATGATCGCCGCGGTGTCGGTGATGTCCTGGGTGGTGGCGCCCCAATGGCACCACTCGCCGAGACCGTCGGCGCACAGGTCGACGATCTGCTGCACCACGCCGAGGATCGGATAGCCGATACGCTCGGTCTGCTGCTTCAGCCGGGCGAGGTCGATGTTTTCGATCCGGCATTGGCGCTCGATCTCGCGCGCCGCATTGTCGGGAATGATGCCGAGGCGGGCCTGCGCGCGGGCGAGCGCCACCTCGATCTCCAGATAGTAGCTGGTCCTCCGTTCGTCGGAGAAGACCTCCCGCATCTCCGGCGTAGTGAAGATGTCACGGAAGATTACGGAATCGAGCGCGGTCGCCGTCATGTTCATTTCCCCTGGTCAGGCCACTTTGCGGCCCAGCGCCAGGCCGTCGAGATGCGCCAGCACCTCCTCGATGTGCATGACGTCGGCATATTTGTGATGCAGATCGAAGAGGTTGACCTTGTGGCTGATCGGTGAGCGATCGTAGCTGCATTCCTCGACCACCACGTTGTGGAAGCCGTAGGAATAGGCGTCAACGGTCGAGGCACGTACGCAGCCCGATGTGCTTTCGCCGCAGATGATCAGGCTGTTGATCCGCTTTTGCTGCAAATACGCGATCAGCGGCGTCCCGAAAAATGCCGAGGCGCGCTCCTTGTAGATCACCAGTTCCCCCGGTGCCGGCGCAAGCTCCGCCTTGATGTCGTAGGTGTCGTCCGCCTCGCGGCCGATGTTGCGGTTGGTGGAGTGCACGCCGCCGCTGTTCACATGGCGGGTGGTATAGATGATCGGGAGCCCGGCCCGGCGCGCGGCGGCGAACAGCGCCTGGGTCGGCACCATCGCCTTCCAGGCGTGTTCGCCGCAGGAGCCGGAGAATTCGCGGTCAACCTCGCTGACCGGACGGTCGCCGCCCCGATAGGCCTTGTTGTAGAGGTCGATGGCGAGCACCGCCGGGTTGTCCCCGACGTAAATCTTGCGGCGATAGGCCTGGTAGATCTGGATGGTATCGGCGTCGACGACGTCCTTCCAGCAATGGTCTTCGAAATCACGCGCCATGATGTGGGCTCCTGCACTGATGGTGTCTCATCCGCCTCATCCTGAGGAGCGGGCGTAGCCTGTGTCTCGAAGGATGGGGTGGCCCCATGCTTCGAGACGCGCACTTCGTGCGCTCCTCAGCATGAGGCCGGTCGAGTCTCTCTCTAACTCCATCCGCACATTCTTGCTGAAATCATCCCGGGGCCGATGCGCCGTCGAGGTCGTGACATCGACCATCACGTCAGAGCACGATGCTGGGATTGCGCAGATTCTGGTCGCAGTCGATCAGATTGACCTGTCGAACCTGGATTTCCCAGCGATGCGCAGTTCGCACCATGCGATGCCCGCACCAGCCCGACAGAAATCGCGTTCCGTCCACGCGAAACTCGCTAATCAGGAAATTCGAGCGGACCATCCGGATCGTGCTTTGATTGCAGTCGAACACCTCGACATTCGAGATCATTCGGACGGTGCGGGATTTCGGCGCTTGCGACCAGGCGTAGCCGGTGCGCAGGCGGTAAATCCGGTCCTCCATGCGCCGCCGGTCGTCGAAGGAAATCGCGATCTCGCGCCGGGGATCTCCCGCGGCCGGCGTGCCCGGCACCCAGTAGATGCATTCGGGCGAGTACATCGCCAGCCATTCGTCGAAGCGAAGCTGATCGAGCAGGCGCGCTTCCTTTTCCACCAAGATGCGGAATTGATCGCGCTCCGACAGATTGTGGACTGCCAGGTCGTCCCGCTGCCAGTCGGTGAAGCTCGTCACCAGCTCCTGGTAGAGCTGCTCGTTGACGTAATAGGAGCTGGTCGAGGGATCGTGGACGGTCTGCATGCTAGCGCTCACGGCTCGCGCTGCACCACGAGGTGGGGCGTCGCCTTCATCAGCCGCTTCCATTCCTTGATATATTCCCGCATGAACGCCTCATCGGTGGCGGGCGCCGTGACGATGCCGTTCTCGTCCGTCTTGACGCGGCCGGGAATGTCGAGCCCGCGATGCATGTAGACCCATTCGTCTTCCAGGCACGCAAGTCCGCGCTGGATCTCCTCGAAATTGGCGAGGTCGTCGACTTCGCCGAAATTCGGGAATTGCTCCTGCGTGCGCATACGCAGCGCGTTGACCTCGTCGACCGCGCCGTCCAGCGCGCCGTCTTCGTCGACCACAGCCGTGCCGTACCAGGTGACGTTGGTCTCGTCGACCGAGACCGGTTCGAACACCTGGATATGGTTGCCCAGTAGCGAGAAGTTCGGGAACACGTTGATGTTGACGGGTTCCGATGAGGCGAGATCAAGGATCTCCTCCGCCCGGGCGCCGAACCGGCGGCGCAGTTCCTCGGCGTAATGCTCGGTGCCCGGAGCAGGGCCCTCCACCGCCCACAGTCCGCCGGCGCGCTTCTGGATGTTTGGCCGCTTGTCCTTGAAGTGGTGGCCGTTGCCCATATAGGCCATGTACATCGGCGCGGTATCCGGCGAGCCCTTGTAGTACGACATGCCCTTGTTGGCGACGTCGGCTTGGCGGTTCTCCATTTCAAGCAATGATCGGTGAGAGAACACCACGTGATAGCCGTCGCCGGAATTGTCGTAGGCAAGCTTCCAGTTGCCTTTGTATTTGAGCCGGTTCGCCTCGCACACCGCGATCTTGCCCTTGGGCTGCCGATCCAGCCATTCGTCGATCGGCTTGGTGATGGCGCCGAGATAGTCGAGGAGCGGCGGCGCATCGGGGTTGAGCGTTGCGAAGATGAAGCCGCGATAGCTGTCGACGCGCGGCACCTGCGCGACGTTGAACTTGGAGTCCTTGAAGTCGCAGGCATAGCCGTCCGGCCACGGCACAGCGCGCAGCTTGCCGGTGTTGAGATAGCTCCAGCCGTGATACGGACACGTGAAAATACGCGCTGAGCCCTTGTCCTTGCGGCACAGCGTGGTGCCGCGGTGGGTGCAGCGATTGAACAGCGCGCGGAATTTGCCCTGCGAATCCCGCAATAGGATGATCGGGCGCAGCCCCAGTCGCACGGTGATGTAGTCGTCGTTCTTCGGGATTTGGCTCTCGTGGCCGAGATAGACCCAGACCGCGCCGAAGATATTGGTCATCTCAGCCTGGAAGATCGCGGGGTCGGTATAGATCAGGCGGTGGACGCGATCCTCCTGGACGAGTTGGTCCCAGTCGTAGAGATCCGCCGCGCTCTCGATCCGCGCTGTGGTGAGCTTCTCCAGCATGGCGCTAGTGTCCCGATTCCGAAGTTCGCAAACCCTCGCGGCGCCCTCTGATGCGAACTTCGGAATCAAAGGGACACTAGCGAATTTTTTATTCTAGTGCGGTTTTTGGATTTGAAGTTCCTCAGCGAGCTTGCGGCTACAATGATAGGAACTTCAAATCCACCGCACTAGTCCTTCACGGCTGCGGGTGTACCGCTTCAGCTCCGCCCTTGTTCGCATGACGCTATAATGCATCCGCCTAGAAAAAATCGAAATACTCGTTCTGCTCCCATTCCGTCGGCTCGTCGCCCTCCTGCCCGCCGGTATCCTTGCGCCACTGCGCGAACCTGCCGGCCTCGTTGCGCTTGAGCTTGAGGAAGTAGTCGACGAAGACATCTCCGAGTTGGGCACGAAATAGCGGTTCGCGCTCGAGCGCATCCAAGGCGGCCTGCAAGCTTGCGGGCAGCATGGGCCGGTTGGCATTGTAGGGATCGTCGTCCGGTGATCCCGGCTCGAGCTTGTTGTCGATGCCATCGAGCCCGGCCACGATCTGCGACAGGATATAGAGATAGGGATTCGCGGAAGGCTCGCCGATCCGGTTCTCCATCCGGGTGGCCGGATCGTCGGGGCCGCCCAGCACGCGGATCATCACGCCGCGATGATCGTAGCACCAGGTGGCCCGGTCGGGCGCGAGCGAGTTCGGCCGATAGCGCCGGTAGCCGTTGACCGTCGGCGTTGCAAACGGCGTGCAGGCCCCGGCATGTTTCATCAAGCCGCCGAGGAAGGCGAGGCCCATTGGCGACAGATATTCGCGCCCGTCCTCCGGCATGAACAGATTGCGCCCGCTCTTGGCATCGACCAGTGACTGATGGAGATGCCAGCCGCTCGAATAGAAGCCTTTGAGCGCCGGCCTGCACATGAAAGTGGCCAAAAAGCCCATCCGGCGGCAGATCTGCCGGGTGGCCGTGCGAAACAGCAGCGCATGATCGGCTGCTTCCAGCGCCGGCCGCGGGGCGAAGGTACACTCCACCTGACCCGGCCCGAATTCGTTCTCGATCGACCGCAGCGGTAGTCCAATTTCGTCGAAACGCGTGGCCAGGGTGGAGAGCACCGGCTGCATCAAATCCATGTTGGATTCGGAATGGTAGGAAAAGCCGGGCTCTACCGGCCACGTCCCGATCGGGCGCCCGCGCGCACCCGGAATGCCGATATGCTCATGGGTCAAATGATCATCCGCGACGCGCAGCAAATACCATTCGATTTCGAGGCCCACGAGCGAGCTCATGCCTTTCTCTGCAAGCCGCTTGAGCTGCTTGCGCAGCAACTGCCGGGGGGAAAAGTGAAAGGGTACGCCGCTATTGAAATACTCGTCGCCCATCACCCAGCCCACACCCGGCGCCCAGGGCAGCACGCGAAACGTGGAGGGATCGGGGACCACGGTGAGATTCGGCGAGCCGGTCATCTCGTCGAGGCCCATCCCCCCGCCGCGGGTAAAGGAGTCGAAGGTGCGGGCGTTAGCCGAATCGAGCGTGCTGGTCGCGACGTTGATGTTGTGGCCGTTGATGAGCGCAGCCAGGAAGCCCGGCGCCGTCAGCGCCTTCGCGCGTGACGCGCCGTGCGGATCGGCCCACGCAAGGCGCACGAGATGCAGGTTGTCGGTCTCGATCCTGCGCTTGAGGTCCTCGGCTTGTCGTCTCTGCTCATCCGTCCAGAGGCCGTGTTTTGCAATGAATCCGAGCGACTTTGTCACCTGCACCATTCCATGCGCGATCGCGGACGGGAATGTAGATGATGGCGCAGACGCGATCCAGATTGCCGAGCCGGCATCCCGAACTCCGAGATTTCGTGGAGCGGGCCGCGCACGGCACCGCTGAGGGGCGGTCGGTGGGCGGTCAGGGGCCAGCGACCAAAGACGGTGTGAACATACCTGTTCGTTCAGAAATTGGAAGAAATATTGATTTTGTTACAAACGCCGGTTTAGCTGGCAACTGCCGGGATTAGAGGAGTGGATATGACGGTCCGTAGGACGTGGTTGCGGCTCGCTCTTTCTTCGGCACTGGCTCTTACTTCGGCACTCGCTTTCGGCGCGCTCGCTGGCGCCCAGGCGCCAACCTATCCCAGCAAGCCGGTTCGGCTGGTGCTTCCATACGCCCCCGGGGGCATCATCGATTATGTCGGCCGCACGCTCGGGCAAAAGCTGACCGAAAATCTCGGCCAGCCGGTGGTTGCGGAGAACCGGCCGGGCGGCGGTGGAGTTCTAGGGACGGACTCGGTCGCGCGGTCGGCGCCCGATGGCTATACCCTGGTATTGATGGATCCGGCGATCATCATCAATCCGACGCTGCAAGCGGACGTTCCCTACGATGTCTTCAAGAGCTTGCAGACGGTCTCGATCATAAGCTCCTCGCCGGAGGTACTCGTTATCAGTCCCACCCTGCCGGTGAAGACCTTTCCCGAACTGGTGGCGTACGGCAAGGCCAACCCCGGAAAGCTCAATTTCGCTTCGGCCGGCATCGGTACGACGCCGCATCTCGCCGGCGAGATGTTCAAGCTGCGCACCGGCATCGATGCGACCCATATTCCGTACAAGGGCATCGGCGCGTCCTACACCGACATGATGAGCGGCAAGGTGCAGATGGCGTTTTCCAGCATCGCCGGCGCGCTGCCGTTCACCACCGACAATCGGGTGCAGGCGATCGCCACCACCGGGGCGAAGCGAAGCAGCGTCTATCCCGACCTGCCAACCCTTGCCGAGGCGGGCCTTGCGGGATTCGAAGTCGACTTATGGTTGGGCGTGTTCGCACCGGCCAACCTGCCTGCGCCGATCCTGGCGCGTTTGAATGGCGAGCTGACGAAAGCGTTGGCGGCTGCCGACCTCAAGGCGGCGCTGGCCAAGGTTGGGGTCGAGCCGCGCGGAACCAGTCCAGAGGAAGGCGCCACCTTCCTGCGTGCCGAGTTCGACAAATGGAAGCAGGTCATTACCGACGGAAAGATCAAAGAAAACTGATCGTGGATCGTCCCGACGACGGCGGGCAATGATGCCGCCACATCGTGCGTGAAGGGCCCATGAAGATTCGCGCGCCGAAGGATTTCTGGTCGGGCGTGATGTTCTGCGGTTTTGCCGCGATCGCCATCCTGGCCGCGCGGGGATATTCGTTGGGAAGCGCCGGCAAGATGGGGGCGGGTTATTTCCCGTTGTTGCTCGGCATCGTGCTCGCAGCCATGGGCGCAATTTTGATTGCCAGGTCTGTCGTCGTCGACGACGAACCGATATCGCCCTTTCACGTCTTGCCATTGGTCATCATCGCGACGGCGGTGTGCCTGTTCGGCCTTCTGATCGAACCGCTCGGTCTCGTCGCTTCGATTGCCGTGCTGACGGTGTTGTCGGCCTGGGCCGGCCCGCAGTTTCGCTTGCTGGAAACGGTCGCGTTGGCGGCCGTGCTTATCGCGTTTTCCATCGGCGTGTTCGTCTATGCGCTGGGCCTTCCGCTTGCCATTTGGCCGAGCCTGTAGATGGACGTGATTTCCAACCTCGGGCTCGGATTTGCCGTCGCACTGACCCTCCAGAACGTTGTCTATTGCTTCATCGGCGTCTTGCTCGGCACCGTCATCGGTGTGCTGCCCGGTATTGGTCCGGTCACCACGGTCGCGATGCTGCTGCCGATCTCGTTCACGCTGCAGCCGGAGTCCGCGCTCATTCTGCTCGCCGGCATATACTACGGCGCCCAGTATGGCGGCTCGACAACGGCCATTCTGGTCAACATCCCTGGCGAGGCCTCGTCGGTCGTGACCACCATCGACGGCCACCAGATGGCGCTCAAGGGACGCGCCGGGCCGGCGCTCGGCATTGCGGCGATCGCCTCGTTCTTTGCCGGCTGCGTCTCGACATTGCTGATCGCGTTCGCGGCGCCGCCGCTCGCCGCCATCGCCTTGCAATTCGGGCCGGCGGAATATTTCTCGCTGATGGTCTGCGGCCTGATTGCGGCCGTGGTTCTTGCCCGCGGATCGCTCGTCAAGGCGATCGCGATGGTGGTCCTCGGTTTGCTGCTCGGTCTCGTCGGCACCGATGTGAATTCGGGGGCACGGCGCTTTAATTTCGGCATGACCGGACTTGCCGACGGTATCGAATTCGTGGCGCTCTCGATGGCGATCTACGGCATCGCCGAGGTCGTCTACAATCTCGAAAAGAAGCTGGCCACGAGCGTCGTTTCCGACGCGGTCGGCAGGGTGTGGCCGAGCCTCGTCGATCTCAAGCACTGCGCCGGCTCGATCCTACGCGGCACCGGACTTGGTGCCATTCTCGGCGTGTTGCCGGGAGGAGGGGCGCTGCTGGCATCGTTTGCGGCCTATACCCTCGAGAAGAATGTCGCCAAGCCGCCGCGCCAGTTCGGCCACGGCGACATCAGAGGTGTCGCCGCTCCGGAAGCCGCCAATAATGCCGGTGCGCAGACGTCGTTCATCCCGATGCTGACGCTGGGCATTCCGGGCAATCCGACCATGGCGATGATGATCGGGGCGTTGATGGTTCACGGCATCGCGCCGGGACCGCGGGTGATGACGGATCGCCCGGGGTTGTTCTGGGGACTCATCGCCAGCATGTGGCTCGGCAATCTCATGCTGGTGATTCTGAACCTCCCGATGGTCGGCGTGTGGGTGAGACTGCTGCGGGTGCCATACCGGCTCCTCTTCCCCGCCATCATCGTGTTCTGCTGCATCGGCGTCTACATCATCAACAGCAAGCCGTTCGATGCGTTCGTGATGGCGTTCTTCGCGGTCTTCGGCTACGTGGCGCTCAAGCTCGACTGTGAGCCGGCACCGCTCATTCTCGGCTTCGTGCTGGGACCGATGATGGAGGAAAATCTTCGCCGTGCGCTGCTGATCTCGCGTGGTGATCCCATTGTTTTTTTCCAGGAGCCGATCAGTCTGGCCTTCCTGCTGGTGGCGGCGGGACTCTTGCTGGTGCTTGCCGCGCCCGCCATCCGGGTCAGGCGCGAAGAAGCCCTCAAAGAATAGGCTGGCGCAGCGCCATAACGTAGGAACGGGCTGTTGGGCTGACCGCTACGATCGCTTGAACATGCCGACGATCGAGCCCCAGATCACCTTGGCGATCAATGCAAAACCTGAAATCGGCTTTGCCGCCGGAGGTGCAGCCCGTGGCGGCGGTGCGGTAGGTCGCGGTGGCGAAGCGGGTGGCGGCTCCGGAGCAGTGGGCGGGGCGCCCGGTGGAACGATGGAGGGCGAGGGCTGCAGCGGCGGTGGAACCGGCGCAGTCGAATGTTCCTGCGCGAGCTTTTCTTTCAGGCACTTCGCGAACTGATTCATGAGCTGCGTGGCGGTTGCCTGGATGATGCCGACGCCGCGCCCGTATTGCGCCACCGCGCCGGACAGCGTCAGGTTGGTGTGCACCACCACCTTCGATCCGCTGCCGGCAGGCTCGAGACGGAAAACGGAAGCCGCATTGGCGCCGCCGCGGCCTTTCGCGTCTGTGCCCTGCGCCGCCACCCGCGCCGTGTGTGCGGAATCGTCGATGTCCTCCAACTTGACGACGCCGGCGAAGGTCAAGGCGACCGGTCCGAGCCGAACGCCGATTTTGCCCTTGTAGATGTTCTTGCTGACCACCTCGGTCAGCTCCGCCCCCGGCATGCAGGGCGCGATGCGCTCGATGTCGAGCAACAGTTTCCAGGCCTGGGCCGGAGGCAGGGGCACCTCGAATGTATTGTCGAATTCCATGATGTCTCTCTAGTCTAGCCCCGATAGCCAACCATGTCAGGCGAGCCGAGTTCCTGCCAAATCCAGGTGGCGCAGGCGAGCAGCCGGCGGTCGGCGAAACGCGGCGCTACGAGCTGGATGCCGACGGGCAACCCCTGCGGGCCGCGGTGCGTCGGCAATGTGAGCGCGGGCGTGTGGAGAATGGTCCAGATCGCCTGGAAACCGGGATCGCCGGTCTCGTCGAGCCCGCGCGGGGCCTCGCCATTGACGCAGGGCGTCAGCAGCACATCCACCTCTTCGAAAACGGCCGGCAACCGCGCGCGACACTCTTCCCCGAGCCGCAACGCCGCGACATAGTCGGCGTGCGGCATAGCGCGCCCGATCTCGATGCGTTTGCGCAATTTGTCGCTGATCCGCTCGCGATGGTTATTCCATTCGTGCGCCATCGCCGCCGCGCGCTCGTAATTGTTGATGGTTTCCCGCGCGGCGTTGCGCAGGCCCGCGAATTCATCGGGCAGAACGATCTCCCGCATCCGCGCGCCGGCCTTGTCCAGCCGTTGCGCCGCGTTCTCGATGGCGGTCACCGTCTCCGGCTGCGCCCTGTCCCACAATGGAGTACGGCACAACCCGATGCGTGGCGGATGATCGAGTGGACGTGCCTGCAACGGCGTGCGCAACTCCAGCACAGCGCTCAGGAGCTCGACGTCATCGAGCGAACGGCCGATCAGCCCGAGCGTATCCAGGCTTTCGGCTGCCGGGTACACGCCGTTGCGGTTGAACGCGCCGAAGGTCGGCTTGAAGCCGAACACGCCGCAATAGGAGGCCGGGCGCAGCACCGAGCCGCCGGTCTGTGTCCCGAATGCCGTCGGGACCATGAAATCGGCGACCGCGGCGCCCGATCCGCTCGACGAGCCGCCGGGCGTGTGCGCGACATCATGCGGGTTGGCGGTCGTGCCCGGCGCCATGCCGGCAAATTCGCAGGTGACGGTCTTGCCCAAGATCACCGCGCCGGCCGCGCGCACCAGCGCCACACAGGCGGCGTCGGTCGTCGGCCGGTAGTTGCGATAGATCGGCGAGCCCATTTCGGTCGGCAGATCGGCGGTATCGATGATGTCTTTCACGCCGATCGGGACGCCATGCAGTGGACCGCGTGCGGCACTGCGGTCGCGCTCGCGGGCCTGACGCAGCGCCAGCTCCGGGTCGATGTTGGCCCAGGCGCGAACGGTATTTTCACGCTGCTCGATGCGATCAAGGCAATCGCGGACGACCGCCTCGCAAGTGGTGCCTCCCGCGGCGATGGCGCGGACGATCTCGGTCGCCGTGAGCGTGTTGTACGCGCGCGCGCCGGTCGCGCGCGCCGTACCCGACATTGAGGCGTTCACGGAAACGGCCTCAATTCTTGCCTGCACGCGCAGCCGTCGTCCCCGCGATGCGGCCGAACACCGCGCCCGACGTGAGGCCGGACCCGCCGGGGTAGTTGAAATAGAACAGTCCGCCGACCAGTTCGCCGGCCGCATAGAGGCCGC
>Ga0208991_1000373_pt1 | contig 10936 bp, 8 predicted proteins | sample MedBloCAOM3_M2_FD_187855 | JGI IMG/M metagenome (GOLD analysis project Ga0208991, IMG submission 187855) | Forest soil microbial communities from El Dorado National Forest, California, USA - Mediterranean Blodgett CA OM3_M2 (SPAdes) (version 2) | ecosystem: Environmental > Terrestrial > Soil >...
CCAAAGCCGGTGTTCGATGCGGCGGCGCTCGAGCTGCTCGGCTGGGCCGCGCGCTACTACCACCATCCGATCGGGCAAGTGCTGGCGGGAGCGCTTCCCAGGCCGCTGCGTCTGGGGGCAAGCGCCACCGAGAGCGAAGAGCGCTGGGTGGCAACCGCCGCTGGAACCCAGGCGTGCGCGGCGGGTGAGCCGCGCCGCGCCGCCAGACAGCGGGCGCTGCTCGAGTTTCTCCTCGAAAGCGGTGGCGCTGTGGCCGCCACCCTGAATGAGCGTCTCGGCTCATGGCGTGACGCCGCCCGTGCGCTGCTGGCGCGCGGCTGGATAGCCCGCACTGAAAGCCCGACCGTGGCTCAGGCAGAGGCCACGCGGGTCCGCGCCGCAGGTCCGGCGCTGCTCCCCGAGCAGAGCGCAGCCGTGGAAGCCGTGGCCGCGTCCCTTGGCCGCTTTGGCGCATTCGTGTTGCACGGAATCACCGGAAGCGGCAAGACCGAGGTCTACCTGCGGCTGATCGAGCGGGTGCTGGCGAGAGGCCAGCGCGCGCTCGTGCTGGTGCCCGAGATCGGCCTCACTCCCCAGCTGCTGGGCCGGTTTCGGGAGCGGTTCGACGCGCCGATGGCGGTGTTGCATTCGGCCCTGACGGATCATGAACGCCTCATCGCCTGGCGCGACGCCTTCAGCGGCCGCGCCCGCATCGTGCTCGGTACCCGCTCGGTGGTGTTCGCCCCGGTGCCGGAGCTCGGGCTGATTGTCGTTGACGAGGAGCACGACGCGTCCTTCAAGCAACACGAAGGGGGCTTTCGCTATTCGGCGCGGGACCTGGCGGTGATGCGTGCCCGGCACGCGGCCGTGCCGGTGCTGCTGGGTTCGGCCACGCCGGCGCTGGAGACCCTGCACAACGTCGCCGCGGGCCGCTATGCGCAGCTGCGGTTGCTGCGCCGGGCGGCACAGTCCCAGCCGCCGCGGCTCGCGCTGCTCGACCTGCGCACCAGCGCCATGCGCTCTGGGTTAGCGACACCGGCGGTGCTCGCGATCGAGCGTCATCTCGCCGCTGACGGCCAGGTGCTGGTGTACCTCAACCGCCGCGGCTACGCGCCGACGCTGTTGTGTACCGCGTGCGGCTGGATCGCGCCCTGCCGCGAGTGCGACGCGCGGCTCACCGTGCATCTGGCCGCCGGACGGCTGCGCTGTCATCACTGCGGCGCCGACGCGCCCCTGCCGCAGCGCTGTCCACAATGCGGTTTCGCCGTGAAACCGGTGGGCCAGGGCACGGAGCGCATCGAAGAAACCCTCGGCACACTGTTCCCCGGCGTGAGCATTGCGCGCCTGGACCGGGACGTCGTGAGAAGGCGCGGCGAGCTGGAGGCGGTGATGCGGCGCGTGTCCTCGGGCGAGGCGCGCATCCTCGTCGGCACGCAGATGGTGACCAAGGGACATGACTTTCCGAACGTGACGCTGGTCGTGGTGCTCAACGCGGACCAGGGCCTCTTCAGCACCGATTTTCGCGCACCCGAACGCCTCGCGCAGACCATCGTGCAGGTGGCGGGGCGCGCAGGGCGCGGCGCGAGGCCTGGCGAAGTGCTGATCCAGAGCGAATTCCCGGATCACCCGCTGCTCACCAGCCTGCTTGCGGAAGGCTACGACGGGTTTGCGCACGCGGCGCTCGCGGAACGCTCGCAGGCCGCCTGGCCGCCGTTCAGCCGCCTGGCCGCGGTGCGCGACTCCGCCACGACCGCGCAGGTCGCGCTCGCCTTCCTCACCGACGCCCGCAAGCTCGCGCACCGTCCGCCGCGCGGCGTGCGCCTGCTGGGTCCGGTGCCGGCGGCCATGGCCAAGCGCGCCGGACGCTACCACGCGCAGCTGCTGGTGGAGAGCGCGGAGCGCTCGCGCCTGCACGAATTCCTCGATACCTGGCTGGCGCAGGTCGTAGCTCTCAAGAGCGCGCGCGGGGTGCGCTGGGCACTGGACGTGGATCCGATCGAGCTGTTCTGACTGTGCACGCCCGGCACAGGGCGTGGGTAGTACTGGCGCTACTCGGCGAAAGCGGCGGTGGCGATCTCCTGTTCCACGGCGTTATCGGGGGTCGCGTGCGGCACATGTTCGCGGCACAGACTCTCGAGCCAGGTGCCATGCTGCGAGGCGGGCTTGCGCTCGCAATGCGCCACCAGGAGTGCGGTGAACTGAGCTTTGAACCTCAGGCGCGGGAAGACATCGATCACCGCGTCGGTTTCCCGCGGCTCCAGGTCCCCCGGAGCAGGCCCGTCGACATCGGTTCCCGCGCCGAGCGCGACCAGCATCGCCTCCGGTCCGTGCCGCAGCGTCAGCGCCCACTTGCCATCGTGCAGCTCGATCGTATGCCAGATGCGATCCGCTTGGCTTCGCGAGCCGCGGTTCTGTCGCACCCAGCGCTCAGCCGCATCCGCCCCGTCGACCTCGAACGATCCCTTAGGGGTTTCGAAGGCCGGCAACAGACCCAGGTCATGAAGCGCGGCGCCGATGAACGCGTCTTCGCCCCGATACTCGCGATGCTGGCGCTTGAGCAGCAAGGCGCCGAACAGGAACGTGCGCATGCAATGATTGAACAGGTAGTCGGGGCAGCTCGCGCGCGCGAAGCCCGCCGCGGCGAGCGCCAGCGGCGTGCGCGGCAGCCGCACGCCCGCCACCTCGGTGGGAAGTTCTGCGCCGCGCGCGTAGCGCGCAAGTCCCGGGTGCGCCAGCAGTGTCAGCGCGCCGGCCCACTTCAATAGCTGTCGCCGCCGCATGGTGCGGGAGTCTAGCGCGGCCCAAGCGCCGGCGGCACGATGAGCGGCGGTCCGCTCCCGCGGCAGCGCTTCGGGTAGACTTGCGCGCCTGCCAACGTCCGGATTCCCCTCTTGAAGCAGGAACTCGAGCAACTGCTGCTGGCCTCCCTGGGCAAGCTCATCGGGAGCGTGCTCGCGGAAATGCCCGCCGCCTCCGCGGTGGTCGTCGAGCGCACCCGCGACAACCAGCACGGCGACTTCTCCACCAACCTCGCGCTGCGGCTGGCGAAGGCGGCACGCAGGAATCCGCGCGAGCTGGCGGCCGCCATCGTGGGCGCGCTGCCGGCGAGTCCGCTGCTGGCGCGCGCCGAGGTGGCGGGTGCCGGATTCATCAACTTCCACCTGGCGCCGGAGGCGTACGCGAGCGAGCTCGCGAGCATCCACGCCCTCGGCGCCGCTTACGGTGAAAGCAGGCTCGGCCAGGGCGAGCGGGTGCTGGTGGAGTTTGTATCCGCGAACCCGACCGGGCCGCTGCACGTGGGTCATGGACGCCAGGCCGCCTACGGCGCGACGCTCGCGAACATTCTCACCGCGGCGGGGTTTGCAGTCGCGCGCGAGTACTACATCAACGATGCCGGACGGCAGATGGACATCCTCGCCGTCAGCACCTGGCTGCGCTATCTCGGCCTGTGCGGCGAGGAGTTGCCGTTTCCGCAGAACGGTTACCGCGGCGACTACGTGCGCCCGCTCGCGCAGCGGCTCAAAGCCTTGGTGCGCGAGCAGCTGCGACGCCCGGCGGCGACCGTGCTCGCCAATCTGCCGGCGGATGCCCCCGCGGGTGACAAGGAGGCCTACATCGATGCGCTCATTGCGCGCGCGCGCGAGCTGCTGGGCGCGGATGGCTTCCGCCAGGTGCTGGAGCTGTCGCTCAGCGACATGCTGGCGGACATCCGCAATGACCTTGGGGAATTCGGTGTGGTGTTCGATCACTGGGCTTCCGAGCGCGCGCTCGCCGACAGCGGCGCGATCGATCACGCGCTCGCGGTGCTTGAATCGCGGGGTCGGCTGCAGCGGCGGGACGGCGCGCTGTGGTTCCGCGCCACCGAGTTCGGCGACGAGAAGGATCGCGTGGTGGTGCGCGAGAACGGGCAGAAGACCTACTTCGCCTCCGATATCGCCTACCACCTGCAGAAGCGCGAGCGCGGGTTCGCGCGTCTCATCGACGTGCTGGGCGCCGATCATCATGGTTATGTCGCGCGGGTGCGCGCCGGACTGATTGCCATGGGCCAGCCGCCCGAGTGCCTGGAAGCGACGCTGATCCAGTTCGTGAGCCTGTTCCGCGGCGCCGAGAAGATTCCCATGGGCAAGCGCGAGGCGCAGTTCGTCAGCTTACGCCAGCTGCGTGAGGAAGTCGGCAACGACGCCTGCCGTTTCTTCTACCTGATGCGCAGTCACGAGCAGCCGCTCGACTTCGATCTCGAGCTTGCCAAGTCCCACAGCAACGAAAATCCGGTGTACTACATTCAATATGCGCACGCGCGCGTGGCGAGCGTCATGAAACAGCTCGCCTCCCGCGGCCTGTCCTTCGATCGCGATGCCGGGCTCACCGCCGCACGCCTGCTCGGCGCCGCCCACGAGCAGGCGGTGCTCAGCTCGTTGACCCGCTATCCGGAAATCGTGGAGCAGGCGGCCGTGAACCGCGCACCGCATGCCCTGGCGCACTACCTGCGCGAGCTCGCCAACGTCTTCCACACCTATTACAACGCCGAAGTCTTCCTCGTCGACGAAACGCCGTTGCGTAACGCGCGCCTGGCGCTGATCCTGGGGGTGCAGCAGGTGCTGCGCAACGGGCTGACGCTGCTCGGCGTATCGGCGCCGCAGAGCATGTGAGAAACGCGGCGCACGGATGGCAGCCTGCATGGCGAAACTGACAACCCGCGACTACAAGTCCACGCAGCGACGCTCGCCCGATTTCAGGCGGCTGCGCGAGTTCGGCTATGGCGTGCTGGCCGGAATCGTGCTGGCGAGCACGGCGTTCGTCTACCTCGGCGGCACGACACGCGGACCGAAGGGCACCGCGGACGCGCCGCGCCCCGATCCGCACCGTGCCGCGCCCGCCGATGCCGACAGCGGTGGCGTCGGCTCGGGCAGGAGTGCCGAAAAATACGACTTCTACGAGATGCTGCCGAACTTCGAAGTAGTGGTGCCGGAGAAGGACAAGGACGTCAAGCGCGATCTGCCGGCGGCGGCGAAAGTCGCACGCCCGGGGGTGTACGTCCTGCAGGCGGGTTCGTACCGCAACGAAGCGGACGCCGATCGCGTGCGCGCGCAGCTTGCGCTGCAGGGCGTCAACGCCAAGGTACAGCGCGTCGCGGTGGACGCGGATGTCTGGCATCGTGTGCGCATCGGGCCGATCAACAATCTGGACGAGCTCAACAGGGTGCGCAGGCAGCTGCGCGCGGCCGAGGTCGACGCGTTGGTCATACGGGTAGGAGACTGAAGGAGCAGGCACATGAAAGCAGTCGTGACTCTTGTGTTCGCCGTGTTAGCGAGTCAGGCCGTGCTTGCGCAGGACGCGAAACCCTCGGAAGCATCGATCCGGCAGCTGTTCGAAGTCATGCATAGCAGCAAGCTTCTCGACGCCTACGTGACACAGATCGACGCCACGGTGCGCACCTCGATGCAGCAGGCTTTTGCGGGACAGCAGCCGACTCCGAAGCAGCAGAAGATCATGGATGAGCTGGGGCGCAACATCGCTGCGCTGGTGAAGGAGGAGCTGAATTGGGCGACCTTCGAGCCCATGATGATCGAGGTGTACCGCAACACGTTCAGTCAGCACGAAGTGGACGGGATGCTGACGTTCTACCGGTCCGAGGCCGGACAGGCGGTGATCGCCAAGCTGCCAACGGCAATGCAGCAGACCATGACGAGCATGCAAAGCCATGTTAAGACGCTCACGCCCAGGATCGTGCAGCTGGAACGCGACGTGGCCGCGCAGCTCAAGGCGGCAGGGGAACCCGAGCAGCCGACGCACTCCCCGCAGGGAGCGCAAGCGCCGCGATCGCCGCCGCCTGCTCCGGCGCAGCCACCGCGGCGGTAGCCCGCGCCCTCAGCGCTCGCGTTCGCGGCGTCGCCTGGCCTTTGCGCGGCCTGCGCCACGCACGCGCTGCGCCACCTTGGCGGCCGGCTTCGCGGCCGCCATCGCCGCGGCGACCGAACGACGCGCCCACGCCACGAGCGCCGCGGCATCCTCCAGCACATCCGCCGGGGCCTCGTAATAGCTCATGCTGAGCTGCGGGCTGTCGGGGTAGGGCCGGAACCGACCCATGCCGCGGCTGGTGAAATCCGCGCGGTTGGAATCGTTGACGCGCAGATACAGGATATCGTCGTCGACAAGTGCGAAGAAGAACTCATCGCAGTACAGGCCCGCCCCGCCGAACATGCGCCGTGAGCTCACGGCGCCCAACCCGGCGAGCTGCTCGCAAACGTAGCCGAGGTAGTTGCTGCTGACGGGCATGTATCACGCGGCGGGGCGCCTGCCGCCGGGGCAAGCGTGCCTGGCTTCAGTCCTCGCTGATGTTGCGGAAGTCGACGCCGAGCGAGCGCAGCTTGCGGTACAGGTGCGTGCGCTCCATGCCGACGCGCTTGGCGAGCTGTCCCACCTTGCCGTTACACAGCAGCAGCTGCTGCTGCAGGTAGGCGCGCTCGAACTGCTCGCGCGCTTCGCGCAGCGGCAGCGCCAGCAGGTCCTGCTTCACCAGCGGCTCATTGGGCGGGGTCTGCACCGCGAGCTCGCGCTCGATTTCCTCCAGACGGATCTCTTCCGCACCGCCATGGAGCAGCAACCGGTGCACCAGGTGCCTGAGCTCGCGCACGTTGTCGGGCCAGGGATAGTTGCGCAGACGGTTCTGCGCCGCGACGCTGAAGCGCCGGAATGGCAGCCCGTCCGCGTCGACCAGGCGATCGACCTGATGCCGCAGCAGCTCGGGCACGTCCTCGGCGTACTCGCGCAGCGGCGGCACGCGCATGAGCAACACGTTGAGGTGCGCGAGCAGATCACGGCGCAGGGCATCGGTGCCGGCGCGCTGCTCGATGCCCGGCTGCGCGCAGGCCAGCAGGCGCGCGCGCAGGCTCACCGGCTCGCTCCCCCCCAGGCGCGTGAACTGCCCCGATTCGAACACGCCCACCAGCAGCCGCTGTACGCCCGGCGGCAGGTCCTCCAGCTCGTGGATGAACAGCGTCCCGCTGCCCGCCTCCTCGAGAACGCCCGCGACCCTCTGCCCGTCCGCCTGCTCGTGGCCGAACAGCCGGCTCTCGGCGTCCGCATCACGCAGGCTCGCGGCGACGAGCGGCACGAACGGCGCGCTGGCGCGTGGTCCGTGCTCGTGCAGATAACGCGCGAACGCCTCGCGTCCTGACCCGGGCTCGCCGACCAGGAGCACCGGCGAGGGATTGGTCGCCATCTGCTGCAACTCCGCGCGCAGCTGCTGCATGAGACGGCTCTTGCCGATCGGTACGGCGAGCGGCGAGCCGAGCAGCTTCCCCGACTGGCGATGCCGCCGGCCCGCGTCGAGGGCGCGCTCCACGGTGCGCAGCAGCTTGGCGAGCGACAGCGGCTTCTCCACGAAGTCGAAGGCGCCGAGCCGCGTGGCCTCCACCGCCGTCTCCACCGTGCTGTGCCCGGACATCATCACCACCGGGCAGCCGTCGGCGGCGGCGGCGGACCATTCACGCAGCAGCGTGATCCCGTCCACGTCCGGCATCCAGATATCGAGCAGCACGAGATCGGGTATCTGCCGGGCGCGCGAGGCGCGTGCCTGCGCGGCGTTGGCGGCGACGTCCACCTCGTACCCCTCCTCGGAAAGGATCTCTTTCAGCAGACCGCGGATATCCGCCTCGTCATCGACCACCAGAATGTGTGGACTGCTCATGCTCTCTCCCGTCGCAACTGATCCAGCCGCTCGCGCGCGCCTCCCGTGGCGGACCGGGTGCTGTCCTTTACCGGCAGCACGATGCGCACGCGCGCGCCACCTTCGGGCCGATTGTCGGCATCGATTCGCCCACCGTGCTCCTCGATGATCTTCTTCACAATGGCGAGCCCCAGTCCCGTGCCCTTCGGCTTGCTGGTGACGTAGGGGTCGAATACTTTGCCGAGGAGCTCGCGCGGAAATCCCGGGCCATTGTCACACACGGTCACGGCGGCGTACTCGGCATCGGCGCCGGACTCGCGCTGGGTCGCGATCTCGAGCGTCGGGATCGCAACGTCATCGAGCGCTTCCAGGGCGTTGGTCATCAGGTTGTTGAGGATCTGACGCACCCGGCCGCGATCGGCCTCGATGCCCTCGAGGTGCTCATCCAGATCCAGGCGGATGCGCGTGCGCGGACCCTGCGAGCGGTACAGGTCCGCCACCTCGGTGATGAGCTGATTCAGGCTGAAGCGCGTGATCTGCATCTCCGGTGCGCGCGCGTATTCGCTGAACGCGTTCACCATCTGCTGCATGGTCTGCACCTGCTGCACGATGGTGCGCGTGCCGCGCTCGAGGATCTCGGCGTCGCGCTCGTTCATGCCGGCGAGGAGGCGCCGGCGCAGGCGCTCGGCCGACAGCTGGATGGGGGTGAGGGGATTCTTGATTTCGTGCGCCAGGCGCCGCGCGACCTCGCCCCAGGCGGCATCGCGCTGCGCCTGCAGGAGCGTGGTGATGTCGTCGAACACGATCACGAAGCCCGTGTCAGTGTCCTCGCCCGGCAGCGGCGTGCAGGCGCACATCAGCGTGCGGCGTCCGGCGGCGCCGTCCAGATCGAGCTGCTCGCGCCACTCTTCGCGGCCACCGGCAAAGCGCACCGCGAGCGCGGCGACGAACTGCCCCAGGCGCTCGTTGCCCGCGGCGAGCTCGGGCAGCGAGCGCCCGCTGGCCGCTGACAGGTCGGTCCCGAGGATCGCGCCTGCCGCCTCATTCGCGGTGCGCACCGTCAGGCTGCGGTCGATGGCGAGCACCCCGGTCGAGAGGCGCGCCAGGATGATGGCGAGGCGCTGGCGCTCGCGCTCCACCGCCTGCTGGCTGTGGGTGGCTTCGGCGTGCGCGCGCCGCAGCCGCTTGGTCATGTCGTTGAAGGAGTGCACCAGGAAGCCCATCTCGTCGCGCGAGGGCAGCGGCAGGCGCGTCCCGAAGTCGCCCTTGCCGACCGCACGTGTGCCCTCGATGAGATCCTGCACCGGACGCACCAGGCGCTGCGCGGAGTAGATCGCGCCGTAGATGGCCGCCAGCATGGCGAGCAGCAGCACCAGCGTGAGCGTGAGGCGGAAGCTGGTCTTCAAGGGCTCGCGCAGGGCGGCCAGGTCGCCGTACTTGTGGTAGGAGTTCTGCACCGCTTCCGACAGCGCGGCGAGCTGCGCCGGCACGGGGTAGATCGCCACCACGAAGCGCGCGTCATGGCCCGCGGCAGCGTCGCCGAGCGCCGCGGCCGTGCGGATAAAGTAGTGCCCGCCGGCCCGCGGCTCGAGACTGACGTAAGGCCGGCGCTGCTCCACCTGTCGCACCAGATCCGCGGGTGGTTGCGAGGGCATGCTTTCCAGGGGACTCTCGAGGCTCGCGGCGAGGATGTGCTCGTGTGCGCCGAACAGCGCGATCTCGGTGGCCTGGCTGGCGCGCCGTTCCGCATCGAGTCTTGACTGCGCGTCGGCGGGCGCGGCGCCGGTCAGTGCCGCGGCCAGTGCCACGGTTCTGCCGGAGTACTCACGCATGCGCAGGTCGAGCGCCGCGCGCGACAACCCGAGGGCGTCGTTCAGTCCCTGCTTCACTTCGACCTCGAACCAGCTGTCGATGCCGCGATTGATGAACTCGAGGGATGACAGATACACGATCAGCAGCGGCGCGATGACCAGCGCCCCGAAGATGCCCACGGTGCGCGCCGTGAGACGCGAGCCGGGCACGTGCGCGCGATAGTCGCGCACCAGGCGCCACACCTTGCGCGCCAGCAGCACGCTGAGCACGATCACGCCGCAGAAGTCGACCAGCAGGATCCAGGGCTGCAGGCGGTCGAATTCGGACGAGTTCTGCACGCTCTCGGCGAGCAGCAGGAATGCTCCCAGTCCGATGGCGCACCACAGCAATGCCTGCGCGACCGCCACCCATCTCAGGCGCGGCGGGCGCTCGTTCACACCGGGAGTAACCATGAGTACCACTCGCTCACCCGTGCCCAGTCGTCGCTCCAGAACAGAATCGCGCGTAAGCTGGCCGGCAGATGACCGCGGCGCACGCCGGCGCGCACGCTGATCGTGTAGTTGCCGCCATCGAGCTGCGGTTCCACCAGGATCGGCCAGGCATCCACCTTGCCCAGGTACTGCAGCCCCTCGTCCAGTGTCGCGAAGGTTTCCTGATCGCCGCTGCGCGTGTCGCGCACCACGTAACGGTCACTCACCGCGTGGTAGCTGAGCTCGCGCCGCAGCGTCAGCTCGACAATGTTCACGTTGAACCAGAAGCGCCGAGCCCGATCCACGCGCGCGTCCAGGTCGAACGTGAGCGTCAGGCCGTCCCGCAGCGCCTTGCGGATGGCGGGACCCATCGGGTACTCGATGCGCGCATGCAGCAGAAAAACCCCCTTGTCGAGGTTCACGTAGGCGGAACGCACCTCGAGGATCCCGTCGAGCGCGTCGCCCCAGCCGAGACCCCAGCTCGCAAGGGCAATCACGCACAGCGTCGCGACCAGCCCGCCCCGGCTCAAACCATCCCTTGTTGGATCGCCGCGTAGCATGGGTGCAACGACAGACCTGTGATGGATCTGCGACTGGCGGCGCGAACTCAGGTTCCGGCCGTTGTCTTTTCGAGACAAGCATAATAGAAGCCGTCCGTCCCCGCCTCTGCTCCCGGCAGCAGCTGCACGCCCACGGCGCAGTCGACCGCGCCGGGCGCGAGGGCGGGGCCGTTTGGCACGGCGGCAACCCCCATCTGCGGCTCCGCCGCCAGCAGGCGCGTCACGACCTCCTCGTTCTCCTCAGGCAGTATCGAGCAGGTCGAGTACACGAGCCGCCCGCCCGGAGCCAGCATGGTGACCGCGGCCCGCAGCAGCGCGAGCTGGCCGGCCGCGAACGCGGGAATGTCGCCCGCGCGGCGCAGCAGCTTGATGTCCGGGTGACGGCGAATCACCCCGGTCGAGGAGCAGGGAGCGTCCACCAGAATCCGCTCGAACCGCCGGCCGTC
>Ga0208991_1000375_pt1 | contig 10889 bp, 9 predicted proteins | sample MedBloCAOM3_M2_FD_187855 | JGI IMG/M metagenome (GOLD analysis project Ga0208991, IMG submission 187855) | Forest soil microbial communities from El Dorado National Forest, California, USA - Mediterranean Blodgett CA OM3_M2 (SPAdes) (version 2) | ecosystem: Environmental > Terrestrial > Soil >...
TCGCCAACTCGCTGAATACCGTGAGCACATCTCGCGAGATACCTCACGAGTTTCGCTATCACGCCAAGGTGCTGAACGATCACCTCGCCGATGTGCTGCGCAGCGGGCTGTTCGACGACATTGACCACTTTTTCAAGATGCTCGAATTGCACGTGCGCAATCGCAGGGCAAGGTAATGCGCTGACGAAGTGATCGATAAATCAATTGGCTTCCGGTAATGGCGGATAGTGTTGCAAAAGGTCCTTTGCATCATTGAGCACAAAGTCTGCGAGCCGTAGGAGCGGCGATCGAAAACTATGTGGGGGACCATATCATCTAGCGATGAACTCACGGGCGACTTCGATAGCCGGCAATCGGGGATGGCTGCCTGTTTCGTCTTTTGGCGGGAGATTAACTTCGTGCACAGCGCCAGGCACAGAAATCTAAAATTCAATTTAATGGTGTCGGCGGATTACGAACCTACGTAAGCCTCACGGCTTCGCCGTTCCAGTGAATCATGGTGGTGCTCCCGATGTCTAACACTTCCGTAAAAGTCGCTATCGCATTGTTCATGGTCTTGACCCTACCTGCCGCTTCATTTGCGCGAGGCGGACACGGAGGCGGACACGCCGGTTCGGCGGCAATGGGAGGATTTGCGCGACTCGCCGGTTCGGGGGCAACAGGAAATGTGCCGATCAGTGGTATTGCGCGGGGCCCGGCGAACGCTGGCGGAATGAACAATGTGGCGGTCGATCCCAGCGGAGTGGGCAATGCTTCCAGGATAGCTCCGCTCTCGCAGCCGCACATAGCCGCGGGGGCGATTGCGCGGATGGCCGGTTCGCGAAATCCAGCCGCACCTTCATCGGCGAACTCGGGCCAGCCATTGCTGCCGGATGCACCGGTCGGCCACCGCCAGCCGCGCGCCGATCAAGTGCCCTCGGAGAAAAACCCGATGAATCCGAACGATCCACTCAATCAGGAGAACGCGGCGCTCGACCGCATGATCAACGGCATTTGCCGCGGTTGCTAAATATCCGCTATCCGGCGCGCTGAATCAGGCGGGATGCAGAAGCCAGGAAGGCGGTGGCCCAGCTCCTTGAGATTGTGCCCGATTTCCGACACTGGAAGTCTGGCAGCGTCACTCCGGAAGTCCTGCTTTCTCGCAAATGACGGAGCACCGCAACGCGCTCAGCCCTTTACATCGAACTGTTTGCTGAGGTGGTCGCCGATCTGCACGATCAGTGCGACGCATTCGGGATAGCCGGGTTTGGCAAAAGTCGCCTCGTCGGCTGCGGTCCGGAATTCCCAGGAGTCGCCGGTACGGAGAATGGAAACCGCGATTCCGTCCGGACAGTCGGCGTGGACTTTGAGCTCTGCTCTTGCCATCGCAATGAGTTCGGCTTCGGTCTTGGTGGGCTTGCTCATGCCGGCACTTCCCTCTCGACGCTCGATCGCCGCAGGTTGCCGTGTCGGCAAGCGTCTGTCGAGAGGATGACAGCGGCCGGGGACGGGCTACCTTGCCGCGTCCACCCGCTTCAATCCGACGATCTCAGGCAGGGAGCCGGTCGGGAACGGATCGGCCTTCGGGGTTTCCGGCGGCAGCGGCGCCCTTGCGGTCGCGTCGGGGAATCGCGTCCTCATTTCGCGCAGGAAGCCGTCGAGCGTATCGACGCTTGCCGCCATCTTGGCGATCTGGGCGAATTCAGCGCTGTTGGCGGCGGCCGGCTTGCTTGCGGTCTCGAAGGCGGCGCGGTCGGCTTCGCCGCTCATCAATGGCGCATATTTTTCGCGGAAGCGCGCCAGCCCGATGGAATCCTCCGCCAGCGCGTATCCGACCACCGCGCGGATCACGTCGCCCTTCTCCACCGGGTTCAGCGGTTTGAAGTCGCGCCAGCGATCGGCGTAGTACAATTCGATCTGTTCGGAGGACTCGCGCCAGCGCCGCGCCGCCCAGTAGATGTCGGAGCGCAGCCGGATCGCTTCGCGGCCAGCGATATTCGAGATGATGTCGAGCGCCAGGTCATGGCGTCCGACGTCGCTCTGGGCGCGCGCCTCCAGCAACAGCCGCTGCTGACGCAGTTCGCCCGAGAGATCGGCAATGCGCGTGGTGCGAAGCGCTGATATGGCGCGATCCGCCTTGCGACTGGTCAGGTAGACCATCGCCAGGCGCGCCGCGACCTGCGCGCGGGCTGAGCCCTCCAGCCGGCGATCGACCTGATACTGCAGGAGTTCGCTGGCCTGATCGAGCAGATCGACCGCGACCAGCCGATCCGCGAGCCGGCGGATCATTTCGTCGCCGCGCCGCCCGATCGGCGTCAATTCACGATACTCGTAAAACATCCCGAGCGCGTCGACCGGTGGAAGATCCTCGCCCTTCGGACTGAGAAAAAGTTGCGCGAACAGCGCCGCCGCCGCATCCTGAGCCTGCCGCGAGATTTCGGAATCGGGCTGCAGCCTGGTGGCGGTCCGTACCGCCGCGAACGATTCGCCGTAGCGTCCGGTATCGGAATAAATGCGCGCCAGCATTTGCAGCGCCTTCACCTCGATCCTGTCGCCGCGCCACGTCACCGCAAGCGTTTCCAACGCGCGCAACACGTTGGCCTGGCTGATCTCGCCGCGCTTCTGCCGCAGCACTATTCCGAGCAGATTGGCTTCGGTCGCCGCAGCCCGATCAGATGACATCACGGCAATCTTGTATTCATCCAGCGCGTCCCTGTCGTGTCCGAGCGCTTCGGCCAGCCGGCCGCGCAACACCGAAATCGCAGGTTTCAGCTCGGGCGAAAGGCCGACGGCATCCAGATCGCCGCTGCGTTTGGCGGCCCCGGAGTAATCCTTGACCTCGAGCGAGCAACGCATCGCTTCCGATATCACAATGCGCTGCAGCTCGCTTGGCAGCGAGCTGATGGCGAATTCGACGTTCTTGAACTTCTCCCGCGCATCCGCCCACTTGCCCTGACGTGCGTAGGCCAGCGCTTTCCACAGCTGCGAATCGTAATTGGTTCCGATCGCAGGATTGGCGAGGTCTTTCAGACCGAGCTCGGGACGGCCTATCAGCGTGTTCGCGATCGAGTGCACCACTAGCGCAACAGGATCCTCAAGACCTGACTTGAAGTCTGCGAGGACGAGATCCAGCACACCCTTGGCTTCCGGATACATCCCGCGCGACATATAGAAGCGCGCAAGATCGATCCGGGTCGACCTGCGCTGATCGGGCTCAGCTGCCGCCACTGCCGCGACAAGCGCATCCTTTCGCACGAAAAAATTTTCCGCCTGATTTTTGCGCCACTCGACGACGTCGAAAATGGGCCGGACCGTGGTCGGCGTGCGCTCGGCTCCGATGTCAGCCGATGACAGCGTCAAACCATCAGGCCTGCTGAGGATAATCTTGTCGAATGCGATCTCGGCGGTGACGTCATCGGAGTTCGGGTGAACCGCGACGCCGTGGATCGATTCGAGCAGCGACAACTCGACAAAATCCTGCCGCTTGATGAAGCCGCGAACCGGCGGCGGTGCCGTGACCACCATGAGTGTGTCGCCGGCTTCCGGATCGACAAACCGATGCAGAAGGCCGGGTCGCGACAACGGCACGGTGACATTGGCAAATGTGGGATCGGTGACGTTGCGTATCGCCACCAGCGGCTGCGTCGGCATTCGCATCGTATCGGAAAATGCGACCGTCCAGCTCGCGCCGCCCGCCTGGTCGTCGCCCGTCAGCGAAGGCAATTGAGGGCGGTTGAGGCGAATGCGGATCGCCTGGCCCTTTTCCAGCGGCAACTGGCTGACGTCGGCGACGATCGACCCGCCTTTGCTGCGGATTTGCCCGATATCGATCGGCCTCGTGGTGTCAAACACGAGCCACACCGTATCGGCGCGACGAAACAACGCCGCAGGCGTAGCGGCGGCGAAGGAAAACGTCAGGCTCAGGCCTTCGCTAATTCCCTTGGCATCAACGCCGCCGTCGGCCCTGGTTTCAGCCGCCGGCTCGGACGCGGTGAGAGTCATTTTTGGCGGCATCTCCGCCGGGGGAGCCGGTGTCCCCTCTGACGAACGCGCGGACATCGGCGTCGGCGATTCCGGTGCGGGCGGTATTTCCGGCGCCGCCGCAGGCTTGGTCTCGATTTTTGCCTGCTGCGCAAAGGCCTCCGACGTCAGCGGCGCAATCTCACTGGATTGTCGGGGTACCGCAGCATCGGCAGGCTTCTCGGGCGCGGCCGGCGCGGTTGACACCGGTGCGGTTGACACCGGTGCATGCGGGGCCTCCGCTGCTGGGGACGGCCGCGGTGACGGTTTTTCCGGTTGCTGGAAGGCGACATCAACAACGTAGTTTTTCTCCTCGCGGAAGGAGTGGACATCGACATTGCCGATCAACGCGACTTCCACCGCGGACCGGTCGCCTTCGATCTTCTGATTGATCGAGGCAATGTTCGATGGCGCCGCCACCTTGGCGTCCGCCAGATCGAAGGTGAGCAAGGCGTTGAACAAAAGCGTGAGTTTCTGGTCGTTCAGCACCGACGAGACCCCAAGGCCGTCGGGCATTTCAAACACGAAACGGATGAAGGTCGGTTGCACCGATGCGCGGACGCGAATCGGCGGACGCTTGTTCGCCTCTGCCGTCGCGCGCTGCTGGCGCAATGCGCGCTCAGCGACGCGCGCGCGCTCAGCCAGTTCGCGCACCACCTCGAGGGGAAGGGCCGGAGGCTGACCGCTCCATGTGTCAGGCATCATATCGATGAACACCCGTTCGCCGGCGGTCATGGTGTTGATGGTCACCCTGCGCGCCAATGACAGCCGGATCGCCGTCCCGTCGGGATCGCGCCGCGCTGAACCGACATAATCGGGCACCGCGTCCGAGAGTTTATCGATCGGAATATCCACCGGACGATTGAACCGGATCACGAGGATCGAGCCAGCGGTGGTCACTTCGGACCCGACATCCTCGGCGAGCTTGAGAACCAGCCGGGCGTAGCCGCCGGCCGCCGAAAACGTGACCTCGCCCTTGACCGGATCGGCCTGGCAGGCGCCGGAAAACGTCAAGCCGATCAGGATCAGGCCGGCGGCAAGCGATGACGGCGCGCCGAGACAACGCTGGAGCGTCCGTGCGCTTGCGCGGCCTAGCGACCAAGATCCAGCGGCAGCCGTTCGCGCCATTCCCACGTGTCTTTCGGTTCAACGATCTGATCGCTGGCGGGACGCCCACACCCCGCGCATTCGAATCTAGGATTGGCGATTTAAGGACTTGTTAAATATTCCCGCTAATTTGGCCTTTGCGGCAGCACCTTGCCTTCGATTTTGGGAAGATCGGCAGCGGAGGCGGATTTATCCGACCCGGCGCGCCGCGCCAATTCGACGGTCAGCCGCTCGGCCGCTTCCGTCGACATCAGGCCGAGGATATCGGACATCTTCCGCGGCGCGATCTGCGAAGCGATTTCGAACAGCACGGACATCTCGAGCCGGTCGAACACCTTGGCGGCGTCCTTCGGCTTCATGCCCTCATACATGGTAATGATGCCCTTGAAGCGTGCGGCATCGGCCGCGCCTTTCTGTTCGGTCGCCGTAGAGATCCGCGATTCGACAGCCTTCAACTCCTCGACACGCGATTCAATTCGCTTTTCGGCGGCCTTGAGAAGGCTTTCGCGAATGTCGATTTCGCGCGCACGCGTTTCGAGCTCCTGCCGCCGCGACTGCAGCCGCTCAAGAATCGCGCGCTCGGATGCAGACACCGGCTGGCTCTGGTCGGGATACACGACGACGCCGTCGGACTTCGCGACTTCCGGCGCGTTGACCGCCGGTTTGGCGGCCTCCTCCCTGGGCTTCTCGTGAACCGCCCCCGTGATGTCGGCAGGGTCGGTTTTGTTTCCCCCTGGAAAATTGAAGGTTTCCTGCGCCCAGGACCGCTTGGTCGTTTGCGGCTGATAATCGAATACATAACCGCCATCGATCACCAGTCCGGCGACCTTCAGCACGGCAAGGCCGAAGATCGCGATCAGGACTACTGGAATGACGCGAATGTCACGGGAGGACTTCATGCGGCGAGGCCATCGGACCTTCTGCGGTCGGAAAACGCCTGAGCCGCCGCGGCAACTGCCTTCGCCGTCGATACCTGCGGGGCCGCCGGCTCCGGCTCCGGCGCAGACCGCGCCGCGATCGCTATTTTGGAAATCCGCCGAACGACATGATCGCCCTCCGCGAGCTGCTTCTTCAACTGCAGAGACAACTGGCCCGCCGCTGTGAGCTGGTTGCCGAGATTCTCGTTGACGTCGCGAACGGTGTGTTTGAGGCCACCGATGGCGCGCTCGGCGATTTCGGTCGCCGTGATCAGCTCCGCGATCGTCGCCTTCAGCGAATGCTCATCCGCCTTGAGGCGCTTCAGCCGGGTGTTCAACAGCATGCAATAACCGATCGTGAGCAGCAGCAATATCGCCACCAGACTCTCGATAGCAACTCCGAATGAGTGACTCATTGGGCCTCCATCAATTTGGTTTGCTCGTCGGCCTTCTCGAACATCGCGAAGGTGGTACTCGGCTTGCGCAGTTGCTTGGTGACGCGGATGGCGACGCGATCGCCGACCCTGCCCATTCGCCCCTCGGTCAAGGTCACGCTGCCGCAGCGCACCGCGACCAGCGCGTCGGCGCGCATGTTCAGCGGCAGGGTATCGCCGACTTTCAGCTTCATCAGCTGCTTGAGCGGAATGTCGGCCTCATAGAGCACGGCATCGACCGAAATCTGCGCCTGCGCGACTTCGGTGGCGAAATGGCCTTCCCAGATCGGATCGCGGCCGAATTTCTCGCCCATGAACATCTGCAGCAGCACGCCGCGGATCGGTTCGATGGTCGCATAGGGCAGCAATAGCTCGATATTGCCGCCGCGATCCTCCATGTCGATCCGCAGCCGCACCAGAATGGCGGCGTTGGCGGGCCGGCTGATGGCGGCGAAGCGCGGATTGGTTTCCAGCCGGTCGATGCTGAAGGTCACTTGCGACAGCGGCCTGAACGCCTGCTCGGCATCGGCCAGCACGACTTCGACCAGCCGCTTCACGAGGTTGGTTTCGATGGTCGTGTAGGGGCGGCCTTCGATGCGTATCGAAGTCTGGCCGCGGCGGCCGCCCAGGAGAACGTCGATCATCGAATAGATCAGGCTCGAATCCACCGTCGCCAGGCCGAAATTTTCCCATTCCTCGGCCTTGAACACGCTGAGCACCGCCGGCAGCGGGATGGAATTCATGTAGTCGCCGAACCGCACCGAAGTGATGCGATCGAGCGACACTTCGACGTTGTCGGAGGTGAAGTTGCGCAGGCTGGTGGTCATCAGCCGCACCAGCCGGTCGAAAACGATTTCGAGCATCGGCAGACGCTCGTAGGACACCATCGCCGAATCGATGATGGCGCGAATGCCGGAATTGTCGTCGACGTTGACATCGCCGACGGTAAAACCGAGCAGGTTGTCGATTTCTTCCTGCGACAGCACCCGCTCGCCGCCGTTCTTGCCGCCGCCGAAGTCGCGGCCGCCGTCTTCGACCATGGCGGCCCATTGCAGCGCCATCGTGCCCGAGATTTCATTGGCCGCAGCCGCTGCCGCGGCCGCCGCCGGATCCTCGGAATCAAGCGAGGCTTCCCATTGGGCTGCGATTGCGTCCTGGTCGTCGGCATCTGCCATGATCTAAATCCGTCCCGTCACTGAACGACGATTTCCTTGAACAGCACAGCGTTGACCTGATTTGGCGAGATCGCGGTATTGACCCGCCGGGTCAGCTCTTCCTTGAGGCGAAACAGGCCCGCCGAACCGTTGAGATCGCTCGGCCGCAGTTCGCGCAGATAGGTTTGAAAGATATCGGTGAGGCGCGGCATCGTCGGCTTGATCGCCTCGACCTGCTTCTCCTCCCTGACCTCGAGCACGACCCTGACCTTGAGATATTGCACGCGCTCGCCGGGTGAGCCGACCAGGTTGACCAGCATCTCCGGCACGTCGACGAAGATCGGCGGTTTCGCCACCGGCGCCTCCGCGTGCATTTCCTCACCGTGCTGCCGCAAGCCAAAGAACCAGATCGCAGCGGCGCCGACGATGAAGAGCGCGGCCACGGCCGCGATCATCAGCTTGAGCTTGCCCTTGGGAGAGGCAAAATCCGCAGCTTGCGCGGCGCGGTCTGCCTGTTCGTTATCTGCCATCGCCCCGCTCGGTCCGGTCTTAGGGAATGAACGCGATGCCGCCAGCCGGGCCATGACGCGGTACAAATGCCCCCAGCACACACGCTCTCTTGATCCGGACGCTAAGGTAACAATGGTTAATGGAACCTTTCTTTTGGCCCCCAACTAGGAAAAAGTTGCCGGGCAAACATGGTCAACAAGACCTTATTGCCGCCCCGGCAGCACCCGGCGAAACATCTAAGCCATTCCAAAATAAGCATTTTCCAACTTGGCACGGCTTTCGCTCTGTGTCTTGCGAACCGCGGCTTGGGAGAGCCTTGGCGGTTCGCAAGGGGATCCGCAAACGAGCCTGGGAGGGCTTTGGTTCGCGGATCATTGAAGGGGAGAACCACCGATGGAGAATACGCTTCTCATCGGACTTTCGCGGCAGATGGTGCTGGAGCGGCAGATCGATGTCGTCGCCAACAACGTCGCGAACGTCAACACCAATGGCTACAAGTCCGACAGGTCGCTGTTTCAGGAATATCTCGCGTCGGGCGCGCATGAAGACAACTTCGTCGGCAGCGACCGCCGGGTCAGCTACGTCCAGGACCGCGCCACCTTCCACGACTTTTCGCAAGGCGCCACCCAGGAGACCAAAAATCCGCTCGATGTCGCGATCGACGGCGGCGGCTTTCTGGTCGTGCAGACGCCCGCCGGCGAGCGCTATACCCGCGACGGCGGACTGCAGATCAACAATCAAGGCCAACTGGTGACGGCTGCCGGCGATCCGGTCATGGGCGACAGCGGAGCGATCGTATTCCAGCCGACCGACAAGCAGGTCAGCATCGCCTCCGACGGCAACGTCACCGTTCTCGAAGGCGCCAACAGGATCGACTCGGTCCGGGGCAAGCTGCGGCTGGTCAGTTTCGCGCAGGCGCAAAGGCTGCTGAAGGAAGGCTCCAACCTTTATTCGGCCGGCGAAGGCGCCACGGCGCAGCCCGACACCGCCTCGAAGGTGCGCCAGGGTTTCATCGAAAAGTCCAACGTCAACTCGGTGATTGAGATGAGCCGGATGATCGAGGTGACGCGCACCTACACGCAAATCGCGACGTTGCTGCAGCAGCAGAGCGATCTGCAGAAATCCGCAATCGAAAAACTCGCCGACGTTCCGGCGTAGAAACTCATTCAGGTGAATGAGTTTCGTCCTTGATTTTAACTAAGCATGATCTGTTCCGAAAACCGGCGACCACTTTTCGGGATCATGCTTCAAAGGGATAAGATCCATGCGCGCTCTTTATACCGCGGCGACCGGAATGGCGGCCCAGGAACTCAACGTTCAGGTGATCTCCAACAACATCGCCAACATGCGCACCACCGGCTTTAAAAAGCAGAGCGCGGCGTTTCAGGACCTGATCTATGACCACGTGCGCCGGGTCGGCGCCCAGGCGTCGGATCAGGGCACCGTCCTTCCCGTAGGCGTCGACATCGGCGGTGGCGTGAAGACCGTCGGCACGCCGCGGCTGATGTCGCAAGGCACGCTGGCGCAAACCGGCAACGACCTCGACATCGCGGTCCGCGGCGAAGGTTTCTTCAAGATCCAGATGCCCGACGGCAGCTTCGCTTACACCCGCGACGGCTCGTTCCAGATGGACGCGCAAGGCCGTGTCGTCAACGCCCAGGGCAATCCGGTGCAGCCGACGATCACGATCCCGCAGAATTCGTCCGGCCTCAGCATCAACGGGCAGGGCCAGGTGACGGTGCAATTGCCGGGATCGACGACGCCGAGCAATGTCGGGCAGATCGGGCTGACGCGGTTCATCAACAAGGCGGGCCTGCAGCCGATCGGCGACAATTTGTTCACGGACACGCCGGCGTCGGGCGCACCGCAGGACGGCATCGCCAACGCCGACGGCTTCGGCGACATGCAGCAAAAAAATCTCGAGCAGGCCAATGTCGAGGCCGTCACCGAGATTTCCGACCTGATCGCGGCACAGCGCGCCTACGAGATGAACGCCAAGGTGATCAGCGCCGCCGACCAGATGCTGCAATCGACTTCTGCGCTGTTCCGCTAACGGGAGCTGATGATGACGATCCGCTTGCTTCTCCTCGCAGCCGCCCTGCTCGCGGCCACCAGCACGACCGCATCGGCCCAGTCCCGCGACGATGTCATCGCCGCGCCGGTGCTGCGCGCCAGCATCACCGTCGCCGCCGACCTGGTGCGGATCGGCGACGTCATCGACAACGCCGGCCCCTCGGCGCAGATCGCGATCTATCGCGCGCCAGATTTGGGCACCACCGGCTCGCTGCCGACGGCGCAGGTGATCGCGGCGTTGCGGGCGCATCAGGTGATCGGCGTCGATACCCGGGACATCAGCGCGATTTTGGTGACGCGGCTGGCGCGCACGCTCGAGGGCAAGGACATCGAGCTTCAGATCGCCCGCGCGCTGGAGCACCGCAACGGCCTTGGCGAAGCCGCCAACCTCAGCCTGACATTCGATCGCGACGTGCAAGATCTCAAGCTGGAGGCGTCGAACTCCGGCGCGATGCAGGCGATCTCGGCGCGGTTCGAGCCGCGCAACAACCGCTTCGATGTCACCTTCGAGATCGCCAACGACAATGTTTCGACGCCGACGCGGCTGCGCTTCACCGGCAGGGCCGTCGAGACCGTCGAGGCCGCGGTGCTGGCGCGCAACCTCGAGCGCAATGAGGTGATAAAATCCTCCGACGTGGTGGTCGAACGCCGCCCCAAGGCGGAAGTCGGCAGCGACTTCGCTAGCCGCGATCGCT
>Ga0208991_1000377_pt1 | contig 10856 bp, 11 predicted proteins | sample MedBloCAOM3_M2_FD_187855 | JGI IMG/M metagenome (GOLD analysis project Ga0208991, IMG submission 187855) | Forest soil microbial communities from El Dorado National Forest, California, USA - Mediterranean Blodgett CA OM3_M2 (SPAdes) (version 2) | ecosystem: Environmental > Terrestrial > Soil >...
GCTCTATCCGCGGCTGGTGGAGGCGGCTGCCAGCGCCCACGAGCCCCACCGAATCGCGTTTTACCTGTATGATTTGGCCAGCGAGTTTCATGCCCTTTGGACCAAGGGGAAAGATTTGCCTCATTTACGCTTCATTATCCAGAATGATCCGACAATGACCGTGGCCCGCCTCGCATTGGTCGAGGGGGTTGTGACAGTGCTCGCCTCCGGGCTCCGTTTGCTCGGTGTCGACGCGCCCGACGAGATGCGGTGATCTCACCCGGCGCTGTCGGACGCGAAGATGCGGTCGACGGACATGCCACATGGCCAAGTGGGAGAAGCCGTGAACGGGGGACGGTACCTGATGGCGGATGACACCTATTCTCGCGGCCCCCGAAAGGACCCCTATGGGCGTGGCGGAACCGGTGCGCCTGGCCAGGCCACCGACCCGCTCACCGAGCTTGCCCGGCTGATCGGGCAAAGCGACCCCTTCGCGCCTGAGGCCGGACACGACCGACGCCCGGGCGGAAGCGCGGCCGATCCACGTGCCCCGCAGTCGGACTGGCGCAACGATCCGCTGCCCGGCGAGCCGTCCTACGACCATAGGGCGCCGGACCAGGGCCTCAGCGCCATGCCCGATCCAAAGCTCGACCCCGCGCTGTATGACGATTCCGGCTATCGGTCCGCCGCCGGTCAAGGGCTGCCGGCCGATCCGTTCCACGACCAGGGCTATGGCGAGCCCCGATCCCATGACCATGAGGCGCCCTATTTCGGCGCCAGCGAGCATGCCGACGGGCAGCACGATGGCTATTACGATGATCCGCCGGGTCCGCGCCGCCGCGGAGGCCTGATCACGGTCGCCGCCTTGCTTGGCCTTGCGGTCATCGGAACCGCGGGCGCCTTCGCGTATCGGGCGGTCTTCACCAGCAGCGGTCCGCCATCGATCATCGCGCGCGATGCCGGCCCCAACAAGATCGTGCCCGCGACCCAGAACACGGATAATTCCTCCACCAAGCAAATCTACGATCGGGCGGGCGACCGCAGCCAGAACGAGCGCATCGTTTCGCGCGAGGAGCAGCCGCTCAATCTGCCGGATCCGGCGCGCGCGGCGCCGCGGGCCCTCGGCCAGAATTCGGCCGCCGCCATTACGGGCATGCCGGGTGGCGGACCGGCGCGTTCCGGTGTGCAGCCCGATACGTCGGTCGCCGCCCCGGCGACGCCGGCCGGGGAGCCGAAGAAAATCCGCACCGTGACGATCAAGTCCGAGCAGCCGGCGCTCGACCCGGCTCCGACCCGTCCGGCGGCGGCCCCGCGGGGCGCACCTGCGGCGAGCCCCAACGCGCCGTTGTCACTGTCGCCACAGGGCGGCGTGCAGAACAGCCCACAGAGCGCCACGCCTGCCGCGCCACCGCCGCCGGCCCGTGCCGCGGCGGTCGCGCCGCCGCCCGCCGCCGCGGCAGGTGCCGACAGCGCCGGAGGATTTTTCGTCCAGGTCGCCGCCCAAAAAACCCAGGAAGAGGCGCAGGCCTCGTATCGCGGGATCCAGGCCAAATATGCCAGCGTGCTTGGCGGGCGTGACCCGGTCATCCGCCGCAAGGATCTGGGCAGCAAGGGCGTCTTTTACGGCGCCCAGGTTGGACCGTTCTCGCGCGAGGATGCGGTCCAGTTGTGCGATAGCCTCAAGTCCGCCGGCGCCACCTGCATGATCCAGAAGAATTGACGGCGGCCACTATTGTGCTCGGGTTTGGCGCGGGCTAAGTGGCCGCGATGGCGGCGCGGGCCTTTATTACCGGACTGTCGGGAACGGCGATCACCACGGACGAGCGGGCGTTGCTGCGCACGGCCTCGCCCTGGGGCTTGATCCTATTCAAGCGCAACATCGTTTCGCCGGAGCAGGTTACGGCGCTGGCCGACAGTTTCAGGGATTTGCTCGGCCGAGCCGATGCGCCGGTCCTGATCGATCAGGAGGGCGGAAGGGTGCAGCGGCTGGGCCCACCGCAATGGCCGGCCTACCCGCCCGGTGCGTCCTACGGCCGCCTTTACGATCGCGATCCTGCGCTCGGGCGCGCGGCGGCGAAGCTGGGCGGGCGGCTGATCGCGGCCGACCTCGCGGCGCTCGGCATCACGGTCGACTGCCTGCCGATTGCCGACGTGCCGGTGCAAGACGCCGACCCGGTGATCGGTGATCGGGCCTATGGGCATACCCCCGCCAAGGTCGCCGTGCTCGCCGGCGCCATCGCGGAGGGGCTGTTGGACGGGGGTGTGCTGCCGGTACTAAAGCACCTGCCAGGGCATGGACGGGCCACCGCCGACAGCCATCATCGCCTGCCGGTCGTCGATGCCGACCGGGCGACGCTGGAATCAAGCGATTTTGCCGCATTCCGCCCGCTGGCCGGCATCGGGATGGGGATGACGGCCCATGTGGTGTTCACGGCGATAGATCGGGAGCTTCCTGCCACCACTTCGGCCACTATCATCGCGCATGTGATTCGCGGGTTCATCGGATTCGAAGGCTTGCTGATGAGTGACGACCTCTCGATGGGGGCCTTGTCGGGCACGATCGCCGAACGCACCCGCGCGGCGCTCGATGCCGGCTGCGACATGGCGCTGCATTGCAACGGCAATCTCGCCGAGATGGAGGCGGTCGCAAGCGCGGCGCCCGAACTCTCCGGCCGCGCCGGCGCGCGCGCCGAGGCGGCGCTCGCGGCGCGCCGCGCGCCGGCTCCGCTCGACCTGGCGGCCGCGCGGGCCGAATTCGCGCGCATGATGGCAAGCGTGGCGGGCAGCGAGGCCAGGGTCTGATGACGGCGGATATCGTGCAGCTCAACCCCGATCTGGCGCCCGAGCTCGGGTCCGACGAGCGCGCCCTGATCGTCGACGTCGAGGGCTTCGAAGGTCCGCTCGATCTGCTGCTCACGCTCGCCCGCCAACAGAAGGTCGACCTCGCCAAGATTTCGATCCTGGCGCTCGCCGACCAGTATCTGGTTTTCATCGACCAGGCGCGGCGCCTGCGCCTGGAGCTCGCGGCCGATTACCTGGTGATGGCGGCGTGGCTGGCCTATCTCAAATCCCGCCTGCTGCTGCCGGACGCGCCCGGCGCGGAAGGAATGAGCGCCGCCGAGATGGCGAATGCGCTGGCGCTCAGGCTCAAGCAGCTCGAAGCGATCCGCGCGATGGCCGAGAAATTGTTCGACCGCCATCAGCTCGGCCGCCACGTATTCGGGCGCGGCGATCCCGAGCCGATCGCCGAAATCAAGCATCCCAAGTGGTCGGCGACCTTGTACGACCTCTTGTCCGCCTATGCGACGGAACGGCAGCGCCACGTGCTCGCGCGCGTGCGCTTCGCCAAGCGGACCGTCTGGTCGCTGGCCGAGGCGCGCGCCGCGCTCGAGCGGATGATCGGCGCGAGCTCCGACTGGAGCCAGCTCGACACCTATCTCCTCGACTACATGGTCGAGCCGTCGATGCGCGCGACGGTCTTCGCCTCAAGCCTCGCGGCGACGCTCGAGCTCGTGCGCGAAGGCCAGCTCGAGGTGAATCAGCAGACGGCCTTCGGGCCGATCTATCTGCGCAAACGCGGCGAGGGGGCCTCGCCATCGACACCAGACACAGTGAGTGACATCAGGGAATGAGCGAAGGTGGAATGAGCCAGGAGGGTTTGTCGATGGCGGGCTTGGCCGAGAAACGCATGGCTGTGGTGGACAGCGAGCAAGACGACGAGCGGCCCGACGAGGCGGGCGGCGAATTGGAAGGCGCCCCGGAGCGACGCCCGGAGGAGCTGCGCCTGCTCGAAGCCTTGCTGTTTGCCGCCTCCGAGCCGCTCGACGAGAAGGTGCTGGCCGAGCGGCTGCCGGAGAATGTCGACGTGCGCGCGACGCTGCGCAAGCTGCAGGCCGAATACGCCCCGCGCGGGGTCAATCTGGTTCATATCGGCAAGAAGTGGACCTTCCGCACCGCGAACGATCTCGCCTGGCTGCTCACCCATGAGGCGGTCGAGCCCAAACGGCTGTCGCGCGCCGCGATCGAGACGCTTGCGATCATCGCCTATCATCAGCCGGTGACGCGGGCCGAGATCGAGGACATCCGCGGGATCTCGGCCGCCAAGGGCACCATCGACGTCCTCCTGGAGACCGGCTGGATCCGCCCGCGCGGGCGCCGCAAGGCGCCCGGGCGCCCGCTCACTTACGGCACGACCGAAGGTTTCCTGTCGCATTTCGGCCTCGAAGCGCTGTCCGACCTGCCGGGCCTCGATGAGCTCAAGGGCTCGGGCCTGATCGACGGGCGGCTGCCGCCCGGCTTCGAAGTACCGGTTCCCTCCGACGACACGACCTTGCGCGACGATGAGGATCCGCTTGAGCCCGGGGACCTCGATCTCGGGCTGGCGCCGCGACCGGAGCCGACCGGCGACGAGTAGCCGTCGCAATCCGCGGCGGCCGCACTTGCGGCACGCCCGGGACCGGATGCGGCGTGGCGAATGCCTGTGGCGTGGTGCCGCAATGCGGGCCGTTTACCCAACCGCCCAAGAGCGTGGTCGGGGGTGCGACCGATGAGGCTGAAGTCCTTGTTTTTGCCTCGCTCGAAGCCTAATTTGCGGGTGAAAACCGAGGGCAGGGTGCGCGCCGCGTAACCCGACCGTGCGGAGGGTGAGTCCGATGGGATCTTTGAGCTGGGTACACTGGCTTCTCGTGGCGGTCGTGGTTCTGCTGCTGTTCGGCGGCCGCGGCAAGATTTCCGAGCTGATGGGCGACTTTGCCACGGGCATCAAGGCCTTCAAGAAGGGCATGTCCGAGGACGACTCGGCGAAGGTCGAACCGGGAAAGATCGAGCCCGCCAAAACGATCGACGCCCAGTCGGCGCAACCGGCGCAGTCGACGCCGCAGCCCGAGACCCGCAAGGCGGGCTGATCCGCGGCGCACCGCGTCGACCGCGAAAAAGGGGCGCCGGCCTTCCTGGGCGGGGCGCCCCTTGGAGTTAGGGCTGCAATGTTCGACATCGGCTGGAGCGAGCTCCTTCTGATCGGCGTGGTTGCGTTGATCGCGATCGGGCCGAAGGAATTGCCCGGCGCGTTGCGGGCGGTCGGCCAATGGACCGGCAAGATCCGCCGCATGGCTTCCGAATTCCAGGATCAGTTTCGCGAAGCGATGCGCGAGGCCGAAATGGCCGACATCAAGAAGGACGTCGACGAGGCCGCAAGCAAGATCCATTCGGGTCTCGATCCGTTCGATTTCAAGGACGCCACCGACTGGAAGCCCGCCCAACCACCGGCCCCACCGGCGGTCGCTGCGCCGCCATCAGCCGACGCGCCACCGGCGCCGCCCGCGGAAGCCGTGGCGGAGCCGGCGCATGGCGCGACCGCACCGGAGCCCGCGGCGGCGAACGGCGAGCATAAAATCGTCACGCCGCCCGCCGACGGAGGGCGGGCCGCATGAGCCACGACGACATCGAGGCCACCAAGGCGCCGCTCATGGAGCACCTGATCGAGCTGCGCATGCGGCTGATCAAGGCGCTCATCGCCTTCGGCATCGCGCTGGTGGTCTGCTTCTTCTTCGCCAAGCAGATCTACAACGTGCTGACCTGGCCCTATGTGTGGGTGGCGGGGCCGGAGAATTCCAAGTTCATCTACACCGGGCTCCTGGAATATTTCGTCGTTCAGCTGAAGATCGCGATGTTCGGTGCGGCCTTCATCTCCTTTCCGGTGGTGGCGACCCAGATCTACATGTTCGTGGCGCCCGGCCTGTATCGCCACGAGCGTCATGCCTTCCTGCCCTACCTGGTCGCGACGCCGATTTTTTTCCTGCTCGGCGCGGCCGTGGTCTACGCCATATTGTGGCCGATGCTGGCGCGCTTTTCGCTCAGCATGCAGCAGGCCGCCGGCACCGGCCAGGCGGCGATCGAGCTCCTGCCCAAGGTCGACGATTACCTGACGCTGATGATGAAGCTCATCTTCGCTTTCGGAATCGCGTTCCAGCTGCCGGTGATCCTGACGCTGCTCGGCCGCATCGGTATCATCACGTCGCAGCAGCTCAAGGAGAAGCGGCGCTACTTCATCGTCATCGCCTTCGTGATCGCGGCGGTGCTCACCCCGCCCGACGTGCTGTCCCAATTGTCGCTGGCGATCCCGCTGGTGGTGCTTTACGAGGGCTCGATCTGGTCGGTGCGGATGGCCGAAAAGCGCGCCAAGGCGCCGCCAGCTGGCGCGGCGGGTCCGGCCAGCAAGCCGGCCGAATGATCCTGTCGTAAGGTAGGCGGCAGGTAACGATTCGCATGCCCGGCCCACCGCCGGGCATCCACGTCTTGAGACTGTCTCGACTCTTCGTGTGTTGTTTCAAGGAATTTTCTTTGGGTAACGGCCATGCACGACATCAAATCGATTCGTGAGAATCCCGACGCTTTCGATCGCGCGCTGGCGCGGCGCGGGCTGCCGGCGGAATCGAGGCGCTTGCTCGCGATCGACGAGCGCCGGCGCGCGGTGATCGGCAAGCTCGAGCACGCCCAGGCGCGCCGCAACGCGGCGTCGAAGGAGATCGGCGAGGCGAAGAAAAAGAAGGACGAGGCCGCCGCCGCAAAATTGATGGCGGAGGTCGCCGAACTGAAGGCCGCCATTCCGGCCATGGAGGTGGAGGAGAAAAGCGTTTCCGACGAGCTCGAGAAGATGCTGGCGCAGATTCCCAATCTCCCGCTTCCCGAGGTGCCGGACGGGACGGACGAGCATGGCAATGTCGAGCACCACAAATTCGGGGCGAAGCGCGACTACGCCTTCGCGCCCAAGCAGCATTTCGAGCTCGGCGAGGCCCTCGGCCAGATGGACTTCGAGACCGCAGCAAAGCTCTCCGGCGCGCGCTTCGTGGTGCTCAAGAAGGGGCTGGCACGACTCGAGCGCGCGCTTGGGCAGTTCATGCTCGACCTGCACACCACCGAGCACGGCTATACCGAGGTCAACCCGCCGCTGCTGGTGCGCGATGAGGTGATGTATGGGACGGCGCAGTTGCCCAAATTTGCCGAAGACCAGTTTCGCACCACGACCGATCATTGGCTCATCCCGACCGCCGAGGTTCCGCTGACCAATCTCGTGCGCGACTCCATCGTCGACGAGGCCGAATTGCCGATGCGGTTCACCGCCTGCACGCCGTGTTTCCGGGCCGAGGCCGGGGCGGCCGGCAAGGATACGCGCGGCATGATCCGCCAGCATCAGTTCACCAAGGTCGAGCTGGTCTCGATCACCACGCCGGAGCAGAGCAAGGACGAGCACGAGCGCATGCTGGCCTGCGCCGAGGAAGTGTTGCGCCGGCTCGATCTGCATTACCGGGTGGTGACGCTGTGCACCGGCGACATGGGCTTTGCGGCGCAGAAGACCTATGACATCGAGGTCTGGCTTCCGGGCCAGAACATGTTCCGCGAAATCTCCTCCTGCTCGGTGTGCGGCGATTTCCAGGCCCGGCGCATGAATGCGCGCTACCGGGAGAAGGAAGGCCGCCAGGTGCGGCCCGTCCACACGCTCAACGGCTCGGGCGTCGCGGTCGGACGCGCTCTCATCGCCATCATGGAGACCTATCAACAGGCCGACGGCTCGGTCGCGGTTCCGGACGCGCTCGCGCCCTATATGGGCGGCGTCAAGGCGATCGAACGAACGACATGAAGTCGCGCATGCGTATCCTGGTTACCAATGACGACGGCATCAACGCGCCCGGCCTCGACACCTGCGCCGAGATCGCGCGCGCGCTGTCCGACGATGTCTGGGTGGTGGCGCCGGAATTCGACCAGTCCGGCGTCTCGCATTCGCTCTCGCTCAACGATCCGCTGCGCATGCGCGCGCTCGACGAGCGCCGTTACGCCATCAAGGGAACGCCGACCGACTGCGTCATCATGGGGGTGCGCCACATCCTCAACGGCAAGGGGCCGGATCTGATCCTGTCCGGCGTCAACCGGGGCCAGAACGCCGCCGAGGACGTGACCTATTCGGGGACGATCGCGGGCGCGCTCGAAGGCGCCATTCTGGGAATACCCGCGCTCGCGCTGTCGCAGGCCTATAGCGCCGCCAACCGGCAGACCCCGCATTGGGAGACCGCGGTCGCGCACGGTCCGGCCCTGATCCGCAAGGTGCTGGCCGAAGGCATCCCGCGCGACGTGCTGGTGAACGTGAATTTTCCCGATTGCGCGCCCGCCGACGTCAAGGGCATCGCGGTCACCACCCAGGGCAAGCGCGACCAGGAATGGCTGCGCATCGACGCCCGCCATGACGGCCGCGGCAATCCCTATTACTGGATCGCCTTTGCGCGCGGCCCGCGGCCGGTCTCGCCCAATGGAACCGATCTGCAGGCGCTGTCCGACAATCGCATCTCGGTGACGCCGCTGCGGCTCGACATGACCGACGAGCCCTTCATGACGCGGCTGGCCGAGCTGTTCGACTGAGCGGACTCCGACCGAGCCTTTGCGGCGGCCGAAACCGCGGCCGGATAGGCCATTTGGTACAATAGTCCGGGCCGTGTAGGGTTTTGCCGCGGCCGCAAGGGGCCAAGGGTGTTGGGCGATATGCCTCGGCATCATGCGGACGCCGGAAGGGAGGTGGCGCGTGTCCCCATCGCCGTCGGCTGACGACCGGGTCGGCCGCATGGAATTCCTGCTCAACCTGCGTCGGCACGGAATTGCCGACGCCGCGGTGTTGCGCGCCATGGACGAGGTGCCGCGCGAGCATTTCGTGCCGAACGCCTATGCGGACGCCGCCTATAGGGATCAGGCGCTGCCGATCTCTTGCGGGCAGACCATCAGCCAGCCCTATGTGGTCGCCTACATGACCGAGCGGCTCGAGGTCGGGCCGCAGCACCGCGTGCTCGAGGTCGGGACCGGCTCGGGATATCAGACGGCGGTGCTGTCGCGGCTCGCCCGCGAGGTCGTGACCATCGAGCGCTACCGCACGCTTGCCGACAGCGCCCGGGCGCGGCTGGCAACCCTCGGCTACGCCAATGTCGAGGTCGTGGCCGGCGACGGCCTCGCGGGTATTCCCGAGAAGGCGCCATTCGACCGCATCATTGTCACGGCCGCCGCCGAGGAGGTTCCGCAGGCGCTGGTCGACCAGCTGGCCGAAGGCGGCGTGATGGTCTTTCCGCTCGGGCCGCATAACGGCGCCCAAGTGATTGTAAAGCTAACGAAGACTAAAGACGGGCTCGATCGCGAGGACCTTATCGGGGTGCGCTTTGTGCCGCTTTTGCCTGGAAAAGCGCGGGAATTGTAAGGAGTTCCGCCCCATCCGGCGAGCCTTAAGGGATGGTTTCCCGTTTAAAGCAATCTTTACCTGGCGACGGTTTAACTGAGACCGCAGTTGTTGCGTAGCAGTGAGTAGATCATGCGTGCGGTCGTCAATATTGCGTGCGGGCGCTCGTGGCCACGGGTGGCCCTGCTGGGAGTCCTCGCGGCCGGTGTCGCCGCCTGTAGCCCGGAAGCCAGCCGCTTCGGCAATCCCAGCGCCAGCCCTTACGCATCCCGGAAGACCGCGTCCGCCGACGTGACGGGCTCGGTCCACGCCGCCCCCAGCAGCCAAATCTCATCGCAGCCCTTGGCGCCGCCACCGAGCACGGGCGCGTCGGCCGGCGTCTCCGGGGGCGGGCAGGGCATGGCATCCTACAATCCCGCCGGAGCACCACGCGCGGCCGCCGGTCACGACGTGACTGGATCGGTGGCGCGGCACACGCAACCCGGTTGGGTTCGCGACGGCGGCATCGCCGTCATGGTCGGGTCCGGCGAGACTGCCGACAGCCTGGCGCGAAAATATCGGGTCCCGGTGGGCGCCATCCTGCAGGCGAACAATCTGAGCAGCCCGGCGGCCGTCCGGGCCGGGCAGCGGATCATCATCCCGCGCAACACCTATTCGGCCGGACCGCAGACCGCGGCCGTCAAGCCGCCCGTATCGGCGCCGGCTTCCCCGGGCGCCAATGTCCATATCGTGGCGCCGGGCCAGACCCTCATGTCGATCTCGCGGCGTTACCACAAGCCGCTGACCGAGATTGCGGCGGCGAACAAGATCCCGCCCCACACCTTGGTGAAAATCGGCGATCGGATCGCCATCCCCGGCAAGCTGGTGGCCGCCAAACAGGCTCCGACCGTGGTTGCCTCGCCGAAGCTCCAGGCGCCGTCGCGCGCGCCGGGAACCGTCGTGGCACAAAATCTCGCGAGCGCCGAGCCGTCATCGACGGCGCGCCTCGCTACCTCCGGCCCGCAGGCGACAGCCGACGCGGGTGCACCGGCCAGCACTGGAGCGCCTGCCTTTCGCTGGCCGGTGCGCGGCCGGGTCATCACCGGTTTCGGGCCGAAGCCCAACGGTCAGCAAAGCGACGGCATCGATCTCGCGGTGCCCGAGGGCACCGCGGTGCGGGCGTCCGAGGATGGCGTGGTGGCCTATGCGGGCAACGAGCTCAAGGGCTACGGCAACCTGATCCTGGTGCGCCATGCCAACGGTTTCGTCACCGCCTATGCGCATGCCAGCGAAATCCTGGTCAAGCGCAACGACGAGGTCCGGCGCGGCCAGATCATCGCCAAGTCGGGGCAGTCGGGCAGCGTGACGGCGCCGCAATTGCATTTCGAGATCCGCAAGGGCTCCGCGCCGGTCGATCCGGCCCAGTATCTCCCCTCCGGTGCCTGATCGCGTCTGCGGTCAGGCCTTCTCGCTCAGCGTGACGCCGAGCCGTCCGGCGATATCCTGGACGAATTGCCAGGCAACGCGCCCGGAGCGCGACCCGCGGGTCGTCGCCCATTCGAGTGCTTCGCGCCGCAGCGTCTCGGCATCCACCGGCACTCGGAAATGGGCCACGTAGCCATCGACCATGGCCAGGAATTCGTCCTGGCTGCAGCGGTGAAATCCGAGCCATAGGCCGAAACGGTCGGAC
>Ga0208991_1000387_pt1 | contig 10738 bp, 11 predicted proteins | sample MedBloCAOM3_M2_FD_187855 | JGI IMG/M metagenome (GOLD analysis project Ga0208991, IMG submission 187855) | Forest soil microbial communities from El Dorado National Forest, California, USA - Mediterranean Blodgett CA OM3_M2 (SPAdes) (version 2) | ecosystem: Environmental > Terrestrial > Soil >...
GATTTAAACCAGCGAAACACCATTTCGTTTCGCTCCCACTGCCTCACGGCGCAGACAGTAGCGCTCGATAAACCGACGCCCGCCCAATTTTCAGTGCCTTCGCAATTTCCGACGCGCCCAAGCTTTTTTCTTTCGGTCTCTGACTTTCGCGATATCGACAGAGGGCGGTCCGCCCTCATTGACACCTGCAGCTCTTGCTTTGACGGCCGCTCGCTGGCCCGGATCTAGTCAACCCTTCTGCATTTCTTCATTCATCCGCCGGCTGCAGCGACCATCGGCCATAGTTCGCGAGCCAACCATCGGGGTTGCCGCACCATTCGTGCTTCGCGGAATCCATTCAGCCGCGCTATCTCAGTCTGAACGTCGAGTAACGGCAACTCGGCAGTGGCCCAAAGGGCATTTCTTTCCACTAAATCTATGTCAAACAAATATAGCACAGAATCGGTCGCGATGTCAGTGTTAGATCGGCGGTCTTGGAGACCCACACTTTGCGTAACGAGTCATGCTCGCTGCATCCCAAATCTCTATCGTCAGCGGGTCAACCACCTTCAGGACGTATGTGACTCTTTTTCTGAACCCAAGCCAACTTCCGCGGTTACCGAACGACTCAGTTATCCGAAAACTTCCGTCCGCCACTTTGATCGATTTGATGGTTGTTTCAATCTGGACATCCCCTTTGACATCGTACCGCTTATTCTTCGCAAAAATAATCATCTCCGAAACAGATTTCTTGGACACGGCTTCAACGCCGAACGTTTTGACAGCAATACAGGTTTCATTAGCGGCGGTGGGAAACTGAGAATCGATTGCAGCCCAAACCCCACTGACCGGATAAACCTGTGCCGCTGCGGCAAACGAAAATAGACTTAAGCCGATCACAAGGCCATGGGAAGGCACTCCACCCAACGTGGAAACAGCAAGCAATTTCGTTATGGACTACGTTCGCCAAACGGCTCCTCGGTAAGATGTTGTAGCTTTAATTTCCGGCACTTTTCGGACTCTCCGCGATGCCTGACTTTGGTCCGTAGTGCACAGCAGTGAATTTCATGGCATGCCCCTCTTCAACTGCCGCCGTCGCCATACTCGCTGTTTTGTTGTTCGCGCTCGTGAAGGCGTGCCAGGATCGCCGTGCGCCTTGGTATCTGCGAGGCCTCATCCGCAAGCCGTTGCGCAAGATCGGCGTGATACTGTTGCACGATGTCGAGCACTGCTTCCTTGGCGAGATTGCGATGGTATTCGGCAAGTAACCTGTGCATGGCGGTGATCTGCTCATCAGTCATTGTCTTGCCCCCCACTTCGGACAGGTCATCGTGCGAATCCGCGATGACGCCGGTTGCGCATTCGCTCGTTGATCATCCCGCCGAACAGAATTTCGACAATCGCGAGCGATAGCATGATGGTTATGAACACCGTCACCACGCCGCGCGGCGTCACCATCGGCTCGGGCTTTGGGATGGCGACGACGAACTGCGGGGGCACGACCTGCGTGATATCGGTCCAGCGCTCGACCCATGGCGTCGCGGTTATCAGATCGATCTCGGGTTCATCGGTGGCCATCGCGTTCGCCGATCTGCGTCGATCGGGCGCTGGCATCGGAACCACGGCGGGCGGCGTTGGTTCGGGTTCTTGATGGTGCACGCGATGGCGAACCCCATGGGGAGGCGTGGGTGTCGCGTCCCAACAATGCTCCGGGCCATGCCAATAGATGTACGAACCAAATTGCTGACGCGCTTCGGTCTTGCTCATGCAGGACTTCGAAGCTTCCGACGGTGTAGTCAGCATTGACGCGAACACAACAATCACTGCGACGCGCATGCGGTCGCTCCGCCTTAGATCAAGTACAGCCGTTGCTCCGGCCTAATTCCCCGATGGTCCAATGCGTTAGCGGGTTCGTGTTAGCCGGAACTAAAGCCTAAACGCAGGAGTTTGTCTGTACGGTCTCCGACACATGCCGGGCTAGGTCCGGTCAGCGAACAGACGATGGTGATACTGTCATGGCACGTGTCGCCCATGCGTCAGCATTTGACCTCGATCGCGCATGTCGAGCGGCGCTCCCCGGACCGGGCAATTCAAACCGGTTTAACGCGGTTGGCGAAGCGGGTTGGCCGGCCGACACGATGCGAGCTTTGCGGGCTCCTGTCATCGATCCCGAGCCAACTTCCGCCGTCCCCAATGTTTGTCTTTGCGCGACGGACCGAACACGCGTTCGACGTGACGGTTCAGCGCCCTCATGATACCGATGCGCGCAAACATCGGTGGCCCGTCATGTTCTGCGACCAGTAATAACGCTTGCATCGCGGCCTGCCATTCTTCGGTATCGTGCTCTGCCTTGGTTGTTTGGTGATGTAGAGCGCGGCGTCGCGGGGAGTGACCAAACGTTTTCGGCCTGGCAATACGATTGGACCGAAAAACTCCTGATCCCATGACACCAAAGTGGCGACGGGACCAGGTGCGTCACGCCCGGTGCGACGCGAACCATGTCCGAGATGACGATCTAAACGGACATGTGGTCGATATGTCAAAATCGACGCTAATCCCACATGGTTCGCGGGGAATCGTTGCCGGATGGCCGAGCTGCAACATTGCGGACGCGAGGGGAGGTGACGGTTTCGCGGTCATGCCAAGGAGCCCAAAGCAAAGTTGGTCGATCAACAACGTGTTGCGAGAACGCCCATGCAGAAGCCGCCGCTTGATCCCGATGTAGCCGATACCGCGCCCAACGATTCCGTATTGACAGCTTACGACGAGAAGCACCTCATCACGTATCTGCGCCTGCTCGACGCGGATGCGGAAAGTGCCGACTGGCACGAAGTCGCACGAATAGTGCTTCATCTTGATCCGGAACATGAATCCGATCGCGCTGGGAGGGCGTTCGACAGCCATTTATCGCGCGCCAAATGGATGACGGGGCATGGTTACCGGCACCTGCTACGGGGGGTGGCGCGTCCGCTTAAAGCGGACCCGCCAATTCCACGAAGAAAGAAAATGGCGTATGGGCGGAGCAAAGCGGCGACCATCCGGCGACGCCGAGACCTGCTAAAACGAAACTGTGTGCCAACCTTCGAGTGTTCCTCCGAAGGAACCAATGCGGCCATCGCGGCTTATCGCCCTGTTCTTCACCCGCATTTACAACCGTCTTCTGCGCCCGGGTCTGGCGGCCGCGCTGCCGGCGCTTCGTGCAATCACCACGCCCCTCAAGAGGGCCTTCGACACGCTTGGCGCCTAAATCGACACCATGATCAACCACGCCCAACTTGCTCCACAAAACTTGACGCGTTTGCACCAAGTCTCGATCCTCAAGCTGGGCTAGCTAACCGAAAAGCCATCCAGAATCTGAGAAATAGATCCTCGCAGGTGACGAAAATATCGATCTTTCCTGAGGGCACTGCTCGACCGCCCCGAACGCGTACGCTCCTGTGTAATCCGGCGAGGATCAGGTGATTTGCAATTCGTCGGTCAAGCGTCCTGGCTGCTCAATCCGCGGCGTCTGCCCGCCACGCAGCACAGAGTTTCCTTCGTAAAGTGTTCGCTGATCGATGGCCGACGGCGCCAGCCAATGCTCTTCCTTCATCTCTGTGTTCAAACCATAGACACTAAGGGCATTGCTATAGACGACCTGGCGAACGGCATCGGCGCTGACGCCGCGCTGCGCCATCAGGCGCGCAGTCTTGGCAACCGCCAGCGGGTCCGACACGCCCCAATCGCAGGCGGAATCGACGATCAAGCGCTCGGGGCCGCAGCTCTCGACGATGATGGCCATTCGTTCGCTGCCCATCTTGGTGTTGGGATAAATCGAAAACGCGCACCAGTATCCGCGGTCGCGAACCTCGCGGATGGTCTCTTCATTGTTGTGGTCGATGACACAGCGCGCCGGATCGAAACCATGCTCCTTCAGCACGTCCATCGTCCGCAATGTGCCGGGCCGCTTGTCGCGATGCGGCGTGTGAATCATGATCGGAAGCTCGAATTCCTTGGCGAGTTCGATCTGCGTCCTTAACGCCTTGTCCTCGAGCGGGGTCTGCTCGTCATAGCCGAGTTCGCCCATGGCGACGACGCCTTCCTTGACCAGAAAGCGCGGCAACGCGTCGATCACCGCTTCCGCCAAGGCTTCGTTGTTGGCTTCCTTGGGGTTGAGGCCGATGGTGCAGTAATGGCGAATGCCGAACTGGCCGGCGCGGAAACGCTCGAACCCGGAAATCAGCGAAAAATAGTCGATGAAACTGCCGACATTGGTGCGCGGCTGCCCGAGCCAGAACGCCGGCTCGATCACCGCGACCACGCCAGCCTTGGCCATCGCTTCGTAATCGTCCGTGGTGCGCGAGATCATATGCGTATGCGGATCGATGATCATGCCGGTGGGGCGGCCGGCGCTGTTGGATGGTTGCGCGGCCGGCCCGGCGTTGGCGGGCGCGCGTCCTTGCGCCAGTTTTTGCACGTCGTCCAACAGGCGCGCCAGCTTCTCGGGCGTCAACCGCCCGTTACAGCAGGGGCAGTTCAGCGCGGTATCTCCGAGCAGTTCTTTTAAGGAACCGGAATCACATGCGAAGGCGCCAAAGGGCGACGAGCCGGTCGTGGTCATTTTTCGAGTGTCCTTACATAGGCGATAATCCTGAGCATCTGGTCCTGCTGCATGCCGCGGCGGAAGAACGACTGCATCGCACCGCTGGCGCCGCCATAGATGATGGAGAACATGCCTGGGTCGGTCAGCGCCTGCGGATAGACGATGTCTTTGCCGACCAGGGTTGGGCCCATCTTTCCGGTGCCATCAGCGCCATGGCAAACAATACAATTCGTCGTATAAAGTTTCTTGCCGTCCGCGACCGCATCAGCATTGCCGCGGCATTCGTTGACGCCGGTGGCCTTGAAGTTCTTCACGGCCGGCGTTTCGACCTCCCCGGTCTGCAGCGGGAACGTCATGGGCGAATTGTCCAGCGGACTCTTGAAGTCCGATAGGTCACCGGCAGTGGCCGGTGACAGGCCTAGCGTACCCCCAACGACTGTCAACGCCAACAGCGATACGCGGGGTGCGGAAAAGAAATTCAGTTGCATCGATCGGAATCCTGATCTGCAAAGGGATCTTAAACACGGGCCTGAAAACGGCATCGCCCGCAAGACGTGCGGGCGATGCTAGCTGTCCGCTTACAAAGGCTCAGTTTCCTTTGGTTTCGCGACCTCTAGGCCGACTGTCACCTTGTCAGCAGGTACGATGCGCCAGAGCGCGCCCACCGGGTTGGCGTTCGGGCCCTTGTCGTCGGTGTAGAAGCAGTAGCAGTTGGTCGCCAGCACGAAGCTGTCAGCATCGACATGGCCGGCGGTGAACTGCAACTGGGTCTGCACGAACTCCTGCATCTGCCATTTGTTGGCGCCGCCATCCCAGGCCACGCCGAAAAGGCGACCGGAACACCGGTCTCCGCCGACCGGATCGTGAAATCCATCGGCCACCTTGACGAGCGCCAATTTCGGGGCGCCCGGTACTTTTCCACCTGGCTTTGCAATCCGCCGGCGTCGCCGGCGCCTGCTGTGCATAGGCCGCAGGTATGGCCATCGTTGTCGCTGCCAAAAAGACAGCGAGCGTCATCGCTCTCATGATGATTGCTCTCCTCGCCCTGTTCGTTTCCCGGCCTGCAATTTTTGATTTTCTGTGCGGCCAACTTAGAACGATATCGAGCTCCCTCTAACCTGCGATAGGAAATGTTTTGGGAAGCCGGACCATCAATTTTTTAAATTTAAGATCGGGAAAATGTCCCGACTATATTTTCCGATTCTTGAAGAGATTATTGCCGTCATGCCATCCCAGCGTAAGTAAGGTCGCGACGACCAACATCAATGCGGCATTGACCGCATGAAGTCCGATGCCGTTCGGTAAGCGGCCATCGAGTGCGCGGTGTACGAGAACGTATTGGAGCGCGATCTGTAAAATCGGCAACGATGCGAAGAGAACGCGGCCGCCGCGGGGCTTCCCGCAAAACCAGGCGAATACCGGCAACGGCAATACCAGCCACTGAAAAATGTTGACCCAAATCTTGTGGTAGTTCCACCAATCCGGCGCCGTCAGCGACGACATGCCTGCGATGAAGAATTGAATCAGAATGGAAACGGTCAACAATCCTGACAGAAATCTCAGGAGCAGGTTCGCCGTTGCCGGAAAACCATGCCGCTCGCTCATGCCAGATCGCGCCATTCGAATTTTTCTGATTCTAATCTCGCCTGAAACTTCGCGACTTCTTCCGGCGGCAAGCTTCGAGCGTACGGCGCTCCCCGCAGCGCGAGAGAGATCGCGAGGCGTTCTCTGTCGTTACCTGCATTCCAGCCATGCGCTATTGCCGCAACGCCTTCGTCATCGGCGTGCGGCGCGACGCATCGCCATAACTCTCCGCTGACGGGACGCTCCGCCGCCCAACGCTCTTGTGCCAGTCCGACCAGCATGCGCGCGAGCCGGGGATTAGCGCGTTCGTCCAATCCCTGGATCGGCCAAAGCGTCGAGCCGATGAAAAACGCTTTCACCACCATCTGATTCCACGCGTCTTCCGCAAAGGTCTCTCGCGGATACGGATTGCGATGGGCGACGGCCTCGAACACCGGCTTCATTCCGGAGCGCACCGCTTCGCGCGCGCGCGGTTCGATCAGCGCCGCGTTGGGGTAAAGCGGAAGCCCACGGCACAATGCAATCAGTTCATTGATTTCGGCAGTGGTGCAGAAGCTGTCGAACCGCGCCGCAAAATCGGCATCATTGCCGACATGACTGCCCACCATCAGCGCGACACGCGCCAGTTGATCGATGCTCCAGTCGCTGAGATCTAGCCCTGGACGCAACGCTTCCGCACGCGCCAGATCGGCCGCCGGCAGCGCCAGATCGGTTTTGCCGAGCCGGCGTGGCGCCAGACCGATCGCAACGCTGAGCGGCCGCTCATTCGAGGCCTTCGCCACTTCATTGACGGCGCCTCGAAACCAGGCAGCGCCGCGCTCGTCCGTCCGTTCGGAGATCCACCCATCGGCAAGCGCGAGAAATTCATTCAGCACGGCAGTCTCTTGGGTTTTTGGGAGGATCTGAACGCGGGCATAACACCCTTCATGTGCCGGGAATCGACCTCTGAAAAAGCCGCGTCAGCGGATAGCCCACTGCGCAGACCGCGACGATGAAGATACCGCCGCCGGCGGCCGCAATCGCCAGCGCATCGACCAGACAGATCGCCGCGATCAATCCGGATACTGCCAGCGGCACTGCGCCCTGCACGGGCTGCTTCGCCAGCAACCAAATCGCAAACGCGTCAGCCGCCAACAGCAGGACGAAAGCCGCAATAACCATCCATGCGCTGAACAGAACCGGCAGCGCTGCGAACAACGGCACGGCCAGCAGCGCCAGCGGCCAGAGGTTTTCCGCGCGGTCGAGGCTCTCCTGCTTGGCCGCATAGGTGATGCCGGCCACATGGCACGCCAGCGCGACCGCGCCGATGATGGTTGCATTCGAGACGCCGCCGGTCGCCGCAACGCCGGTTCCGATATAGACCAGCGCACGGCACAATCCCATCACGACCGGGCTCAGCACGTTTCCCTTGTGCCAGACATCGTAGAGCACGATCACGCCGGCCAGCAGCAGGCCGCACAGGATCGCACGGGGACCAAACGACATCATCAGCGCGACGCCGAGCGCCAGCAGGCCAAAACCGATCGACAACACCGAGCCGGCGCGAATTTCACCGGCATCGATCGGACGGCCCGGGCGGTCGCGCGCATCGATGGCGCGGTCGAAATAATCGTTGAGATACATGCCGCCGACGTAGAAAGCGGTCATCGCGAGAACGATCAGCGCGATTTCGTTCGCAGACTGTGCGCCCCCGGCGATGACGGCGCCGGCCAGAACGTTGGTCCAGACCGTTGGCACGTTTGAAATCCGGCCGAGACGCAGCAGCGTCGACAAACCGGGCATTGCGGTGGCCGTCATGCTCATCCGACGAGTTCCTGGATGCAGAATGAAATCTCGCGCGCGATATCGGCCGCCTTGGAGCCGGTTCGTAGATTCTGCGGCAGCACGTCCCAGGTATAGGTCTCGACTTCCAGATGCGACGAGCGTGTTTTCCGTCGAAATGCCGCCAGCGTCGACACGAGGTCGGCACGGGTCGATCCGATCTCGCCAAGGTCGGATAGGAACAGCGGCACATGGCAATGAATTCGCCATTCGCCGTTGGCGCGGCCCTCTTTGAATGCAGCGACGGCATCCGGCAGATCGACATACCGCGTCAGCCCCGAAGGCCCTCGCACGATGGTTTGGTGCAAATAAACGCCGTCGTCATAGCGCATCACCGCGCCGATCAGGTCATCGGTCATCTTGGGGACGCGCATTGCGGCGGAGAGCTGGACCTTTGGCACCGAGATGCCGGCGGCCAGCAGGCGGTCGAGTGCTGCGACAGGATCTTCATATTCGACCGATCCGTGGCAGATATCGTAGCAGATGCCGAGATGACGGCGCAGCATGGCTTCGGCGCCGCCGCGATTTTCGCCAATGCAGGCTGCGAGCAGGTCGAGCGCTTCGGGCTGCAGCAACACGTCCTGGAAGAACGCGAGGCTTTCATCCGTGGTCTCGAGGAAACAGCACGGTTCGGGTTCCAGCGCGAGGGCGAGGCGCTTGCCGGTCCGCCGCTCGGTCAGAACGAGATCGGCTACCGCCTTCATCATGCTGGCGGCGATCGCGGCGACGGCGCCATCCGCACGACCATTGGCCTTGAATGCGCCCGGCACGGTGGAGATGCTGCCGTCAACACCATCCGGCAGCACCCCGGCAAGGACGGCGGCGCTGTCGGCGGTAAACGCGACGCGCTCGGCGCTGCGCCAATCCGGCAGATAAACATGCTCCTTGACGCGGACGCCATGGAAGGGTCCGAACGGAAAGGCGTTGATGGTGAAGACGTAGCCGCCTAGCGTTGCAAGCTGCTCGCGAAACGTCGCCAACTGCTCCGGCTGCCGCGCCACCGTGGCCGCTTCGCCCGACAGGCGCAGACCGATGCCGAGCGGGCGATCCGGCGCCACCGCGGCTTTGATCGCGGGGACATGCGCATCGAGGCTGGCACGGATGTCGGGCCAGCTCTCGCCGGCATGGATATTTGTGCAATAGGTCAGGTTCACATTACCTGCGAGTTGGTCAAGTTTCATCGGGCCCGCGCCTGTTGCTGAAGCCAATCGATACTGCGGCCGACCATCTCTGCATTCATCTCGTGCACTTCAATGCCATGGCCGATGTCCGCAAGCAGCGTGACGGTCAATTCGCCGCCGAGATGCTCCTGGAAATCCGCCAGCCCCTGCAGCAAAGCGGGTTTCCCCTTGGCGTTTTGCTGTCGCAACGCATCATGCCACAGCGTGAAGCCCAGCCGTTCGAGAACGCCAAGTACGCGCCGGTCTTCGCCCTCCGCCAGCAATCCCGTCATGACCGAATACCGGGTATCGAGCGCGATACCGATCGCGACCGCCTCGCCATGGTTGACTTCGTTGCGCGTGAGATGTTCGAGCTTGTGGGCGGACCAGTGTCCAAAATCCAGCGGCCGCGCTGACCCCGCTTCGAACGGATCGCCACCGAGCCTTATCTGGCGCATATGCAATTCCGCGCAATCCTTGATCAGGCGATCGAGATGGGGCGGCGAAAATTGCGCCAGCGCCACCGTATTGCTTTCGATCCAGCGAAAGAAATTGCCGTCGCGGATCAGCGCCACCTTGACGGCCTCGGCCATCCCGGCGCGTTTTTCGCGCACCGGCAGACGATCGATAAAGGCGCTGTCGTTGATGATGGCCCAGGGCGGCGCGAAAGTGCCCACCAGATTTTTCAAGCCCAGCGCGTTGACCGCATTCTTGACGCCGACGCCGCTGTCATCCTGAGCCAGCACGGTGGTGGGAAAACGGATATGGCGAACGCCACGGTGAAAGATCGCTGCCGCATAGCCGACTGCGTCCAGCACCGCGCCGCCGCCGATCGCGATCACAAAGGAATGCCGATCGATCGCCAGTTCTGAGAATTTCGCCAGCAGCCGCGGAACGGTATCGGGATCGTTCTTGCAGCGCTCACCGCCGGGCACAGCGACGGGTTCGCCGATGATCTTGAGATGCTTGGCATGGAACGAGGCATAATCTGCAATTCGATCCGTAAGATCCGGTATCGCGGACAACACGCCCTCATCGACAAAAATGCCACAGCGGTGAACCTTGCCGCTTTCCCGGCGCGCCAGAACGTCGATCAGGCTGCGATTGCCGGAACTAAAGGCGTCGCGCGTGAACACCACGGGATATTCGTAAGCAATGTTGAATGATTGCACGCGAACGTCGCTGATCGTGTTCGACGGTGTGTCGAGCATGGCACTCTCCCTGATACGACACCTCGTCTTGTCCAGGAACGCGTGTCGCCACTCGCTTTTTTAGGCACTGGCGGGTTCGGTAGCGCCGCCAGCGATCGCGGGTTTGTTTTTTTCAATCAGCAAGGTGCCACTTCACGGATGGACTTGGCAAGCCGGTTTGCGCGGCCGAAAAAACCTGCAAGGATGACATTGCCCGTTCCGAACGACGGCCAAAGACCAAGAAAATGCGAATTACCCCCGGGGAGAGATGATTTGAAATCGGTTCTGGCGATGATCGTGGTCGGGCTTACGCCGCGCCATCTGGGGGCTCTGACGCCGCGGCTTTCTGCATTCGCCCGCGAAGGCGCCATGGTGCCGCTCCAAACCGTGACGCCCGCCGTGACGTGCAGCGTTCAGGCCAG
>Ga0208991_1000389_pt1 | contig 10720 bp, 11 predicted proteins | sample MedBloCAOM3_M2_FD_187855 | JGI IMG/M metagenome (GOLD analysis project Ga0208991, IMG submission 187855) | Forest soil microbial communities from El Dorado National Forest, California, USA - Mediterranean Blodgett CA OM3_M2 (SPAdes) (version 2) | ecosystem: Environmental > Terrestrial > Soil >...
GGTGCTGGGGGCCGACGGCGCCGCGCGATTGCAGGAAAGCCTGATCATGCGCGCGCTTGCAACCGCCTGCGCCGCCGGCATCGGGCCGGTCACGCTATGGGCGACGCCGGACGAGAACCATCCTGCTCTGCAAGCGATCGCCGTGCGCTTCGATGTCGCGCTGGCGCGGCAGCGTGATGGCGATCTCGGGGCGCGGATGCTGGCGGCGATCGAGGCCGCGAGCGGCCCCTCGCTGGTGATCGGCACCGACTGCCCGGTGTTGACGTCCGAGCACCTATGCACGGCGGCAGACGTTCTGCGCCGCGGCACCGACGTCGTCGTTCTGCCGGCCGAGGACGGCGGCTACGTGTTGATCGGCGCGCGCGTATCGCGACCTGCACTGTTTTCCGACATGCCCTGGAGCACACCGCGGGTGATGGACGAGACGCGGCATCGCCTCAGAGCATTCGGCTTGACGTGGCAGGAGCCGGTCACGTTGTGGGATCTGGATTTGCCCGAGGACATCGAGCGGCTGTCGGCGATCGGGATGGAGGATCTGATCCCGACGCACGACTGACCCCGTTACGACAGCCGGATCGACGTGAGCCCGGCGACGATCATGAGCGCCGCCACGACCCGGCTCGCCCGCAGCGACTCCTTGAGGAAGACCACCGCGATCGCCGCGCCGAAGAGCACGCTGGTCTCGCGCAAAGCCGCAACGATCGCGATCGGCGCCACCGTCATCGCCCAGATCGCGATGCCGTAGGAACCAAGCTGCAGCGCACCGCCCGCGAGCCCGAGGCCCCAATGGCGTGCCATGGCCGGAATGATCTCGCTGCCGCGACGGGCGAGCGCATAGATCACCATCACCGGACCGATGCCGATGAAGAGAGCGACCGAATAGGCATTGGCGCTGCCGGCAAGACGCGCGCCCACGCCGTCGACCACCGAATAGCCGCAGATCGTCACGGCGGTGAGCAGGGCGAAACCCACCGCCCTGCGATCGAGCCGAGCCAAATTGCGGCCGCCGCGCAGCGACAGCAGGAGCACCCCGGCGACCAGCAGGATGATGCCGCACCAGCCGGCGAGGCCGAGCCGCTCGCCGAGGAACACGGTGGTGGCGGTCGCGGTCAGCAGCGGCGCCGAGCCGCGGGCGATCGGATAGACCTGACCCATATCGCCGGCGCGATAGCTTTCGATCAGGGCTGCGAAATAGCCGAGATGGATCGCCACCGACGCGACGCACCAGGGCCAAGCCGCAGGGGCCGGCAGGCCGACGACCGGCAGGAGCAGCGCTGAAACGACCGCCGCGCCGATCGAGATCAGCACCGTCGTCGCCAGCGGATCGAGGCCGCGCTTGATGGCTGCGTTCCAGCCGGCATGGCAGGCGGCGGCGAACAGCACGGCAGCGAAGACGAAGGCATCCATGCGACATTAGTCAGTGATCGGTAATCAGTGGTCAAGAAACACAGCTTGCGCTCGACCTTCAGATCACTGATCACTGAATAACTGACTACTGGTCCCGGTAGCTCGCCCCCGGCCACATCTTTGGCGCGGCGCGCAGATACTGCTTGGGACGCGCGACCTCGGCGCCCAGCGCATTCGCGGCGTGCCAACCCCAATGCGGGTCGTCGAGAAAGGCGCGCGCCATTGCCACCATGTCGGCGCGGCCCTCGGCAACGATCGCTTCGGCCTGCCTCGGGGTCGCGATCAGCCCTACGGTGCGGGTGGCGATGCCGGCCTCGCGCTTCACCTTCTCCGCGAATTGGCCGTTGGTATTCGCGACCGCGGTCGGTCGGGTTTCGGCGCTGATGCCACCCGAGGAGATGCACACGAAATCGAGCCCGGCGCCCTTCAACGCCTTGGCGAAGGTGACGGCGTCCTCGGGCGTGAGGCCGCCCTCCATCCAATCGCTGCCGGTGATGCGGGCGCCCAGCGGGATCGCCTTCGGCACGACCGCGCGCATGGCCTGCGCGACTTCGAGCGGATAGCGCATGCGCGCCGCGAGCGAGCCGCCGTAGTCGTCGGTCCGCTTGTTGGAGATGGGCGAGGCGAAGCTGTGTAAGAGATAGCCGTGCGCTCCGTGCAACTCGATGGCGTCGACGCCGGCGCGGACCGCGCGCTCGGCAGCCTTCATGAAGGCCGAGCGCACGCGTTCCATGTCGGCTAACGTCATCTCGCGCGGGACCGGCCACTTTGGGCCGAATGGGATCGCAGAAGGGGCGATCGTCTCCCAGGGATCGTCCCCAGCGGCAAGCGAATGGCCGCCTTCCCAGGGCGGGGCCGCCGACGCCTTGCGTCCGGCATGCGCCAGCTGGATGCCGAGCTTGCCGGTCGCGTAGCGGCGACAGTGCGCAACGACGCGGGCGAGCGCCGCCTCGCAGTCGTCGGAATAAAGCCCGAGGCAGCCATGGCTGATGCGGCCGCGGCGCTCGACCCCGGTCGCCTCCGCCACCACCAGCGCCGCGCCGGAATTGGCGAGCATGCCGAGGTGATTGATATGCCAGTCGGAGGCGACGCCGTCATCGGCGCTGTATTGGCACATCGGCGAGACGACGATCCGGTTCGCGAGCTCGAGATCGGCGAGCCGGATCGGAGAAAACAGGGCACTGGTCATGTCACACGCATCGATTTTGGGGAAATGGTCAAGGTGAAGCCGGCACCATAGAAAATGGCGCGGCAGGGAAGCAAGCAGGGACGCCTCGGCTCAGGCGGCCGTACGGTGAGGCACCTCGGCCGTAATCCTCGCCTGCTCGGCAAAGACCTGGCCCGCGGGACGCGGCGCGATCTCGGCCCAGCGCTCGCTGGTCCGGATGGCTTCGCGCAGGCGCAGGAGGAACTTCTCCTCCGTGTAATAGCGCTTCCAGCGTCCGCTCTGATAGAGCGCGATGAAATCGGCTTTGCGCCGCTCTGCCAAGGCGCGCCATTTCAGCGCGACCTCGTCGAGTGCATGCGCGGGGGACGGTGCGGACATGGCGGAGCCGTAGCAAGTCGCTCATGCGACGTGTGATCGTCTCGTCAAGAGAACGCCCACGCAACGACAGACTGACCACGAACGCCGGTTGTGCCCGAAACACACACCGAATCACGCGCATATCATAAGTTCGCTTCGGCGGCTTGGAAGGGCGGCAGCGTGTGATGGCGACGCATTTCGCGTGCGCGTGGCGAAAGCGCCACAGCATTCCACAGCATAGGGGCCGGTTTTAAAGGGGGGTCTTCAAGAGGACGTGCCCCAAAAAACTGACCCGCCCGGACGGGGAAATCCGGGCGGGTCGCGTTGATCGGCGCAGGGGATCGGGGGGGCGTGAGCGCCGATCGGGGCTGTAAATTCCTGGCCATGTCGGCCTGGTTGATTATTAGTGTCCCGAGGGCTCCAAAAGGTTCAAGGCGATTTAAAAGTTCGCGCAGAAATTTTTGGCCTGTTGCCAGCGGGCTGCTGGCGCCCTTAGCCGAAGAAAAACGCAAGCTATTTCAATCTGTTGTCTTCTGGGGCGGCGGAAACAATGGTTCCGTCTGCGGCCGGGAGTCGCGGGTTCCGAGCACGATTTTCCAGGCAGGCTCGGGCAAAAACGGCCCCGACCGCTCGCCCCGCCCGGCCTCCGAACCCCGGGAAAAGTACCGCCAGCTTCGAACAGATCATCGCGATCAACGCCCTTCGCCCTTGGCGAGTTGGCGGGATTCGGACCGTCTAAGTTGAACAGGGCTGGATGCGCCAGGGCTCGACCGGCCGGCCGCGCTAGTCCCGGTCTGTTGCGCCTGTTCCAGCTGGTAGGCGTAATTGGGATGCGCCGCCAGGACGATGGGTTCGGCTTCGAGCGAGCGGACGACCGCCGGCACCTGGCGCCGGTCGAGAATCGTCCAACGGAAGGTGGGATGTTGTGATCCGTGAATGATGCAGCCCGGTCGAGCCGCAGCCGCCGGCCGAGCGCAACGATCGTCTCGTTGGGGACGCTCGACGCGACCTGGATCAGGACTTCATCACGGACATAGCGCCGCTCACTGGCGGGTCGCACGGCGATCGCGGTGCGTCGGGCAATCTGCCGGCCATCCCGAACGCCGCCACCACCGCCTTGATCGACGCTGCCGGTGTTGCTGGCCATTCTGCCGCCGGACCCTTCCGACGACCCCACGCGTTGGGCGGCGTCCGCGCCGGAGGCGAGCACGAAAACCATGGCAATTGCGGTCATCGCCAGCGACAGGCGCAGGCGCGATTTGATCGGTTTGGATGATTTGGTGGCGCTGGATTTGATGTCGTTCGAGCGCACGGCTTGCCCTCTGTGGACGCTGCCTGCGCGGTTCCTTCGCCCAAAGGCGGCCCACTCACAGGGACCGTACTGCACCAAGTCGCGCTGGGCGCTACTCGTTGACGGCGATGAAACCAACGACCTTCGATTCTTCCTGCATCTGCCGAATGATCTTGCCGACCTCATCCTTCGGCAGCTTGGCCTCGGACAGACGGATGCGATAGAGCTGGCCACCCATATTCAGTGGCCCCTCGACGACCGTGGCCTTATAGGCGCCCAGGAAATTGGTGATGTCGGTCGCCGTCGCCTGCGGTGCAAAGCGCACGACCGCAAATGAGCCGTCGCTAGCCGCGCTCGCAAGACTGGGCCCGGCCGACGTGCCTTGCTCCTTGACCACAACGCTGGTGATCACCGCGGCCTGTACCAGGATCGCAACCGCGGCGGCGGTTGCCGACCAGGCCAGCGTGCGCGGCGTGAAGCTCGACAAGAACTCCGAGATGCGGGCACCGAAATCGAACGAACGCTGACGGCGCGGCGCGCGCGCCTCCTCCGCGTCGATCGCTGCGAACAGCTTTTCCATGGCCCGCGCCGACGGCGCACCCAGTGTCTCGTTGAGATGGATCGTTTCGGCCAACTCTTCGCGAACAAGGTCATAGCGCCGCGCAAGTTCGCGGTCGCCTGCAAGCGCCTGCTCGACGCGATCGGCGTCACGGCGGCTCAGCGTACCAGCGGCGTGCCACGGCAGCAGAGCTTCGATGTCGTAGCGCTCTGGCTCTTTATTGATCATGTTCATGGCCAACCTCTTTCAATTCCCGCCGCCTTGAGCAGCTCCGCCAGTCGTTTGCGCGCGTAGAACATGCGCGTCTTGACCGTGTTCTCAGGGATGCCAACGATTTCCGCCACTTCCTCGACTGATTTCTCGTGGTAGTACACGAGATCGATGATCTCCCGATGGTCTGCCGAAAGTCCCACGAGGCACTTCCGGATTAATGCACCCTTATCCTTCTTCTCCAGCGTCGTTCCTGGATCGTCGGTCGGGTCTTCGATCGCGCCTGCGGCCTCTTCGTCCAACTCCTCGTCCGGCCGTCGCCTGAGCGCCGAGAGAGCCTTAAAGCGCGCGATGGCCAACATCCAAGTCGACACCGCCGAGCGCCCCTCAAATCGACCAGCCTGACGCCACACGTCGAGAAACACCTCGCTGATCAGATCCTCAGCCACGCTCTCGTCGCGCACGAGACGCACCACGAACCGAAACACTCGCACATGATGCCGCGCGTAGAGCACCTGCATAGCCAGCCGATCGCCGTTCGCGATTCGTCCGATCAGCACTTCGTCTGATTTCGCTTGCATCGCCTTCGGACGGCCGGACTCGTAAGATTAGTCGCGGGGGGCTGCGATTGGGTTCACGCTTCCGCCACAGAGATGGCACCGCCCAACCCCCTTTTCCCGTTCCCCGACGCTGCCCAGACGATTTGGGACCTAACATTATGGCTGATCCACGGCCCCTTGGACCCTGCCGCGCGATCTAAAATCCAGTAACCATTTCAACTTGTTAACGAGAGGTACCGGGAGCCCGAAACGGTATATTGATGCCCGTCGCGGGGGCGACTGCGGGCCATTGTCCTGAAATACGGGGGTCGGCGACATTCAGAAAAGATTAACTCAAGTCCCAACTCGTAGCGGCGCCTGGAGCTTTCGCAGGGCCGCGAGGACCGAGAGGGCCGTGATCCGTCCCGTCTTGGGGTTCTCCGAGGGAATGTTCTCGATTGAGAGCGTGAAACGGGCCGAGTCACTGTCGATCTCAATGGTGTGGCAATTGCGCTCGACTGAGGGGTCCGCCCAGATCTCCATCATCGTGCGGTCAGGTCCGATGCCTGCAAGTGACAGCGCCGCCGCCACGTTGACGTTGGCGGGGAAGCCCGCCGCCCCATCGCGGGCACTGCCGGCAAACACCCGCTTGGGCTCGTTGAGACCCTCGACCGAGATGCCGTTCGCCTCGAGATAAGGCGCCCCGGCGAGCCCGCCCGGCGGCTTGCGCGTGATCATCCGCACGGAATGAATTCGGCCCTCGGCGGCGGCGGTGACCGCGTCGAGCCCCAGGAGCGCGCCCGTCGGCACGATGATCTGCCCTCCCCGCGCCTTTGCTAGCTCGACCAGCTCGGGTCGCGGCAAGAGCGCGCCAGCCGAGAGCACCATCACCTGCTTTCCGGCCTCCAGCATCGGCCGGCAAATCCGTTCGAGCACCGACGCCGGTGCGCACTCGATCGCGAGATCGGCCAGGGTGGGAAACGCCTCGGGCTCGACCAGCGGGCAGGTGATCCGTTCGGCATCAAGCCAGGCTTGCGCTTTGGCAACATCGCGGGCCGCCGCGCAGGCGAGCACCAGGCCCGGTATGCCGTCGGCCAGCCTGCGCGCGAGCACGCGGCCGATCGCGCCGAGGCCGGCAATGGCGACGCGGATCACCGGCATGAGCAGAGCTTCACGGGCAGGACCTCCAGCTGTAGAGCTTGCGTCATACCCGGCGCGGTCTTCGGTCACAAGGACGGGGAACCCCGCGTCAAACAGCGACTTGACCCTTATCCGGCAGATGGGCAAGTGTCGCAAATCCAGGGAGATCAAGGAAATGCTCAGAAAAATTTCCGGCGCGGCCCTCGGCCTATTGCTCGCGGTGACAGGCGCCGCACTGGCCCAACCCTATCCGTCCAAATCGGTCACGATGATCATTCCGTTCGCGGCCGGCGGTCCGACTGACGTGCTCGGTCGCGTCATGGCGCAGCGCATGAGCGAGATTCTTGGCCAGCAGGTTGTGGTGGAGAACGTCGGCGGCGCCGGCGGCATGACCGGCTCAAAGCGCGTCGCCGACGCCGCGCCAGACGGCTACAACTTCGTGCTGGGCACGGTGGGCACTCACGCGCAGAGTCAGACCATGTACAAGAAGCCGCTCTACAACGCGGCAACTGATTTCACGCCGGTTGCGCTCATCGCTGAGGTCCCGATCGTGCTGATCACACGCAAGGACCTGCCGGTGAACAACCTGAAGGAATTCATCGACTACGCGAAAGCAAACCAGACCAAGATGCAATACGGCTCGGCCGGCGCCGGTTCGGCTACCCATCTCGGCTGCGTACTGCTCAACTACCTCATCGGCGTCGACATTACGCACGTGCCCTATCGCGGCACCGGCCCCGCGATGCAGGACCTCCAGGGCGGCCGTATCGACTATCTCTGTGAGATCGTCAGCACCGCCAAGCCGCAGATCGACGGTGGCACGGTGAAGTCGATTGCGATCATGACCAAGGAGCGCTCGAAAGCGTTGCCGAACGTGCCGACCGCCCTCGAGCAGGGAACACAGAACCTCGAGGCCTATACCTGGAACGCCATCTTCCTGCCGAAGGGCGTGCCCGCCGATGTGGTCAAGAAGTTAAACGATGCGGTGGTCCAAGCGCTAAAAACCCCGGCGGTGCGCGAGCGGCTCGAAGGGCTCGGCGCCGTGGTCGTTTCGGAGGACCGCACCACGCCGGAATATCTCGGCCAGTTCGTCAAGGGCGAGATCGCAAAATGGGCGGAACCGATCAAGGCCAGCGGTGTGGTGGTGGATTGATTTCGCGCTGCCCTGAGCCAGGGGGACGCCGATGTTGCCGTGGGTCATTCCAGCTCGATGTCGCCCTCAATCGCGTGCGTGAAGCCGATGCCGCCGAGCGTGATGGTGGCCCGGGCGGGGAATTTTTCGGTGCCCTTAAGCTTGCCTTCCGCCAGCGCCTGGCGCACCGCCTTCTCGATTTCGCGCTGGGCGGTCACGCCCAGCGTTTTGAGGAATTTACGGATGCTGCCGTTGAAAACGTCCTCGTTCATGATTGCTCCTTTTGCGATGGTGCGCGGTGAAGCGGCTGCCCTCGAACCGCCGTCTTTTCCCCCGAATTGCGCGAACAATTCCTCAATTACGTCAACCTGAAGCCATCAGCACCCATGCGTATAGGCGTATCCACCTTATGGGGACAGGAGGATGCATGCGTACATTACGCGCTTTGGCAGTCGTGACGACTGCGGCTGGGGTGCTCACCGGTCTGCCATTGAGCAATGCGCTGGCCTGCGACAACGACCGCTTCCCGTGCCCGATCGTGTCGGACGCGCCGGAGACGACCGATGCGCCGGCCAAGGCCGCGCCAGCGCGCAAGAAGGCGAATCAAGCGGCACCACACCAGGATGAACGTGCGACGCACCAGGACGACAAGGCACGACCGAAGACCGAACGAGAAGCATCGCGCGCGCCGTCTCGCGCCAAGCCGGCCAAGCCGGAGGTGCAGGAGCAGGCGGTCGATTCGGGCACGGTTGCGCCGGCAGCAGCAACGTCGGCGCCCGCTGAAATCCAGGGTAACGAAAACCCGGCGCCCGCTATCGCGGCTTGGCCGGTTGCGCCGCCAGTTGCGCCTGCGACGCCCGGCGCTGGCGCCACCGGCGCAGAGGGAGCGACCGCGCCTGCCCTGGCCCGCGGGGTAGCGACCGTCGATCCGAACGAAGTCAACGAGCTCGACCTTGCCGCCGGTCCGACGCCGGGGCCGGCCGAGTCGTCCTGGATCAAATATCTGCTGGCGACTTTGGGCGCGGCGCTGGCGGCAGCATCCACGGTACGGTTCTTATTCGTCTGATATCCTGTGCGAGCGCGTGCGCGCGTCGCGTGCGCATGCACTTGCGCAGGGCTCCAATTCTTTCCGAACTGGTCAGCTGTTAGCCGTCTTGGACGGTTGACAGCTGTTCGCTTTTTGTTCTTTATGCTCCCAGAGTGCTCTTATTGTCGATGCCGGTCTTCACGCCCCACCAAGATGCCGCGCTGACCGCGGCCTCGAACTGGCTCAAAGGCGCGCGCGGGCGCTCCTCGATCTTTCGGCTGTTCGGTTATGCCGGGACGGGCAAGACGACCCTCGTCAAGCACATCGCCGAGGGAGTGGACGGCAAGGTCCTGTTCGCCGCCTTTACCGGCAAGGCGGCGTGCGTGATGCGCAGCAAGGGCTGCTACAGCGCCTCCACCATCCACAGCCTCATCTACAAGGCGCGCGAAAGCGGCGAGGAGACGCCGAGCTTCGAGCTCTGGAACGATGCACCCGCCTCGAAGGCCAAGCTCATCATTATTGACGAATGTTCGATGGTCGATGCCGAGCTCGCGCGCGATCTGATGTCGTTTGGCGTGCCGCTGTTGGTGCTTGGCGACCCCGCGCAACTTCCGCCCATTCACGGCGGCGGTTTTTTCACCGACGCCAGGCCCGACGCCATGCTCACCGAGGTTCATCGGCAGGCGCAGAACGATCCAATCGTGCGGCTGTCGATGGAGATCCGCGCCGGTAATCCGCTGACGCAAGGCCAATACGGCGAGACTCAGGTGGTGCGGCGCGACGCGCTCGACCCCAAGCGCGTGCTCGACGCCGACCAGGTCCTGGTCGGCCGCAATGTCACGCGCCGCGCCTACAATGCGCGCTTGCGCGAGCGTCGAGGCTTTGCCGACGCGCTGCCTATGGCAGGAGACAAGTTGGTCTGCTTGCGCAACAACCGGCGCAAGGGATTGTTCAACGGCGGCCTCTGGATAGTGAAGGAACGTCCGAAGGCGCGCCGGCAAATCATCCGGATGCGGCTCAAGCCCGATGAGGACTTCGGAGAGCGGCTGATCAAGGTATCGGTTCGACCGGAATGCTTTACCGGCGCCATCGAGGAATTCGACTGGCAGCAACGCAAAGCTTACGACGAGTTCGATTTTGGCTACGTGTTGACGGTCCACAAGGCACAAGGCTCGCAGTGGGATGACGTGGTGCTGTTCGATGAATCCGGCGCGTTCCCGGACAATCGCGATCGCTGGCTCTATACGGGCGTAACGCGGGCCGCGAAGCGGCTGACGATCGTGGTGTGAGGAGCAAGCATCCATCCACGCGAAGAACTCAATCCTTGTTCTCTTTCCCCTCGACCTCGCGTACCGGCGTCTCCGGGATCAGTCCGCCGCGTCGGCGGGCGAACGTTTCCTGGCCGGTCTGCTCCCATTTGCCTGCCACGGCGCGCTCCGCATAGGCCGACCAGTTCTCCGACCAATCTCCGAGCGAATAGCCGTGCCAGGGCGGCTGCGGAGTGAGTGCAGGCAGTTTAAGCTCCTGCCAGATCGTTTGTGCCCGCTCCATGAATTCGCGCGCCGGCAGCGCCAGCGGCGGCGCCGAATGCTTCAATGTCGCGTCGATGAGAATGGTCGACTCTTCGCTGCGCGGGCCGGATTTCGGTCCATGCCCGGCGGAGCGATGAGGAGCGATATGCACATCCTCGATCGGATTGGAGCGATAGGCCAGCGACCAGAATACCGCATCGGTATTGGTCGGATCGATGTCCTCGCTCACTGCAATGCAGATCTTGCCGCAATCGGCGAGCAGCGTCGCGGCACCGTGCAACCCGCGCCAGACCTCGGTCCGCGGCGTGCCTCGTTCGTACTGGACGAAGATCACCTTGCGCAGGTTCGAGAGCGGCTC
>Ga0208991_1000391_pt1 | contig 10718 bp, 7 predicted proteins | sample MedBloCAOM3_M2_FD_187855 | JGI IMG/M metagenome (GOLD analysis project Ga0208991, IMG submission 187855) | Forest soil microbial communities from El Dorado National Forest, California, USA - Mediterranean Blodgett CA OM3_M2 (SPAdes) (version 2) | ecosystem: Environmental > Terrestrial > Soil >...
ACAGTTGCTCATTCGATCGCCTCGTCGGCGCGGGCAAGCAAGGATGTCGGCACTTCGAGGCCCAACGCCCTTGCCGTTTTGAGATTGATCGCAAGCTCGAATTTAGTCGGCGCTTGCACCGGCAGTTCGCCCGGGTTCTCGCCCTTGAGGATGCGATCGACATACGACGCCGCGCGCCGGTATAAGTCGAGATTATCGACACCGTAGGACATCAGCCCGCCGCTCGTGACGAAGAAGCGGAGGGGGTAGACCGCAGGCAGGCGGTACCGAGCCGCCAAAGCAATGATCAGTCCGCGCTGGGCGGTGGTAACGGCGTCCGGCGGCACTAGCAAGCCGCCGTTCTTCTCGCCTGCCAGCGCGGTGAAGGTGCGCTCGATCTCGTCGGCATCGCGGACGGGCGCCGGAACCGGCTTCACGTTGAACGTCGGCGCAAGCGTCTCGAGCGAACGCCAATAGTCGGCAGCGTTGGAATTGGTCGGGCTATGGACGAGCGCGACCCGCGCTATACCGGGGGCGATCTGTGTGAGCGCCTCCAGCAGCTTGCCGACGAGCGAAGCTTCGAAAATAGTGAACCCGGTCATGTTGCCACCCGGTCGCGGGAGGCGCTCCACGAAGCCCTGACCGACCGGATCGGCCGATCCCACGAAGACGATGGGGATGCTTCGGGTTGCCTTCTGCGCAGGTATGAGTGCCGTTGTACCGCCGACAAGGATCACGTCAGGCGCCGCAGTCACCATTTCCGCGGCATAAGTTTTCAACCGACCGGCATCGGCGTTGCCCCACCGATATTCGATTCGAACGTTGCGGCCCTCTGCCCAGCCCAACTGCTGAAGCTCTTGCCGGAATGCGGCGACACGGGCCTGTCCTTCCGGATCGTCGGCAACCGACATCAGTATGGTAAGCCGCTTGATCCCGTCCGCCTGTGCGCGCGCAGTGAATGGCAACGCAGCGACTGCGCCGCTAACGAGCGTGATAAACTCGCGCCGCCTCATGCCCATTCCCTCCCTGGCTGAGGCCCATATTCAGAACGATAGCACGCAGAAGATCCCTGGAGTTGCAGAAGCCGCTATCCTTGGGTTGCGCTGTCCCTAGTTTCCTCCCCTGCCAACCCTTGTCGCGTCGCACACAGCCCTTAGGGGAAAGCTAATACGGAACCTGCTTCAGGTCGCTTTTTGTTGCGCGACTTCCTTGAAACCGCATGCGAGGCTTTTGCATATAGTGCGCAAAGGAGAGTGATGCCGGTGAGAGAGAACAGGATCATCGCGGGGATAGACCATAGCGGAAGGCCGACTCTGAATGCCGCGATGAACAAAAGCCCGCACATGGCGATAATCGCCATTATCTCAAACTGAATCAGAGGCTTGTTGCACTCAGGTCTCATTGAGGAATCCCCTCCCTGTGACCGTCTTGGTGCTATGGCACGCCTCGGCATAGCCGGATCAAGCTTCGGCTGACGGGCAAACATGAGCTGCTCCCTTCGCTCGAAAGCGGCATCGAGTTGAATGCCGTCCTGACCGCTGGACCGTGTCACGGGGCGGAGCTTAGGTCCTTGGGGCCAAGCTGAATCCTTCTGAATCCGCCGCCGTCGGACCTCTAGCGTTATGGCGAGGTCTTAGAATGACGTGCCGCCGAGATCGGATTGCCGCCGCTATGATCGCGTGCCCAACTGAAGCAGCCAATGCCAGGATCGCGAGTCCTCAGAACTCTTGACGGGCCGTGCCACCTGGTTTGAAGCATGAGATTGACTCGGCTGCTCATCGCCCCTCAACAGACCAGCCAACAGCCCGCCGGACGAAGCCACAACGTTTGGACTTGTGGCTGTATTTGCCTGACTGGTACTTTTCCGTGGGGTTAATACTCGGAGTCGCCAGCCTCTCACAGCGGCCGATGCACCACCCAAGATTTCCAGTTTACGCCGTTCCGATCCACTCTGATCAGTAGTTTCTTCAAGGCTGAGTAATTTGTTCACGGCGATGCATACGGTCGACCGCAAAACCACTGCGGGGAGCTCGCTATCAGCCACCGCCTCCGTTAATGGCCGCAGACCAGTCGGAGAGATTACTTACGCGCCGTGAGCACTCGCCGGATCGTCGCGACCAGCCGCTCGAATTCGACAGGCTTGGTGTCAAACTCGTCGCATCCCGCGGCGAGGGCCTTTTCGCGGGCGCCGGCCAGGGCATGCGCGGACAGCGCAATGATCGGTATGTGTTGCGTCTGCGAATTGCTCTTCAGCCGCCGCGCGGCCTCCCAGCCGTCGATGCCAGGCATTTCGAGGTCCATCAAGATGAGGTCGGGCCGCTCTGCCGCGGCCATCTCGCAGCCTTTCTCGCCATCCTCTGCCGCCAGAACTTCGAAATCGCCGAGCAGCTCTAGCCGCATTTTGAGCATATAGACGTTGTCGTCGTTGTCTTCGATGTAGAGGACTTTGATCACGACGCTGCTTCCATCCCGCTGCTGAATATCGGCTTTCTGTGCACGAGTCGGCGGATACGTTCGACCAGCTCGGCCGGCCGGAACATCTCTTTGATCAACACCGATTGCACCCCGGAATTCAGCCGTTCTCGGTCCTTGGCATCGAGATCGAGCGAGGTAATGACGATCACTGGAATATCCCGCCAGCCCGGCTCTTTCTGCAAGGCCGCTACGACCTGAAAACCATCCATTTCGGGCATCATCAGGTCGAGCAAAATCAAATCGGGCCTGTCTTCGTTCAGACGGACCAGTGCCTCGCGCCCGTTGGCGGCCTCTTGCACGATCCATTGCTGGCCCTCAAGCCAGCTACGGGCGCGCTCGCGTTGAACCGAATCGTCTTCCACCAACAGGATGCGTGTCGGCCCCGCTGGCGCCCGAAAGCGCCGTACCAGCTGGTGGAGCCGCTCGCGGTCGATCGGCTTGGTGAGATAGCCTGCGGCACCAAGTGCAATGCCTCGGCGGTGTTCATCCACAATCGTCACCATGATCACTGGAATCTCGGCAAGCTCGGAGTCCTGCCGCAGTGCAGCCAATACCGACCACCCATCGAGGTCGGGCATCATGACGTCGAGCGTAATGGCGATCGGCCGCAATTCCTTTGCGAGCTTCAATCCTTCCAATCCGCCGGCAGCGGTGGCTACTGAAAAACCCTCGGCCTTGAGTTGATCGCTGATGAGTTCGCGGGCGGTGGCATCGTCGTCGATGACAAGAACGCACTCGGACTGCGGCAGCCGGCTGCCCTCGTTTGAAGTCGTTATCGAGCTGTCAGCAGTGCCTGGTAGGCGAACGGTGAAAACTGAGCCCTTGCCTGGTTCGCTCGTCACCATCACTTCGCCGCCCATCATGCGCGCGAGCTTGCGCGTGATGGCAAGGCCGAGGCCTGTCCCGCCGTACCGCCGCGCAGTTGATGAATCCGCCTGGGTGAATTCCTCGAACAGCTTGTCCTGCTGCTCGGGAGTCATTCCGATGCCCGTATCTGCCACGGCGAATTCAACCCAATTGCGGCCATCGCTTACTTTCTTGACGCGAAGAGACACCTCTCCCTGCTTCGTAAATTTGCAGGCATTGCTCAGCAGATTGAGCAGGATCTGTCGCAGTCGCATTGCATCCACGGTCAAAGGGCCCAGGTTGTCCTGACATTCGACGATGAGACGATTCTTGTTCTGCTCGGCCAATTGGCGGGCGGTGCCGATGACCTCGTCAATCAGTGGCACCAAATTGACCGACTCGGGGCTGAGCTCGAGTTTGCCGGCTTCGATCTTTGAGAGGTCGAGCACCTGATTGATGAGACCTAGGAGGTGGTTGCCGGCGCGATTCACCCGCCGTAATGGCTCGGCGGCTTTTTCCGTACCGAAACGCGCCGCATTGGTGTACATCATTTCCGTGAGCCCAATGATGGCATTGAGCGGCGTGCGCAGCTCATGGCTCATATTGGCGAGGAACTGCGACTTGTGCTGGCTCGCCATTTCGAGTTGGCGGCTCTTCTCCTCCACTTGCGCGAACAGGTTCGCATTCTGGATTGCCAGCACCGACTGCGCGGCGAAGGTCTGCAACAGGTCGACCGTGTGCTTGGGAAACTCGCCCGGCGCCTTACGCCGCACCACCAGCACGCCAATGATCCCTTCCGCACAGAGCAGCGGCACGACTAACAGCGCGCGGTAGCCGGCCCGAAGCAGGATTCGCTGGATGTCGGAGGGCGGCTGATCCATCAAATCGGCAAACTGCACGGGGGCACGATGTGCCGCCGCGTCTGCGATCGTCTTCTCTCCGAAGCCGATGCCTTGGCGGTTGAGCTCGGCGATGAGCTCGTCGCTCATGCCGTGCGTCGCTCGGAGGTGAAAGTCCTGCGTAGAAGCATCCAACACGTAGATGGCGCCCGCTTCCGTATCGGACAGCTGAACCGCTTTGGCCACGATGGTGGACAAAACGGTCGCTAGCTCAAGTGTCGAGTTTACCGCCTGGGTCACTTCGCCGAGAGCACGCAGCTCCTCAACAGACTGCGCAAGCTCGCGACTACGCGCTTGAACCTCATGTGTGCGCAGCTCGACCTTCTGCTCCAGACCGGCATAGGATTCCTGCAGACGCCCGGCCATATCATTGAACTGGTCGGCAAGCGCTTCCAATTCGTCGCCCGTCTTGATCGTGATGCGCTGGTTGAGATCGCCGCTGCCGATCCGCGCCGCGCCCGCCCGCAGTGCCTGGATCGGGCCGACCATACGGCCAGCGAGAAACATCCCGGCGAGGACCGCAAAGCAGAGCGCGGCCAGCAGCACAAACGCGAGCCGCTGCAAAGCCGCGTTGAGCGGGGCGTATGCCTCCTCGGCCGGCAACTCCACGAAGACCAGCCAATTGAGCGGCACCACGGGCGCATAGGCGGTGAGGACCTTATGTCCTTCGATGTCCTCGCTTTCCTGGACTGGCTCGGATGGGCTGCCGCCCGTGCCACCGCGGGCCGCACGCACCTGGGCCAGCCGCGACATGTCGGTATTGCGCAGCACGAGGCTGATGTCGGGATGGGCTATCAGCCGCCCCTGCGCGTCGACGACATAGGCGTGCCCGCGCTCGCCGACCTTGATCTGGGACACCACGTCCCAGATCAGCTTAAGATTAACCTCGGCAACGCTCACGCCCGCGTCGCGCCGGGTGCCGGCAATGGCGAGCGTCATATACGGCTCGGATTCGCGGCGGAAATAGACCGGCCCGTAATAAACCTTATGCGCCACCGCTTCCGTGAACTTGGGATCTTTGGAGAAGTCGACGTTGCTGCCGACCACGTCCATGGCCAGCCGTGAGACGCGCAAACGCTCTTTGCCGCTGGCATCGAGCTGCGCCAGCTCGGTAATGGCGGGCACCTGGCGCAACAGCCGCAGGGCATCGAACCGGCGCTGCTCAATTGAACCTGCCGACCAAGGAAGTTGTGTCGTCCAACCGAGTTGGCTTTCGATCTCTTTGATAAATTGGCTGATTTTGGCGGCGGCGGCCTCCGCCTGTTCGCGTTGTATACGGATGAGGGACGCTTTGTGCTCTTGATAGTAGAACAGCACGTCGAAAATGCCGTTGCACAGTAGAGCGACCGAGACGACTGCTACGAACAGCGAGACATATTTGGTGAATAAGCGCCGGCGGGTTTTTGGGACAGGAACGAGGCCCGGCGTCTGCTGCTGCGCGCTGTCGCCAGGCGCCGCTCCAGATTCCGAGACGAAGCGCTTAAAGAAATCGCGAATCCTCATCCACACCACTGTACCAGACCCGGTGTACGTTGTGTCCGGGGCTACGCTGCGCTTCCGCCTCATTCGATCACCGCACTGCGGCAGAGAGCCGCGTCGGCGGACGTCAATGCCACGCAATGATCCAGCGCCACGGTCACGCCGACTTGTTCGCCACAGAGTTGCGAATAAGAGCGCGTCCACCTGTCCATCACCGGACTGTGCTGCGGAGCAGACGAAGGGTCCTTGGGAGAGATCTGAATCGTTCTGAATCGGCTTAAGCCATGGGGCGAATCAGCCACAGACCCCTATTATATTACCTCGCGGCGCGGCGACCCGGAGGGTCAAACAACCACGTCCGCTGAGCCTGCCGGAGGTGGCTGTGCAGACCGACGGACCAGGCTGCCACCGTGCCACTGAGACCGTGACGAACTCGCGCGCCTCACTCGATTACCTCGTCAGCAAGTGCGAGCAATGTCGGCGGTACGTCGAGACCAAGCATTCGAGCTGTCTTGACATTGATGGCCAATTCGAACTTGGTCGGTGCTTGCGATGGGTCGTCCTGCGGAGGACTTCGGCGACCAACGGCAACGATTTGCATTCGACGACACAGGATGAGTTCGCGTGCGTCGAAAACGTGGCTCACACTGCCGACGGATCCAGCCTGCGGACCGCGATCATCGTGATGTCATCGGACGGCAATGCCGTTCCCACGAAGTTTTTAACTGCTTCGGCGACGCTGCTAACGATTTCGGCGCTTGGACGACCCGCGGCTCCGCGAAGGACGGCTTCCAATCGGGCTTCGCCGAACAGCTCGTCGATTGCATTGCTCGCTTCGGTTACGCCGTCCGTGAAGAGATACACCATCTCCCCGGCCGCGAGCGAGAACCGTCCTGTGTCGTAAACCGCATCCGGTTGCACTCCGAGAATGATGCCTTTTGCATCGCCTATCTCGATGAGCGATTTGCCATCGAGCCGATAAGGGGCATTGTGCCCTGCGTTGCAGAAGGAAAGCTCGCCGGTCGCAGGCGCCAGCATCGCGAAAAACATTGTCACGAACATCAAGTCACCGTTGTCCTGGCAGAGCTCCCGATTCACCCGCCCGATGATCTCGGACGGCTTTGCGGATGCACCGTGCCGCGGTCGCATTAGCTCGGTGGTGATGCGGATCAGGCTCTTAGCGCGTGCCATAAATAGCGCTGCCGGCATGCCCTTGCCAGAGACGTCGCCGATAAGAAAGCACAGCATTCCGTCCTCGGTCACAAAGAAATCGTAGAGGTCCCCGCCAACCTCCCGCGCCGGCTCCATGCTCGCATATAGATCGATCGGCAACTGCGCGCTCGGTATCGGAAATGATTGCGGGACCATTCCCATCTGAAGCCGTCGCGCCGTCTCGAGCTCCTCCCGCAGGCGGGCAAGGTGCGCATCGATCTCGTCCCGTAGCCGCTTTTTCTCGAGCGTGGCGCCAAGGCGGGCTTTCAACATCACTGGGTTGAACGGCTTGAGGAGATAGTCGACCGCGCCCAGTTCGATGCAGCGGACTACACTGTTCATCTCGGCGAGTGCCGAGATCATGATCACGGGAAGATCGCGTAGCCGCACATGATTCTTTAGCCAGGTGAGGACCTGGTAGCCGTCAACTTTCGGCATCATCACGTCGAGCAAGAGCAAATCGAAGACGCCCGCCTCGAGGCGCGCGATCGCCTCCTCGCCGTCTTGCGCCGTCTCGATGTTGGTGTAGCCTTCGAGATCGAGGTGGAGTGTCAACGTGTAGCGGTTGTCGTCGTTATCATCCACGACGAGGATGCGGGGGCTCTCTCCTCTCAATCGATTGTCGGCCACCGCTCCCGTTCCGATCAGTGTTGGAAATGAGACTCTAGCACGACCAATCCTCATTGCTCGACATTCCACGCGAACGGCATTTGTACTGCAACAGGAAAACCAGCAGGGGTGGATCGATTCCAGCCGCCGCCCGGGGGCGGTTTACCGAGCAAGTGCGTGAAATGCCAGCATCCCGGGGACTGGGTTCTCTGGGGATCGACGGGCCGATGATAGGATGCTGCCACTCAAAAGGTTGGGGTCATTGGAGTGGACTTGAATCGTTCTGAAATCTTCTGAGCGTGAGCACGTTCGGCATTCCACCCAACCTCGAACGAGGTTATGACAGTTCTGCAGGCGTTGGGTGACCCGACGAACAGGTGGTTGCATGGATATTGCCGTTGAGGAACTTGCAGCCGGCATTAGCAAAGTCGTTCTGCGCGGTCGTTTCGATACTACCGGGGCGGTCCTGGTAGAGCTGCCATTCAACAAGATCATCACCGAAAAAAGTCGGATCATGGTCGATCTTTCGGCCGTCAGCTTTCTCGCCTCCTACGCCATTCGCGTTCTACTGGTCGGCGCCAAGATCATCAATGGCAGGGGCGGAAAACTGGTCATCGTGTGCCCCGACAATAACGTCGCCAAGGTGCTGAGGACCGCGGGAATGGATGCATTGATTCCGGTCCTTCAAACCGAAAGCGCCGCGACGGCGGTCCTGACCTCGTGACTCGGATGTCGAGCTGGGAAGCAAGACGCCTGGTGTTGCGCAATGATCTCACCGAGTTGCAGCGGCTGGCAGGATGGATTGAAGGCTGGGCGCAGCGGGGGGTGTCCGCCGATGTGTCGTTCGCCATTCAACTTTGCCTGGAAGAGGCTGTCGCCAATGTGATCATGTACGCCGGCGCAAAGAATAGTCGGCTGGAGATCGCGGTCGAGGTGGAGCGCAATGGCACCACACTGGTCGCCCGGATCGAAGACAACGGCCGGCACTTCGATCCGACGCAGGTGCCGCCGCCGTCCATGGTGTCCTCGTTGGAGGAAGCAAAAATCGGCGATGTGGGCATTCATCTAATCCGCAGCTTTGCCAGTGGGATGGATTACGAACGGCGTGAGGGCTGCAACCGGCTGACGCTGCGGTTCACCGAATCGCAGGTGAACTCACAGCGCTCGGGGTAGCGCGGATGACCGAAGCACTCGTGTTCGGCCCCTTCCGTTTGCTGGTCGCGCGGCGCGAGCTGCTGGCGCACGGTGTGCCTGTTACGCTCGGCCAGCGCGCCTTTGATGTCTTGCTGCTGCTGGTGAGCCGCCACGGCCAGTTGGTGACCAAGGACGAACTCATGGCCGAGGTCTGGCCCGGGGTCGTGGTGGAGGAAAATAACATTCAGGTCCACGTTTCCGCGTTGCGCAAGGTGCTGGGCACGGCGGGCGACGGCGGGCGCTACCTGCTCACGGTCGCCGGACGGGGCTATCGCTTCGTAGCGCCGGTGGAGCGCGAGAGCGCCGCCCAGCTCGGGACCCTGACGGCATCCGTTCCCGACCAACCCGGCACGGCTGCCCCGGCCACGCCCAATAATCTTCCGCAGCAGCTGACCAGCCTCATCGGACGCGAAGGGGATCTTGGAGACATCAAGGCACGCCTGAACAGTCATCGTTTGTTGACGCTGACCGGTTCGGGTGGCGTCGGGAAGACGCGGCTTGCGATCGAGGCAGGAGGCACGGTCCTGGATCTCTACCCGGACGGCGTATGGCTAGCCGAGCTCGCACCCCTCAGTGATGCGCAGTTGGTCACGTCCATCATTGGGGACGTCTTGGGCGTCAGCCTCAGCGCTCCGACCGCCGCGATCGAGACCTTGGCGTCCGCGCTGAAGAACAAGCAGCTCCTGTTGATCATCGATAATTGCGAACATGTCATTGCGGAAACGGCCCGCGTCGCCGAGGCACTGATCCGGAACTGCCCACGGGTGTCGATCCTAGCCTCGAGTCGCGAGCGGTTGGCGATCCAGGGCGAAAGCGTCATCCGCGTTCCCTCATTGCCGACGCCGCAGGAAAGTGTGGCGTTGACGGCCGCGAGCGGACGCGAATACGCCGCGGTACGGCTTTTCGTCGAGCGGGCGAGCGCCCTTGGACTTGGATTTTCGCTCAGCAACGAAAATGCGGCAACGGTCGGATCGATCTGCCGAAGGCTTGACGGGATTCCACTAGCGATCGAATTGGCGGTCCCGCGGCTGAAGGTTTTGTCGGTGCAACAGCTTGCTCGCGGGCTCGATGAGCGCTTCTGTCTTCTGACCGGAGGCAGCCGCACGGCATTGCCGCGACAGCAGACGCTGCACGCCCTGATCGATTGGAGTTACGGCCTGCTGAGTGATGCGGAGAAGATATTGCTCGGGCGGTTGTCGGTTTTCTCCGGGAGCGCCACGCTGGCGTCGATCAGGACAGTCGTTGCAACCGTCGAAATTTCACCAGAGCAGGTGGGAGATCTGCTGTTTGCACTGGTCGAGAAGTCCCTGGCGCATGCCGATCTGACCGCCAGCGAGACTCGCTACCGCCTGCTCGAGTCGACGCGATGCTATGCGTACGAGAAACTTGCCGACGCCCCGGGCATGCGGCAGCGGCACGCGGAACACTTCGCTACCCGGCTCGGACAGGCGACGGCAGAGTGGGAAAGGACCGCGACGCGGCCATGGATCGCGCTCTATGGAGCCGACATCGACAATCTGCGCGGCGCATTGGAATGGGCTTTCGGACCGGACGGTGACATCACGGTCGGACTCGACCTTGTGGCCCACAGCCATGTGCTCTGGGCTGAGCTCGGCTTGATGCTGGAACATCGGCGCTGGGTCACTGAAGCTCTGAGCAAGATCGGCAAAAGGACGCCGGCGGAGGTAGCGGCGCGGCTCCTCTCTTGGCAGGCCGGCGACGTAAGGGAGCTCGATGATCCCGCCGACTACAAGGAGGCAATGCGTGCCGCAACTACCTATCGCAAGCGGGCGGACGGCTTTCATGAGGGCCGCGCGCTGTTACGCGCGGGCACGGTGCGGCTGTTGCCGGACAGGGTCGAGGAGGGCGAGCGTCTCTTGCGCAAGTGCCATGCACTCGTGCAACCATTCGGTGCCACCAAGACCTTGGGGCGCTGCCTGAGTGCGCTGGCCTCCGCTCGACTATTCGCGGGCGATCTGCCGCAGGCGCGGTTGCTTCACGATGAAGCGGTCCGTATCTATCGCG
>Ga0208991_1000392_pt1 | contig 10706 bp, 9 predicted proteins | sample MedBloCAOM3_M2_FD_187855 | JGI IMG/M metagenome (GOLD analysis project Ga0208991, IMG submission 187855) | Forest soil microbial communities from El Dorado National Forest, California, USA - Mediterranean Blodgett CA OM3_M2 (SPAdes) (version 2) | ecosystem: Environmental > Terrestrial > Soil >...
GGCCAGCCTGCATCCATTCGACGCCGCCGGCCGGCAGTGTGCCCCTGACGTTGTCCGGGTCGATATAGCTGACCGCGCCTTCCGCGACGTAGCTCAGGGTGGCGATACCCGAGTGGGGGTGGAGGGGCCCGTTGAAGGGCGCGCCCTCATGGTCGAAAAGGTCAAGAAACACGAAGGGCTTCAGGATCTCGCCGAAGTCAGACGGGCTCATCAATCGTGTGGCGGGGCCGTGCGTCCGGCCGCGGGTACGCCGCACGATCGCACGCGCCAAACTCGGAGGCGGTGATTTGGCTGGGGCAAGGGCCATGGGGTTCCTTTTGGAAATAGCGTGGGTATTAGAGGCGTTGTCGCGCGCGTGTTCGTCAGGACGTGCTGGCGCGCGCCGCCTTCAAGGCCGCGGTCCACCACAGCAGATCGTCGATCAGCGCTCCAGCGGGCGCCTCGAGCTCCGCCAGTCCAGCGTCGACCTCGCCGCCCGTGTAGTGAGCCCACAGGGTGGCGACAGGGATGTGGACCGATGAGCGAACCGGGGCGAGCTGAAGCTCGATCAGCGTTTCGCGGAGCTGCTGGACGCTGCGTGCGCCCATGGCGGAGCCATAGCTCACGAAGCCAGCCGCCTTGCGATTCCACTCGGGATAAACCCAGTCGATCGCGTTCTTGAGCACCGCGGAGGGTCCGTAGTTGTACTCGGGGGTGACGAAGACGAAACCGTCGGACTGCGCGATCGCGGCGGTCCATCGCTGCACGACCTGGTTCTTGTAAGGCGGGCGACCCGGCATGGCCGGCGTTGCTGGCTGATCGAAGAACGGCATCGGAAAGTCGCGCAAATCGAGAAGCCGCGCGTCGACACCCTCGCGCTTCTTCAGGTGTTGCAGAATCCACTTCGCGGGCTTTTCCGAGAAACGGCCCTGCCGGGTGCTGCCCACGATGACGGAAATGACAGTCATGCTCTTACTCCATGCGGTTCGCCGAAAGAAAAAAGAAAAAGGGAAGCTCTACGAACGGCACAGACTGTCTCCTGGCGCAGGCTCAACTGAGCCCCCAGCGCGAATTGCGCGCGTTGCCACGAGGCAATCTCGTCATTCGATCCTAGGTATACATCAGTAACCTGGCCTACGTTATATACTGTAGCTATGGTGCGCAAGAAGGCACAAATTTGGTACTGGAGCACATGAAGGTGACTACCGAGCTTCCCGATCGCGATAGCGAGGATTGCCGCGCCGTCAGTTCGGTGCTGGCCCGCGTCGGCGATAAATGGAGCGTGCTGATCATTGTGTTGCTCGGCGACGGGCCAAAGCGCTTCAACGCGATCAAACGAATGGTCGGCGGCATTTCGCAGAGAATGCTCACGCTCACGCTCAGAGGATTGGAACGCGACGGCTTGGTGACGCGCACCGTTTTCCCAACCATTCCGCCCCGCGTGGACTACGAGCTGACAAATCTCGGCCGCTCCCTATGGCGAGCGGTGGAACCGCTGGGCGCGTGGGCGCGCAGCCACGTGAAGCACGTCATCAACGCGCGTGCCAAGTTCGACAAGAAGGGCCCCTAAAGACGGAGCACCAGGCGACACAGCGATCATTCCTGCGCGCGCTAGCGCGACGCCTCGTCGCGCCCTTGCGAAATATGGGCATATACCCCATATTGTTTTGCGCGGTACTCGACCATGACAGCCGATAGCAAGCCAGGTGTTCGCATCAGCCCGTGCAACGCGACGGCGTTGCGCAAGGCATCTCGACGGCTGACACAACTTTACGATGCGGCGCTTGAGCCCACGGGGCTGCGGTCGACCCAGTTTGCAATCCTGGTGGAGCTTGCCAATTGGTCAACGGACTCGCCGACACTTGCGGAACTCGCGGATGCTTTGGCGACCGACCGTTCGTCGCTCGGTCACAATCTGAGGCCCCTTGAGCGCGAGGGATTCATTGTCCTGCGTGAGGGCGCAGCGGATCGTCGACGGCGCTACATTGCGTTGACCGCGAAAGGCAAGGGGAAATGCCGGGAGGGTCTGCGTCTGTGGCGGGTGGCGCAGGACAGGTTCGAACACGTATTCGGACGGTCCGAGGCGGCTGCGCTTCGCGCTACGTTGCTGGGCATCGCCCATCATGAGCGGCTTGCTGCATTGAAGGATTGATCGGCACCGTAAATCGTCGAACATTCTGTGCACATTCGTTTTAGTTCGTTGCAATCTGGGCATATGCCCACAATAGTCCACACATCGATCGATAGGCTGACCGCCCCAGTGCGGAGACGGATCCGAACCTTGAGGAGTGCCCGCTCATGAACAGATCACTATTGGGTCTCGCAGCAACCGTACTGCTGACGATGACCGTACAGACCGGTTTCGCCGCAAAGCCCGCTCAGGTTCCCGCGATCCCCCAGAGCGCGGCAAGCGCAAACCTCATCGCCCGCGCGGACCGTGCTCTGCGCGACTATGTTGCCGCTTGCTCGAGCGGGGACATTGAGGCCTTGGCGCGCATCGTGACGAGCGATGCGGTGGTCGAGTACGCGCTCGAAGAGCCGGGAACGTACCTCGCGGTCGAGGCGGCGGCGCTGAGCGGCAACCGCTCGGGCAGTTCCAAACAGACGGGAACGGCGGCACATATTTCGAACCTGTGGATTTATCCAACGAGCGATTCAAACGTGGTGTTCGTTCACTACACGACTCGCTCCAATGTTCGATCACCGGGGCAGCTCCCGGACTTCGAACATCTGGCTCTGCTCGAGATGCGCGGTGATCGAATCTTCAAGATGCGCAAGCTCGGCGCGAACGCCGGCAACCTCTCGAGGCTCGAGGCAGCCGTAGTCACACGTGCGACCGCTTCCTCCCGCGCCAGCGCGCAGGATTAGATGATCGCCTGCGTCCCCAATCGGTGAAGGCGGTCCAAGGTTCAAGGAGTGTTTCGTGGGCCTGTTAGAAGACAAAGTGGCGCTGGTGACCGGCGGCACATCGGGTATCGGGTGCGCAAGCGCCGTACTCTTCGCGCGCGAGGGTGACAGGGTCGCACTCACGGGGCGTTGCGCAGCAGAAGGCGAAGCGGTCGTGGCGGAGCGGGCTTGGTACGTCAACGGCCAGACACTGGTTGTGGATGGTGGCCAGAGTGCAACCTGACTCTGTAACTGATGCGATGCTCATCTCCAACGCCGTTGTAGAGCTCCAAACGCGCGCGCGCAGATTTTCACAACCGCTGCCGGCACTGCAGTCCGTGATCACGATTCAGGTAGTCTTTGTCGCCGGTACGACAAGCCCCTGGAGATTGATCGAGACCACTCGATCCACGGTCGGCCGCCGAAGACGAATGCTGTGCTTCGATTCACTCGAACAGATTCGGCGCTCGGTCGACGAACGTCTGGCATGGCAGCGTGCGGACGAGCAGTTTGTAGCAAGACACATGGCGACGCCCGATGGGTTTCCGGGCGTCACCACAGATTGGGTGCACAGCAAGGATTTCGAGTTAATTTTTCGGCCGTCGCGGGACGCGATTCGCAAGGAGATGTGCGCAACGTCGCCTAAACAGACCGTGACGCTCTCTTAGGAGGCTGCATCACCTGGCAGGGTCGGTTAATTTGAGGCCGGCCCGTTTTGGGTCCGAACCCGGTGGCGTGTGGCACCTCTTTTGGCGCGCTTTGGCTCGATTGTTCGGTCTGCCAACCGCCGCCCACGGCCCGATACAGCTGTACCAGCGCCAGCAGGGTGTTCAAGTGCGCGGCGGATAGCGACAGCTCCGCGGTGAACAGGTCGCGGTCAGCGTTGATCACATCGAAGTAGGAGGAATAGCCGACACGATAGCGGGCTAGGGCGATAGTGTTGGCCTTGCGCTGTGCATCCACCTGGGCCTGCTGCGCCACCTGAAATTCAGCGTACTTCTGCCGCGCGATGAGTGCGTCGGACACTTCCCGGAAGGCGGTCTGGATGCTGTGTTGGTATTGCAGCAGCGCCTGGCGTTTCTGTGCGTCGGCCAGATCGAGTTGATAAAGATTGCGTTGCGAGCTCAGCAGAGGTTGCAGCAGGCCACCGCTGACCGACCAGGCCTTGGTGGGTCCGCTGAACAGGTCGGACAGGGCGGTGCTGACATGGCCGCCCACGGCGGTCAGGGTAATGGTTGGGAAGAGGTTGGCCTTGGCTACGCCAACGTTGGCGTTGGCCGCGACCAGATTCTGCTCTGCCTGACGCAGGTCCGGGCGGCGCTCGAGGAGGCTCGAGGGCAGGCCGGCTGGCGGCACAGGCGGCATGGCGGACTCGATCATCCGCTTGAGCTCGCTGTTCTCGGTGCGCAGGATCTCGTCCGGGTTGCGGCCCAGCAGCACGCTCAGCTGGTCTTCGGAAATGCCGATCTGGCGTTGCAGCTCGGGGATATTGGCCTGCGCAATGGCCAACTGCGCCTGGGCGGTCGCGACGTCCAGGCCCGACACCGTGCCGCGTTCATGTTGCGCCTGCGTCAGGTCGACGAATTTCTGGCGCGTTGCCACCGTGTGCTGCGTGATGGCGAGTTGCTCGTCCAGCGTCAGCAGGGTGAAGTAAGCGGTGGCGACGCTCGATACCAGGCCCCCCATCACATCCTGCTTGGAGTATTCGGAGGCGAGCAACTGGGCTCTCGTGGCCTCTGTGGCGCGCCGGTACTTGCCCCAGAAATCGAATTCGTAGGAGAGGCTGCCGTCGACCGAAAACACATTGCTGATCGGCGGCGCCCCGGGGAATCGCTGATCCGCCGAAGTGCGTGCGCGCTGTGCCTGCGCGGAGATCGCAATCTGCGGCAGTTGCTGCAAACGCGTTGAGCCGAGAATGGCGCGCGCCTGGTCGATGCGCGCCGCGGCAATGCGCACGTCGAGGTTGTTGTCGAGCGCCTCGCGGATCAGCGACCGCAGGGTGGGGTCCTGGTAGACCTGCCACCATCCCTGATCGGCGAAGGAGTCGTTGCCGGCCATCGGTTCGAAGCGGAAGGCAGCCGGGATCTTCGTCTCGGGCCGGTGGTAATCGGGTCCGAGGGCGCATGCCACCGCCAACAGGGCCACGCTGGCGGTCACGATGCCGCGCAAGTTACGCCTCATGACGGCGCTTCCGATGCAAGCGCGCTCTTACCGCGTAGGCGCTCCTGCAGGCTCTGCACCAACACGTAGAACACCGGAATGATGAAAATGCCGATCATAGTGGCGACGCTCATGCCGAATACCACCGCGGTGCCCAGCACCAGACGCGCGCCGGAGCCCGCTCCGGTGGCGATCGCCAGCGGCAGGGAACCAAAGATGAAGGCGAAAGAGGTCATCAGGATCGGCCGCAGGCGCAGACGCGCGCCTTCGATTGCCGCCTCGACGAGGGGCTTGCCGCGCTCATACGCGAGCTTGGCGAATTCGACTATGAGGATGGCGTTTTTTGCCGCCAGGCCGATCAGCATCACCAGCCCGATCTGGGCGTAGATGTCGCTCGGCATGCCACGCAGCGTCAGGCCGATATACGCGCCCAGCACGGCGAACGGGATGCCCAGGAGCACCGCGAACGGCACCGCCCAGCTCTCATACAGTGCCGCCAGCACCAGAAAGACGAAGACGATGGCCATGGCGAAGATCGCCCCGGCCTGCCCACCGGAGAGTTTTTCCTGGTAGGTCGTTCCGGTCCAGTCGGAGCCGTATCCATCCGGCAGGTTGGCTGCCAACTGCTCCATCGCCAGCGTCGCCTGTCCGGAGCTGGCCCCGGGTGCAGGGGAACCATTGATCGTTACCGCACGGAACACGTTGTAGCGCTCGATGTACTCCGGCCCCTGGATTTCCTTAATCGACACCAGGGTCGACAGCGGCACCATGTCGCCCTGGTCGGTGCGCACATACAAGCCGTTGACCGATTCCGGCGAGGCGCGTGCAGCGGCCTCGGCCTGGGTCGTGACCTTGTAGGTGCGTCCGTAGAGATTGAAGTCGTTGATATAACTGCCGCCGAAGAAGGCCTGCAGCGTGGAGAAGATGCTCGAGATCGACACACCCAGGAGCTTGGCGCGCTCGCGGTCGAGGACATACTCGACCTGTGGCGTATTCACATTGAACTGCGTGAAGACGCGGGTCAGTTCTGGTCGCTTGTTGGCCTGTCCGAGGACGTCCTGGATCACGCCGGCCAACTTCTGGATGTCGCCGCCGCTGCGGTCTTCCAGGATGAACTCGAAGCCGCCGGCGGCGCCGATGCCCGGAACCGGTGGCGGAATCAGCGCCAGCACGTTCGCTTGCTTGATGCCGCGGGCGAGCCCGTTGACACGTGCCGCCAGCGCCAGCGCGCCATGCGCCGCGCCGCTCCGTTGGTTCCAGGGCTTAAGGATGATGAAGATCGTCGCTGCGTAGGACGAGTTGGTGCCGGTGAGCAGATTGAGCCCGGTGATGTTGACTGTCGCTTGTACCTCTGGCTGCTGGCGCACCATCTGGCCGAACTCGCCGGCCACCGCTTCGGTGCGCTGCAGCGAGGCGCCCACCGGCAGAGTGACGAGGCCGATCAGATAGCCCTGATCCTCGTCCGGCATGAAGCCGGTGGGCCGGGCGTGCAGCAGCAACAGTGCGGTTCCGCAGAGGATCAGGAAAATCGTCATCGACCGCGCGCTGCGACGGATGGCGCTGCCGACGGTGCCGACGTAGCGCGCAGTGAAGCGCTTAAAGCCGCGGTCAAAGGAGCCGAAGAAGCGGCCGAGGATCCCGGGGAAATGCGATTCCGCCGTCGGCTTCAGCAGTAGCGCGCACAACGCCGGGGTGAAGGTGAGGGCGACCAGCGCCGAGATCGCCACCGACACCGCGAGCGTCAGCGCGAACTGCCGGTAGAACTGGCCGGTGAGGCCGCCGAGGAAGGCCACCGGTACGAACACCGAGATCAGCACCAGGGCGATCGCCACCACGGGGCCTGAGACCTCCTGCATCGCTGCCTTGGTGGCCTCGCGCGCCGACAGCTTGCGACTGTCCATGATTTCGGTGACGGCTTCGACCACGACGATGGCGTCGTCCACCACCAGGCCGATGGCCAACACCAGGGCGAACAGGGTCAGCGTATTGAGCGAGAAGCCAAGTGCGACAAAGGCGCTGAACGCGCCGATCAGGGACACCGGGATCGCCAGCATCGGGATCAGGGTGGCGCGCCAGCTCTCCAGGAAAATGAACACCACCAGCAGCACCAGCACGCCCGCCTCGAGCAGGGTCTTGACCACTTCGTGCATCGATTCCGACACGAACAGGGTGGTGTCGAAGGGGATGAGATAGTGGATGCCTTTGGGGAAGGTCGGCGCCAGGCTGTCCATCACCTGGCGCACGCCCTTGGCCACCTCCAGGGCGTTGGCATCCGGCAATTGGTAGACGCCGATGATGGCGGTCGGCACGCCGTTGAGCTTGGTGGAACGCGAGTAGTCGGTGGCCGCCAGTTCGACACGGGCGATGTCCTTGAGGTACACGATGGCGCCCTCGGCCCCGGTGCGCACCACGATGTTGCCGTATTGCTCGGGCGTCGACAGGCGACCCTTCACTGAGGCGACGTACTGCATCTGCTGCCCCGGGGGCGCCGGTTCCGCGCCGACGGTGCCGGCGGGCGCCACCACGTTCTGTTCGGTGAGGACGCTGCTTACGTCCTGGGTGGTGACACCGAGGCGCGCCATTTTTGCCGGATCGAGCCAGATGCGCATGCCGTAGTCGCGAGCGCCGAACACGACCACCTGGCCGACGCCGTGTACTCGCGCCAGGGCGTCGTAGACGTGGAGCGTCGCGTAGTTGGACAGAAAGAGGTAGTCATAGCGCGGATCGTCCGAACCGATCGCCACGGCCAGCAGGATCTGCGGCTGGCGCTTGGCCACCGTGACCCCTTGCTGCAACACCTGCTGCGGCAGCTGGCGCTGGGCGATGGCGACCTGGTTCTGCACGTCCACCGCGGCGATGTCCTGGTCGGTGCCGACGTCGAAGGTCACGGTCAGCGCGTAGCTGCCATTGTTGGCGCTCTTCGAATCCATGTAGATCATGTGCGGCACGCCGTTGACCTGCTCCTCGATCGGCGCGGCGACGGACTGCTCGATGGTGGCGGCGTCGGCGCCCGGGAAAACGGCCGAGACGACGATGGTCGGCGGCGTGATCTGCGGGAAGCGGGCGACCGGCAGGCCGGAGAGCGCCACGGCGCCGGCCAGCGTGATGACGATGGCGAGGACCGTCGAAAAGATCGGGCGATCGATGAAGAAGTTGATCACGTGCGGCTTCCGGGCGCTTCTCTGTCTGCCTCGCGGGCGTTTACGAGTGGCGTGGCGTGCACCGCGGATCCGGGCTTCAGGCGCTGCACGCCGTCCACGACCACCACATCGCCGGCCTTGAGTCCCTGCTGCACCTGCCAGCCATTGCCGATACGCGGTCCCATCTGCACGTCGCGCTGCTGTGCCTTGCCCGCGGCGTCGACGATCCAGACGTAGTACTTGCCTTGCAGGTCCTGAATGGAGCGCTGCGGCAGCACGATGGCATCCGTCAGCTGCGTCGCCGCGACCTGCACTCGCGCGAACTGCCCGGCGTGTAGCAGATGCTGCGGGTTGTCCACTTCCAGGCGAATCGCCAGGGTGCCGGTGCGCTGATTCACGGCCGGATCGATGAAGTTCAGCCGGGGTCGCTGCAGGTATTCGGAGCCGTCGGCGAGAAAAATGCGGAATGGCGGTGGCGTGGCGCTGTCCTGGTTCGGCGCTCGGCCCAGCTGGCGCTGCAGGGTGAGCAGCCGCTGCTCGCTGATGCTGAAATTCACATACATGTGGTCGGTCTGATAGAGCGTCGTCAGCACGGTGCTGTTCGGCGCCACCAGGGCGCCCAGGCGCAACTGCGCTCGGCCCATGACACCGTCGATCGGACTCGTGATAGTGGTGTAGCCCAGGTTCAGCTCAGCGGTCCTGACCAGGGCCCTGCCGGCGTCGACCGAGGCGCGATTGGCGTCGTTCTTGGCCACGACCGCGTCTAGCTCCTGCTGGCTCACGGCATCGATTTCCGACAGCGACTTGGCGCGCCCCAGGTCGCGCTGCGATTGGACCAGGGCAGCCTCGCTCTGCGCCAGCGCCGCCTTCGCCTGGGCGAGCGCGGCGATGTAGGGTTGCTGGTCGATGACGAACAGCAGCGCGCCGATTCTCACGCGCTCGCCTTCGATCGGCAGCTGCTTTTCCAGCACGCCGCCGACGCGGGGACGTATTTCGACGGTGTTGACCGCCTCGGTCTCAGCGACGTAGTCCTGGAAGACGGTAGCAGCCTGCGATGTCACGGCAACGGTCGAGACGTCTACGGGCGGGGGCGCGGTGGCGCCCTTCTTGCCGCAGGCCGTGAGCACCAGGGCAGCGGTGCCAATGCAAAGTGCCCGTCGCATCACCTTGGAACCCACGGCAATACTCTTGGAGTTAGGCATGACGAGGTCCTGTCAAACACGCATCGATTTTTCTCTCGCGCCAGTCAATGCGGATATGCAGCCAATATACGCAGAGGCCGGCGGTGCTCAACCAAACACGCCGCTGATGCACCTGTTGTTCTACGCGAGTCCGAAGAAATGATGCAAGGTGCGCGTAGTCTGTTGTGTAGTTGTTCGAGTAAGGCGCGGCCAGCAGCCCATCGCCGCCCCTGCTTTCGAAGACAACGGCGGTGGCGCGCTCCGGATAGGCGGCGGGATGACCTATTGCGCCACCTGCTTTCTAAGCGAGGCCACCTCGTGCTCGCCGATCGAGGAGGCTTTCGCGCCGAAGCGCGCGGTGACGTAGTTGGCGACGGCCGCGATCTCGGCGTCGGAATAGGTGCTGCCGAAGGCGGGCATCGAAAGGATGTCCGGCGGAGTGATTCGCCGCGTCCCGGAAATCACGATCTGCGCAACATTCGTGGCACTGGGATCATTCACCGCGCGCGCACCGGTGAGTGTGGCGAAAGCCGAAATCGGGCTCACTCCGCTCCAGCTATGACAGCTCGCGCAGGCACCTTCGAACACTTCTTTGCCCCGAGAAACGACGCTCATCGGGCCGACCTTGTGCGACTCGTCTGCCGGGGGTGCCAGCGTGGCCGGCAGATCGGACGACGCCACCGCCGGAATGCTGCGCAGATAAGTGACGACCGCGCGGACGTCTTCAGGCGCCAGGTGGCTGAAGCTCTCATCGACCGCCTCTCCCATGGGTCCGGCGGCCGTACCGTGCCCCATGGCATGGCCTTTGGAGAGATAAACGAAAACGTCCTCATGCCAGGCACCGATGCCGGTGCCCGGTTCGCTGGTGATGTTGTACGCACGCCAGCCGGCGGTAACCGCACCGCTGAACTTCTTGCGGTTGTTGAGCGCGAAGGCGACGTTGCGCGGCGTGTGACACTCGCCGCAATGGGCGAGCGCTTCGCTGAGATACGCACCGCGGTTCCATTCCGGGCTCTGCGCGGGGTTTGCCTGAAAGCGCTGGTCGCGGTTGAACAGCCATGACCACATGCCCAGCAGCCAGCGCTGGTTGAAGGGGAATGACAGGGTGTCGGTCCTGGTCGGGGCGTGCACCGGCGCGAGGCTGAGGAGATACGCTTTAATGGCGAGTGCATCGGCGTCGGTCAGAAGAGTGTACGAGGTGAATGGCATCGCCGGATACAGCCGCGCGCCATCGTCGCGAACCCCGCGGCGCAGCGCGAGGAGGAACTGCGCATCGGTGTAATTGCCGATGCCGGTCTCTTTGTCGGGCGTGATATTGGTCGAATAGAGCGTGCCGAAGGGCAGATTGAACGCAAGGCCA
>Ga0208991_1000393_pt1 | contig 10695 bp, 6 predicted proteins | sample MedBloCAOM3_M2_FD_187855 | JGI IMG/M metagenome (GOLD analysis project Ga0208991, IMG submission 187855) | Forest soil microbial communities from El Dorado National Forest, California, USA - Mediterranean Blodgett CA OM3_M2 (SPAdes) (version 2) | ecosystem: Environmental > Terrestrial > Soil >...
TTCCGGCCTTGCTGGCGCTGGTCTGGGCGGGCAATCGCTGGCATCTTTCGCTGCAATGCAGCGATATGCCTGCTGACGGTGGACAACCGGCCGGTCGTCGACCAGAGCCAGATGGGCGTCCTTGACCAAAGTGGTCACCGACTGCTCACCGCAGCATTCGAGGCGATGTTGATTTGTGCGGGGGTGAAGAGCCATCCTTGCTCTTCCCTCGGCCAGGTCTGGGGCCTCTATCTATCGCCGAAAGGCTCGTGGACGTGCCCAACGAGAAACGCGCTTCGCCAACCTGGATTGACGTTAGGGCCGCGCTCCTGAGGTTCAATCGAGCGGGCCTTCAGGGACTGGTGCATGATCTGTACGCCACGAGCAAGGACAATCAAGCATTCTTGCATGCCCGCTTGGGCTTGGGTGCCGATCGGCTCAAGGCCTACAAGGCAAATATTTCGCGCGCGATATGCCCCGACCTGATGAGAAATCAGCCCATATCGATTTCAGGAGCCAAGAAGGCGATTGCGGACTACAAGAAGGCGATTGGACGCCCGGAAGGGCTGGCAGAACTGTCGATTTTCTATTGCGAGGAAGCACTCAGCTTTCTCGAATCCTGCAGCATGGAAGATGAGACCTACTTCGTCGCCTTGATCCGCATGTATGATCGGTCGTTGCAATTCGCATTGAACCTCACGCCTGGCGAGCGCGGTAGCTTCGTTGACCGCCTCGACAAACTGAGAGCACGCGCCAAGCACGTCGGCTGGGGCGTTGGGGACGAATTCAATAGCCTTTGGCACAGTGTTGATTTCGACAGCGATCAGAGTGACTGATGTCTCGACACTCTCCAGTGGGCCTCCCGGGCAGCAGCTCCAGCCGGAAGCAACCAGCCCGCTTCACCGCGGCGTACGAGTCCTGAGCTGGCCCGATGTGTGGTCCAGCCACTCGTCGCGGCGCAGCGAAATGTCAGCAATCGAGGGGAAACCGGCCGCTCTGCGGACTTGGCCGGAAGGGCCGGTTCTGACCCCATTCGGACATGCCTCCAGAGGGCCGCGCGCACGTGGGACAACACGGCAATCGCTAAAGTCCCCGCGTAAACCCGCCGGAAACCCAATTTATTAACCCTTGCCAACTACCTTTTCGTCCAATTGGTGGTTGATGCCATGTCTCCTCGCCATAAGGCTGTCTACCGCCACCTGTTCTGGGTCGTGATCGGCCTGATGGCGCTCGCGCTGCTCGCGATCGGTATCACGGCGTGGACTCTCCGCTCGGACCAGACCGCCGCCGGCGTGCGCGAGACAGAACGGTTCGCGAAAATCCTCGCCAGTCAAACGGAGCGCTCGGTCGAGTCGATCGATGTCGTCCTCGGTGAGGTCAAGGCGCGCCTCGAGGCACTCCGCATCGAGACCCCGGCGGATCTGCGTCGCGCCTCCTCGCAGGAGATGTTTGCGTTTCTTAAAAGCCGGCAGGCGGCCCTGCCCCAGGCGGCCGTCGTCGCGATCGCAGGAAGCGACGGCACCCAGTTGAACACGACGCGGCAATGGCCGCCGCCGGGCGTCAACCTTTCCGATCGCGAATTCTTCCAGGAAATGCGCAAAACCGATGATCAGGCACTCCATATCAGCCTGGCGCTGAAAAGCCAGACCGTCGGAACGACGATCATCTTCTTCAGCCGGCGAATCAATACGACGCGCGGCGAATTCGCCGGCGCCGTGGGGGTCGGCATCGATATCACCTATTTCCGTAGCATCTATGAGGCGATCGGCGCGGTGGAAGGACAGTCCTTTCTGATGCTGCGCAGGGACGGAACGATCATCTGGCGCTATCCCGATCCGGTGCCCGGGGTCGGACTCATGATCCCGCGCACCTCCGGCTGGCACGAGGTCGCCGCGAGAGGCGGCGGTAATTTTCGCGCCGCCGGCTTGTTCGACGGGCCGCGGCTGGTCGCGGTGCGGCCGCTGCTGCGCTACCCGCTAGTGGTCAACGTGGCGCTGTCGGAAGCCTCCGTAACCGCCACCTGGAATCGGCGCATGGCGGTGATCGGCGCCGGCACGCTGCTCGTGGTGTGCTGCGCGGCCTTCCTGCTGCGGGCCCTCGCGCGGCAATTCGACCAGTTGGTCAAATCGGACGCCCAGCTCGAAGCCAAGACGCACGACTTGGAAGAGGCCAATGCGCGGCTCGACGCCGCGATCTCCAACCTGCCACAGGGCCTGTGCATGTTCGACGCCTCCGAGCGGCTCGTCGTGGCCAATGCCCGCTATCTCGACATGTACGGGCTCGCCGAGGCAGGCATCGGCCCGGGCATACCGCTGATCGACATGCTCAGGCGGCGGCAGGCGTTGGGTAATCTCTCAGAGGACCCCGAGCGGTACCTCGCCGATCTGCGCCGGCAGCTCGCGGCCGGCAAGACCTCCTATGCGGTCGCGCAACTCCCCGACGGACGCGCGGCCGCGGTGCAGAACCAGCCGGTGGCCGGCGGCGGCTGGGTCGCGATGCACGAGGACATCACCGAGCGGCAGCGCGCTGCCGCGCAAGTCGCCCACATGGCGCGCCACGATCACCTCACCGATCTGCCCAACCGCGCCCATTTCGGCGAGAAAATGCAGGAAGCGCTCGGCGCGCTCGACGCCGGCGGCCAACGCTTCAACGTGCTCATGTTCGACCTCGACCTGTTCAAGGCGGTGAATGACTCGTTGGGCCATCTGATCGGCGACGAACTGTTGAAGCTAATCGCCAAGCGCCTGCGCGGTTGCCTCGACGAGAATTGCAACGTGGCCCGCTTCGGCGGCGACGAGTTCGCAATCCTGCAGCTCGCCGACGCAGACCAGCAGGACGACGCGATCATCCTCGCGACCCGCCTGCAGTCGGTCCTGAGCGAGCCCTATTACGTCGAAGGCCACCAGATCGTCATCGGCATAAGCGTCGGCATCGCGCTCGCCCCAGGCGACGGCGCGACCCAAGTGGAGCTGCTCAAATGCGCCGATCTCGCGCTTTATCGGGCGAAATCGGAAGGACGTAAGGGACACCAGTTCTACGTCAGCGAGATGGATTCCGAGGCACGGCTGCGGCGAGCGCTCGAGTTGGACCTGCGCGACGCCCTGGCGCGCGATCAGTTCGCCCTGCATTACCAGACGATCATCGACGTTCCGACGCGGCGCGTCTGCGGTGCCGAGGCGCTGGTACGCTGGAAACATCCGACCTACGGCCTCGTGCCCCCCGACCGGTTCATCTCTATCGCCGAGGACTCCGGGCTGATCGTCCCGATCGGCGAATGGATCCTGCGCACCGCCTGCGCGGAGGGGGCGAAATGGCCCGCCCACGTCAATCTCGCGGTCAACCTGTCGCCCGTTCAATTTCAGCGCGGCGATCTGGTGAGCGCGGTTACCCGCGCCCTTTCCGAGTCCGGCCTCTCGCCCTCGCGGCTCGAGGTGGAGATCACCGAATCCGTGCTGCTGCAGAAGAACGCCGAAAACCTCGCCGTCCTGCATCAGCTCAAGGCGCTCGGGATCGCCATCGTGCTTGATGACTTCGGGACCGGCTATTCGTCGCTGAGCTATCTTCGAATGTTCCCGTTCGACAAGATCAAGATCGACAAGTCGTTCGTCGCCGAATTTTCAGAGCGGGCCGATTGCGCCGCGATCGTCTGCGCGATCACGGGGCTCGGCCGCAGCCTCAACATGGGGACCACCGGCGAGGGCGTCGAGACCGCCGAGCAGTTCGAGCTGTTGCGCGTGGCCGGCTGCACCCAGGTGCAGGGCTATCTGTTCAATCGCCCGCTGCCGGCGGAGGAACTGGATTTCTCCCCCACCAGCGACGAGCGCCTGCACCCGCAGCGGTTCGGGGACGTGGCATGAGCCGCGGGCGCTGCAGTGGCGGCCAGCGCTGACATGGCGGGCAGCCTCCGCGATATCCAGCGGGCGGTCGCACGCGCGCCTGCCGCCCGGCGTGGAAAGATGCTCGAGCATATCACTACCCTGTTCATTGAGGCGGCCGAGCAATATTCGGACGACGAGATCGGTTTGTTCGACGAGGTTATCACACAGCTCGCGGGCGAGATCGAGCGCGAGGCGCGCATCCTGCTCTCCGAACGCCTCGCGCCGGTGCCGAATGCGCCGCCGGCCGCCATCCGGATGCTGGCTTTCGACGACGACGCGGCCGTCGCGGCGCCGGTGCTCAGTCTGTCGGAGCGGCTCGACGAGCAGATGCTAGTCGAGAACGCGAACACCAAGAGCCAGCAGCATCTGCTCGCTATAGCCCGCCGCCACGCCTTGGGTGAGGCGGTAACCGACGTTCTGGTCACACGCGGCGACCGCGCCGTGGCGGTGACCGTCGCCGACAATCCCGGAGCGCGGCTGTCTCCTGCCGGATTTGCCATGCTGATCGGTCGTGCCAAGGGCGACGATACGCTTGCCGAGCGGGTCGGCGCACGGCACGACATTGCTCCGCACCTCTTCTTGAAGCTGCTCGCCATCGCATCGGAGCAGGTGCGCACGAAGCTCCGCGCGCGCCATCCGCACGCCGGCACCCATATCGATCAAGTGGTCGCCCAGGTCGCCCGCCGAATAAGGCGCAGAGTCGCCGCGCAGCCGCGCGACTATTCGGCGACGTCCGCTCTGCTGGGCGCACGCCATCGCGCCGGCGTGCTGGGCGAGGCTGACCTTGCCGCCTTTGCGAAGAGCGGGCGAATGGAGGAGAGCGTCGTCGCGCTAGCGCTTCTCGCAGCGCTGCCGGTCCCGGCGGCTGACGACGCCCTGCATAGCGATCGCTCCGACACCGTCCTTGTGATCGCGCGCGCCCGCGGCCTCGCTTGGCCCACCGTCAAGGCGCTCCTGCGCCTGCGCGCCGGCCCGAAAGGCATCTCGATCACGGAGCTGCAGCAGAACCTGGTGAGCTTCGAGCGGCTGAGTCAGTCGACCGCCGAGCAGCTTCTGCGGTTTCACAGCATGGCGCCGGCATCACACCCGCCAAGGCCGAGCTGAGGCTCTGTCTGGAATGAAATAACGACGGTGCCTGGCGGCGCTGGCCGACCGCACCTAGGGCGCGTCCATGGTGGCTCCGATCTAGCCGACGCGTTGGGGGCAGCACTCTCTGGCGATCATGGAACTTGGCGGCAAACGCTCATTGAATTATATGAGAGCGCGTCGAGAGGCCGCATGAGCCGATTCTATGCAAAAGCGGATGACGAATATCGGTGCCGCAAAGCGGTTCTGAGGCACGACGTGGTCACGATCACTGGGTTGAGTTCTGATGGAACGGCCAATGTTTTCACCGGCCGGGTGCAGGCAGTAGAGGGCGGACACCGGATCGTTCCCGGGTACCCGCTCCAGGTCACAATTGACGATTGCGAGCCGCCAAAGCCAGCTTAGCACGCCCTGGCAGGACGGCAGAAAAACACGTGGATTCCGTGGCTGAGTCGGGAACCTAACGAAACTCCGCACGTTGAGTTCGACTTGGGGGCAATGTGCGGGGATGCGTGATGGCCGACATGGACGACGTTCAGGAATACCGTCGCTGCGCCGAAGAGTGCGTGGGGATTGCCAGTTCCCTCAGCAATCCGGCCCAAAGGGTTGCGCTCCTTGAGATGGCTCGCGCTTGGCTGGTCCTCGCGGACAGGGCTGGAAGTAGGCCGCGCGGCGTCATCGATAATGCCCCAGCCGTAGAGTCTCCAATCGTCTGAACATAAGCCACCCGGCACATTGGAAGTCGCGAGAGTTGGCGCGCGACTACTACTCCGCCGCCTTGATGTTCGGTTGGTTGGGCAGGTCGAAGACCACATGGATTTTTCGGGCTCCCGCATCGCGGGCGACGAAAGGACTGCCGCATAACTAAAAGCGCATCGCCTTTGGATGAATTGGCTTGACTACCGCGGCGTGATCTTCACGCCTGCCTGCTTGCGGATCAGTTCGACCAGCGCGCGCTCGTAATGGTCCTCGAAGGCTTCCGGATCGAAGTGGCCCGCCTTGGACTTCGATGTCTCGCCGACGAGCTCGACGAATCGCCTGGGCAAGCGCTGCGCGCGACATGGGGGCACGCCGCGCCAGCTCATCGATCGTCCACGCGCGCGCCGAATGGCCTCTACGGAGCGCAGGTGGCGCGGTCGTTCAACGTGGTGGTGTTGTAACTATGGCGGCGAACCAGGCCCCTAGCAGGCCGCCCACTGCCACAACATACACTAGCAGCCAGCGCCACGACGGCATCACCAGTGTCAGGGCATAGGCTACCAGGAACAGTAAGATGAGTACGACCGCCATTGAACTATTGTAACGTTGCTATCGGCCATTTTGAAAGGTGTATGCCTGACGTGATTAACGCAGCATTTCCGCTCTTGGCCCGAAGGGGGCAATCTGGAATGTCCGCTTCCAGGTCCGGTCTCGGGGGTGAAACAGACTCGATATGCTCGATCTGAGGTTTTCCGGGCCTGACCCGTACCGGGCATCAGCCGGAGCAGAGCTATTCGGAGGACGGCTTGCGACCGAACCCGGCGTCGCGCGCCAACACGATCGCCAGCGGCCGGCTGTTGACGCCGAGCTTGTCGAAGATGACGGACACGCGGTTGCGCACCGTCTTGGTGCTGATACCGAGCCGCCGCCCGATTGTGCCGTTGTCAAGACCGGCGGCCAGAAGCTCGAGGACCTGTAACTCGCGCGGTGTCAGCGCGTTGAGCACGCCGGCTTTCGCCGGCGCATCCGGTACGCCGGGCAGGAAGCCGTCGATCTCGGCGATGAACTGAGGCCACGCCGGCTCGGTCTCGACCACCCAGTGATTGCGGCTGTCGAGCGCGACGAAGCGAGCGCCGGGGATCAGCGTTGCCAGCGCGCGGCCCTGCTCGAAGGGGATGCGGGCGTCGTGTCGCGCGTGAAACACCAGCGTCGGGCAGCGCACCTGGGCGGCGGCCTCGCGGAGGTCGACATAATGAAACGGCTGGAGCCGCCTGATCGCGCTCTGTGGCGTCGAGGCGATTCGGATCAGCTCGTTGAGCGAGCGCGCCTGCTCGGGCGTAGAGTCGGGGATGAACATCGAGGTAAAGAACTGGCGGAACGCCGGATTGTCGTTGCCCCAGCCGAGCTCGATCGCCTTGAGCTCGAGCGCGGTCTCCTCAATCAGCGCCGGGGGATCGCGCTTCATGCGGCCGACCGCAAGGCTGCCGATGATGACCAAATGGCTGACGCGCTCGGGATGGCGCGCCGCATAGGTCAGCGCCGTCATGCCCCCGATGGTGGCGCCGAACAGCACGAAGCGGCTGAGCTTGCAGCTGTCGACCACCGCCTCGAGGTCCTCAACGCAGCGGTCGAGCGAGAAGTCGGCGGGGTCGCGGTCGGACAGGCCGCAGCCGCGGCCGTCGTAGCGGATCAGCGTGTGGCGCCGCGCCAGCAGCTTGATCCAGGGGCCCCACAGCGGGCAGCGCGGCTCATGGTCAAGGTGCGACAGCCAATGCGCAGCGCGCACCAGCGGCGGCCCCGATCCGCTGGTGGCGAACGCGATGCGCGTGCCGTCACGGCTGGCGCAAAAACGGACGTGCTGCGACGGTGCCGACATGTTGGGCCGGAGCTGCGATCCGGCCCAGCCTATCATAAATCAGTACGCGGGACGTCAGAAGATTCCCGCGCCCGGGTTGAGCACGACGTTTGGATCGAACCGCTCCTTACCGGCGGCGAACCGCGCCCAGGTTGCCGCACCGTAGTGCTCCCGCCACTGCCCCGCGGTCAAAACCGGGGCGAACGGCGGGTAGACTTTTCCGCCTCGCTGCATCGCCGTCGCGACCAAAGCGGCGTTGGCGGCAAGCATCGCGCGGTGGTCCGCCGCATCGAGGGCCGACGCGCGGCGCTGCATGCGCAGCTCATAGGCGAGAGCGCTCTCCGGCATCTTCTGCAGCGGTTCGCCGTGCCGCGCCGGGATTTTTGGGGACATCTCGAAGAACCAGATGCCGATGGCGAGGGCGGGCGAGGTCAGCAGCTCGATGATGAAGGACGTCGTGGCCGCGGCCGGCAGAGTGAGAACGAGCGACGGGTTCGGCATCGCCTTGGCCTTTCCGGCCATGATGCTCGCGGTGCGGCGGTCGAGGTAAGTCCAGATCGGTGTGGCCACCGGCGCAGCGGCGCTGGCGTGGTGCAAACTGCCTATCCAATCCGGGGTCTCGCCTGCCTCGTCGGCGCTCGAAACCACCCGGCCAGCGGTCAGCACATAGTTCCACGTGCCCTGCGGCGTCTTAATTAGGCGTCCGTTCAGCAGGTCGGGCGCCGCATGGTCGGCGAGCCACGCCTGATCGGCCAGGAAGGCGTCGAGATCCGTATAGGTGAGCGCATGCGTCACGACGAACTTGGCGGCTGGCGCGAGCGCGAGCCGCGCCCGCACGATAATGCCGCATTGCCCCATGCCGGCCAGCACCATGTGAAACAGCTCGGGCTCATGGGTCGCCGAGCAGCTCACCACCCTTCCAGCGCCCGTGACGACGTCGAGGGCGCGCACGTGATCGACCTGTGCGCCGAACCGAAAGCCGGTTTCGCCGCTGCCGCCGACGCTGAGGGTGCCGCCGACCGACAGCATCATGGCGTCGGGCATTACCGGAGGCAGGCGGCCGCGCGCGAGCCCAGCTTTGGCGACGTCGCCCCATAGCGCGCCCGCCTCGACATCGAGAGTGTCGTCGGACGTGTATTTAATCGAATTCAAGGCCGTCGACTCGATCACGATTCCGTCGTCGATCAGCGTCTGGCCGGACAGCGAGTGCCCCTGGCCGCGCATCGCGACCTTGATGCGACGGCCGTTCGCGTAGGCGACGACCCGCCCGATGTCCTCGGCGGTGCGCGCTCTGACCGTGGCGCGCGGTATCCGGCGGGCTGCGCCGCCGTAGTCGGTCGCGACCGCGATGCGGGAGGCGTCGTCTACCAGATAGTCGCCGTCGAGCCACGAGGTCGCGCCGAACGGCTGGGCGTTCAGGGTGCGCAGCGGGTAGAGCGAGAGCGCGGCACCGCCGATACCGAGCTTGAGACACGACCGTCGCGACGGTCCGGTGGCTGTGCTTCGGGGCGGTGGGGAAACGACGGATTGACGGGGAGACATGGTCGGGCGTCCGGAGTTGCGAATGCACTCCGGATAATGACGGGCGCAACCGTGGTGTCGTGATGCAGTTGTCCCGGCGCGGCGCCAAATTCCGCCGGTTTCAAGCCAAAACCGGGACTGCGGTCCCGACGCTTCAGTGCTACGCGCTCGCAGAGACTTTCGAGGGCGGGTCAACGAAACGCCCGCACATTCCTTCCAATGTCCGCTCATGGCCGATTCTGTTGAAGAAGTCGGGTGGCGGATTGGGATGGATCGAGCCGTCGTGCTCGGAGCACGGTTAATTGTCGGGCTAACCAATTCTCAGGCTGGCTTGGGGTTTGGTATCGGTACCAGCTTCGCCAGCTTGCGGAGATTCTGGGCGGTTGCCGCGAGGAGGAACTCGTCGCGGGCACCCTTCGGTCCTCGTAAGCGAAGCCGATCGAGCTTGAGGATGCGTTTGAGGTGAGCGAACAGCATCTCGACCTTCTTGCGCAGTCGGCGAGACACGTGGCCCTCCCAAGACTTTGCGATCGCACGCGCCATGTCACGCGCGCCCTCGTGGATTGACCGCGGCACCTTTCGGGCCGCCTCCTTCGGACAGCAGCGGGGCTTCAAGGCACAGGCATCACAGTTTGCCTTGCTCGCGCGATAGAGCAGCGTCGCGCCGTCATTCACGCGCGTGCCCGTCGTGGTCAGCGTCTTGCCGCCGGGGCAGAAGTAAACGTCGCCGGCCGGATCGTAATTGAAGTCTTCGCGCGAGAAGGTGCCATCCTTGCGTCCTGACTTGTCGAACACAGTCACATGCGGCTCAATGCCGTGCTCGTACACAAGCCAACCGAGCATCTCGGCCGAGCCATAGGCGCTGTCACCCAGGAGCCTAGCCGGGTAGAGAGCAAAGCTCTCCATCGTCCGCTCGATCATGCGCTTGGCGGCCAGCACCTCGGCCTGCCGGATCGCTGTCGTCGCCTCGACATCGACGATGATCGCGTGATCGGTGTCGATTAGATAGTTGGTGGCGTAGGCAAAGAAGGCCTGCCCGCCATGGGCGCCCGTCCAACGCGCAGCCGGGTCGGCCGGCGAGATGAACTTAGGAACGACCTCGGTCGCGGCGCCGAATGCTGCGTCGTCGAGCACGGCCAGATACTCATCGACTGCATGGCCTGCGGCTTCCGGCGGGAGCCACTTCTCGCCCTCGATCCCCTTCTGCCGGTTCGCGTCTGCCTTGATCAGGCTGGCATCGACCGCAAAGTTTTCCCCGCCGACCAACCCCTCATGAATGCAGCGCCGCAGGACCGTCTGGAAGACGCGCCGCAAGAGATCGCTCTGGCGGAAGCGGCCATGCCGGTTTTTCGAGAACGTGGAGTGATCCGGCACGCGGCCATCGAGCCCGAGGCGGCAGAACCACCGATACGCTAGATTGAGGTGAACCTCCTCGCACAGACGCCGCTCGGAGCGGATGCCGGAGCAGTAACCTACGATCAGCATCCGGATCATCAGTTCGGGATCAACCGAGGGCCGGCCAATGGCGCTGTAGAACGGAGCCAGTTCCCGCCTCAACTCGCCAAGCTCCACGAACCTGTCGATCGAGCGCAGCAGATGATCGGACGGTACATGCCGTTCCAGCGAGAACTCATAGAACAGAGCAGCCTGTTCGACTTGCCGATGTCCCATCATGAT
>Ga0208991_1000395_pt1 | contig 10661 bp, 8 predicted proteins | sample MedBloCAOM3_M2_FD_187855 | JGI IMG/M metagenome (GOLD analysis project Ga0208991, IMG submission 187855) | Forest soil microbial communities from El Dorado National Forest, California, USA - Mediterranean Blodgett CA OM3_M2 (SPAdes) (version 2) | ecosystem: Environmental > Terrestrial > Soil >...
CGCCGGCCGCAGGCTGCGTGGTGAGCACCAGGGCGACGTCGCGATCGACGTCGACCGGTTGCGCGTCGTCGACGATCAGTGCGCCGGCGAGACCCCGATCGGTCTGGCCGGCAAGATATGCGTGGTACCAGAACGTGCCGGCGTCCGGCGGCCGAAAGCGGTAATCGAAGCTTGCGCCGGGTGCGATTGCCGATTGGGTCAGCTGTGGCACGCCGTCCATGGCATTGGGCAGCCTTATGCCGTGCCAATGCACGCTGGTCGGTGCGGCCAGATCGTTGACCAGGCGCACGCGCAACTCTTCGCCGCGTCGGACGCGCAATGTCGGCCCCGGCACCATGCCGTCGTAGCCCAAGCCTGCTGCTTGCAGCGTGCGGGCGTGCAGCTGGCGGAAACCATCGGAGGCGGTTTGTGCCCGTGCGCAGGGCGGCAGGCCGGAACAGGCGATCGCCGCCCCCGCGCCGATGAACCATCGGCGCGACACCGGTTGCGCTCGCGATGTCATCGGATCGCGGCTCGGCTCGGATCAGTTCACCTTGATGCCGGCGGCCTTGACCAGTTGCGTGTTGGTCTCGATCTCGCTCTTCACCAGGGCCTCGAATTGCGCCGAGGTCAGCGGCATCGGGTCGGCCCCGAGGCCGCTGAGCTTTTCGCGGGTCGCCGGATGCTGCAGCGCCTTCGCGGTTTCCGCGTAGAGCCTGGCGCGGATGTCCGCGGGCGTTTTTGCCGGCAGGAACACGCCGGCCCAGAAATTGTATTCCGAATTTGGATAACCCGCTTCGACCGTGGTGGGCACGTCGGGCAAGGTCGAGGCGCGCGCCGAGCCGCTCACGGCCAGCGCTTGCAACTGACCGTCCTTGAGCAGCGGCAGGGCGTTCACCAGTGGGGCGAAGTAGAAGTCCGCGCGCCCGGCGAGGACTTCGGTCATTGCTTCCGGCGCGCCCTTGAATGGCAGATGCACCGCTTCGAAGCCGGCGGCGAGGCGAAATCGCTCACCATTGAGATGCGATGAATTTCCGGCGCCCGCCGACGCGTAGTTGACCGAGCCGGGCTTTGCCTTCGCCGCCGCGACGAAATCGCTGAGCTTTTTGTAGCCCTTCGATGGATTGAACACCATCACCACCGGCATGTTGCCGAGTGGCACGATGGCCGCGAGATCGGTCATCTCGAACCCCAGATTCGAGCGGGTCGCCGGCGTCACGGTGTGGGTCGAGGAGTTGGCGAGAATGGTGTAGCCGTCCGGCTCCGCCTTTGCGACCGCGCCCATGCCGATGGTGTTGCCGGCGCCGGGACGATTTTCCACGATGACTGGCTGTCCGAGTTGCGCCGAGACCTGATCCATCACCACGCGCGCCATTACGTCGGTGGCGCTGCCGGGGGTCAAAGGGACGATCAGGCGGATGGGCTTTGTCGGCCAAGTCTGCGTGGAAGACTGCGCCCACGCGGGGACCCAAGTACCGGGGAAGCTGGCCAGCGCAACGGCCGCGGCAAGCCACCAGCGAGACGTTCTCGTTCTCATCATGTGGGGTTTCTCATATGTGCGGTTGCTAGTGTACGGTTGCGAGGCACGCGCATGGCGCTGGAGGGTAGTCCCGCAGCCCGGATATATCACGGCGATGCCACGTCAGTATGCGGCCTCATGCCCGGGCCGACGCCAGGATGGAAACTGGTCCTCGCGGGACCCATTTTTGTCGTGTGCCGCGTGTTTTGGGCGTGATACGTGATATAAGCCGCGCCGCTCGGCCGCGACGCACGTCGGCTCTAGCCGATTTGCGCGATTCATGCGCCGATATCGGCTAAACTCGACACCGGTTGAGCGCCGAAGGTGCCCTTTTGCGGGCGTGGCGGAACTGGTAGACGCGCGGGATTTAGGTTCCCGTGGCGAAAGTCGTGGGGGTTCGAGTCCCTCCGCCCGCACCACGCCGGATCAAAGGCACCTCGGCGAAGATCAAGTCCAAGGCATCGCCGCCGCGCTCGCGGCCAGAACATGTAGATTGTCATCATGGAAATCACAGAAACTCTCTCCGACGGCCTCAAGCGCGAATTCCAAATCCAAGTGCCGGCCGCCGATCTCGAGGCACGGCTCGCCGAGCGCTTGGGTGAACTCAAGGACCGTGTGCAATTGCGCGGCTTCCGGCCGGGCAAGGTGCCAATGGCGCACCTGAGAAAGATCTACGGCAAGGCCGTGATGGCGGAAACCATCGAGGCGCTGATTCGCGAGCTCAACGCCAAGGTCGTCACCGATCGCGGTCTCAAGCTCGCCATGGAACCCAAGGTCACGATCCCGAACGAGGAGACCGAGGTCGCCAAGGTCATCGGCGGGCAGTCCGACCTCGCCTATACGCTGGCGGTCGAGGTGCTGCCGAAGATCGAGCTCGCCGATTTCAAGGGCATCAAGCTCGAGCGTCCGTTGGCGGAAGTGACCGACGCGCAGGTCGGCGAAGCGCTCGACAGGATCGCCGAACAAAACCGACCATTTGCGGCCAAGGGGGAGGGCGGAAAAGTCGAGCAGGGTGATCGGGTCGTCATCGACTTCACCGGCACGCTCGAGGGCGCGCCGTTCGAGGGCGGCACCGGCGGCGATGTCGGTGTCAATGTCGGGTCCGGGACCTTCATTCCAGGTTTCGAAGATCAGTTGATCGGCATGGCTGCCGGCGAAACGCGGCAGGTGAAGGTCACCTTTCCCAGCAATTACACGAATGAGCATCTTGCCGGCAAAGACGCCGAGTTCAATGTCACGGCGAAGACAGTCGAGGCGCCGGGCACGGTTGCCGTCGACGACGCCTTTGCCAAGCAACTCGGTCTGGAGTCGCTGGACAAGCTCAAGGAGGCCGTCAAAGGACGGCTGCAGCAGGAGCAGGCGGGGCTCAGCCGTCAGCGGGTCAAACGCCAGCTTCTTGATAAGCTCGACGAAATGCATAAGTTTGCGCTTCCTCCGACCCTGGCCGAGGAGGAGTTCAAGAACGTCTGGAACGCGGTAGACAGCGATCTTAAAGCTCAGGGCCGCAGCTTTGCCGACGAAGGCACGACCGAAGAGAAGGCGCGGGGAGAATACCGCGGCATTGCCGAGCGACGGGTTCGGCTAGGTCTCGTGCTTGCCGAAATCGGCGAGCGCAACAAGATTGCGGTGACGGACGAGGAGATCACGCGCGCCATCGTGGAGCGTGCCCGCCAGGTGCCGGGGCGGGAGCAGGAAGTGTGGGAGTTCTATCAAAAGAATCCCGGGGCGCTGGCGTCGATACGGGCGCCCATCTTCGAGGAGAAAGTGGTCGATTTCCTGCTCGAACTGGCCACGGTGAGCGAGAAGCAGGTCTCGCGCGAGGAACTCCTCAAGGACGACGAGGACGAAAAGAGCGCCGTCAGCTAGGCCCAGGCATCACCCGGTCGGAGCTTTCGGGGGCTGCGCCCAGGCTGGATCGGAGAGGCAAGCTCGGTGTGCGCGAGGCGAATGCTGGCGCCCGGCTTGCAGATGGCGCCGTTTGCGCAAGGCTCGCGGGCTGTTTTGCCCGTGCGAATCGTGGATAAGGATATGGGACGGTTGGCGAAGCTCGAAATGCTGGCGCGGTGGCTGCGCTTGCGATCCAGACTGCGCTGTTCGTTCTGCGGCCGAACCGGCGATCAAGTTGAGCGGCTTGTGGCTGGTCCGTCCGTGTATATCTGTGACGAGTGCATCAAGACATGTGTCGCGGTTCTGGAAGCGGACGGGAGTTCTCCGTCTTCGCCACCCGCCGACCGAGATAGGTTGACCCATGCGTGATCCCCGCGACACCTACATGAACACCCTCGTCCCAATGGTGGTCGAACAGACCAACCGCGGCGAGCGCGCCTATGATATTTTCTCGCGCCTGCTCAAGGAGCGCATCATCTTCATCAGCGGTCCGGTCGAGGACGTGATGTCGACCCTGGTGGTCGCCCAGCTGTTGTTTCTGGAAGCAGACAATCCGAAGAAAGAGATCGCGATGTACATCAACTCGCCGGGCGGAGTGGTGACGTCCGGACTCGCGATCTATGACACGATGCAATTCGTGCGGCCCGCGGTGTCGACTTTGTGCGTGGGCCAGGCCGCCTCGATGGGCTCGCTGCTGCTTGCCGCCGGGCACAAGGATATGCGTTTTGCGCTCCCCAATTCCCGCATTATGCTTCATCAGCCGTCCGGCGGCTTCCAGGGCCAGGCGACCGACATCATGCTGCACGCCCAGGAAATCCTGAACCTGAAGAAGCGGCTGAACGAGATCTACGTAAAGCATACCGGCCAACCGCTGAAGAAGATCGAGGACGCGCTCGAGCGCGACTACTTCCTGACGGGTGAGATGGCCGTGGAATGGGGGGTGGTCGACAAGGTCATCGCCAAACGGCCCGAGGACATCTCAAAGATGTGACGGGCGACGGCCTCCGCAGCCCTTTTCTTCCCCCCGCGGCGCCGCTGCCCAGCTTGGAAACGGTCAAAAAGTCGCCATGCGCTTGAATTTTCATCATTAACAAATTCTTGATTATCCCCACATTACCGTGGTTCGCTAGGGCGATGGTGAGGGATGACCAAGACCAGGAGATGTGCGGCATTGGTGATACGGACTGTTAGAACCCCCGCTGTTATGGTTTGCTGCAGTGCGACCGGTGTGGCCGGGCGGCAGCCGGCCGACGGAGAGACGGAATGAGCAAGGTCGGCAGTAGTGACTCCAAGAACACCCTCTACTGTTCGTTCTGCGGCAAGAGCCAGCATGAGGTGCGCAAGCTCATCGCCGGACCGACCGTATTCATCTGCGACGAGTGCGTCGAACTGTGCATGGACATCATTCGCGAGGAGAACAAATCCTCGCTGGTGAAGTCACGCGACGGCATCCCTACGCCCAAGGAGATCCGCAAGGTTCTCGATGACTACGTGATCGGTCAGGATCACGCCAAGAAGGTGCTCTCGGTCGCCGTTCACAATCACTACAAGCGGCTCAACCATCAGACCAAGCACAACGATGTCGAGCTCGCGAAGTCCAACATCCTGCTGATCGGGCCGACCGGCTCCGGCAAGACGCTGTTGGCGCAAACGCTGGCGCGCATCCTCGATGTGCCCTTCACCATGGCGGACGCGACCACGCTCACCGAAGCCGGTTACGTCGGCGAGGATGTCGAGAACATCATCCTCAAGCTGCTGCAATCGGCCGACTACAATGTCGAGCGCGCCCAGCGCGGCATCGTCTATATCGACGAAATCGACAAGATCAGCCGCAAGTCGGACAATCCCTCGATCACCCGCGACGTCTCGGGGGAGGGCGTGCAGCAGGCGCTGCTGAAGATCATGGAAGGGACCATCGCGTCGGTGCCGCCGCAGGGCGGGCGAAAGCACCCGCAGCAGGAGTTCCTGCAGGTCGACACCACCAACATCTTGTTCGTATGCGGCGGGGCGTTCGCCGGGCTCGAGAAGATCATCTCCGCCCGCGGCCGGTCGACTTCGATCGGCTTCGGCGCCAAGGTGCTGGCACCGGAGGATCGCAAAGCCGGCGAGATCTTCCGCGAGGTCGAGCCCGAGGACCTCTTGAAATATGGCCTCATTCCCGAATTCGTGGGCCGACTGCCCGTCGTCGCCACGCTCGAGGATCTGGACGAGCCGTCGCTGAAGCTCATTCTCACTCAGCCCAAGAACGCGCTGGTCAAGCAGTATCAGCGCTTGTTCGAGATGGAATCGATCGATCTCACGCTGGCGGAAGAGGCGTTGGGCGCCATCGCCCGCAAGGCCATCGACCGCAAGACCGGCGCCCGGGGCCTGCGCTCGATCATGGAGGGCATCCTGCTCGATACCATGTTCGACCTGCCGAGCCTCGAAGGCGTGGAGGAGGTCGTGATCTCGCGAGAGGTGGTCGAGGGCACCGCACGGCCGCTCTACATCTACGCCGACCGGGCCGACCGGACCGGCGACGCGAGCGCTTGAGTGCACCGCAACCGGGGCGGGCGGCGGCGGCTTTCGATTCGCTCCAGATGCGCCTCGTAGGCGCCCGCAAACTGGCTATTTGCTTGAATTTTCGGGCTTACTTGACACCGGCCCGACCCGTCGCCACCTATTGTGCGAACGAAAAAACGTACGAAGGATCGCTTCGAAATTCTCCGGGGAGGGTTTCGTACCCACCCTCTGGCACACGGGCGCCCGCCAGGGCGAGCCGTGCTCCCTTCCCGGCCCCACCTCTGCACTCGACCGTGATGCCGCAGGCGCGGGTGACGGGCGGGGGGCACAACAACAAGGACCTCGGGCCATGACTAGCGCAAAGCCAAAGCCGCCTCTGATCCCCGGCGAGACGCGCGCTTATCCGGTATTGCCGCTGCGCGATATTGTCGTCTTCCCCCACATGATCGTTCCGCTTTTCGTTGGACGCGAAAAGTCGATCAAGGCGCTGGAAGAGGTGATGCGTTCCGATACCTTCATCCTGCTCGCGACCCAGAAGAACGCTTCCGACGATGACCCGGCGACGGGGGCCATCTTCGAGATCGGCACGCTTGCGAGCGTGCTGCAATTGCTCAAGCTGCCCGACGGCACGGTTAAGGTGCTGGTGGAGGGCGCTGCGCGCGCCAAGGTCGAGCGCTACACCGACCGCGCCGAATACTATGAAGCCGACGCCGTCGTCCTCGCGGACGCCAGCGGCGAGCAGGTCGAGGCCGAGGCGCTTGCGCGCTCCGTCATCAACGAATTCGAGAACTATGTGAAGCTCAACAAGAAGGTGTCGCCGGAAGTGGTCGGCGTGGTCCAGCAGATCGAAGACTATGCCAAGCTTGCCGACACCGTGGCCTCGCATCTCGCGGTCAAGATTCCCGACAAGCAGGTGATCCTGGAGACGCCGTCCGTCACCGAGCGGCTGGAAAAAGTGCTTGGCCTGATGGAAAGCGAAATCTCCGTCCTGCAGGTCGAGAAGCGCATCCGCACGCGCGTCAAGCGCCAGATGGAGAAGACGCAGCGCGAGTACTACCTCAACGAGCAGATGAAGGCGATCCAGAAGGAGCTCGGCGACGAGGAAGGCAAGGACGAGCTCGCCGAGATCGAGGACAAGATCAAGAAGACCAAGCTCTCGAAGGAGGCGCGCGAAAAAGCCACCCACGAGCTCAAGAAGCTGCGCCAGATGTCGCCGATGTCCGCAGAGGCAACGGTGGTGCGCAACTATCTCGATTGGTTGCTGTCGATCCCATGGAACAAGAAGAGCAAGGTCAAGAAGGACCTTGCGCTTGCCCAGGAGATCCTGGACGCCGATCACTTCGGCCTGGAGAAGGTGAAGGAGCGGATCGTCGAGTATCTCGCCGTTCAACAGCGCGCCAACAAGCTGACCGGTCCGATCCTGTGCCTCGTCGGCCCGCCCGGCGTGGGCAAGACCTCGCTCGGAAAGTCGATCGCCCGCGCGACCGGCCGCGACTTCGTGCGCGTGTCGCTCGGCGGTGTGCGTGACGAGGCCGAGATTCGCGGCCACCGGCGCACCTATATCGGTTCGATGCCCGGCAAGGTCATCCAATCGATGCGCAAGGCGAAGTCGTCGAACCCGCTGTTCTTGCTCGACGAGGTCGACAAGATGGGCGCCGATTTCCGCGGCGATCCGTCTTCGGCGCTGCTCGAAGTGCTCGATCCCGAGCAGAACCATACCTTCAACGACCATTATCTTGAGGTCGATTACGATCTCTCTAATGTCATGTTCATCACGACGGCGAACACGCTGAATATCCCGCCGCCCCTGATGGACCGCATGGAGATCATCCGGATCGCCGGCTACACCGAGGACGAGAAGGTCGAGATCGCACGCAAGCATTTGATCCCGCATGCGGTCGCCAAGCACGGCCTCGACCTCAAGGAATGGTCGATCGACGACGAGGGTCTCTTGCTCCTGATCCGCCGTTACACGCGGGAAGCGGGCGTGCGCAACCTCGAGCGCGAACTCTCGACCCTGATCCGCAAGGCGGTCAAGGAACTGACGCTGACGAAGAAGAAGTCGATCACGGTCGAAGCGAAAACCGTGTCCGACTATCTTGGCGTGCCGAAGTACCGCTATGGCGAGGTCGAGGAGGAGGACCAGGTCGGAGTCGTGACCGGGTTGGCGTGGACCGATGTGGGGGGCGAACTGCTCACCATCGAAGCCGCCATGATGCCCGGCAAGGGCAAGATGACGGTCACCGGCAACCTGCGTGACGTCATGAAGGAGTCGATCTCGGCTGCGGCCTCCTATGTGCGCATGCGTGCGGTCGCCTTCGGTATAGAGCCGCCGCGGTTCGATAAGAAGGACATCCACGTGCACGTGCCGGAGGGTGCGACCCCGAAGGACGGCCCGTCGGCGGGTGTCGCCATGGTGACCGCGATCGTGTCGGTGATGACCGGCATCCCGGTGCGCCGCGATGTCGCCATGACCGGCGAGATCACGTTGCGTGGTCGCGTGCTGCCGATCGGCGGCTTGAAGGAGAAGCTGCTTGCGGCCTCGCGCGGCGGCATGAAGACGGTACTGATCCCGGAGGAGAACGCCAAGGACCTCGTGGAGATCAGCGAGAGCATCAAGAAAGGTCTCGAGATCCTTCCGGTCTCGCGCATGGACGAGGTGCTCGCGCGCGCGCTCACGCGCAAACCCGAACCGATCGAGTGGGACGAGGAGAAGGCCAAGCCGACGGAAACGTCGGTCACCACCGAGCCGGCGGTCGAGACCGACTCTTCGGTGCTCACCGCGCATTGATCGGGCCAAGCGATCTCAGAACGTTCCACGGCGGCGCCGCAACGTGCCGCCGTTTTCTTTGACGCATCATGTTCGCGTTTTGTTCTTGACATCATAAGAACAAAGAGCGAACATTAGCTCGCTGCCGGTCGGAGCTGCGCGTCATTGCAGCTTCCAGACGCGGCAGTTCGTTCTCGCTGGCACTCTGACCGTTGAGGTTAGGGTATCTGGCGAAACTTTCCGGAGAGATGTGTGATGAAACCGACCTTCACTGCTGCATGTGCGGCATTGGTGGGACTGCTGGCTTTGTCTCAATCCGCGGTCGCACAGCAGAAAACATTAAAGCAATGCAGTGACGAGTGGACCGCCGACAAGGCGGCCATCCAGGCGAGCGGCAAGATCAAGCGCGTATTCGTGGCCGAGTGTCGCGGTGTGCCTGTTGCCGTGCGAGTAGTCGCGTCGGCGCCGGCGAGCAAGGACCAGTACGCAACCGAAGCCGAGGCCAAGACGAACTGCCCGAGCGACACCGTCGTGTGGGTGAATTCGACATCCAAGATCTATCACAGCAGCGGCAGCCGCAGTTACGGCAAGACCAGGACCGGCGCGTATATGTGCGAGAAGGAATCGGCCGCTGCCGGTTTCCGCGCGATCAAGATCGCAAGACGCACAGCAACCTGATTCCCGCGCAGGCGACACTAGGCTAAGGTCGTGGCGGTGCCTTCGCGGCACCGCCTTTTTTCTAGCGCGCGCAACTCGCGCGTGCACGCTTGTCACCGTCCGAGGAGAGGATCATGCGGGGTGTCGTTCGGGTCGTCCTCACGGTCGCCGTCCTCGCCTGCGCGGGCCTTTCCGCGGCACGCGGCGATGATTTCCCGAGCAAGCCCATCACCATCATGGTCGGGCTCGCGCCCGGCGGCATCACCGATGTCACCGCGCGACTTTACGCCGACGCGGTGTCCAGAAGTACCGGCCAGCGCATCACGATCGAGAATCGTCCGGCCGCCGCCGGCGCGCTCGCCGCAGCCGCCGTGCAGAACGCGCCCCCGGATGGCACCATGCTGCTGGTCTTCTCCGGTTCGCAGCACGCCACCGTGGCGGCCATGGGGTCGGCGCCATACGATCCGGTGAAAGGCTTTTCCTTCATTACTGTGCTGTTCAACAGCGTGGTCGCTTTCGTAGTCCCGCCCGACAGTCCAGCCGAGACGCTGGAGGCGCTGTTCGAACTCGGACGCAAGCGAGCCGGCGGCCTCTCGATGGGAACGCCGGGCCTGGGATCGCCCTCGCATCTCTTGGGCGCGCGGGTTGCCCTCGCGGCCAAAGCGCCGTTGCAGTCGATCCACTATCGCGGCGGCGCGCCGATGATGACGGATGTGCTGACGGGCCGCGTCGATTTCGGTGTCGCAACCTTGTCGACCTCGCGCGTGTTCCTCGTCGACAAGAAGTTGCGCGCGCTCGCGCTCGATGGCGAGACGCGCTGGCCGGGGTTGCCGGACGTGCCCCTGTTGGCGGAGATCGGCTACGGCAAGGAAAAAGTAGCGAACTGGTTCGGCGTGGCGGCACCGGCCGGAACGCCGCCCGCAATCGTGCAGAAGCTGCGCGAGGAATTCGTCAAGGCGTCGCGCAATCCGGAACTGCAAAAGCGTCTGGCGGAGAATGGCACCTTGATCGCCACCAGTACGTCCGACGAGATGCGGACCTTGATGGTCGAGGAGGTCGCAACCATGGAAGGGCTGGTGAAGACGCTCGGCCTTCGTCAGCAATAGGGTCCTCCGGGACTGCGCGCTTGCCTCGCCGCCATACGCGGCGATAAAGGTGGCGCGAGGGCGGTTAGCTCAGTTGGTAGAGCGCCTGCTTTACACGCAGGATGTCGGCGGTTCGAGTCCGTCACCGCCCACCAGCCTTCGCGTGTCCAGCCCGGACACATAGGTGACAGGTCGTACCTAAGACATGGGTGACAACGTCGTGCCGAACGGGTTGTCGAGAGGTTGCAGGGTTTTCTGCTCC